>Ga0272442_10000860_pt1 | contig 47489 bp, 45 predicted proteins | sample SSMForm2O_FD_200262 | JGI IMG/M metagenome (GOLD analysis project Ga0272442, IMG submission 200262) | Marine sediment archaeal communities from Little Sippewissett salt marsh, Falmouth, MA, United States - SSM-Form-2O | ecosystem: Environmental > Aquatic > Marine > Wetlands > Sediment ...
ACCCCCCCCCCCCCCCCCCCCCCCCCCCCCCCCCCCCCCCCCCCCCCCCCCCCCCCCGCCCCCCCCCATATAGATCCAATAAAATCAATATCGCCATCGGGATCGAAAATAAATCCTGACTGAATATCCCGTCATAGTAAATAGGGGAAGTGTCCCTCGTTTATCATGAAATAGGTATTATCTCTACGAATTTAAAATTTCTGCCTGCTCAACAAGCAGTGATTTAAAGCGGTCCAGTGTGATAGGTGCAGGCACAATCGGAATCCCCATCCAGTCGGAATATTCCAGCAGTTCTTCAGTGCGCTCTGCCATATACTGGTCCATAAATCCAATGCCGTCCAGTACCATTGCCCCGCCTGTATGCCTGGGGAAATTTTCCACTGCAAAGCCTTTGTCCCTGTCTTTATACACGTGATATCTGAATTTGATCCAGCCGGGTGTCATCCATAAAATTTTTTCGCCTCCAGCCATCTCGTCGCGCTGGGCCGCGCTGGCCAGCATATCCATGCAGTGGGTAGCATTGATTCTGGCAACGCCATCTCCCTGTTCGGAGATTATGGTTTTCATGGTGCGCGTGGGCTTATCTCCGTTAACATAGCAGAATTTTCCGCCGTATATCACAAGCACTTTTTGGGCCTTTTCCTTTGCTTTATTTATCCTCTGAACAAGCTGGCGTTCAAGCTCTTTGATATCTTCGTGAAGGCCAGGAGTGGTAAACAGGATAGTATCTGTATCCAGAAAACCCTCCTCGCGCAGACGGGTCAACTCCATCCTCAGTGTACCGCATGATACGAAAGCTATGTCTTTAAATGTAGTATTGCTCATTTTTCCCTCCTTATTTTTATCTTGCATTATATACAATCTATTAGTTAACCGCAAAGCACGCAGAGAGGCGCAAAGGCCGTTTTATTCATTAAAAATATTAACAACTCTTTTGATTCTTTTAAAAATTAGCTTTAATTCAAATCAATCAAAAAGTCTGGATGATCTGTGGGGTCAAATCGTTATCTTGATTTTATGTCAAGTTAAAGATTTGACCCCTTTCCTCCCCTTTTTTCCGAAATATCGCCCATCGGCTTTGTTTTTCAGGGGTTGTCATGTTTAATATGGGAAGTGTCCCTCGTTTATCATGGCAAGTTAAAGATTTGACCCTTTTTCCTTGACCCCTTTTCCACTCCTCGAGCTGCTGGAGGCTTTTGGGTGACGACAAAAATACTTTTTCTGGACCCCGGATCACGTCCGGGGTGACGGTCGTGGCGGATGCTGGATCGGGGCATGACAGGCACGCACGGCCGCGGCGGCGTCCGGCCATCCGAAGAACAAACATAATAAAAAAAAGGCGCTGCCCTGTGACAGCGCCTTTGTGATTGAGCGGATGAACGATGCGAGATGCTACTCGCTGTATTTAACCGGGTATTTCTCCTTCAGTCCCTCCACGTAGTTTTCATACGCCTCGCGCTGCTTTGTCTGCTGAAGCCGCCGCACGATCCTTGGCCTGGCCGCATCAAGGGTCTCCTCGATTCGCGGCTGGCGGTCATCAAGGCGGATGATAAAATAGCCGAATTCGGTTTCTACCACATCGCTCATTTCACCCTTTTTAAGGGCGAAGGCTGCCTCCTCGAACTTGTGGCCGTATATTTTTTCGCGCCGTCCTCTGGCAAAAAAACCGGTCTTCCCGCCCCTGCGCTGCGTGCGCTTGTCCTCGGAGACCTCCTTGGCCACGTCCTTGAAATCGGCGCCCTTGTTCAGGCGCTTCAATGTCTCCTGGGCGGTTTTGTACTTCTTTTCCTTTACGTCCGCTTCAGTTTCCGGGCCTGCGGCAAACATGATCACGCTGGTGTTGACCTGTTCGGGGCGTATAAAGTCCTTCTTGTTCTCGTTGTAATAGGACTTGATCTCCCCGTCCGGAACGGCAATCTCGCCGGTGATCTGCTGGCGGGTCAGCTCCTGTACGATAATATTGTCGACCGCGTCTTTTATCCTCTTGGCCACATCCTCCTGCTGTTCGATCCCGAGCCGCCGCGCCTCCTGAGAAAGCAGGCATATGAGCACAACCTGGTCGAGCAGTTGTTTCCGCCCGGCCGGGGTTTCAAAACGGCTGCGGATCTGCGGCGGCAGCATGGCGGTTCTGGCGTCAAGATCCGCCTGTGTAATGCGCTCCTGCCCGACGGTGACAAGGACCTTCGACGCATCCTCGGCACATGCCAAGGAGGACGCGAGCACACACACGATAATAACGATCAAACAGCTCAGCATTTTTTTTCTGCAATGTACCATATATCACTCCTTGTTATTCATCCGGTGAGAACAACGGGGCTTTCAGCATACCGTGTCCGGTTTCATTTCCAGGCCTCGACACACATCATCCCTTCAAAGACCTTGCGCGTAGTGCCTTCCAGATAGACCTCACCGAAAGGCGCGCGTGCGGCATCGGCATACACCCGCAAGCGCTCGCCGCCGCGGGTCTGCAGATCTACCGGCAGCACCACCCTGCCGAGTACTGAAGCGATAAGCGCGGAGGCCACCGCCCCGGTGCCGCAGGCCAGAGTCTCAGCCTCGACGCCGCGTTCATACGTGCGAATATGTAGCATATTGTCATCAGCCTGTGAAACAAAATTTACATTCGATCCCTCGGGGCCAAACCGCTCGTGAAAGCGCAGCGCATGCCCCAGCCTGTCAACCGGCGCGTTCTCGAGCTCCTCGACAAACACAACCGCATGGGGCACTCCGGTGTTCAGGCAGTGCAGCTCGATTTCATTTCCTTCAACACTGAGCCGTACGTCCGTTTCAAGCCCGCCCGGATCAGACAGCCTGACACGAACCATGCTGCCCTCGACATGTGCCCGGATAATGCCGGCGCGCGTCTCAAAAGCAAGCTCCGGGGCCGCAATGCCCTGCTCAACCGCGAAACGCGCTGCACAGCGCGCCCCGTTACCGCACATCTCGGCTTCGCTGCCGTCAGCATTGAAAAAACGCCAGGCAAAATTACAACTCCCTGACGGCTCAAGGCAGATCAGGCCGTCAGCGCCGACCGAAACCTTGCGCCGACACACGGCCGACACGAATGCCGGCTGTTTGGCGACATCATAGGCTCCCGACATATTGTTGATGAGGATGAAGTCATTGCCGGTGCCGTTCATCTTGGCAAATGGAATCTCATGCATACCTGTGTCTCTTTCCTGCGATCAGCCCTGCACGACAGCTGCCACGGACCGCCTAGTCCAGGCAGGCCGGTATCGTTTCGCCGCGCACCAGGTCTTCAAAGGTTTCGCGGCTGCGTATGACATGATAGTCGGAACCGTCAACCAGAACCTCGGACGCCCGCAAACGGGAATTATAATTCGACGCCATACTGAAGCCATAGGCGCCGGCACTCATAATCGCCAGCAGGTCCCCCTGCTCCGGCTGAATGATGTCCCGGCCGCGTGCGAAAAAATCGCCGCTTTCACAAATGGGGCCCACGATGTCAGCCTGTATACCGGGCCCCTCAGCCCGGTTGACATGCAGCACATCATGATGGGCCTCGTACAGGCTCGGCCGCAGCAGATCATTCATGGCCGCGTCGACAATGACGAAATTTTTCACTGCGGTCGATTTTGTGTACTGCACCCGCGTGACCAGGCAGCCGGCATTGCCCACCAGGCAGCGTCCCGGCTCCAGGATAAGCGTGCAGTCCATGCCGGCCATCTCGTCGATGATGGCCCGGGCATACTGCACGGGTTCAGGAGGGATCTCCGCATCATAGGTAATACCCAGTCCTCCGCCGAGGTCGAGCATGCGTATCGTAATCCCCTGGTCGTGCAGCCGTTGAACGAACGCCTTTACACGTGCAAGCGCATCCACAAAGGGCCCCACTGCGATAATCTGTGAGCCGATATGGCAATCGATGCCGACCACGTCAACGCCCGGCAGCGCTGCGGCATGAACATAGGCGTCAAAGGCATCGTCCATGCCGATACCGAACTTGTTTTTCTTCAAACCGGTTGAGATATACGGATGCGTCTGCGGATCAACATCGGGATTAACGCGCAGGGAGATGCGCGCCCGCGTGCCTTTTCCGGCCGCGACCCGGTTAATGAGCTCGAGCTCCTGGGCCGACTCAACGTTGAACATCAAAATGTCGCTGTCCAGGGCAAGCTCGATCTCGGTGCAGGTTTTGCCCACGCCGGAATACACGATCCTGCCGGGCGCTATGCCCGCCTTGCGCGCGCGAAGGATCTCGCCGCCGGAAACAACGTCGACGCCGCTGCCCAGGCGGCCGAAAAGGCGCAGGACCGCGATGTTTGAATTGGCCTTGACCGAATAGCACGTCAGGTGCTCGACACCGGCAAAGGCGCCGTCAAAAGCCTTGAAATGACGCTCGAGCGTGGCACGGCTGTAGACATACAGCGGCGTGCCCTCGCGTTCTGCAATCCTGGACAACGGAACCGACTCACAGTACAGCCCGCCGCCCTGCCGGGTAAAATGGTTCATGCTGATCTTCCTGCAGTATGGAACTCCGTAAGGCTGCTGCATCCCCCGGTGCTTGTTTTAAAAAATTGATCTTCCGAATTTATTGTACACAAAAAAGACTTTTCTGTCTTGTAAACACTCAGTAAGCCCGGCCCGTGGCGCGAAAAGTTGCCGTAGTGCCGCGCGCAGGGCTGTTTTCAAGCCCCCTTTGGCAAAGGGGGTCGGGGGATTTTCCGGAAAAATCAAATCCCCCTGTATCCCCCTTTTAAAAAGGGGAAAAGTATCTCATGCCGCGTCATGGCATTCACGGAAACTCCTCAAAACGTTTCCTGTCGCAAAGAATTATACCAGCTGAGGACTGTTAAGTCGCTATCGCACCGCGCAATGACGCGTTTGTATGAGCGGTGTCACCGCACGACCATCAGCAAGCGGCAATCCCAGGACCTCTTCGCAGCTTGCTGCAGTGAGGTCGATTCAATTAAGAATATAGCGTATGGACACCGACTCGCTGAGTTGGCTTTCATTGGCGCTCAGCGAATCATCGATTGCCGACACCGCGTACTCATAGCGCCCGCGTCTGCGGGCCGTGGTGTCGACCCATGAATTCGTGAGCACAAGCTCGGGGTTGAGCCGCGTAAATTCGCCGGCTCCCGCTGTGCGCCGATACACATGGTAACCGGCAAAGCCCTTCTCCGACTTTGCCATCCATTTCAACAATATCCCGTCAGGCTGCGCAATGGCCGTCAGGAAGCGCGGAGAGCCCGGCGGGGTTATATCAAGGTATTCAAGCCTGAGCTCGGGCACGGCAGCACTTTCAATAACGCTTTTTTCATACAGGCGCACCGTGCGCACGGTATAATAATATATTTTATCATAGTCGGGCGGAATATCGTCGAACAGGGTCGCTGTCACGGGTTGTTCGTTAAGCGGCGCGTCATACGTTTCAGCTTCCAGCCTGCGATACACATGATAGCCGGTAATACCCTCGGCCGGGCGGCCGTCCGCCAGTTCACTGACCGGCTTCCAGCTGAGCACGATAAGCCGGTTCCTGCGCTCGAGCTCAACGTCCTGCGGAAAGGCGGGCGCTGCATCATAATACACGGCAACCGGTTCGGACGGCGGTCCGGCCGCACCGCGTGCATTATAGGCCTGCAGACGATACAGATACACGTTGCCGGGCCGCACAGCAGTATCGCCGTACTGATAGGGCCGCCGCTCAGGCTTGCGGCCTGCCGGACCGCGATATTCATAATCAAACAGCAGTTCATAACGGCTCGGGCATGTCGCGCAGTAATCGTCGAACGGCTCCTGGGCACGATAAATGTAAAACCCCGCAAGGTCCCTCAGGTCGCTGTCATCCGTATTGTCGCGCGGAGACTGCCACTGCAACATGATCCCGCCCGGTCGCGCAACGGCCCCTGGAGCACGCACCTTCGACGGGGCCAGCGGAACGCTGAGAAAAGGATCACCCTTGCGGCCGCACGCAGGCGCCGCAAGCAGCGCAAGTGCACTGCAGAAAAACACTGCACGCCGGCAATACACCCTGCAGGCGAACACATTCCCGATCCGGAACGTCCGTCTCACACGGCCACTCCGCTCCGTACCGATTTCCCAAATCGCCGCACCACGGCCTCGCATGTGCTTCATAGTTCCCCTACCCTTTTGAAAGCACGTTGATATTTTCCTGTTCACGCTCGACAAAGCGCTCCCGCCGCGCAAGCAGCCTCAGGGCCGCGCGCAGGGCCGCGCGCACACGTGCCGGCGCGGTTCCACCCTCACTGCACCGATCTGCAACTGATGACTCGCACGACAGGCACCGTAGCGCGTCGCCACCGATCTGCGGCGAAAAAACCTGCAGTTCCCGCAGATCAAGATCCTCGAGTTTTCCCCCTGTTTTTTCGCACCGGGCGACAATGCGCCCGACGACCTCGTGGGCGCTGCGGAACGGCATGCCGCGCCGCACCAGATAATCGGCCAGGTCGGTAGCGGTCAGAAACCCGCTTTGCGCGGCTGCGGCCATGGCTTCGCGATTGAAACGAAGCTGCGCGAGCATGGGCGCGAAAACGCGCAAACAGCCCTGCACGGTTTGAACCGTATCGAACAAAGGCTCTTTGTCCTCCTGCAGGTCGCGGTTATAGGTAAGCGGCAGGGATTTCATCAGCGTCAGCAGCGCCACCAGATTACCGTACACACGGCCGGTTTTACCCCGTACAATTTCAGGCACGTCCGGATTTTTTTTCTGCGGCATGATACTGCTGCCGGTACAGAATGCATCGGCAATATCGACAAAACCGAACTCGGGCGTCGACCAGATGATCAGCTCCTCGCAGAAACGGCTCACATGCATCATAACAAGCGCCGCCGCGCTGCTGAATTCTATGAGGGTATCGCGATCACTGACCGTATCCATACTGTTGGCAGTAACAACCGGATAGCCCAGCTGAGCGGCGACATAGCGCCGGTCGACCGGATAGGGCGTTCCGGCCAGGGCGCCGGCGCCCAGCGGCAGCCGGTTAACCCGCTGGTAGCAGGATTCAAGCCGCTCGCAGTCCCGCATAAACATTTCATGATAGGCCAGCAGATGATGGGCCAGCAGCACCGGCTGCGCATGCTGCATATGGGTAAAGCCGGGCAGCAGCACATCCAGATTATCGCGCGCCAGCCCGAGGAGCGCCCGGTCGAGTACAGCCAGCAGGCTGAGCGTATGCAGCACTGCGTCACGCAAATACAGGCTCACGGCGGTTGCCACCTGGTCATTGCGGCTGCGGGCGGTGTGCAGCCGGCCGCCTGCAGGGCCGATTTTTTCTATCAGCCGGGCCTCGATGCACATGTGAATGTCCTCACAGCGCGCATCCATGGAGAGCGTGCCGGACTCGATTTCACGCCCGATCCCCCGAAGGGCTTTCTCGATCCGCCGGGCATCGCGCTGCTCAATGATGCCCTGGCGGCCAAGCATGCGGCAATGGGCTATGCTGGCACGGATGTCATAGGGAGCCAGAATGCGGTCAAATGAAATCGACTCGGTAAACTGTTCGACCAGCGAACTGGTCGCGGCTGTAAAACGACCGCCCCAGGGTTTTTTATTTGCCATCACCGTCCTCCGCGCATATGGCCCGCATGCGTAGCCGCAGGGCATTGAGACGGATAAAACCTTCGGCATCCGCCTGATGGTACACCGTGTCTTCTTCAAACGTTGCCAGATTCTCACGATACAGACTGAAGGGTGACCTGCGCCCCGTCACGATGCAATTACCCTTGTACAGCTTCAGGCGCACGACACCGCACACCCTGCGCTGGGTCTCGTCAACAGCGCCCTGGAGGATCTCCCGCTCCGGTGCGAACCAGTACCCGTTATACACCAGGGCCGCATAGCGCGGCATGAGATCATCCTTGAGACGCATCACCTCACGGTCAAGCGTCAGGCTTTCCATGGCCCGGTGGGCAATGTGCAGTATGGTTCCGCCCGGCGTTTCATACACGCCGCGTGATTTCATGCCCACGTAACGGTTCTCCACAATATCGATCCGCCCGATCCCGTTTGCCCCTCCCAGTTCGTTGAGCTTCTCGAACAAGGCCACCGGTCCCATGGCCGCGCCGTCAAGCGCGACCGGGTTGCCCTGTTCAAATGCGATCTCAAGCGTGGTCGCCGTATCAGGGGCCGCCTCGGGAGAAACACTCAACTGAAACATGTCCTCCAGCGGTTCATTCCAGGGGTCCTCAAGAATGCCGCCCTCAAAACTGATGTGCAGCAGGTTACGGTCGCTCGAATAGGGCTTGGCAGCAGTCACCGGAACCGGAATACCGTGTTTTCTTGCATAGTCAATCATTGCGGTCCGCGAGGTCAGGTCCCAGTTCGGCAGGCGCCATGGGGCGATTATCCTGATATCGGGCTGCAGGGCATAACAGGACAGTTCGAACCTGACCTGGTCATTGCCTTTGCCGGTTGCGCCGTGGGCAACGGCATCAGCTCCCTCCTTGCGCGCGATATCGATCATTTTTTTGGCAATCAGCGGCCGGGCGATCGAGGTGCCCAGCAGATAGGTCCCTTCATAGATCGCGCCGGCCCGGAACATGGGAAAAATATAATCCCGGACGAATTCTTCGCGCAGGTCTTCGACATAGGACTGGCAGGCGCCGGTTTTGAATGCTTTTTCACTGATACCGTCCAGCTCCGCGCCCTGGCCCAGATCCGCGGCGAACGTCACCACGTCACAGGAATAGGTTTCCTGAAGCCATTTTAAAATAACCGAGGTGTCCAGTCCGCCAGAATAGGCAAGAACTACTTTCTTGACAGCAGCCATCATGCGTCTCCCTGATTCGCCGCCGTGCAGCGGCCCAATATCTTCAGCCGCGCCGTCAGCGCGCAGTGTTTCCCATCAAAATTTCAAGAATGGCCTTTTGAACATGCAGCCGGTTTTCAGCCTGATCAAAAATTGCCGAATTGGGCCCGTCCATGACCCCGTCGGTGATTTCCTCACCGCGATGCGCGGGCAGGCAGTGCATGACCATCACATCCTTTTTCGAAGCAGCGACCAGGCGCTCATTGACCTGAAAGCCGCTGAAAGCCTTGATGCGCTCGCGGTACTGCTTCTCCTGCCCCATGCTGACCCAGGTATCGGTGCTGATGACATCGGCGTCGCGCACGGCCTCGAACGGGTCGCTCACCACGCTGATACGCGTGGCCGCCTCGCGGCAGGCCCTTTCAATCACGCTGTTGTCCGGCTCGTGTCCGGAAGGACACGCTAGAATAAGATCGAAAGAGAGCCGCATGGCCGCATTGATCCAGGAATGGGCGACATTATTGCCGTCGCCGATATAGACCGCCTTCATTCCGCTGACACTGCCCCGGCTCTCGATCACCGTCAGCAGGTCGGCCAGGATCTGACAGGGGTGATACGTGTCGGTAAGGCCGTTGATGACCGGCACATCCGCGTCGCGCGCAAGCTCCTCGACCGTGCTCTGGGCGAACGTCCTGATCATGATGGCGTCAAGGTACCGCGAAAGCACCTTGGCGGTGTCGTAAATCGACTCTCCCCGGCCGAGCTGCGTGTCGGTCCAGCGCAGATACATCGCATGACCACCCAGCTGGAACATGCCTGCCTCGAACGAAACCCGCGTGCGGGTCGACGGCTTCTCGAAGATCATGCCCAGGGTCTTGCCGCGCAGCGGGTGATACAGCTCCGCGCGTTTGTGCCGTGCCTTCAGGTCAGCGGCCCGTTCAAAAATAAAATCAAAATCAGCAGACGTCAGATCATAGAGGCATACAAGATCTTTTTGCATGGCAGCATCCCCATGTTGGCGACAGTGGTCGCAGGCAGGCCGGTCAATCCCGGCACCCGAGCGCTTCATCGAGAACCGTGCAGCACTCATCGATCTGCGCACGCGTAATGATCAACGGCGGCAAAAAACGGATAATACGCTCGGCAGTACAGTTGAGGATTACCCCGGCCGCAAGACATCGCTCGACAATCTGTTTCCCGCTCCGGTTGAGTTCCAGTCCCTGAATAAGGCCCTTGCCGCGGGCGCATACGACAGTCTCGGGGTGCCTGTTTTTCAAGCCCTCGAGCTTCTCCTGCAGATACAGCCCCATCTCGGCGCAATTCTCAAGCACACCGCCGTCGAGCAGCTCCCGCATAACCGCACAGCCGGCCGCTGTTGCGACCGGATTGCCGCCGAAGGTGGTCGCGTGGCTTCCCGGCGTCAGAAGATCGGCAACGGGACGGGCGGCCAGCATGGCCCCCAGCGGCAGCCCTCCGCCAAGCGCCTTGGCAAGCGTCATGATGTCCGGCACCACCCCGAAATGCTCATGGGCAAACAGCCTGCCGGTCCTGCCCATGCCGACCTGGACCTCGTCGAAAATCAGCAGCAGACCTTCGCGGTCGCACAGCTCCCGGACGCGCACAAGATAGTCCGGGGACGGCACATTGACACCGCCTTCCCCCTGGATCGGCTCGAGCATGACTGCGCAGGTACGTTCGTTTACTGCACATCGCAGCGCTTCAAAATCATCGAACGGTACATACACAAATCCGGGCATCAATGGCGCAAAGCCCTCCTGCACCTTTACCTGTGCGGTCGCTGCCAGCGTGGCAAAGGTCCGGCCGTGAAAGGAGGCCTGCATCGTGATGATTTCACCACGCGGTCCCCCTGCGGCGGTATTGCCGAACCTGCGGGCCAGTTTCAGCGCAGCCTCGTTCGCCTCGGCACCGCTGTTGCAGAAAAACACCCGCTCGGCAAACGAATGCCGTGTAAGCTGCTCGGCGAGCTCGGCCTGCGGAGCGGTATAAAAAAAGTTGGACACGTGTACAAGACGCTCCATCTGGGACGCGGCAGCCCTGACGACCGCCGGATGGCAGTGGCCGAGGTTGCACACGGCGATCCCCGACAAAAAATCAAGATAGCGCCGGCCGTGCTCGTCCCACAGCCAGGCCCCCTCGCCGCGCACAAAAGCGACCGGGAAACGGCCATAGGTCGTGAAAATATGCGCATCCGTCCTGGTAATGATATCACTCATAGGAAACTGTCCCCTGGTTACGCACACTCATGCAGGATCTGGGTCCCGATGCCGACATCGGTAAAAATCTCAAGCAACACGGCATGCTCAAGGCGGCCGTCAATGATGTGGGCCTTGTTGACGCCCCGCTCAAGCGCGCGGCAGCAGCACTGAACCTTGGGTATCATGCCCCCGGAAATATCGCCCGAGGCGATCATGCGCTGCACCTCGGGCCCGGTAAGGGTTGAGCGGAGCTCGCCCGTGCCGTCCTTGACGCCCTCGACGTCGGTCAGCAGGATCAGCTTCTCGGCCTTCAGCGCGGCGGCTATCTCACCTGCGGCCGTGTCGGCGTTGATGTTGTACGTCTCCCCGTTCTCACCGGCACCCAGCGGTGCAATGACCGGGATAAAATTGTGGGAGTCAAGCGTCGTGATCACCCCCGGGTTGACGGAGACTATCTCGCCGACCTGGCCGATATCGATCAGCTTGCCGGGGTCGTTGCGGTCGACAAGGTGCTTCTTGCGCGCGGCGATCAGGCTGCCGTCCTTGCCGCTGATACCGACCGCCTTGCCGCCGTTCGTATTGATCTGGCTCACGATCTCCTTATTGATGGTGCCCACCAGCACCATCTCGACAATTTCGATCGTTGCGGAGTCGGTGACCCGCAACCCGTCGACGAACTCGCTTGCGACACCCAGCCGCTCCATCATCGCGCCTATCTGCGGCCCGCCGCCATGCACGATCACCGGGCGGATGCCGACCAGGTTAAGCATGATGACATCCAGCGCGAAACTCGCACTCAGGGCCGAATCGATCATTGCATGCCCGCCGAACTTGATAACAAACGTCTTGTTGGCGAATGTCCGTATATAGGGCAGCGCCTCCATCAGTGTTTTGGCTTTGGCAATGGCTCTCTGCATAGCCTACGTCCCCGCAGAAATATCAATTATGTACACAACTTCCCGCGCCACGGATAGCCTTACAACGACACCTGCAACCCCTTTGTTCAAAAACGCTCATATGCAAGGCGCGCGACAGTGTGAGAAATCAGGGTGCTTTTCGTACGTTGCACCTGGCGCACCGCCGCAGATGGACGTTTTTCAACAGCCTGCTAAAGTATATAGCGGCTCAGGTCCTGATCCTGCACCAGTTCATCCAGCCGTCCGGCAACATAGGGCGCGTCGATCACAACCCTGTCACCGCACATTTCCGGGGCGCTGAATGAAATCTCCTCCAGCAGCTTTTCCATAATGGTATGCAGCCGCCGGGCACCGATATTTTCGGTCTTCTCATTCACCATGGTAGCGATTCCGGCAATTTTTTCGATCGCATCGTCGGTAAAGTCGAGCTCGAGCTGCTCGGTTTCCATCAGGGCCACATACTGCTTGATAAGCGCGTTCTGCGGCTCTGTCAAAATGCGCACGAAGTCATCCCGGCTGAGCGAATCGAGCTCGACCCTGATCGGGAACCGGCCCTGCAGCTCAGGGATCAGATCCGAAGGCTTGGACACGTAAAAAGCGCCCGAAGCGATGAACAGGATATGATCGGTCCTGACCATGCCGTACTTGGTCGTGACGGTTGAGCCTTCGACAATAGGCAGCAGATCGCGCTGGACACCCTCGCGCGACACGTCCGGGCCGTGGTCCTGATCGCGGCTGGCGACCTTGTCGATCTCATCCAGGAAAATAATGCCGGACTGCTCAACCCGCTCAACCGCCAGACGGGTAACGCTGTCCATATCGATCAGGCGCTGCACTTCCTCCTTGGCGATAAGCTCCCGTGCCTCGGGAATTTTAACCGAGCGCTTCTTGGTTTTCTTCGGGAACATGCCACCGAACATGTCCTTGAGGTTGATATCCATCTCCTCGAGTCCCGCGGCGGAAAAAATCTCTACCACCGGCGTGTTCTGCTGGGTTACTTCAAGCTCCACATCACGTTCATCAAGCTTGCCGGACCTGAGCAGCTGACGCAGCTTTTCACGGGTTGCAGCGCGGCTCTCGGTCTGGGCCGCGTCCGCGGGCCCGTGTTCGCCCTCCTGCGGCCCCTGCGCGGCAGAGGGCATACGCGCCGGTACGGGCGGCAGCAGCAGGTCGAGCAGTTTTTCCTCGGCAAGCTCACAGGCGCGTGTCTGCATGCGCTCGGTTTCCTCGGCCTTGATCTGCGTCACTGCGAGCTCGGTCAGGTCGCGGATCATCGATTCGACATCGCGGCCCACATAGCCCACCTCCGTAAACTTCGAAGCTTCGACTTTCAAAAAAGGCGACTGTGCCAGCCGCGCAAGACGGCGGGCGATCTCAGTTTTGCCCACGCCGGTCGGACCGATCATGATAATGTTCTTCGGTGTTATCTCGTCACGCAGTTCCTCGGGAACCTGCTGACGGCGCCAGCGGTTGCGCAGGGCAACGGCAACAGCCCGTTTGGCCATGGCCTGTCCGATTATGAACCTGTCAAGCTCGGCAACCGTCTCACGGGGATTCAAACTTTTCATCACTGTCAACCTATTTCATCAACCGTTATGTTCGTATTGGTATAAATGCATATCTCTGCGGCCAGGCCAAGCGCCGTCTCGACTATCTCACGGACCGACATCTCGCTATAGCGCGCGAGCGCCCGGGCCGCAGCCAGCGCATACGGGCCGCCCGATCCGATGGCCGTCACGTCATCATCGGGCTCGATCACATCGCCGTTTCCGGAAATAATAAGCAGATGCTCACTGTCGGCGACGATCATCAGCGCCTCCAGATGGCGCAGCACTTTATCGGAACGCCATTCCTTGGCCATTTCAACCGCGGAACGTGTCATGTTGCCGTTATACTGCTCAAGCTTGCGCTCAAAGCGTTCAAACAGGGTAAAAGCATCGGCGGTAGCGCCGGCAAATCCTGCAAGAACCCTGTCCTGATACAGACGGCGGATCTTTTTCGCCCCGTGCTTGACAACGGTGGTGCCCATGGTGACCTGACCGTCACCACCGAGACAAACGCTGCCGTTCCTGCGTACCGCCACAATGGTCGTTCCATGCATCTGCGTCATTGCCGCCTCCATCACGATCCCTTCGAAGCGCACTTGCTGCGCGGGTGAGCACGGTCATACACCTGCATCAAGGCGTCAACATGCAGATGCGTGTATTTCTGGGTCGTAGCCAGACTGGCATGGCCCAGCAGCTCCTGGATGCCGCGCAGGTCGGCACCCGCGTTCAAAAGATGCGTGGCAAAACTGTGCCGGATGGCATGCGGGCTGATCTTGTGCGTGATACCGCACCGTTCGATCCAGGCATCAAGCAATCGTGCGACGCTGCGACCGGAGAGCCTCCCCCCGCGATTATTCAAAAATACCGGCTCGTGATGCAGCCCGTGATGGCGGGCTGCCAATGCCTGTGAACGCTCGCAGTAATCGGCCAGCACGGCTGCGGCCTTGCGGCCCATGGGCACGATGCGTTCCTTGCGGCCCTTGCCGCGAACCAGAATCGTTCCCGCCCGCTGATCAACATCACGGCGATCAAGCCCGACCAATTCGCCAAGCCGTATGCCGGTGGAATACAGCAGTTCAAGCACGGCACGGTCTCGCGCCTGAAGGAGCGTTTCTACCGGAACTGCATCCAGCAGTGCGAACATTTCATCAACTGTCAGATGACGGGGAAGCATGCTGTCATGCTTCGGAGCTTTCAGCATCTCAGCGGGACTGCAGGCGACAAACCCTTCTCGCACCAGAAACGCGAAAAAAGTTTTCAGGCTCGAAAGCTTGCGCGCCTGAGTTGACTTCTTGTTGCGCCGCGCACAGTCTGCCAGATACGCCCTGATCGAAAGCGCGTCAACCTCATCGACCGTTTTGAACGACCCGATATGCGAGGAGCGAAGAAAACCGAAAAAATCCGCAAGATCCCCGAGATAGCTTCTGCATGTGTGTTCAGATGCGTTGCGTTCAATACGCAGATACTTCTCGAATGCGCGAACCTGATCCGTAAACATACCCGACCTGTGATGCAGTTCAAACGACGCCCTGCACGCCGGAAAAAAATATGAGCATATCGGCTTTTGGGCAAAGAAGCAATCGAAAAATATATTTTCCTCCTTGCTAAAATTGATGAAATTGAGTAATACTGGGCGCACAACGTGCAAGCGCAGACCTGAGGCGGACATACCCGGCGCACTGCACACACACGACCAGGAAGGCATACCAGCAATGAGCACCCCGCGCAAGCATGTTTGTATCTATCCCGGCACCTTCGACCCTCTCACAAACGGCCATCTCGACCTGATCGAACGCGCACTGCATATTTTCGACCACGTAATCGTGGCGATCGCCGTCAATCCCGATAAAAACCCGCTTTTTACCGTAGAAGAACGTCTGGATATCCTCCGGGCATGCATCGGGGACAATCCGCGCGTGACGATCGACGCATTCGAAGGCCTGCTGGTCGACTACGCCCGCAACCAGGGCGTGCACACGGTACTGCGCGGCATGCGGGCCGTGTCGGATTTCGAATATGAATATGAAATGACGTTCATGAACCGGAAACTGGACCGCGAGATCGACACGATTTTCATGATGACCGGTCTGCGCTGGCTTTTCGTGCACTCAAAATCAGTCAAAGCGGCCGCCAAGGCAGGCGCCTGCGTGTCCGGTATGGTACCCGACATCGTCGTGCGCAAACTGGCCAAAAAACTGCGCTGAACAACGTTACGCCGCGTTCAGGCACATACAGTCCGTGATCATCACACACGATAAGGAGAGCATACATGCAACTTGCCAAACGTATGGAACACATCAAGCCCTCCCCGACGCTCGCCGTTTCCGCAAAAGCAGCTTCCATGAAAGCACAGGGCATCGACGTCATCGGCTTCGGCGCCGGAGAGCCTGATTTCGATACGCCGGACCATATAAAACAGGCGGCCATCGATGCCCTTGCAGCAGGATGTACCAAGTACACCCCGGCAGGCGGAACAATCGAACTCAAGCAGGCCGTAGCGGCAAAACTGAAACGCGACAATAATCTTGAATACACAAACAATGAAATTCTGATATCCTGCGGCGCCAAGCACAGCCTGTACAATGCATTTCAGGCGCTGCTGAACGAAGGCGATGAAATCATCATTCCGGCACCCTACTGGGTTTCATATCCCGACATGGCCTGTCTGGCCGGAGCCGTACCGGTCATCATAGAATCAGGTGAGCAGACCGGCTTCAAGGTAACACCGGAACAGGTACGCGCCGCGCTGACTTCCCGCACCCGGGCCTTTGTGCTGAACTCCCCTTCCAACCCCACCGGAGCGGCCTACAGCGCGGACGAGCTGCGCGCCCTGGCTGAGGTTTTTATCGGCACCGATATCATGGTCATCAGTGATGAGATCTATGAAAGTCTGACCTACGACGGTTTCAGCAGTGCCAGCATTGTCACCATTGAGCCGCGCCTGAAAGAACAGGCGCTGGTGATCAACGGCGTTTCCAAAACCTATTCCATGACCGGCTGGCGCATCGGCTATGCCGCCGGACCCGCGGCAGTCATCAGCGCAATGACCAACATCCAGAGCCAGAGCACGTCCAACCCGACATCGATCGCCCAGAAAGCAAGTGTTGCGGCGCTGACCGGGCCCCAGGACTGTATCCGGGACATGCTGAAAGCCTTCGACGAACGGCGCACATACATGGTGGAGAGGCTGAACGCAATCGAGGGCATCACCTGTTTCAAGCCCAACGGCGCGTTTTACACCTTCCCGACGGTTGCCGGCCTGTTCGGTAAAAAGACAGGATCAACACTCATCCGCGGCTCGAATGACCTGGCAACAGCGCTGCTGGAATCAGCCCGCGTGGCCGTTGTGGCCGGATCCGCTTTCGGCGCAGACGCCAATATCCGCCTGTCCTACGCAACGTCGTTTGAAACCATTGAAAAGGGCCTTGACCGTATCGAGGCGTTCGCAAAGACGCTCTCATAGCGCTCCGGCAACCCCACGTTTACAGGAGTACTGACCGCCATGCTTCACTCCATAGCACATCTGGCCAGCCCGCTGGCCATTACATCCACCGGGCTCGGAAGCAACCTGGGCGGGGATATCTGGGTGCTGTTCCTGTATGCGGGCCCCATGGTCAAGGGTGTCATCCTGCTGCTGCTGGCCCTTTCGGTCATCTGCTGGGGCATCGCGCTGTTCAAGTTCCTGGTGCTGCGTTCCGCCCTGCATGAGTCCGAATCGTTCCTTGACATGTTCTGGAACAACCGCAGTCTCAGCCGCACGTACACGGATGCAAAATCCCTCGAGCACAGCCCGCTGGCCGAGATATTCCGCTCGGGGTATCTCGAACTGCAGCAAATGCAACAAACCGACGGCACTACCTCCACGCATCGCCGGACCTCCGACCCATCCCCTGACTCACCCCTCGGCCTCTACGGCCTGGGTGCGATCAAGCGTGCCCTTGACCAGGCTTCCACTGCCGAGCTGACACGTTTGGAAAAAAATCTCGGCTTTCTGGCGACGACCGGCAGCATCGCGCCTTTTATCGGTTTGTTCGGTACGGTATGGGGTATCATGAATTCATTCCGCAACATAGGCATGCAGGGGTCGGCCAACCTCGCAACAGTCGCTCCGGGCATTGCCGAAGCGCTTATCGCGACCGCCTTCGGCCTGCTGGCAGCCATCCCGGCCGTCGTTCTCTACAATTATTTCCTCGGGCGTATCAAAATGATGGCCGCCGAAATGGACAACTTCTCGGCCGAACTTCTCAACATTATCGAACGCTACCTTGAATCACGCAAAAAGACAGGGTGAGCCATGGGCATGAACATACCGGGTAACGGGCGGCAGCAGCGCCTGATGTCGGAAATAAACGTAACACCGTTCGTCGATGTCATGCTGGTGCTGCTCATTATCTTCATGGTGGCGGCACCGCTTGTGCAGCACGGTGTCGACGTCGATCTGCCCCAGGCGCGGACCTCCCACATCGCGGCCCAGGAAGAAACGCTCACGATCTCACTCAGGGCCGACAAAAAAATCTTTATTAACAAAATGGAAGTCGAACTTGACGGCCTGCGCGAGCGCCTGGTCCGCATCTACCGGCAGCGCAGCGACAACAGCCTGTTCTTCAAGGCCGACCGTGAGCTTCCCTATGGGTTCGTCGCGCAGGTCATAGCCGAAATAAAAATGGCCGGCATCGAAAAACTGGGGATCATAACGACCCCGCTCGAAGAAAAATGACCGCCTATCCCTCAATCCTGAAAGCCGCCCACGTTGAGCGCGGCATGCGCTGGACGATCGGTATTTCCCTGTGCCTGCATGTATGCCTGATCGCGGCAATTCTCGGAAAACCACCCGACAGCGGGAAGACCATCTATTTCAACCCCGCTTACATGGTTGACCTTGTCGGGACCGGGGGAGCACCGGGCATTGCCGGCCTGCCGGACACTGGCGAACCCGGGGGCGGATCGGACACCCCTTCCGCGTCCGGCGCGCCCACCGAAAAAGCCGCCCCCCTGTGGCAGGGGCCGCGCGGCTTTACGTCCCAGGTCAAAACCCTTGAAGATCGCAGCCTCGCACCCGAGCACACTGAGAGGGCCGGCACGATGGCCCTGCCCGATGCTGCACGGGCGGCAGCAGGAAGACCATACGCTGAAACGCACACGGCAACCGGCGCTGGCCGCGCAGGCGCCACTGGATCCGCGACCGGCGGCGGTGGAGGTGGAGGCGTAGGCGGCACCGGCTACGGGCTGACCCCCGAACAGGCGCGTTTCGGACGCTACTACATGACAATATTCAACAAAATCCAGTCCGCCTGGGTACTGCCGGGCTACTACGAACACGAAAACCTTATGGCCATTGTCGGGATTACGGTACGCGCCGACGGACGTATAGTGAATATTCAATTTGAAAAAAAATCAGGCAATGTGGAATTCGACCGTTCGGTTATGCGGGCGATTCAGAAGGCGAACCCCCTGCCGCCGCTGCCGGCAGGCATCAAGGAACCGCTGCTCACCCTTGGCGTCCGGTTTCAATAAGTGCCCGATTTTTACATTAGTTTTACTTAATTCCATCAATACTTTCTGCTATAGTAAAAAAATTAAAAACACGGCACCCCACAACAACCCCTATGCAGACGCAAACGTCCTTTAAGGCAGTCCTGAGGCACATAGGCGTGTGCTGCGCCGCGTGGCTGTCTGCCACCAGCCTTATCCTTCTAAGCGCCCCAGCTTTTGCAAAAGTATATATCGACATCAACGCACCGTCGGCCATTCGTGTCCCGATCATTGTGCCCCCTTTCCAGAACACCGGATCCCGGCCGGATACCCACCGGCTTGCAGACGGCATGGCAGCCATCATCAGCGCTGATCTTGATTTTTCTGGCCTGTTCCGGATCATCGACCCCAGGCTTCTTGACGAAAAATATCTACGCGGGGTGACCCGCAGCCAGATCAAATGGGACAGCCTGTCTGTCGTAGGCGCGGAGGCCATCGTAACCGGAGCATTCGAACTCGCCGGCAACCGGCTGCATGCAGAACTGCGCCTTTTTGACGCGGTACAGGGCCGTTTCATCATAGGCAAAAAATACAGCGGCTCAATGGATGAACACCGCCTGATCTGCCACCGTTTCGCCAACGAGATCTTCAGGGAACTCACCGGCGCGCCCGGCATATTTGAAACAGGCATCGTATTCGTCATGCAGACCGGCGGCGTCAAGGAGCTCTATTATTGTAATTATGACGGCGGCAACCAGCGACGCCTGACCACGCTGGGCTCCCTGAGCCTGTCGCCCTGCTGGTCGCCGGACGGGTCCCGTATCGCCTTCACGTCCTACCGGGCCGGCAACCCCGATCTGTACGCCATGAACCTGGCAAGCGGAAAAACCGAAAAAATCTCCAGCAAAAAAGGCATCAACATCGCCCCCGACTGGTCACCGGACAACAAAAAAATTGCCTTGACTTTGAGTGTAAAAGACGGTAATTCAGAAATTTTTACGCTCGACATACAACGGCGCACCCTTGAAAGGATAACAGACCACTGGGCAACGGATGTTTCTCCGTCATGGTCTCCGGACGGCAGGCAAATGGCGTTTGTCTCGAGCCGCTCCGGCAACCCGCAGATATTTATACAGACAATCGCAGACAGCTCGGTTCGAAGGGTTACCTTCGGCCGTGGGAATTACAACACGTCCCCGGCGTGGTCACCCCGCGGCAACCTCATCGTGTATGCCGGCATGACTGGAGGGAGATTCAACATCCACAGCATCGCTCCAAACGGAACGCAGTACCGGCAGCTCACCGCCGGGCAGGGCGGCAACGAAGACCCGAGCTGGTCGCCTGACGGTCGCTTCATCACGTTCAGCTCAAACCGGACGGGCCGCCGGGAGATATATATCATGCGCGCCGACGGGACAGGACAAAAAAAAATAACTTTTGGAAGCGGAGAAAAATCCGAGCCGGCGTGGTCTCCGTTCCCTGAAAATTAACGTCCCAACACTTTAAACAAGGAGGATACAACATGCAGCACACGGCAAAAACCCTGATGATAGGTATGTTTATCGCGGCACTGGTGTGCAGCGCGGCCTGCACCAAGAAAAATGTGCCCCCGCCCTCCGCGGACACCGCGGAAGCCGTCGAAGTAATAGAAGAAACCGATCTGGGCGCGGGAGAATTCAGGGCCATTGACCCCAATGATCCTGTGTTAAGCGCTGTATTCAAGAACATCCATTTCGGCTACGACCAGTTCTCGCTGAAACCGCAGGCCCGCGCAATTCTGGACGGCATAGCCGCGTGGATGAAAGAGAATCCGTCCCGGCTGCTGCTGGTTGAAGGCCACTGCGATGAACGCGGAACCAATGAGTACAACCTCGCGCTCGGCGACCGCCGCGCCAACAGCGCTAAAACGTACCTGGTCCAGCTCGGCATAGACGCTGCCCGCATCTATACAATCAGCTACGGTGAAGAGCGGCCGGTTGCCATGGGCAACAACGAATCCGCATGGTCAAAGAACCGCCGCGACGAATTCAAGATCAAGTAGCACCTTTTGTATATAGGTTCCGACAGCATGTCGCTCAGGCCTACATCGGGTCCTGAGCGACATGTCCTGCCCGCACCCTGCTTAACGGGGAGATACGTATGCACACGGCATCAATGATACGCACGGCAGCACTGCTGCTGTGCCTCGCATGCAGCGCATGCATGAGTATGCAGCATCAGCTTGACCGCCATGAACGCGACCTGACGCAACTGCGCGGGCAACTGGCGCACCTGCAGGCGAACAGCCACAGCGAAATTGAGCAGCTCCGCGGCGAAGTACAGGCCCTCAACGGTTCTATTGAAGAAAAAACGGTTGTTCATGACCGCGAAATCAAGGCCCTGCAGGCCCGCCTTGATAGCATGACCACGGCGGCCGCGCACCAGGGATCCCCGCAGGCACCCTTTGATGGTATGGCCGCTTCCGCACCGCAGAACAGCATTGCCACAGAACAGGCACTCTATGATCGTGCGCTTCAGAGCTACTACTCCCGGAACTATGAACAGTCAAGGTCATTATTTCACGACTTTGCAAAACAGTACCCCACCGGCACTTTGACACAAAACGCCCTGTTCTGGATCGGCATGTGTCTGTTTCAGGAGCAAAGTTACCAGGCATCCATTGCGGCGCTTGAAGACCTTATAAAAAAATTTCCGCAAAGCGCAAAGGTACCCGACGCCTACTACTGGCAGGCAATGTCATTCATTGAATTGAAGGAAAAACTGACAGCGCAGATCCTGCTCGAAACACTCATGCAGTCCTACCCCGACGCGGAGGCATCGCACAAGGCACAGGCAAAATACGAAGAACTTACTGCCGGGCAACCACGCTGAAGCGAACAAAGGCTGCAATAAGCTGTTACTTGAAATTCACCTTTACACGCCCCTGAGACTTAAGCCGGCTCACAATCCGTTGAGCTTCGACAAAATCGGGCTTAATGGTAAGCACTCGCCTGAACGTTTCCAGCGCTTCTGCGCTGCGGCCTGCATTGGCATACGCAGCCCCGAGAATAAACAATGCATTGAGATGATACGGCTGGCGGGTGGTCACGGTTTCCAATGCTTCAATGCCTTCACCCAGGCGCCCCGTAGTGACGTAGGCGCGGCCCACAGTCGTCAGGACATCCATGCGACCGGGGCAGGCCTTATGCGCACGCTGCGACCACGCAAGTGCCTTGGCATTATTACCCCGCCTTTCCATGGCGAGCGCCCTTTTGTAAAAACCGTCACTTTCTATGATTGCCAGATTGAAACGGAGCACCACGATGCCTGCAACAGCGGCAAGCAGGACCGCGGCCGCCAGCACTCCCTGCCGCCTGATGCAGACAAACGACGTTTGACGCCGGCAGTAAATGGCGATAACCATGCCGGCGCTTAAGAATGCCAGAAACGGCGTCACGGCGCGCTGCAAAGAAAAGCCAAAAAAAGACGTTACCAGGCAGGCAAGCAATGCGCCTGAGGCCGCATGCAGGACAAACCGCTCACAAACCGTAGCCTGCTCGACCATGAGCCGCAAAGACAGTATCAGCACCCCGCCCAAAAAAACCAGCAGCAACGCGGACCCGGGCAGGCCGAGCTCAACAGCAGCCTGCAAAAAATCATTATGTGCGCGCCTGATCTGTACCGTCTTGCCGAAAGAACTATCCGACTGATATGTATTGACCACCGCACCGTACATATAGGGAAAACTGCCCGCGCCATATCCTGTAAAAGGCCTCTGCTTGACAAGCTCAAGGGTATTGTCCCAGACAATCAGCCGGTAACGCGCACTGCCGTCAAGCAGACGGTTCATGCCGGGCTTTGCAGGGAGTGTAGCACCTGCAACAATAATCATGCAAAGCACACACAAGACAACAGGACCGGCCCACCTCCATCCCCTGGTGCGCTTGACCAGCAGCACGGCACCCCACAGCATGGCAATGACGATCGCGAGCCAGGCAGCCCGGCAGGTGGTATAATACAAAACTACGACCTGGGCAGCAGCTGAACTCCAGCAGGCCGCTGACAGCAACGGCCTGCGCCGGACAAACCACCCCGCACACAGGGTGAATATGAACGTCATCCCCAGAAACTCGGCCAGAACGTTCGGATTGGCAAAGGCGGCTGACGGAACTTTAACGGACGGTATCCGGCGCATCCCAAAAAAAAGCTGGGCAAAAGCAACAGCGCTTACCAAGGAACCTGCACAAATAATGGCAGCTGAAAAACGCTTAAGCCAGGCATCCTGATGCAGCCAGGCGACGACCCCCAGTACCGCGAACGCACAGGCAGCCCAGTGCAAGGACGCATACAGGGCATCATATGGGCTGCTGCTCCAGGCAACGCTCGCGACAGCCCAGCAGGCAAAAACCGCCGCCGCGCAGCTGCAGATGTCGCGCGGAACAAGGCAGGAGCGCAGTACCGCTGCCCGCATCAGTCCCAGTGTGCCGAAAAGGGCGACTGCACACTGCAAAAAAGTCCGCTGCGGCAAATCTGCAAAATTCATGCTACGTGCATGAAATACCAGCGGCGAAATGACGACCATACAGCAGACCAGCCAGCCGATGCAGGCTTCAAGGCGTTCAGGCCATGTGCGTTGTATGCTTCGGGGTCGGACCGGTGAAGCACCGTGCTGCGGATTCTTCTTCTGAAAACGGTGTGATTTTTTCTTTGCTGAGCTCATAACAATCCGCCCACGCGGACACTAATACAATCGACGGTCCGGCTCCTGCGGCCCTGAAAAACGGCTCCGTTTCCATCGACAAACAATTTTCCGCCACCGGGCATGTGCATGCGGCGCAAAATCATTCCGTCACGCAGTCTGACAAAAAAGAAATCGCCGCTATGGCCCTTTGCAATCACGCACGCCCCCAATACCCATGCATCAAGAAACAAAACGCCTTTCCGGCTGAATCGCCACACCTCTTCCCCGCTGTTCACATCCAGGCAATAAAGCACGCCGGCGCTGAGGATTACTTGCCCTGACGGCAGCATGCAAAAACGAACCAGGAGTGCGCCGGTTACAAAGCTCCACTGCACCTGACCTGTTTCAACACGATGCAGGCGCACAAGACCACCTGAATCGACACTCATCAGAACACCTCCGTCAGCGGCTAAGTGCACCCGATCACTGTCGGTATCAACCCGCCACACTTCTTTCCCCGTCGCAGCATCAAGACAGACGATTATGGCTTCATTGCTGTAAAAAACCCTGTCCTTGGTTACAACAGGGGCAATGTCGACCGCACCGGTTTTAACAGACCAGAAACGCTTGCCGCTGGCAGCATCCAGGCAGTACAACCGTCCACCGGACTCTGCGTACACCCGTTCACCGGCAACAGCAGGAGCAGCAGTCGCCCAGGTTGTAGTCCAAAATTCCCAAAGCAGAGCGCCGGTCTCGGCATCCAATGCGTACACACCCCCGCATTGAAAAAACAGGCGGGCCCCGTCAAGAACCGGCTCCGAGGAATGTGCCCCAAATGTCTGAAACTGCCAGAGCAAATCGCCTGTGGCAATATCCAGACAGTACACATCGTCAGCACATACATACAGCCTCTGCGCATCGGCAACGGCCCATTGCTGATGGGCTTTTTTTGTTTCAAACCGCCAGCGCAGTTCCCCGTCATGGGAAGCACCGCAGCCGCCCACAAACCCTGCAAGACACAACAACAGTACGATGAGTCGTATCAACATCCCGGTACATCACTGTAAAACATTTTTAAAATCACTCTCGGCACATCCTTAACACCTTAGCGAAAAGCACCATGGCGGAAACTGCCTTCATGCCTGTAACACGTCGCACATGCTGCATCCATCAAAAAAACCGGGCCTTCTTACAGACAGCCCGGGAAACACGGCGGGCACTATCCCCTCTCAGCTTCCCGCGTTTATTATATACCCGGCGATCCTGTCGCCGACCTGGCTGGTGGAAAGGCCCATGCGCCCTGCAGCCATGCTCGTCATGTCACGGCGCACAACATCCTGAATGGCGGACTCGACCTGCTGCGCAGCCCGGTCCTCGCCCAGGACCGAAAGCAGCATCTGCATGGCCGCAACCGCGGCAATCGGATTGATCACATTCTGACCGGTATACTTGGGTGCCGATCCGCCCATGGGCTCAAACATTGAAACGCCTTCAGGATTGATGTTGCCGCCGGCCGCGACCCCCACGCCGCCCTGAATCATCGCTGCAAGATCGGTAATGATATCGCCGAACATATTGTCGGTCACAATCACGTCAAACCACTCGGGATTCTTGACCATCCACATGCAGATGGCATCAACATGCGCATAATCGGTTTTTATATCGCTATATTCGGCAGCAATTTCATTATAGGCTCGCTGCCACAGGTCAAAGGCATAGGTAAGCACATTGGTTTTGCCGCACAAGGTCAGCTGATTGTCCTTGTTGCGTTTGCGCGTGAATTCGAATGCATAGCGCAGGCAGCGCTCGACCCCTTTACGCGTATTGATCGACTCCTGAATGGCGACCTCGTCCGGGGTGCCTTTCTTCAGAAAGCCGCCGCCGCCGGCATAGAGTCCCTCGGTATTCTCGCGCACGACGACAAAATCGATATCCGCAGGCCCCTTATCCTTGATCGGCGTCTCAATCCCGGCAAACAGTTTGACCGGCCGCAAATTAATATACTGATCGAGAGCAAAGCGCATGGTCAGCAGGATGCCTTTCTCAAGAACTCCCGGCGGCACATCGGGGTGGCCGATCGCCCCGAGATAGATCGCATCAAAACCGCGAAACTCCTCCAGCACGCTTGCGGGCAAAATTTCACCGGTGCGCTTATACCGTTCGCCGCCCAGATCGTAGGTCTGAAGTTCATACTTGATGTCATTTTTTGCGGCAACGGCATCAAGGACCTTAATGCCTTCACGCACGACTTCAGGGCCGGTTCCGTCTCCGGGAATTACCGCTATTTTGTACATACCTCTATTCCTTTCCTGAAAAATCATTCACACATACATGCACACGCAAACAGCACTGTTGCAACGCAAAGCGGATGTGGTGCGCCGGCACTCACATGCCCGTTTTCTGTCGAACATAGTTCATCAAACCGCCGGCATCTATCAGGTTGCGCATAAACGGAGGAATCGGCTGGGCAGTCATCTCACCCGCAGCATCGGGCAGAATAATCCTGCCGCTGTCAAACTCAACCGTTACCATATCGCCTTCGGCAACCCGTTCGGCGGCCCCGGGGCACTCGAGGATCGGCAGCCCCATGTTAAAGGCATTACGGTAAAAAATACGCGCGAAGCTGCCCGCAATCACGCACGACACGCCGGCAGCCTTGATCGCTATGGGCGCGTGCTCGCGCGACGAGCCGCAACCGAAATTCTGGCCTGCCACGATAATATCGCCGGAAGCGACTTTGCGCGGAAAATCCGGGTCGGCATCCTCCATGCAGTGCCTGGCCAGTTCCGCAGGATCAGAGGTATTGAGGTAGCGCGCAGGTATAATTTCATCGGTATTGATATTGTCGCCGAATATCCAGACTCTTCCCGTACTGTGCATAGTCGTCCTCATACATCCTGTTCTAAAGATTACAGCTCATCAGGAGAACCGATACGGCCCAACACGGCCGAAGCTGCGGTTATGGCCGGATTGGCCAGGTACACGAAGCTTTCCGGATGGCCCATGCGCCCCACGAAATTACGGTTGGTCGTTGCAATAGCCGTTTCTCCGCGGGCCAGGATACCCATGTGGCCGCCCAGGCAGGGGCCGCAGGTGGGCGTGCTTACCACGGCTTCCGCCTCGATAAAAATCTCGATCAGGCCTTCACGCAGAGCTTGAAGGTAAATCGCCTGCGTGGCCGGAAAAATTATCAGCCTGACACCGGGTGCTGCCGTACGCCCTTTGAGAATAGCAGCAGCCGAACGCAGGTCCTCAATGCGCCCGTTTGTACATGAGCCGATCACGGCCTGATGGATCGGCACCATTCCCACGGCACTAAGCGGCCGTGTATTGTCAGGCGAATGGGGAAAGGCCACCTGCGGCTCGATATCCTCACAGCAGTAGTGCTTCACTGCGCAATAGGCGGCGTCCGCATCGGCGGCGACCGGCTGCCAGGGCTGGTCGGTGCGCCCCTGCAGATACGACTCTGTCACGGCATCGGTCGCAAAAATGCCGCATTTGCCGCCGGCCTCGATCGCCATGTTTGCCATGCTCAAACGGCCGTCCATGGAAAGGCGGTCGATGGCATCGCCGCCGAATTCCATGGCACGGTACAGCGCACCGTCAACGCCGATATCACCGATGATATACAGGATCAGGTCCTTGCCGCTGACCCAGGAGCGCAGCTGCCCGCTGAAAACAAATTTCATGGTCTCCGGTACCTTGAACCACAATTCGCCGGTGATCATGGCCGCGGCAACGTCCGTGCTGCCCACACCCGTGGCAAACGCTCCCAGCGCCCCGTGTGTGCACGTGTGGCTGTCGGCACCGACAATGATCTCGCCCGGCAGCACGAGTCCCTGCTCGGGCACAAGCGCATGCTCGATACCCATGCGTCCGACCTCAAAATAATGCGTCAGCTCCTGCTCGCGGGCAAATTCGCGCACCAGCTTGCACTGCTCGGCTGAGGCGATGTCCTTGTTCGGGGCAAAATGATCAGGCACCAGGATAATACGCTGCGGATCAAACACCCTGACAGCGCCCGCCTGCCGGAATTCCCGGATCGCAATAGGGGCCGTTATGTCATTGGCGAGCACACGATCAAGGCGCGCCTCGACAAGCTGACCCGGCTCAACCCGGTCGAGACCCGCATGGGCGGCAAGAATTTTCTCGGCAATCGTCATTCCCATACATACCTCTGTCATAAAAAACCATCACTGTCATCTGCCCGGCACATGCAGCTCCATACACCGCCCGGGGCCGCCATCACGGCCTCTCAATGGCCGATTTCGGCCCAGATACCCGCCTTCAGATCCCGAGCACGCTTCTGCGCAGAACGAAACTCCTCCGCATGCCCGGCCGGCAGGCTCTGATCGTCAACGACTACCACACCGCGCTTGAGAAGCTCAAGCTGAACGTCCTGCCCCGCCCGATAATATAAACTGCCGGGCAACGTTTCATTGCGCTCATCAGATGGACTGTATTTCAGGCGCAGCGGCTGAGAGGACAGCTGCTGCCTGATAGCGGCCACGGCCAGCGACCTTTGCGCCGCAGGCAATCTGATACCATCGGGGCGTACCGTTCGCCGCACACCCTCGACCTCCATCACGAACCCATCCCCGGTCTCAGCGACATCCACGAACGCGACCGGAAAAACCGATACATACTGTATCCGTCCCAGCAATTGCCTGGGTATGTTCGCATAGGCGTTCGTCAGGTTCAGTTCATTGTCGGGGCCGCTGTACGCATAGACCTTGGCGACCCGCGCAGGCCACTCGGCGGGCTGTGCAGCCAACCCTTCACGCTCAGGCATTTCAGGCGGCTGCTCCTGCGGAGCCGGCTCCGGTGTCGCGGGAACGGGTACCTGTGCAGATGCAGGCTGTGCCTGACGCGGGGCCGGGGGCTCCGCACCGGAGCCCGCCCTGCCATGCTCCGGCACTGCCTGCTCGGTGCGGACGACCAGATACTCGCGGCCGCCCTTCTGCATATAGGCACGTCCCAGTTCATCCGCGCCGGCACGATCAGGCAAGCAGCCCATCCTGACCCGGTACAGTGTTGCCCCCGTCGGTGCATCGTACCTCACGATATAGGGCTCAAACCCTTTGGCACGCACCCGGGCAGCATACCGCTCCGCGGACGCGCGTGTTTCACGCACGCACAACTGAACGGTATAAACATACTCCGTTTCCGATGGTGGGGAAGCAGAAACAGCCTGCCCGGGAGCAGCGGGAACTGCCAGGCCCGCAGCAAGTGCATCCTCAAGGCGGTCATCCGTTGAAAGAACGACCAAAAAATCGCCGTTCTCCTTTGCGGCATAGGAACGCCCGGCCAAATCGGCCTTCGCCCGGGACGCATACCGCCCGAAGCGCACTCTGTATAACGGCGCCTCGTCCTCGGCTCCGGGCAAAAGGATATACACCGGGTAGCCTCCGGTATGGAGCCGCTCAGCCAGCGCCTGTGCAACAGACCTGTCTGTCTTGGCGGCGACCTGGACGGTATAAAACTCCCGCATGCTTTCCCCGGCCGGCACAGCGGCAGCGCCTGCTGCCTGCGACGGACGCATCATGCCGTTGTCCGTGCCGGAAGCAACCGGTTCAGGCCGGCTTTCGGCTGCAGGACTCGCAGGCGCGGGCGCCCGCATGGTCTGCACCACGAAACAGTCACGCTGTTCCCGCCTTTTGTATTCCCGCGCCGCGGTAGCGGCCTGCTCGCGGGTAGCAAACCGGCCGAAACGGACCTTGTAGAGCACCTTACCGTCAGGCGCGGCAAAACGTTCAAAATACGCATCATAGCCGCTCCCCCTGAGACGGTTTACCACTGCCCTGGCCGCAGGTTCAAACGAAAGCGTCTCCGTCTGCACGGCAAACTGTGCGGCATGCTGCGCAGACAGGGACAACGCAGCAAGACATTGAAATGCCAGACAGCACATACTGAAAAACACAAATTTTTTCAAAAACATAGCCTGATCCTGCAGCAGATAATTGCCGGTACTGTGCAAGCACTATACTATTTACGACCGGCACCTTTCAAGCATTTTATACTCGACGGCCCGGTCCCGGCGTCGCGGGAGAACAGCAAACCCGCAATCACCGGCAGCATCCTAAAACACATTGACTTTCCTTGCAGATCAGCTACAATTTTCGCACATTCGCACGTACACTGATTCACACCACCACGAAACAACATTCTCTGCACGCAATCACCATGCATCAGGCGCGGACCATAGTTCAGGAAATCGTCCAGGAAATCGAGAAACGCGTCTACGAACAGCCCCCGGACGAAACGCTGCGCAAGCTTTTTGCCGACAAGAAACGTGAAATTCAGGACCGCATCGCACTCGACTTTTCGCGTGGCGTCCCCGCGGCCCGCGTCTCCAGGATCAGGGAACTGCTGGGCAGCGAATGCCTGGAATACCTCGATCAGGCCCGGCTCAGCCCGTTCGCCCGAAAAGGCAGGGACCGCATCGAACGCATTTACCGGCACCTTGCCTGCGTTACGGAGCTGTTCCACTTTTACGAAACGGAAGCCGGGAACTTCGCACACAAAAACGGCTGCCTTGAAAAAATAAAACAGGAGCTGGTAGAAGCCCAGATTTCGCACGTCGACGAGGCTGAACGGCTCGAGCAGCAGCTCAAAAACAAGGATATGCTCATCAGGCTCGTGCTTGCGCCTTTTGAACAGGCGTTGACAGAAATAATGTCATTTCTGCAGGCGCAGCAGCTGGAGGTGTTTCTCTTCGACGATGACAGGTTTCTGGCGCAGGAGCTGAAAACCGACGGGCAGACGTTCCTCTACAACATCGGCGAGGAAGCCCTGCCGTCCCTGCCGGAAGCGGTCAGTGAACTGCAGGTGAACGAGGTCAAGGAAACCACGCTGAATGTTCCTCTTACGGTCGAAAACCGGCACATAGGCCATTTCCGCATCACCCGCCAGACCACCGAAAGTTTCGACCAGGAAAGCTGGAAAACGGACGTCACCATCATAACGCCGGTGCTGGGCCGCATCATAGAAGCCTGCCGCAACAGCCACGAAAGCAAGAAGGTCTATATCGACGACCTCACGCAACTCTACAACAAGCGCAAACTCAATGACCAGATGGGCAAACTGTTCAAGCAGTTCAAACGCGGCGACAAAGAACTCTTCATAGCCATGATGGATATCGACCGCTTCAAATCACTCAACGACAAATACGGGCATCCCGTGGGCGATGAAATCCTGCGCCAGAGCGCGGCGATCATTAAAGAGCAGGTCCCCTACGCCTACCGCTACGGCGGCGAGGAATTTGCCGCCATCTATTACGGTTACAGCAAGGAGGAAACAATCGCCGGCATTGAAGCTCTGCGCACACGCATCGAGCAGACCCCGTACGTCATCAACGGCCAGGATTTCCACATAACCATATCAGCCGGCATCGCAGAATTTGAAACCCATATGAATTCGGTCATGGATGCAATCGATCATGCCGACCAGGCCCTCTACGCCAGCAAGGAGGACGGCCGCAACCGGACAACCTACTACGACGACGTCAAAGACCGCCTGTCCGAGGACGCCAGCCGGCTGCGCCAGGAAATGCTCCAGCTCCGCGACAGACTCGATCAGGTCCATGCCGAAAACAAACGACTCGCAGAACAGCTCAAAAAAACAAAAAAAAGCGCCTGACCAGCCTGACCAACGCTCTCATGCATTCCCGGGCTCCCGCCGCATCAGTGCGCAGCGTATAACACGCACGCGACAGTACAGGAAATGCGGTGCTTGACTTTGGCGCACAGGTGCTTATATTCATCCGGATAAGACAAAAGACCGATATCACCACCTACACCGGAAGGATGGACAGAACCATGTCAAAACACACGTTCCAGACTGAAGTCAACCAACTCCTGCACCTGATCATCCACTCGCTGTATTCGCACAAAGAAATTTTCCTGCGCGAACTCATATCAAACGCATCCGATGCCCTCGACAGGCTCAAACTTCTCACGCTGACAGACGACGCCTTCAAGGGCTACGGCTTCGATCCCAGGATCGATATCAGCTTCGATCAGGCTGCCGGCACGCTTACGGTCAGCGACACCGGCATCGGCATGGACGCCGATGAACTGGCCGAACAACTCGGCACGATCGCCCGCTCGGGCACGAAAAATTTCATGCAAAAGCTTACCGGCGACGAAAAAAAAGACGCCAACCTGATCGGCCAGTTCGGTGTCGGATTTTATTCCGCCTTTATGGTTGCGGACAGGATCGAAGTCACCTCACGCAAGGCTGGTACCGAACGGGCGGCACGGTGGACAAGTGACGGAAAGTCCGAATACGAAATAAACGAAGCCGAACGTGATCAAGACGGCACAACCGTTGTGCTGCACCTCAATGAAAACGGCAGAGAATACGCCAACCGCTGGAACGTTGAAAATATTATCAAAAAATACTCCAACCACATCGCCTTTCCCATCTATCTGCACTACGAAGACAGCCGTTATGAAGGCGAAGGAAAGAAACGCACCGAAATCAAGGAACAGAAAACCGAACAGGCCAACGAGGCTTCCGCACTCTGGAAACGCGCCAAGAAGGAACTCTCCGACGAGGACTACCGGGAATTCTACAAAACCATCGCGCATGATTCCGACGAACCCTTGCTCTTCGTGCACACGCAGGCAGAAGGTACGCTCGAATACACGACGCTTTTCTACGTACCGCGCAAGGCGCCGTTCGACATGTATTATGCCGATTACCGCCCGGGCGTTAAGCTCTACGTGCGCCGGATTTTTATTACCGACGATGAAAAAGAGCTGATGCCGAGCTACCTCCGGTTTGTGCGCGGCATCATTGATTCAGAGGACCTGCCCCTGAACGTGAGCCGCGAGATACTCCAGCAGAACCTGGTCCTCGCAAAAATCAAAGCCGGGTCGGTCAAAAAGCTGCTGGAAGAATTTGCACACCTGTCACAAGACAAAGAAGCCTACGCGGCGTTCATGGACGAATACGGCCGACCGCTCAAGGAGGGCCTCTACCAGGACTACGAAAACCGCGAAAAACTGCTCGAGCTGGTGCGCTTTAAAAGCACCACGCAGGAAAAAGGCTACGTCAGCCTTGCCGAATATAAGGCGCACATGCAGCCGGACCAGAAATATATATATTACATAACCGGCGGCAGCGAACAGATGCTGCGTACTTCGCCCCTGCTGGAAATGTACCGCGCGAAAAACATAGAAGTGCTCATCATGGATCAGGATATCGATGAGCTTGTGATACCATCGGTACACACGTACAAGGATGTAGAATTCCGCAGCATCAACCGTAGCGACGCTGCCGAGGACCTGAAAACCGAAGCCGACAAGAACCGCGAAAAGGAAATCGAGCCGCTGGTTCAGCGCATCAAGGCAGCCCTTGGCGATGAGGTTAAAAACGTGAAGGCCAGCACACGCCTTTCGGACTCGCCGAGCTGCATCGTGGCGGACGAAAACGACCCGACCGTGCAGATGCAGACCATTTTAAAATCGCTCGGACAGAAAAATACCCCCGACTTCAAACCTGTCCTGGAGATCAATCCTACGCACATGATCGTCAAAAAAATGGCGGACCTCGGCGATGACGCACTCTTCGAGGACATCAGCCGCCTTTTGCTTGAACAGGCGCTTCTGATTGAAGGCGTGCAAATCAAAGACCCAGCGCGGTTCGCCCGCCGGCTGAACGATGTCATGAATAAAGCCCTGCACACAGCCTGAGGAATAAAACGACTGCCCGGCCAAAATCGCCCGGGCAGTTATGACGTCACCATCTTCATACAAGAAAAACAGTACGCCCGGTCCTGTACGCCCCGTTAACTTCAATCGGACACGGTAACCACTTGTGACTGCACCAGATATATACTCCTCACGGACAGCCGTACCGTCCGTTCCGGAAAGAATACGGCGTATACACGCAGACCTGCAACACTTGCATGGTGACTGAAACGTACGGCCGCACTGCTTTGCATATCAAATCTCTTTTTAAAAAAAGCATCTTGTCTGCTCTCAATACTACATGGTATCAATGTCAACTGGATCGACAGGGCTCTCGGCATCGCTGGATGTAGCCCGTCTATACCATACAACAGTATGCCTCCTTGACATTTCAGGCGAAATTAGTGCGCCGGTACCAACACAGGCACACTTCAAGACTAACCGGCCATCTCTTTCCAAAATTTTTATCAAGACAAGCCATGCGCTACTTTGCCATAACACCTGCTACCCTGAGCCCCACCCGGCTGATCAGCCATCTGCAGGCATTGCAAAAAAAAACGGCGGCTTACCTGTATCTGCGCGCTCAACCGCTTTACACAGAACTTGATCAGCTTATAGCAATCATCCGGCAGCATGAAATCATGCCGATCATACCCCGAGGTTTATATCAGGACCGGTTCACATCCAACTGCGGCACACACACCCGTTCAGACGAACAGTTCAACGCCCTGCTCAGTCCTGCGCCCGCTGTGCAGACTGCCTCCTGTCACAGTGCCCCTGAGGCATGCACCCTGTTTGACAAAGGGGCTGACTATGTGTTTATATCACCGGTTTACCGGCCCGCTTCGAAACCGGACGACCGGCGGCCCCTGCTCTTCGCCGACACCCTGCGCATGCTTGCCCGGCGCTACGGTCAGCGCATAGTGCTGCTGGGGGGGATGACACCCCGACGCATAGAATATCTGCGAACCACACTGCAGGCTGATTTCTCGGTTGCGGGCATCAGCATGTTTTTTACTGAAGGCACCACGGATGAGTGAAGCTAACATACGGATATACATAAACGACTCACTGCACACGGTAGCTGCCGGCACAACACTCGCACAGGCACGCGCACGCTTTTGCGTGGGAACAGCAACCGCCATTCTCAACACGGCGGTCAACCCGCGTCCCGAGACAGTCCTGCACGAACATGACCGCCTGTATCTCTTCGCGCATACGGGCACCTACACAGATACGGACCTGTCCGCCCTCATGCTTGAACGCCAGCCACGTGAAGCCACCGTGAAACTGCGCGGCGCATGTATCGGTATCGCCGGGGCCGGCGGCCTCGGATCGGTCGTTGCCGAAAATCTCGCGCGGGCCGGCATCGGCAGGCTTGTTATAGCCGATCATGACGTAGTGGAGCCGTCGAACCTGAACCGCCAGCGCTACTTTTTGCGCCAGCTGGGTCTTCCAAAAACCGCGGCACTCGCGAACACGCTGCGGGAATGCTGCCCGTTCGTCCAGGTCGATGCCGTGCAGGAAACCATTAACGCTGACAATTGCGTGCGTGTTTTCGGTTCATGTGCTATAGTGTGTGAATGCCTGGACGCTGCCGAAAGCAAGGCCGCTCTTGTGACGGCCCTGCGGCGGCAGCTGCCGGATGTGCCTATCGTGGCCGCCTCGGGACTGGCAGGCTGCGGATCGGCCCGCTCTATAACCGTACGGACCGTCTCTGATAAACTCTACGTTGTCGGCGACCAGCACAGCGACAGTGCCGAAGGACCGGGCTTGTTCGCCGGGCGTGTCGGCATTGTAGCATCCATGCAGGCGCACGTCATCATACAGCTCTTACTGGAACAACAGATATGAAACTTATCATCAACGGCGAAGAACACTTGTTTGCGCAGCCGCCCGCAACACTCGAGGCTCTTTTTGCGGCTCTCTCTATCCCGGCCGCGCGTACTGCCGTTGAACTCAACGGCTCAGTTATCGAACAGCATACGCTCGGGGCAACCCCGCTTCAGGACGGCGACCGGGTTGAAATCGTATCATTTGTCGGAGGTGGATGAAGTGAAAGAACTCGTAATCGCCGGCCGTACCTTCACATCCCGTCTTTTTGTCGGCACCGGGAAATACCCCTCACCGGAAATACTGCGCCGCTGCCTGGCGGCAAGCGGCACCGAACTGGTTACGGTCGCGCTCCGGCGTGTCAGCCTGACCGAGCCTGACCCGACCCTGGAGGCCATTGATTTCGACACCTACCTTGTCATGCCCAATACCTCGGGCGCCCGTGACGCCGAGGAGGCCCTGCGCCTTGCCCGGCTGGCGCGCACGGCATCGGGCCTTGACTGGATAAAGCTCGAGGTCACCCCCGACCCGGTCTACTTGCTGCCCGATCCTGCGGAGACCCTCAGGGCGGCCGAGGTACTCGTCAAAGAGGGTTTCACCGTGCTGCCCTATATTCATGCCGACCCCACGCTTGCGCGCCGCCTTGAGGATATCGGCTGTGCGGCGCTCATGCCGCTGGGTTCGCCGATCGGATCGGCACGGGGCATCAAAACCGAAGAATTCCTGCGCATCATCATCGAGCAGGCCGCGGTTCCTGTCGTTGTCGATGCCGGACTGGGCCTGCCCTCGCATGCCGCCCAGGCGATCGAACTCGGGGCCGATGCCGTACTGGTGAACACGGCGATCGCAATTGCGGCCGACCCGGTGCTCATGGCCGAGGCGTTCCGCCTTGCGGTCGAGGCAGCCGAAAAGGGAATGCGTGCCGGCCCCATAGACCAGCAGGCGCAGGCTTCGGCATCAAGCCCCCTGACCGGATTTCTGGAATGATGGCACGGCGGTCCGCATATACTCATGCCCCGGGGGCGCTCAGGGTGCTCTATGTTTGAAACCATCCTCAACACAATCGATCAGGCCTCTCTGCGGGATAGAATCTACGCAACCAGCGAAGCCGACGTCAAGCGTGTCCTTGGCAGGCAGCATTGCACACCCGATGATTTCGCCGTGCTGATCTCACCGGCAGCCACCCCGTTTCTTGAAACCCTGGCCGCGCGTTCACGACAGATCACCAGGCTGCGTTTCGGCAAAACCATGCGTTTGTACGCCCCCCTGTACATTTCCAACGAATGCATAAACGCCTGCGCCTACTGCGGGTTCAACACCCGCAACGCAACACCGCGCACGACACTGACCCACGAAGAAGTCCTGGCTGAAGCCGACGTACTGCACCGCCAGGGCTTCCGCCACCTGCTGCTGCTATCCGGCGAACACCGCACGCATGTGCCGGTCTCTTTCCTTGCCGATATAGCCCGCGCCCTGCGCGAATCCTTTGCCGCCCTGTCCATCGAAGTATATTCCATGACACAGGACGAATACGCCCTGCTGGCAGAAAGCGGCGTGACCGGTATTGCCGTATACCAGGAAACATACGACCGCGCGCGTTACGCTGAACTGCACCACGGACCCAAGGCCGATTTCAGCTTACGGCTGGCCACGCCTGAACGCGCGGCACGCGCAGGACTTCGCGAGTTGGGAATCGGCGCCCTGCTGGGCCTCAGCGACCACCGGGTCGATCTGGCCCTGGTCGCCCTGCACGCCGCATACCTTATGAAAACCTACTGGCAGACACGTATTGCGATCTCGTTTCCCCGCATACGCCAGGCAGCAGGCGATTTCACCCCGAAGGAAACAATCACAGACCCCCAGCTCGCGCAGGCTGTTTTCGCCCTGCGGCTGGTGCTGCCCGATGCCGATCTCGTGATCTCAACCCGGGAAAGCAATGCATTCAGGAACGGCATGGCCGGACTCGGCATCACACGCATGAGCGCCGGTTCGCGTACCAATCCCGGTGGCTATGCACGTGCTGACGACGCCCTGGAACAGTTCTCGGTTGATGACCGCCGCAGCGCATCTGAAATTGCCTCAATGCTCGAATACAAAGGACTGGAACCTGTCTGGAAGGATTTTGACCGTTCTTTTCTCCCCTGATCGCTTCTTTACCACAAAAAAACTTGACAGCCGCCTGCCGGCATCCTACAATTCTAGTTATCTACCAATCTAGTTGAAAGAAAACCAGTGAAACTTTCCACAAAGGGCCGTTACGGAACCCGTGCAATGATCGATATCGCTATATACAGGGAAAGCGGCTCTACCCTGCTCAAGGATATTGCCTCACGCCAGGGCATTTCACTCAAATACCTTGATCACATTTTATCAAACCTGCGCAAGGCCGGGCTTGTCAAAAACGTACGCGGCAAGGGCGGCGGCTATTCGCTCACCCGGCCTGCATCTCAGATCAGCCTGTGCGACATCATCAAGGCGGTCGAGGGATCGCTCGCCCCGGTTGAATGTATAGAAGATCCTGAATACTGCAAAAAAACAAGCACCTGCAGCGCTCGTGATGTATGGATCAAGGTACGGGAAAGCATTGAAGATGTACTGCGCAGCACGACACTGCAAAGCCTGATCGAAAGCCAGGAAAAAAAGGCGGGTACGCACGGCACCTATGCGATCTGAGTGTGCCGTTTGGTTGCACAGCGGCTGCAGGCATATGAGAGCACTATAGTGCCGGCCAATGAATGTTGTGTGCCGGCAGATTACTCGGAAGCCCTCTGCCCAGGCTGTTTGAAAATACCCGGCCGCACGGCGTGCTCAAGCCTAAAGAATGGGGCTTTTCTGCGCGTGCGCCGCAATGAAAAACGATGAGCGCACTAAAGCAGCCTGTGTTTTTCTAGCAGCCCGTGTCGCGGGAAAGGACCTGACATGCCCGATAAAAACATCGCCCAGGACATCACGAAACTCATCGGCAACACGCCCCTGGTCTACATAAACCGTGTATGCACCGGAGCCCGGGGCCGCATTGCCGCCAAGCTTGAATATTTCAACCCCTGCAGCAGCGTCAAGGACCGCATCGGCGTCAATATGATCGATGCCGCCGAGAAGCAGGGCCGTATCAATCCCGATACCATTTTAATCGAGCCGACCAGCGGCAACACCGGCATCGGCCTGGCCTTTGTCTGCGCAGCGCGCGGATACCGTCTGGTGATAACCATGCCCGATACCATGAGTGTAGAAAGACGCCAGCTCCTGAGCGTGCTCGGCGCCGAGATCATACTGACCCCGGGCAGCGAAGGCATGTCCGGCGCGGTACGCCGTGCAGAGGAACTCTGCGCCAAGGATCCGCGCTATCTCATGCTGCAGCAGTTCACAAACCCGGCCAACCCGGAAATCCACCGGCTGACAACCGCGGAAGAACTATGGAACGACACCGCCGGGGAGGTTGACGTGCTGGTAGCGGGGGTCGGCACGGGCGGGACCATTACCGGAGTTGCGGATGTGCTCAAAAAACGCAAACCCTCATTTCGGGCCGTCGCTGTCGAACCGGTCGAATCCCCGGTCCTGTCAGGCGGCACGCCGGGCCCGCATAAAATACAGGGAATCGGTGCCGGTTTCGTCCCGGAAATTCTCAACCGCAGCTGCATCGATGAAATCATGCAGGTTTCCGGAAGCGATGCCGGCCACATGGCCCGGCGCCTTGCGCGCGAGGAGGGGCTGCTGGTCGGTATATCCGCGGGCGCGGCCATGCATGCCGCCTGCGAGGTGGCCCGCAGGCCGGAGATGCAGGATAAACTTATCGTAGCAATCATGTGCGATACCGGCGAGCGCTACCTTACCACCTGGCTGTTCCAGTAAACAGACAGGGCTTTCTCAACACTACGGGATATAGACTGTCGCAAGGAGGTATACAACAATTGAAAACCATACGGGAAATAAACGAAAAGATCCGCAACGGCAATGCTGTTGTCGTAACGGCCGAAGAAATAATCGATATCGTAGCCAAAAAAGGCATCAAAAAGGCAACCCGTGAGGTGGATGTCGTCACCACCGGAACCTTCGGTCCGATGTGCTCGTCAAGCGCCTACTTCAACGTCGGCCACACCACGCCGCGCATCAAAATCGGCGGCGGCACGTGCACGCTCAACAATGTTCCCTGCTACACCGGCCTGGCCGCCGTCGATATCCTGCTGGGCGCGACCGCCATGCCCGACAGCGATCCGCGCAACAGCGTCTATCCGGGTGAATTCCGCTACGGCGGCGCCCACGTGATCGAAGAGCTCGTTGCCGGCAAAAGCGTCCGGCTGCAGGCCGAGGCCTACGGGACGGACTGCTACCCGCGCGCATCGCTTGATACCCATATCGAGCTCAGGGACATGAACGAGGCGGTACTGTTCAACCCGCGCAACTGCTACCAGAATTATAATGTTGCGGTCAACCTTTCCGACAAAATCATCTATACCTATATGGGCACCCTGCGGCCCCGCATGGGCAACGCCAACTACTCCAGCGCCGGTCAGCTCTCGCCGCTCATGAACGACCCGCTGTACAAAACGATCGGCATCGGTACCCGTATTTTCCTCGGCGGCGGTGTCGGCCATGTGGTCTGGCAGGGCACACAGCACAATCCGTGTGTCGCCCGCCTGGAAAACGGGGTGCCGCGCTTTCCGGCCGGCACCCTTGCCGTGATGGGTGACCTGAAACAGATGAGCAGCCGCTGGCTTAAGGGTGCGAGCTTCACCGGCTACGGGGTAACGCTCACCGTAGGCATCGGCATACCCATTCCGCTGCTCAACGAGGAGATCACGGCCCACGCTGCCGTGCGCGACGACCAGATCGTAGCCCAGATCGTCGACTACAGCGAAAAATATCCTCAGTGCATCGCGGGCAGCCTCGGCGAAGTGACCTATGCCGAACTCAAGACCGGTTCCATTACGGTGCAGGGCAAAAAAGTGCCGACCGGCGGCATATCGAGCTACAAACGGGCGCGCGAGATCGCTGCCGAACTGAAGACCTGGATACAGGATAAAAAATTCCTGCTGGCCGAGCCGGTTGCCCCTCTGCCCTCGGCCGATTCGGGCGTAAAATGCAGACCGCTCAATGAACGCCCGGTGAAAAAGAAAAAATAACGCTGTTGCGGCCGCTGTCACACGGCGGGACGGACAAGGAGAACATACAATGACAAACAAACGAATCGTTTTAACGTTTCCGCCGACACTTGTCGGCCAGCCGATAACGTCCTACCTTGTCAAGGAACATGATCTGATGCTCAACATCCTGCGGGCCAATGTGACGCCCAACGAAGAGGGCCGCATGGTGGTTGAACTCTCGGGCGTCAAAAAAGCGCTCGACGAGGGTATCGACTACCTCAAGGGCCTCGGCATCAACGTGGAACCCCTGGCGCGTGACATTAAATGGCACGCCGACAAATGCACGCACTGTACGGCATGTATTCCCGCATGCCCTTCGGGCGCCATGACTGTCGACCGCACAACATGGGACGTATCGTTCAACAGGGACCGATGCATAGCCTGCGAGCTGTGCATCAGCGTCTGTCCGTTCAACGCCCTGGAGATCCAGTTCTGAACATACTCACTGCGGGTTCAGGGACCGGTCCGGCCGGCTGCATCCCGGCACGGTTCTGCCTGCATATTTCTCAGGTATGAAGCGACCTGCACTTCGACACATAGCAACGGACCTTCTCATTATCGGCGGCGGCACAGCCGGCTGCATGGCAGCCCTGTTCGCCAAACGTGAGGCACCGGGCTGCCCGGTAACAATCGTTGAAAAGGCCCACATCATGCGCTCCGGATGCCTCGCTATGGGCCTGAACGCCGTCAATGCCCATCTGGTGTCCGGCACACCGGAAGACTATCTTACCTATATCAAGAATGATAATTACGGCATTGTTCGCGAGGACCTGGTCCTTACTATCGGCAAACGCCTGAACAGCATGACGGAAGAAATCGAACGGCTCGGGGTGCCGTTTCCGCGCACACCCGGGGGTAATTTTTGCGCCCGCTCGCCGCGTTCGATCCTCATGCACGGAGAATCGATCAAGCCCCTGCTGGCCGCAGCAGTCGAAAAGGCAGGTGTACCTGTACTGAACCACTGTCCGGTTCTGGGCCTTCTCCGCAACCTGCACGGCGAGGTATGCGGCGCGCTCGCCTTCAACATGCGCACGAATGAATTCATGCGCCTGAGCGCACGGGCCGTCCTGATCTGCACGGGCGGCGCCACCGGCATATACCGCCCGTCCAGCCACGGCCGTGCACACGCAAGGACCTGGTATTGCCCGTACAATGCCGGATCCGGACTTGCAATGGGCCTGCGCTGCGGGGCGGAGATGACATCGTTTGAAATGCGCTTTGTCGCCCTGCGCACGCGCAACGCCATCGCACCGACCGGTACGTTGATGCTCGGGACCGGTATGCGGCAATGCAATGCCGGGCAACAGCCGTATATTGAAAAACATGAACAAAAGCTGGGCAGGAAACTCACCACAAGCGAACGGCTGATGTCTACAATACAGGAGCAGACACACGGCCGAGGACCCTGCTACATCGATATTACCGCCCTCGACCGCAACGGATACGATTCCCTGATCGAACGCTATCTCAACATGGCGCCGTCGATCGTTCTGCATCTGCTCAAAGACATAGACCATCCGCTCCGCCGGATCGAGATATGCGGATCCGAACCCTGTATCAACGGAGGCCACGGCATGGCCGGGTTCTGGATCGACACACACCGCCGTTCAACCGTTACGGGCCTGTACGCCGCAGGAGATGCCGCCGGCGGTGCACCGAAAAAATATGTCACGGGGTGCTTCGCCGAGGCACAAATGGCCGTTGAACATTTCCTGTCCCGTGAAGCTCCACGCCGCAGCACGGTGCCGGATTCCGTTGCCGATGAGGCCCTGGAACAGGCAGCACGCCCGCTTAAACTGCACAACGGCCCGACATTTGCCGAGACAGAGAAACGTCTGCAGGACATCATGGAACGATACGGCGGAGGCAGCACACATAACTACGCAACAAGCCGCACAACACTGCTGCAGGCACGCTCCCGTCTTGATGAACTCGAGCAGCGCAGCCGCGACATGTCCGCCGCAACCGCACATGAGCTGATGCGCACGCATGAAACCTCGGACCGCATCCTGCTTGCGCGCGCGCTGATCGAACACCTGCTGGCACGGCGCGAGACCCGCTGGCCATGCTACCAGACACGGCTCGACTACCCACATCGCAATGATGCCGAGTTCGCTGTATTCATCAACTCCCGGCTCGAGAACGACTGCTTCAATCTATATACGCGCAATCTGGCTCCACCCTACGAACGGACGCCTTTGGAGAATGTTTGAATGACCGTGCGCATTAACCTCGAACGTTGCGACGGCTGCGGCCAGCGCGATGAAACTTTCTGCGGGGAAATCTGCCCGGGGGATCTTTTGTTCCGCGAAGAGGGCAGGATCCGCCTGCGCGAGCCCGAAGGCTGCTGGGACTGCTTTGCCTGCGTGAAGGTATGCCCGCATGAAGCGCTCTGCATTGATTTGCCGCTCCAGATATCACAATCGCGCCACTGCCTCTCGGCCCTCATCAAAACGGATCATATACTGTGGAAAATGTACGACCGTCAGGGACATCTCATCAACCAGTGCACGATCCCGAACAGAACCGCACAAGCGGTGCCGCCCGGCGACAACGACCATGCATGCACCCGTGACAGAGGAGACGCATATGCCGCTGACACATGAAGAAAAAGAGCGCTATAGCCGTCAAATCATGATCGAAGGCTGGGGGCTTGAGGGCCAGAAACGCCTGCAGGCCGCGACTGTCTTTATAGCCGGTGCCGGAGGGCTGGGCTCGCCCGTGAGCATGTACCTGGCCGCGGCAGGCATCGGGACCCTGCGCATCTGCGACTGCGGCGAGCCGGAATTGTCAAACCTCAACCGCCAGCTTCTGCACGATGACGGCCGCATCGGCATGAGCAAGGCCGAATCAGCCCGCATGACACTGAAGGGGATAAATCCGCACGCCACGGTCGTACCCCTGCCGGAAGCGATAACGGACGCCAGCATCTCCCGACTCGCCGGGGGGGCTGATGTGCTTGTCGACTGTCTCGACAGCTTCGAAGCCCGCCATGTGCTCAACCGCTACGCTGTCGAACGCGGCATCGCCCTCGTACACGCTGCCGTGCAGGGACTCGACGGACAGGTAAGCGTCTTTCATTCACCCCATACGCCCTGCATGGCCTGTATCTTCCCGCGGGAATTTCCCCGTGGCGTTTTTCCGATCGCCGGATTTACTGCCGGCGTGATCGGCAGCCTTCAGGCCGCGGAAACCGTCAAACTGCTGCTGGGCCTTGAAAAGTCGCTTTATAACACGCTGCTCATGTGGGACGGGACGCGGTGTGATTTTCAAAAAATAACCGTCTGCCGTTCCCCTGTATGCCCGGTATGCGGAAAAAAAGACACCGGACACACACCGGCAAAGGACACCCATACGCCATGACACAGGATACGCCGACAGTGGCGGTCGCCATGAGCGGCGGGGTCGACTCATCCCTGGCCGCCGCCCTGCTCAAGCAGCAGGGATTCAAGGTGATCGGGCTTACCATGAAGATCTACGGCGGCGAACTTGACGGCATGCCGTCGCGTGGCCATGCCTGCTACGGGCCCGGAGAAGAAGAAGATATCGCGATAACGGCCACGGTTGCCGCACATCTCGGTGTTCCGTTGCAGGTGATCGACCTGCACGAGGAATACCGTGAGCATGTCCTGCGGCATTTCACGCATGAATACCTGGCCGGGCGCACGCCCAATCCCTGCACGCGCTGCAACCCGCTCCTGAAATTCGGCTTCCTGATCGAAAAAGCGCGTGCCTCCGGCATCGCTTTCGATTGCTTTGCCACCGGACACTACGTGCGTGTCTGCCATGACGAACACTATGGCCGGTATGTCCTGAAAAAGGCACGGGACGCAAAAAAAGACCAGTCATACTTTCTGTACGCCCTGCCCCCCTCACTGCTGGAACTGCTCATGTTCCCGCTGGGCGATATGACCAAAGATGAAGTACGGGACCGCGCCGGCGCACTGATACTGCCGGTAAGCCGTCGGCCCGAAAGCCAGGATTTCATCGAAGGCGGGGCCTACGGCGACCTGTTCGACAGCGCCGGCATCAGTCCGGGGCCGATCCTAAACAGCAATGGACTCCGGCTCGGGACCCATCGCGGCATTGTTCACTATACCATCGGCCAGCGCCGCGGTATCGGCATCGCCCACCCGGAACCGCTCTATGTGACCGGCATCGACGCGAAACGCAATGCAATCGTCGTCGGCCCCAAATCCGGTCTTTTCGCATCAGGGCTTCAGGCAACCGGACTGCACCTGCTCTCTACCGACGCACTGCGCCCCGGGCAGACCCTGCAGGCACGGATCCGCCACAATCACAGCCCGGCCGAAGCTACCGTTACCGACTGCACGGATACCAGCATTACCATCAGGTTCGAACAGCCGCAGCTCTCTGTCACGCCGGGGCAGGCCGCTGTATTCTACGATGGCGACACTGTACTGGGCGGCGCCGTGATCGACAGCGCCACCAGGGATGCAGAACACAACGCGGCGCCGGCCGCACAGGAACAGAACCATGCCTGACAAAACACCGTTCAACGCTACTGAATGGCTCACCGGCCTGGCCGGCCGCGATGGAGCTATCTGCCGTGCTGACGCTCTGCGCATACTCGCACTGGGCCCTGAGCACTGCGAAGCGCTGCTGGCCTCTGCTGAGGCTCTCTGCCGGGCCCATTCGGGAAACCGAGTCAAAACCTGCTCCATTATCAACGCTAAAAGCGGGCGCTGCAGCGAAGACTGCGCTTTCTGTGCCCAGTCGGCCAGATACACCACGTCGATCCCCGGCTACCCTATCATGGGCCCTGCTGAAATGCTCGAACGCGCTGCGCGCGAAGAAGCACACAGCCTGCGCTGCAGCATCGTCACTGCCGGCCGCAGCATCACTGCCGCTGAACTTGAAACTGTGTGTGAGGCGATCGCCGGCTTCCGGATGCAAGGGCTGCACCAGAAACCCTGCGCATCGCTGGGCATTCTCGGCAGTGACGATTTCAAAAAACTGAAAGCCGCCGGTTTGAAACGTTTTCATCACAATCTCGAAGCCTCACGGACATACTTCCCCCGCGTCTGCACGACGCACAGCTATGAAGACCGCATGGCGACGATTCACAAGGCAAAACAATCGGGACTCGAGCTCTGTGTCGGTGCGATCTTCGGACTGGGCGAAAACGACGGGGACCGTGTGGCCGTACTCGAGGAGATCAGGGCGCTCGACCCGGATTCAGTACCGCTCAATTTTCTCGTACCCATCAAGGGAACGCCGCTGGCCGGGCACGCAAAGCTGCCTGTCTGGGAAGCAATCAAAATTATAGCGCTTGCGCGCCATATGATGCCCCGCAAGGACATACTCATCGGCGGAGGCCGCCTCGAGGTCTTCGGCGATAAACAATACCTGATCTTCAAAGCCGGCGCCAATGCCATGATCGTCGGCGACCTTTTGACCGTCAAGGGCCGCGGCCCGGAGGCGGACATGGCACTGCTCAAAGAACTTGGGCTTAAGCTGGCATAATGATAGCGTGGTTAAAAATGACAGGCCCTGTAACAGGCAACAGCTCCATTTTCTGTCATTCCGGCGAAAGCCGGAATCCATCATGTGCGGGTGATTACAAAAAAAACTGGACACCGGTTTTCACCGGTGTGACAACCTTGCATAACTTCATAATAAAAGGATTGTGACATCATGAGCAACAAGGAAATCATTGAAAAAATCAACACGCTCAAAGAAAAACGCCGCGCGGTTATCCTGGCCCATAACTATCAGCGCGACGAAGTGCAGCACATTGCCGATCATACCGGCGACTCTCTCGGCCTGAGCCGCATCGCAGCCAGTGTCGACGCGGATGTGATCGTGTTCTGCGGCGTGCACTTCATGGCCGAATCAGCCTCGATCCTCGCCCCTGAAAAAACCATCCTGCTGCCCGATGCCGGCGCCGGCTGCCCCATGGCCGACATGGTCACGGCCGCCGATGTACGCGAGCTGAAACGTCAGCATCCCGGAGCGCTCGTGCTTGCCTATGTCAACACTTCGGCCGACGTCAAGGCCGAGACCGATATCTGCTGCACATCATCCAACGCACTCAAGGTCGTCGAGTCCCTCCCGACGAATCAGGAGATCATCTTTGTTCCCGACCAGCATCTGGCAAACTGGGTCGCCCGAAAAACAGGGCGTACGTTCATCACCTGGAAGGGATTTTGCCCGACACATGTCAACATCCGCCCTGATGACGTGCGGGCGGAAAAAGAAGCGCATCCGGAAGCGGTCGTGCTGGCCCACCCTGAATGCCCGGCCGCTGTGCTCGATCTGGCCGATGAAGTTCTTTCAACCACCGGCATACTGAACAGCGCGAAAAACAGTAACGCCGCCGAGTTCATCATAGCCACCGAGCCCGGCGTTATGTGCAGCCTGCGTGAGGACAATCCCGGCAAAACATTTTATCCGGCACGAGAGCGCGCGATCTGTCCCGACATGAAAAAAATCACCCTGAACAAAGTCCTGCAATCGCTTGAAACCATGCAGCCTGAAGTGCGCGTTCCTGAAGAAATCGCAGCCCGGGCCCGCCGGGCGGTCGAACGCATGGTCGCGATCGGATAATCAACCACTTGTTCCATTCCGGCAGCAGCACAGCGGATGGCCGAAATGCATAAATTTTTAATGGACCCCGATCAACTCAGGGATGACATTCCCAGCAACAGGTACGGAACAATACGATACGAAGTTGCCCGGCTGGAGGGAAGGACTCCCGGGCATCCGCATCTTTTTACATCAACACAGGGTGCGCCGGCGCGGCAGCAGGGTGAGCGCCGCCATCAAAAAAAATGCCCCGTCCACCGGAAAGCGGAAGCGGGGGTTCTCGCCGAATTCGATGAGCGATGAAGTCAGCAGCACGTAGCCGTGGGCCAGCATGCAGAACAGGCATACCAGAACGCTCGCGAAACGCTCCGGGCTTTTCTGCCGCCGCAGGGCCTGCACGCACGTGAGAACATAAAACAATGCAAACAGGGCGCTCACGCAGACCGTGCGCACCCACAGGCGCGGATCGGAGTGCCGGCTCTGCACCCCCAGGAAACCGAAGAACACATACCGGTACAGTCGCTCCAGCGGCTCGATCACGCTCATATTGTCTTCAAACAGCTTCTGCACCGAGTCGGAGGCATACCACAGGGTAAGGCTGAATGCCCCGGCCGTGTAGAACCAGAACGTTGCCGGGTCATGGCGGATGAGGTGCAGCGCGTCGCGGCCCAGCTGGCGGGAAAGCGCCACGTAGCCGATGTGGTTAAAGTTGGGATAGCCCCTGGGG
>Ga0272442_10000863_pt1 | contig 47422 bp, 41 predicted proteins | sample SSMForm2O_FD_200262 | JGI IMG/M metagenome (GOLD analysis project Ga0272442, IMG submission 200262) | Marine sediment archaeal communities from Little Sippewissett salt marsh, Falmouth, MA, United States - SSM-Form-2O | ecosystem: Environmental > Aquatic > Marine > Wetlands > Sediment ...
ACACTTCGTATTCGACGATCAAGGTCGAAGTGAACAGGGTGAAGAACGGAACCGAATCCATGCACACCTGCGTCGACCAAGACCCCGAAAGAAGATCACCAAACGCGGCCGCGCCGAAGATCATGACAGCCGCAAACGCGAGTACGAGAGCTTTCTTCATTCTTCCCCTACCTCCATGGCCTCATGGGATGCGCCACGGTATGGCGCTTGTGGTCAAGATGCCGTGACTTCGAGCCGAACGATCACCTCCTTGCGCTGCGGCTTCTCCTAGACGTCACGTCATCATACACGTCACCATGTCCCCCGTGAAGCCGTCACCTCCCGGTACTCGTACTCTATGTTGTGCCGGCGTGCCCGAGGCAACAGGGTCCCCACCCAGAGGGCACACGAGCCTGGGCCTTTTGGCACGAAACGGGTCGTCGGCGTGTTCGGGAAACAGGCTCGGACGGTGAGCAGGGATCGACGCTTCGGTGGCGGATCGTCGAGACGGTGGTTGATGACCGTCGGCACGTCATGCACTGCGGTAGAGCGATCCACAGAAGCGGCCGGGATGTCTGGTGACATCCCGGCCGGGCTGGTGCTGCGGCAGACGCTTCTAAGACTACTCGCCCGTCTCTTCGAGTTCGAACGGCTCGACGTCCACGATCTCCAGTAGTGCGCCGCAGTCGCGGCACTTGACGCGGTCGAAGACGTCTGCATCTTCGTTGATGGACACCCACGCTCCACACGCGGGGCACGATGCCCTTGGCATGCCTCAACCCTCCTTACGGCGTTTCGAGAAGAGAGGACGACGCGCTTGCGCGGCCCTCCGGCCTCCCCAGATCTGCGGCCCGATGCTTCGTCGAGCGGCGCTCGAGTCGTCCCGCCGGTCGCTCGCGTCGCGACGATAGGGTCCGGCGCGCTGCCGCCCGTGATCGAGGCGATCCGGCCAGGCCTTCATCCCACTCCGCATCCACTTCCACGAGGCTCAACGGCCAGACGGCCTGAACCTCGAGGATCGCGCCGCACCCAGGACAGCAGATCTGGGCGAAACGGTGGGTGTGGACCGAAGAGAGAAGCGGTTCCATGCCACAGCGAGGGCAGCGGTCATCAGGCAGTCTGTCTCCGTTCATGGGATGAGGGAAGGACCCGGGGAACGCCTTGCACCGTCCTCCGGCGACAGCCAGTCGGCGAGCCACGTCGTGCCGCCTCGCCGCCGGGCGTGCAGCCGGAGTGACGGCTCGTCCACAACCTCGAGGATTGCGCGGCAGTTGGGACACGATGTCCTGGCGAACAAGTACGTCTCACGCAGTAGATCGCCCAGGCCTGCCCCGCACAGGGGACACTTGACGTCGCTCACGCCGCATCCCTCCCGCTCCCCCGTGCCGGCGTTACTTCTTCGCCTTCTTCTTCGGCTTTGCTGGTTTCTTGGCCTTTCCCGCCACTGTCCCCACCTCCTTTGCGCTCCGGCTGCCCCGCAGGACGTCTTTCGAAGCGGCGGAGTCTAGTGTCGGGAGATCCCCGAGATCAAGATCTGAGGATGCCAGATCTGTCCTTCCCCAGGAGGGTACCGGCGACGCATCCGCTGGGCGCGCACGCGCCTCCTGCCAGAGATGCGCTCGCGGCTCACTGAAGGTGTGGCCAATCATCTCTAGGTGTTCACGGCCAACGGCGCGGCGGCACCTTGAGATCTGCGGTCGGATCCGAAATCGTGCACGTGTCCCCTCCGGGTTCCACGTGGTGTAATGGCACGCATCATGCGACAGAAGAGAGGGCGGCACCGCGCCCGTGTCGATGCCTGCAGGGGAGGCCTACGGCGACCCGCAGTCAGGATCGTCGCCGTCGGTGAGGCCGTCGCAGTCGTTGTCCTTTCCGTCGGTGCAGTCCGACTCGGGGCTCATGCCGGGGTTGACGAGGGGGTTGGCATCGTCACAGTCGTTCCACTGGGTGGCGGTGTAGAGGGTGGGGTAGGAGGGGCCGCAGAGGCACTTGCCGCTCACGGCAGCGTCGCCGTAGGCGTCGCCGTCGTAATCGTAGTAGTAGGTGGTGCAGCCGGTGGCGTCCTCCTCGTCGATCTGGCCGTCGCAGTCGTTGTCGACGCCGTCGCAGGCCTCGGCGGCCCCGGGGTTCACCAGGGGGTGGCTGTCGTCACAGTCGTTCCACTGGGTGGCGGTGTAGAGGGTGGGGTAGGAGGGGCCGCAGAGGCACTTGCCGCTCACGGCAGCGTCGCCGTAGGCGTCGCCGTCGTAATCGTAGTAGTAGGTGGTGCAGCCGGTGGCGTCCTCCTCGTCGATCTGGCCGTCGCAGTCGTTGTCGACGCCGTCGCAGACCTCGGCGGCCCCGGGGTTGACGAGCGGGTTGGCATCGTCGCAGTCGTCCCGCCGGGTGGCGCTGTAGGACGCACTGGGTGAACACAGGCACTTCGAGGCGCCGATGCCCCAGGTGTCGCCGTCGAGATCGCGGTAGTAGCGCTCGCATCCCGCGGCGTCCTCCTCGTCGATCTGGCCGTCGCAGTCGTTGTCGACTCCGTCACAGGACTCTGCTGCTCCGGGGTGGACTGACGGATTGTCGTCGTCGCAGTCGCCGATCTGAACGGCGGTGTAGGGAAATCCTGCTGATGCAAGCTCCCTGCAGTCCGCCGCGTCGCCCCATCCGTCCCCATCGTCGTCGCGGCAGTAGGACGCGAGTTCCTCCGATTCGTCCCCGGTGACGGCTGCGGGTGCAGCCGAGTCGTCCAGCAGCCAGCCGTGCACGACGCCGTCCTCTGAGGCGGCCACGAGGAGGCGCCCGTCGAGAAGAGCAGTCCGAGCCCGCACCGGGCTTGCTGCGGCGTATCGCCCCATGAGCACACCCCCGGGATCCAGCACGTAGACGTAGCCGTCGTCAGACCCGAAGTAGATTCTGCCTTCTCCGTCGACAACCGGTGTGGAGCGAACACGACCGTCGGTCGGGAACGTCCACACGAGGTCGCCACTTGGTCCGATCGCATAGAGATGATGATCCCAGCATCCGAAGTAGACGCTCCCGTCAAGGCCCGCGGCGGGAGCGCCGCCGATCATGTGGGGGGCCTCGAAGCTCCAGAGGAGATCTCCTGCTGTTGTGATCGCCTGGAGCGAGACGTCTTCGCCGGTCACGTAGAGGATCCCGCCTGACTCCGCGAGCTCAGCCGATAGCTCATAGCCGATCTCAAGCCGCCACAGAAGCGATCCCGCGGGGTCTACGGCCCAGAGGCCTCCCTGCTCGGTGCCGAACAGGATGGTGCCGTCGTCGAGCACCGTCGGCGCGCTGCAGATCTCCTCAGCCGCATCGAACGTCCAGTTCAGGCTCCCATCTGGATGGAGGGCGTAGAGGTAGCCACCGTCGCAGCCCAGCACGATGGTGCCATCGGTTGCCAGGCTGGGCGCCGAGCGGATCTCGTCCGACGCCTCGAACGACCACTGGAGTCCGCCTGTCGGGTCGAGCGCGTAGAGGGAGTGGTCGGTTGAGCCAACGAGGATGAGCTTCTGGCCGGAGGTGACGGCAACCCCTCCGATGGCGCCTCCTGTTGCGAAGCTCCATCCCAGCGCCCCCTCTGGGCCCACTGTGTAGAGCACACCGTCGGCGCAGCCCGCGTAGAGCAGCCCGTCGGACGCCACGGCGATGCCACAGGTGACGCGGGTCCCGAGCTCAAGCCGCCACGCTTCCGGCGACTGTGCCACGAGCGACGCGGCGAGGACGGGCACTAGAACGAGTAGAAGCCAAGCGATCCAACGTAGTGTCTTGCGGGACATCGCGCCTCCTTGGCGGAGGGAGGTCTGCGGCCTTCGGGAGATCGACAGTGCGACATCCAAGAGGGAAAGACTGCAACATATGGAAGCGTCCGCTTCCCTTCGCACACGAGAAGATCTGAGAGGATTGTATCCGTAGTGTTTGTAGGAGTCGGAGCATCCCCGGTGGGAATGGGCATGCGCCCGCTTGACGCGCCTTACGTGGATCCGCGGGTCGTACTGGAGCCGCTTCGAGCTGCGGCGACCCGATCGGGGCCCCGGAAGCGAAGGAGCGTTCCTACACGCGGCCGATCGACTCGAAAAACGCGCGATCGGGATGCTCCACGGCCTCTACGTGCCGCAGGTCGTGGCTGCAGCTGTCGCAGAATGGTGCCCCCTGCATCAGGGTCATCGTTCGGGTGAGCACGAAGTTGGGGTTGATCGCTCGGATCTGTGGGAAATCCCCGTAGCAGGTGAACGAATGGGCCAGCTCGGGGTCGCCGAGCGGTCGCATCACGTCGGCCCACAGGCAGCCTTCGACGCGCGCGGCGATCTTGCCGCGATGGACGCGCACCGCGACTTCGGCGGTCTCGTGGATCGGTCCCTCGAGGCGATCCCAGAAACGGCCGAGGTCCTCCAGGGACAGGTCGGTTTTGGTTCGCTCGGCCATCCACTCTTCCATGTACCTCTCGATGGAGACGATCGCCTGCTCGTGGCCGAGCAGGTCGCGGAAGCAACGCATCTGCTCGTACATCGGGTAGAGCCGGGCGCGCGCCGCGGCGATGCGCGTGACCTCAACGTCCTGGGTGTGGTCGCCACGGACCTCGAGCAGGTGCAGTGTGTAGGAGAGCCGGTCCCTCTGCAGTCGATCGAGCGACGGCAGCAGCGCCTGATACGCGTCGGAAGGTGCGTCGAGCCCCCCGGCGGCGACGATCTCCGCGAAGCGTGCGCCCGCCGCCTCGCGGAGCGCGGCGGAGACCTCCGGATGGGTTCGCTCGACGTAGTCGAGAAAGCCGTCGAACACGGCGTGGAAGTGCGGCAGGTGGCCGGCAGGATGTAGCATCACGGTCAGGGTTGGGTCGCATAGCGCGGTCCGCCGGATCTCGGGCATCGTTCCTCCGATGAAGCCTCAAGGATTCGTGAAGCGTGTCGGGATTGTGCCTACATGATGGACCGGGCACCAGTTGTGCGGAGTCATCGACACGCGGCATGCGCCGCGCAGCCTTTGGCTTCGACACGGTCGGTGTCCGCTTCCGGGCGGCGTCACTGCATGCCCGAAAGCGGACCGACCGGCTACGGCCGCCTCTCTCTAGAAGACGGGCCCGTAGATGACAAACGTCTGCCCCGCGTCCTTCCGGCTGTTCCCCGGTCCATCGGCGGCGAGGGCGCCGACAATCAAGTCGGTCGCGAGATCACCGTTTATGTCGCCGGCTGTGATCAGGTAGGTGCCCAGTTCGTCGTTGGGATCCTCACCGTAGACGGCAGCATCCACCGCCCACGCCGCGCAGTCGATCGTGCTCGGCCATTGCGCTTTTCCCTTGAGGATGATGACCTCTCCACACCCGTTGCGGCCGTTGATGGGGCCGTCCCCCCCAGGAGCCCCGATGACGACGTTTGCGATCCCATCACTGTTGAGATCGGCCACGACAACGGATGTTCCGAAGAGGTCTCCCGAGTCGGCGCCGTGGATCGACGAGGTCGCCAATGTTGTCACAGCGATGGGGGCCGCTCCCGCGGCCGGCGAAGGCCACGCGGCGCGTGGGCGCCCCTTGACGATGTAGACCGAGCCGGAGCCTCGAGGGCCGGCCGCGGTGGGGGCGCCGATGAGAAGGTCATCGACCCCGTCACCGTCGATGTCACCAATGGCGACGACGCCCACACCGAGGTAGTAGCCCATCTGATCCCCGGCGTAGACGCCCTGGAGCGTTAGATCTGGGGATTCGTCAGGAGGGGGGGTAGGAAACGCGGACGGCGTGCCGATGCGGATCTCCTGTTGCCACGTCGGTCGGCCGAAGAAGACATAGAGTTCCCCGGCGGCGTTCGCTGCGTGACTCGCAACGAGCACCACATCATCCACCCCATCCGCGTCGAGATCCCCTGTGCCCGATGCGCTTCCAGTTGCGCTTGCCGCCCACCGCAGATGGTCGCCTGCGGCGCGGCCGAAGAACGAAACGTCGGCCGGGGCGGCGCCGAGATCGAGCACGCTTCCCCACTGTGCGCGGGGCTTGCCCAGAAGCACATAGGCGTCCCCGGCGTCCAGCGAGCTGTTGTTCCATCCGTCGCCGTGTCCGGCCCCCAGCAGAAGATCCTCGATCCCGTCGCCGTTGACGTCGCCGACGGACGACCCGAGCAACACGTCGGCTTCGTCGGCGCCGTAGACCACGACGTCGGGCGGCGGGGCAGCGGCCCCCGCGACGTCGAACACCGCGGGCTCGCCGGCGGAGCGTCGCAGCCGATCCCAATCCGCTCGGGACCGGCCGAAAATGATGTAGACCTCGCCGCAGTCGGGCCGTGCGTTGCGTGGCCCGTCCGCCAGGGCGGCGGTGATCACAAGATCGTCGAAGCCGTCACCGTCCAGATCCCCGGCCGTGACAACCTCGCCCATCGCGTCCTCAGGGACCCACCACTGCAGCGCCATCGAGTACTCCCCCGTCTGCCGGCCGTCCTCTCCGTACACGACAACGTCGGGGGAGCTGCCACGCCGACCTGCGACGTCGAGTTCCGCGGGAAGCCCTGCTCCACCGAAGTAGACGTAGGCCTCGCCGGCCTCAGCGCGTGAGTTCGCGGGGCCGTCCGCGTGGTGGGCGCCGATCAGGATGTCCATGAACCCATCGCCGTCGAAGTCGCCCATTGCCGCCTGCGAGATGCCCAGATGGTCGTCCGCCTCTTCACCGTAGACCGTGACGCTCTGGTTGCCTTGCGCCAGATCGACGACGGCTTGAGAGACGACAGCCGATGAGCCGCCGATGAGCGATCCGATGAGAAGGATCGCCAGAGTCAGAGCGCGGGCAAACGTTTCGCCTGGCATGCCGCATCACCTTCTCCTTGATCCAGGATCTACGGAAGCTTCCCGGACCAGTGGTTGGACCGAGGGGAACGTGACAACGAGCCAGCCGAGGAAGGATGCAACGAAAGGCCCATTCGATGGAGTATAGGAGAGGAGCTGAGCACGTGTCAACCGGGAGTGACGCGCCGGGATCCGGGTTCGCGCTTCCATTGCCGAGGGGATCGTCCTGTCGTTGTCGGCTTTGAGAGCGGCTATCCGTTGAGGATTTGACGTCGGTTGGGAGTGTGTCTTACATCAAGGTGCGTCTCGCCCGTAGACTTGAGCCGTCGCGGCCGTGTTTCGCAGGGGAGAGTCTCCCTGGGATGCAGGCAGTGCCGCACCAAGCCGCGGGCCGGCAATGGGGGGAGCGATGACCGACGTGGCGGTGGATGGGCCGAAGGGGATCGGAGGGTGGCTGGTGCTGCCGGCCATTGGTGTCGTGCTGGTGCCGCTTCTTCTCATCCCCACGGTAGCCGACAACATCGGCGTTCTCCGAGGCGGGGAGCTGACGCCGGAGTGGTCGGCGCTGCGCACGGCGGTCATCGGCCAGACGGCGCTTCTCGTTGCGTTCCTGGCGTTTGCCCTTCTGATCGCGATGTTCTTCTTCATGAAGCGCGCGTTTGTGCCGCGGCTCATGGTGGCCTATCTGATCGCAACGTGGGCCCTCTCCCTGGTGCTTGCCGGCTGGACCTCATCGGTTCTTGGCGCATGGCCGGCGGACAGCGCTGTGTCGATCGCAGCAGCCGGTGTGTCCTCTTTGGTCTGGGGGCGCTACTTCCTCGTCTCCCGGCGCGTGAGAAACACATTTGTGACCTGAAGCGCCTACCGGGTCTGCCGTCATGAGCGCGGAGAGGACAACCTCCTGGGATGAGAAGACACCTCATGCCGCGGGATGGATGGCCCGTCCAAGATGTGGTGCTAGAAGAGTCTCCAGTGAATGGCGGCAACGAGTGCCAGGCTCGCGACCACACAGCCGGCCAGGGCGACGAGCGGCCCCTTCTTGAACCAGTCGACGTATGAGAGGGGCGTGGAGGACCCCTCGCTAAGGGAGATCGTCACGATGTTCGTGAGCGAGCCGATGGGGCTGGCGTTGGCGCCGACGCCCACCCCCAGGGCGAGCGCCCACCAGAGGACGCCGGCTCCGGGGACCGTGGCGGCGAGCCCCGAGATCACCGGCACCATCGCGATGGTGAACGGGATCCTGTCGACCAGCGACGCCATGATTGCGCTGAGCCACAGGATGACAACGGCTGTCACCTCCATCCCGCAGCGCGTAAGTCCCACGATACTCTCTCGGACGATGCCGAGCAGACCTGACGCTTCCAGGCCGCCGACGAGCACGAAAAGCGACGCAAAAAACAGGAACATCTCCCAAGGGACCTGCTGCAGCAGCTCGACAAGCGCCGGTCGCAGCACGGCGAGCGTCGCCGCCGCGGCGATCAACGCGACAAACCCCGGACTCAGCCCGAGCGGGTCGTGGACGAAGAACAGCACGAGTGCGATCGCGAGGATGGCGGCCATCTTGACGGCCGCAGCCGGGTTGGAGAGTGCCCTTCGCGCATCCATCTGTTCCAGCCGATCCAGATTCTCTGGGCGGTTGGCGAGCTGCTTCCGGAACAGGAACAGAAGCAGCCCGCAGGCCGGTCCCCAAACGAGAAGCGCGATCGGCCCCAGGTGAGTGACGAAGTCCATGAAGCTGAGCCCCGCCGCCGAGCCGATCAGAATGTTGGGGGGGTCGCCGATGAGCGTCGCCATCCCTCCGATGTTGGAGAGCATTGCCCCTCCCATGAGGAAGGGGATCGGGCTGATTCCCACGATGTCGGACACGAGGATCGTGATCGGCGCAATGAGGATGACGGTGGTGACGTTGTCCAGGAACATCGATACCACCGAGGTGAGGAGCCCCAGAGCGATGAACAGCCGCCAGGGGCTGCCCTGCGTGAGCCGACTGATCTTGATCGCAAGGTAGGCGAGGGTGCCGGTGGTCTTGAGGACCTCGACGGTCATCGCAAGGCCGAAGAGGAGCGCCAAGGTGTCGAAGTCGATGGCCGCGAGGGCGAGCGAGCGGTCGTATGTTCCCAGGGCCTTGCCGGCGACAACCATGACCACGGCGCCGACGAACGCCGCCAGCGCGCGGTGGACCCGGGCGCGCACAATGGCGATGTAGGTGGCGACGAAGATCAGCGATGACACGATGAGCGCGACGACGCACCCGTCTCCCATATGCCCCCAAGCTAGGCCAAACGCTGTCCTAAGGCAAGCGCCGCGTCAAAGGGGACACATACCGCATTTCGCGCAGCCGATAGCAGTACACGGTTTTGCGACGTCTCAAGGGCAGGTGATTGTGAGATATATGGTATTGTTGGAAATATGCTACTAGAATAGCTGCATGCCTCGCATCGCTCGTGTCGTTGTACCAGGAGCACCACACCACGTGACCCAGCGTGGCGTCCGACGGATGGACGTGTTCTTCTGCGACGAGGACCGCCGGCGCTATCTCCGCGAGCTCGCCGAACAGAGCAGAAGGTTCGGCGTGCGCTATCTTGCCTGGTGCCTCATGAGCAACCACGTCCATCTCATCGCCGTCCCCGAGACGCAAACGAGCCTGGCAAAAGGGATCGGCGAAGCGCACAAGCGCTACACCCGCCGCGTGAACCGGCGACAGGGATGGCGTGGCTACCTGTTTCAAGGGCGGTTCTTCTCCTGTCCGCTGGACGGAGATGACACCATGGCCGCCGTCCGTTATGTCCTTCGGAACCCTGTTCGAGCCGGGATTGCGGCGACAGCCTGGGCCTATCCTTGGTCGAGCGCGCGGTGGCTCGTGGGGGAGTCTCCGGTTGACGCGCTGGTGCGTGACGCATCGCTGCGGTTCGAGGTCGATGATTGGCGCGAGCTTCTCGCCGTAGAGGCACAGGATCCAGACAGCCTCCGTCGGCACACGCGCACCGGAAGGCCTCTGGGGGACGGCTCGTTCGTTGCGCGGGTCGAGATGGTTACCGGGCGCTCTCTTCGCAGGCGGAAGCCGGGCCGGAAGCCGGCAAAATGAAGTATGTGTCCCCTTTGTTCTAGAAGGTGTGTACTTCCGGTGGTTGATGGCCGGTCGCGCTGCTCCACACCCGGGTCTCGCCGTGCGACAGGCGAAACAGCGCGATCGCCTCGTGGCCGTGGGCTTCGACGACGGGCTTGAGGAACGGGAAGACCTGATCGACGATGTGCTCCTTCAGCTTAACGTCATCCACGTGCTCCATCTCGCCGCGGACGCGGACGAGCCGCCCATCCGCGGCGTCCCAGTAGGAGAGCTCTACGGAAGGATCCACGAGCAGCTGGCGGGCGACGTTCTTGTGAGAACCGGTGCAGAACGTCAATCCCTTCTCATCAACGACCGCCGTCTGCATGGCTCGCACCCGGGGCTTGCCGGCTTCCACGGTCGCCATGTGGGACACCGGATGGCTGCGTACGAACTCGAGCACGCTGTTCCTGTCCACTAGCGACACCTCCGGCGCGGATCATACGGGGGCGCCTTGCTTCCGGCCAGTAGTCTCCGCGCTCTACCTCCCAGAGCCACGCCGTGAGCTGGGTGCCGGCGATGCAGGTGATGGGGTAGCGGGCGGCGCTGCTGCTCGGTGAGAACGCGATGTCGTGCACCCGGCCTTCGTACAGATCCTCGCGCAGGAACGTTCCGTCCGGCAGGCTCCAGACGCGGACCGAGGGATCGCTGTCCCCGGCGCCGGTCACCAGGAGGTCCTCCTCCACGGACACGTCGAGGGAGTAGACCGAGCCGCTGTGACCGGAGATCGAGGGCATGCGATCCCAGGACTCCGTGTCCCACCAGAGGATGTCTCGCATCGCTCCCGCGCACAGGAGCCAGCTGCCCGGGACGAGAAGGACACGTCGTGGATCGCGGCGCCGAGCTCCCAGACGATGAGACGCCCGGCAAGGTCCGAGGAGGCGATGAGTCCGCCGGTCGGCATGAAGGAGAGGGTGCTGACGGGTGCGTCGTGCGAGAGAAGCGAGAGAACCTGCGACGCGCTCTGGACGTCGTAGAGCATCACCCGTCCATCGCTGAGGCCGCAGGCGAGAAGCCGCGAGTCGGGAGAGAACGTCAGCACGTTCGCTGTCGCCCCCGTGAAGGTGACGAACTCGCTCGCGCCCGCCCGGCCGACCGTGATCTCGGTGATCGCCGTTCCTGTCGCTGCGGCAGCGGCTGAAGCGACGAGCAGCAGGACGGTGAGCTGAACGATGACGGGACACCGGAACGACCGGGGTGGGGGCGACGCTGGCGTTCGAACCTCCTGGAGCTTGCGAATCAACGGGACGGGCAATCACGGCCTGTCGGGACCTTCCCAGCATTGGGCAGCATCTGCCGCGGTCAAGCCACACAACACTCCCCACGGGCCGCCGCGACCCGCGCTCACGTGATCGCACGCCGGTCAGCAGATGAGCTCGCCAGCGCCGCGCGGAGAGTCGCGACGAGGAGACTAACGTGCGTCCCCTTGAAGGGGAGGGCAGCGTTGTCAACAAGGATCATGCGGAGTAGGATAGCACATGAATGATATGCCTCGGATTGAGCGGGGTATTGATAATGAGGTCGCATCTGTGCCGAGGTCATGCGGCGCCGGCAGAGGTTTCCGCGACAGGATCCTGGGCTCGGCCTTGAGGAACCACCGTGCGATCGCCGCCAACGTCCCGCCCATCGCCGACCGGTCTCCCCTCCCAATGAGCCGTCCCCTCGTTGTCGAGGTACCGGACGTGCCAACTGATCCTGCCATCGAAGCGGAGGAAAAGCGGAAGAACGGCAACTCATCCTGGTCATCGCGGGATCGAGTGACGCCCGATCTGACGAAAGGGAACGAGGTGATCGATGGGAGCAAGACACAACGCCCGCCCGAGCGGCGACCTGTCGGCGTACGAGCGGGCAACTGGATCTGCAAGCCGAACGAAACGGTGCAGGGCAAAGGGTGCGACAGGAGGAGAGATGAACTCGAGTGGGCGAAGTGCGCGAAGGGTCAGCTGTTGTGTTGCGATGACGGTGGCGTTGCTTCTCGCGGCGACGCTGATGGCGGTGGGGGCCGGCGATCTGACGCGCCTGCCCGGGAGCGGGGAGCAGGTCGGAGCGGCGTACCAGCCGGAGATCACCTACATGGGGCAAGTACAGCAAGGCGTGCTTCTGGGCCCCGAACGGGTGATGACGGCGGTCCGGAACGGCTCGCAGAAGCTGCAGCTCATCCTTTGGGAGATCGATGCGGCCGGCAACGCCGCGAGGCGCACCTCGAGGTGGAGCTCGGACGTCATCGGATTCGGCGAGATCGCGCTCACCGGGCTCACGACCACGCGTGCGGTGACGGCGCACACCGACTCGGACACCGGGCGAGCGGTGTTCACCGTCTGGGATGTGGCGGCGGACAACGCGATCAGCGAGGTCGACTCCGCGCTCGGCGCCTACGTGTACAACGACGACATCAGCCACGGCCGTCTTCTGGCGCTGGCCCCGCTGGGCGCGACGCGGTTTGTCAGTGCGGTCTATCTGGGCTTCGAGGTTCGTCTCACGGTGTGGGACGTGGTGAGCGGGAAGCTCGTGGCGAAGAGCTCGGTCGACACCGACATGTGCTGGGATATGGCGCTGGGCTGGCTGAGCACGGATCGCGTGATCACGGCGCTTTCCACCTACTCGGGGCAGAAGCTGCAGCTCAAGGTGTGGAACATCGACGCAAGCGGCACCATCCAGGGCGCGCAATCCTACGTTGAGAACCGGCAGGTGGGAGATCTCTCCATCGCCACCGACCTCACGCACCGGGTCGTCACCACCTACTCCCGGGAGGAGGCAGCCCAGAACGGCCGCATCGAGGTCATCTTCTGGGAGATCGGCGGCAGCGGCCAGATCGTTCGGCTCGGCGACAGCGGCACGCAGGTCGGAGAGGGCGATGAAACGGCGTGTGCCTTCCTCCCCTATGGGAACGATGATCGCTTCCTCATTGCCGTTCGCAGCGCGTCGAATCAGCTGGTGGTGATCGCCTGGACGATCTCGTCCGGCGGACAGGTCCTCACGAGGACCGATGCCGTTAACATCTCCGGCGCGTACCTCAGCCCGACACCGTCCATGATCTTCCTCGACGGGAATCGCGTCGCCACAGGGGCTGTTCTGCAGTACGCGGGCGACGATCAGGAGAAGCTGTTCGTCGACGTTTGGCAGGTGGACTAGGGTCGCGACATCCGGTCAGTGACCGGACTCGCGGGACTCCGGTGTTGCGGCCTACACGGGATCCAGGGCTCGGCTCCGCGCCGAGCCCTGGTCTCTTTGAGCGAGCCTGGCGAACCCCTCCGATCTGTCCGTCTCCCCTTCAGCGCATCCTCGCCACTGCTCACTCCCGGCAATCCGCAGTGCTCTGGAGGACACCTCTCACGCCGCAGAGAAGGCCCCTTTCTTCGCAAAGCGTGAAATGCAGCACGTCTTGCCGGACGGGTCTCGATCTCGGGAAACCGGTACGAGGTTCGAGTGACAACTGGTACCCAGATGTCCGTTTCGAACTGGCACCCCCAAGAGGATTCGAACTCGTTCCGAAGGGAGTCAGGGCGCGGGCTGATCGAGGAGCTTCCTGGCTAAGGCGGTGGCGACGCAGGGGGGGACGAACGGGGTGACGTCGCCGCCGTGGCGGGCGACGTCCTTGATGAGCGATGAGGCGAGGAACGCGTGGCGCCCTTCGGCCATGAGGAAAACGGTCTCGATCTCGGGGGCGAGGCGGCGGTTGGTGAGCGCCATCTGCAGCTCGTACTCAAAGTCGGACACGGCGCGAAGGCCACGGATGAGGACGCGAGCCCCGACGCTCTTGGCGAACTCCACGAGTAGTCCGTCGAAGGCAGCGATCTCGACGCCGCCGAAGCGCGCCTCTCGGGCGGAGCAGCGCGCGAGCTCCACGCGCTCCGCTTGGGTGAAGCAGCCGGTCTTGGCGGGCTGTGCCCCGACGGCGACGACAACGCGGGGGAACAGCCGCCGTGCCCGGGCGAGGATGTCCAGATGCCCGAAGGTCATTGGATCGAAGCTACCGGGGTAGATCGCCGTCGGCGCGTGCATTGCGGGGGGGAGTGTAGGCGGGATCCTGCGGAGCCGCAACGGCCATGGCGGTGGGGCTCGCTGCGGTCGACCCCACGGCGACGTCCGTATAATGGCGCCATCTGCTGCGGGGTTCCCAGAGGAGGATACATGGCGAGATACCGCATAGCATGGCTACCGGGCGACGGGGTCGGCGGTGAGGTGCTGGCCGCGGCGCGGACGGTGCTCGACGCTGTCGGGTTCGACGCGGAGTACGTGCACGGCGACATCGGGTGGGAGTTCTGGAAGAACGAGGGGAATCCTCTTCCCGACAGGACGATCGAGCTGCTGAAGGAAACGGACGCCTGCCTGTTCGGGGCGATCACCTCGAAACCCAAGGACGAGGCGGCAGCGGAGCTTGCCCCGGCACTGCGCGGCAAGGGCCTTGTCTATTCGAGTCCCATCGTCGGCCTGCGGCAGCTGTTCAACCTGCACACCAACCTTAGGCCGTGCCGCGCCTACCCCGGAAACCCGCTCAACCTTCGGGACGACATCGACCTTGTCGTGTTCCGCGAGAACACCGAGGGGCTCTACTGCGGCGTCGAGTTCCACCCGGTGCCCGATGAGGTGAGGAAGGCGCTCGCGGTTCATCCGAAGATGGCGCGGTTCGCCGCGGTTGACGGCGACGATCTGGCCGTCTCCACTCGGATCTTCACCCGCAAGGGCTGTCGCACCATCCTCAAAGACGCGTTCGAATACGCGAAATCCTTCGGCTACCCCACGGTCACCGTTGTTGAGAAGCCCAACGTCATCCGCGAGACCTCGGGGCTCATGGTTCGTGAGGCGCGGGCGCTTGCGGCGGAGTACCAGGGGATCGAGCTGTGGGAGACGAACGTCGACGCGATGTGCATGTGGCTGGTGAAAAACCCCCAGGACTACGGCGTGCTGGTGTCCTCCAACATGTTCGGGGACATCGTCTCCGATCTCGCGGCGCAGATCGTCGGCGGTCTGGGCTTTGCCGCCGCGGGGAACATCGGCGACGACTACGCGGTGTTCGAGCCGACACACGGTTCGGCGCCGAAATACGCCGGCCAGAGCAAGGTCAACCCCATTGCCACGATCCGTGCCGCGAAGATGATGCTCGACTACCTCGGGGAGCGGGAGCGGGCGAAGCGCATCGAGGACGCGGTCGCTCAGGTGATCCTCGCTGGTGACGCCCGGACCTACGACATGGGAGGCGGCGCGACCACCGACGAGGTGGCGAACGCCGTGGCGGCTGTCGCCGCATAGGAGGAGACGATGGATTCGATCAGCCGGAAGATGGCGCGGTTTGCGCTGGGGCTGGACTACGATGCGGTGCCGAAGCCGGCGCGCCGCGAGGCGAAGCGGTTCCTCCTGGACAGCGTCGGCTGTGCGCTCGCGGCGGTCGATCTGGACGACATGCAGGCGGCGCACCGCTACGTCCGCGGGCTCGGCGGCGCCGAGCAGGCGACGGTGATCGGCCACGGGACGCGCACGAACCTGCCCAACGCCACGTTGATGAACGCTCTGCTCGTGCGGGCGATGGACTACAACGATATCTACTGGAAGAACGATCCGTCCCACCCCTCGGACATCCTCCCGGCGGCGCTCGCCGCCGGCGAGTTCCGCGGCGCATCCGGGGCCGACGTGATCGTCGGGATCGTCCTCGCTTACGAGCTGGAGATGCGGCTGTGCCACGCCGCGGATCCCGGGGTGCGCGAGGTGGGGTGGCATCACGCGAGCCTGACGCAGTTCGTGAGCCCACTTGTCGCCGGGCGCCTGCTCGGACTCACCGAGGATCAGCTGGTGGCTGCCGTGGGCATCAGCGGATCGAGCCACTTCACTCTGGGCGGCGTCGTCGCCGGCCACCTGACGAACATGAAGAACACCGCCGATCCGATGGCCACCGAGGCGGGGATGCGCGCGGCGCTGCTCGCCTCCACCGGCTACTCTGGGCCCGTGGAGCTGTTCGAGGGGAAGGAAGGGGTGTTCGAGGTCCTCTCCAACGTGACGTGGAGCCCCGAGGCGATGCTCGAGGGGCTGGGTCGCGAGTTCCTCATCACCACGTGCGGCTACAAGGCGTTCCCCACCGAGGCGCTCACCCATCAACCGATCACCGCGGTGCTCGAGCTGATGCGCGACGAGCGGATCGATCCGCACGAAGTGGCCTCGGTTGAGGTGCGCACAACGACCCGCGGCGCCGACATCCTGTCGGACCCGAGCAAGTACCAGCCGACGACCAAGGAGACGGCCGACCACTCGCTTCCGTACTGCATTGCGGTTGCCGTTGCCAAGGGCAACGTCCTGCCCTCAGACTTCGAGGAGGAGGCGCTCCGCGAACCGTTCGTGTGGGAGCTTCTCCCGAAGATCTCCGTTGTTGCGGACCCGGAGATCGATGGGCTGTTCCCCGGGGTGAAGCGGGCGATCGTGTCGATCACTACGACCGACGGCCGGGCGTTCGTCCGCCAGGAGGACCACGCCAAGGGACGCGCCGAGCGGCCGCTCACCGACGACGAGCTGGTCGCCAAGTTCCGCGCCAACGCCGAAGGCGCCGTCTCCGAAGGTCGCATCGGCCGGATCGTGGAGGCGACGCTGGAGCTGGAGTCGCACGCCGCCATCGGCGAGTACATGCAGCTTCTCACCCGCGACACGTAGTCCATGACGCCGGACACGAACGGCGACGGGGCGAGGATCCCCGCGCTCCGCGGGGCGCTTGTCGCCTGGTACGCGCAGGAGGCGCGCGAGCTTCCGTGGCGGGGGACCGAGGATCCCTACAGGGTATGGATCTCGGAGATCGTCCTTCAGCAGACGCGCGTCGAGACGGCAATCGGGTTGTTCGAGCGGTTCGTTGCCCGGTTTCCGGACGTCGCTGCGCTTGCTGCGGCCTCGATCGATGAGGTGTTGAAGGCCTGGGAAGGCTTCGGCTACTACCGCCGCGCCCACAACCTGCACCGCGCCGCGCAGGAGGTCGTTGATCGTCACGGAGGGCGAGTTCCCGCCTCTGTGTCGGAGCTCCGCGCGCTTCCGGGGATCGGTCCCTACACCGCGGCGGCGGTGGCGAGTATCGCCTTCGGCCTCGACGAGCCGGCGCTCGACGGGAACCTGCTGCGGGTCCTTTCGAGGCTGTTCCGGATCGACGGGGACCCGCGACGCGCCGCGACACGGCGCGAGCTCGGCGAGCGGGCGCGAGTGCTGTTCGTACCGGGGGAGGCGGCGACGTTCAATCAGGCGCTGATGGACCTAGGCGCGCGGCTTTGCGTACCGCGCTCGCCGCGCTGCCATCAGTGCCCCGTGGCTTCGTGGTGCGACGCCCACCGTGACGGACAGGAGGCGCTCTACCCGCGGCGGGGACCGCGGCGCGCTGTGCCCCACGTCGACGTGGTCGCCGGCGTGGTGTGGGATGTGGAGCCGCTCGCCGAGGGGGGGCGGCTCCTGATCGCCAAGCGGCATGAGCACGACATGCTTGGTGGTCTTTGGGAGTTCCCCGGAGGACGCGTCGAGGACGGGGAGAGCTACGAGGAGGCGTTGCGGCGGGAGCTTGCCGAGGAGCTGGGCATCGAGGTCCGGGTCGACGAGCGACTGATGGAGCTGCAACACGCCTACACCCACTTCCGCATCACGCTTCACATCTACCATTGTCGCCACGTGGGCGGGCGGCCGCGCGCGATCGACTGCGCCGAGTGGCGCTGGGTCTCGCCCGGTGATCTCGACGCGTACGCGTTTCCCAAGGCGGATCGACGCATCCTCGATCGCCTGATCGCGGACGTGACGGCGCGGGAGAGCGCCTAGGAGTTCCCGTCGACCTGGATCTCGAGCTCCGCATCCTCGATCCACTGGAGCGTCCGCGACCTCACCGACACCGGGATGTCGACGGACCCGCTCTCACCCTGCACGAGCGTGATCGACCAGCTCGCTTGCCGCAGCTCGTGGTGGGAGGGGAGCGTCGAGGCATCCACCTCGAGTGTGTAGTCGCCGGGGGCGAGCCGATCGAAGCGGAACCGGCCGTCGACGGCGCTCACTGCTGCCTGAGTGAACGCTGCGCCGCCCAGACGCACCGTGACGCCGGGGATCCCGCCGTCGACACCGCCGGCGTCCGGTGGCGGAAGCGCGGCGGCATCACCCTCCGCGCCCGGCGCATCCGCGGTGAGTCGGCCTTCGACGCTCGCAGCGCGGGCGAGGGGGATCTGCAGCACGGCGGTGTCTCCGGGGACGATCGAAGCCACGATCGGAAGCAGAACGAGCGGTACATACTCCGCTGGAAGAAGCGGCAGGTCGATCGCCGTCTCACCGGGGGCGAGCGGCGCCATGCGGAACCGCCCGCCGGCGTCGGTCGTGGTCGTCACCGGGCCCGCGGAGACCGTTGTCTCCGCGACGCCGATCTCGCCGGGATCCCGCTCACCGGTTTGGTTGGCGTCGACGAACACGGTGCCCTCGAGGCGTCCACGGGTCGCGAGGAAGAGGAACGGAATCTGCTCGACGTCGACAGCAACGCCAACGCTCCACCCGAACGCAGCATCCGTCTCCAGGGCGATCGACCAGGCGACCCGTCCCTCAAGATGGATACGGGCGAACCCGGCGATCGGCAGGTCGCAGGAGGCCGCCAGCTCGTGCTCGTCCATTCGGTGCAGGTAGGCGAGTTCAAGGGTGATTTCGGGGCCCAGCGCAAGCTCGAGCGTTGCCTCGTCGCGGTCGCGACTCCAGAGCCCGAGAAGCTGGTCGAACCGTCGTTCCTGGAGAAGCGAGACCAGAAGAGACACCGACTCGAAGTTCGCGCCCAGGCGCTGCCGCAGGTCCAGGCGGGTGACGTGGGTTGACAGGGTCGTGGTATCGTGGAGCGCTCCCCCGAGGGAAAACGGGTAGCGTGGGCCGGATCCTGCGACCTCAAGCTCGAGCGAGCGAACGGCGGCTGCCTCGTCGGGCGCGTCGAGGTCTGTGTTGCGACGCCAGCCCGCGTCCGCGAGTAGTCGCAACTCGACCGCCGGAACACGCGCGGTGAGCCCAAGGTCGATCCACTGGGATCTCGAGGCGGGTCGCCCGTCGTCGCCGAGGAGCGACTCCCTGACGGCGTCGCTGTGAAGGGTGAACGTCGGGAACGCGAGCGACTGATGCAGCGCCGCGCCGCCTCGGCCGGCCCGCGGCGTGGGAAGCGTTGGTCCAATACGGTAGATCTCGCCTTCCACGGTGTAGGGCCCCACAGCGAGTGTTGCTCCGGAGAGCCATCCGCTGCTCGTCAGGTACCCTCCGCTGCTTCGCGCGGCCTCGACAGCGACGCTGCATCCAGGGAACGGGTCCGCGTTCATCGATGTGCTCCACGCCGTCCGGCGCTCGTCCTCCGACCGCCACTCGATGTAGGAAAGCACTCCCGCGAACCCTGCGACATCGATGCCGAGGGCCCCGGCCATGCGCGCCTGCTCGTCACGCCACCCGGCGAGAAGCGCGGCGTTGAACGGCCCGGCGGTGGCCTCGAAGCGGCCGCCGCGGCACGACACGAGGAAGATCGGGCTCACCAAGCGGGACACGTCGCCGATCGCACCCAGGGCGCCCGGCTGCGTCAAAGAGACGTGAAAGCTGTCGAGGGCGACCGGTGCGGGGCCGAACAGCGAGCTGACGCTTCCTGCGGCGCCAAAGCCTGTCCCCGAGAGCTCAAGCTGCGCGAGGCTACGGGCGGTTCTCTGGTGTGGATCCCTGGCGGCGCGAAGCTCCAGGCTTCCGGACAGCCACTCGGGGGCGAGCATTGCTTGCGTCGGATCGTCGGGCAGCTCGACCACGGTCAGCAGTGACACCCATTCGCGTGTGCCATCGGGAAGCAAAACGGCCACGGCGAGCGGGCCGCGATCCCCGGGCATCGCGTCGCGCGGCACGTGGTGGCTCACGCGAACCGTTGCCTCGCCGCCGATCGCAAGCCACGCCGAGGCGGGAAGCGGTACCGCCGACCAGGTGGACGACGGGGTGACCATGATCTCCGTGGGCTCGTTGCCCCGATTCGAGACGTGTAGGGTAAACGTGGCCACCCCTCCGGGCGGCGCCGACGCCTCGCGCGGATCCGGGTGCAGCTCGATCGCTCGCACAACGACCACGGAGACGATGTGGGACGCCTGCACGCTCTCGCCGGGCGGCGCTTCGTCAGTCGCCGTCAGCTCGACATCGTAGCTTCCCGCGGGAGTGCCAATCGGGGCGTGCGCCGTGACGAGCACGATCTCGGACCCGCTGGCCGCGAGATCCACTGCGCCGGGCAGGCTCAGCAGGCTCCAGCCCAGTGGGAGCGTAGCATCCAGCTCCACGCGAACCGGCGTCGTAGCGGTGGACTCGAGGCGGAACACCAGCGTCACCACGGACGGCGGCGCCACCGGCTCTGGTGTGCCGACCGGCAAAAGCGTCACCTGAGCGCCGGCGCCGATCGAGACGGCCGCAAGGAGAGCAACGGCGACGGCCACAGCTTCGTGCGTCTGCCCTCTGCCGCGCCCGGGCCGCTCCCGCATTCTAGTCGGCTTCCTCGACTACGTGGAGGGCGAACTGCGCCGCCCACGCCGCGGTGCCCTGGTCATCGATGAGGACAACGGTGCGGTAGGTGCCCGGAGCCAGATCGCCGAAGCCGAAGCGATGCCGCACCGATGTGCCGGGATAGATGCGCAGGCGTCCGCTCTCCACCCTGAGAAGGCGCGTGCCGTCCTCGGCGTACAGCTCGGCCCACACGTCCGGCCGCACCCAGCGCTCGCCGTCGTTCTCGAGATCCACAGACAGGACGATCTCTCCGTCGGACTCGGTGAGCTCGGTGCCCACAGCGCGAACGCTCCGCGTCCCCGAGTCGCCGATGTGGGTGACGATCTGGACACCGTAGTTGAGCACGGTGGTGATCGAGAGCCCCGGCGATGCGGCGGGTGACGCCGGTGTTGCGGGACCGACGAGAAGGATGCACCAGTAGGTTCCGCGAAGCCTATCATCATCGGGGATATCGAGCGTGTAGACGATGGTTGCCTCGTCCCCCGGGGCAACGACGATCGGCTCTGACGTCAGCAGCTCGAACCACGAAGAACTCGAGCGCTCGACGGTTCCCGGATCGGCGTAGAGGGTCGTTCCGTCGGCGAAGAACAGGTAGTCGCGAAGATCCACTGTGACCGTGACCGCGACGTCGGCCGTGCTGGAGACCCTGATCCGGCCCTCGATGTGGTCTCCCGGGGCGACGATGTGCTCGTGTGTAAGGCCGTCGGGTATGGCGATCTGGGCGCCTCCCGCGCAAGAGATCGCGAGAACCGACAGCAGCATCATGCCAAACGCGCTTGCCCACGAACAGCGCATGCGCTTCTCCTTTCCTACAGGTCGACAACCGTGAGGGTGACCGTCGCCTGGTAGCTTCCCGGAGGCACCCAAACGGATCGCCCTGTAACCTGCAGCTGGAGGGGGATCTCCGAGACGTCGTCGCTTCCCGTGAGAAAGGCCGCGTCGTCGGTGCCGAGCGCCTGGAACCCGTCTCCGCCGGAGACAGAGCCCCCGCTGCCTGAACCGGTTCGTCGCAACCAAAGGGTCATCTCCGAGGGCCACGAAGCGGTCTCCATCCGCACAGTGATCTGCCAGCTGTCGCCCGGGCCCGTTGTTCCGCTGATCGTGAGCAGGGCTACGTCCGCGGGGGACGTGTCTGTGTCCGGCAGATCGCTTCCCGCGCCTGACGGCAGATCGCTTGCGGTGACGGTCACTGACCAGTCACCGGAGGCGACAAGATCGATCGTGGAAAGGGCAAGCACGTTCGATGCAACCAGCACGGCGACCCCAAGTAGGGCCCCAAAAGGAAGGCACCGCCTATGCAAAACGTTCACCACCCACTCCCCGGAACGAGAGTCAACAGGAGAACTCTAGCACGAACCTCCGCGTCCGCCAACGTCATCGGGCACCCGGCCGGAGCAGTCCGACCACGAGATGAGCGTGGGCGCGGCCCGAAAGGGCCGCGCCCACACACGCCAGAACCTGGCGAAACTCGATGACCCTAGGCCGCGTCGGTGAGTGTGAGGGTCAGCGTCTTGCTGGCAGCGGCGACGATGTTCGCGGTGACCAGGGCGGAGAGCCTGAACGTCATCTGCAGACCGGATTCCGCCACAGAGTCGATCGCGGTGACCAGGTCGACCGCGCTGTCTGTGATCTCCTGCTCGCCGGCACTGGTGCCGCCCGTGGGTGCGGCAAGCGTGAGGTAGAGATGCGTGTCGGCCGGCATGGCCGTGTCGATGGCCGCGGTGATCTTCTTGGCGTCTGTGCCGCCGTTGGTCGTCAGCGCGTAGGTCGCCGTGGAGTTGTCGGTGACGTCGTCCGGTTGGGACCCTGCCGTCGCCGTGCTGATCGTGAGGGTGACCGATGCGGCGCTGATGTCGAGTTCGTTGATCGCCTGCACCTCGTAGTTCACCGTGATGGTGTCGCTGTTGGCAGCGACCACCGCCGGGCCGACGAGGAGCACAACGGCGATCAGCGCTCCGAGTGTCCTTCTCATGTTCGCTCCTTTCGGTAGCTGGGCCGCCTCGTGAGCGAGGCCCCTGGCTTTGCGTCCCGTCCTCGCGAACGGTTTGCCGCTTCGAGAAGCCCGGACCTCCCCCTCGGGCGCTTGCGGTTTCCGTCCCCGATGGATCACGGCCGCCGTCAGGCAGCCGAAAACGAAGACCCGTCAAACGCCGCATCGTACAGAGTCGGCCTCCCTTTGTCTGTCATGGAGATCACTTGACCGATCAGCATGCGGTAAGCCTGTTGCCAACGGGTCTCCTTGCCCCTAGGTGCGGGGGGTGCTATGATTTCGGCGAGGAATCCGAGGGAGGACGCGCCTATGGCTGGGCATTCCAAGTGGGCAAACACCAAGTATCGCAAGGAGCGACAGGACAAGAAACGCTCCAGCGTCTTCGCCAAACTGATTCGTGAGATCACGCTCAATGCGCGCTCCGGCGATCCGGATCCGGCGAACAACGCGGCGCTGGCACAGGCGATCGAGCGCGCCAAGGCGGCGAACCTGCCGCGTGACAACATCGAACGTGCGATAAAGCGGGCCACCGGGGACCTCGAGGGTGCCGTTCTCGAGGAGATCATGTACGAGGGCTATGCAGCGGACGGCGTTGCGGTGCTGATTCGCGTGGTCACCGACAACCGCAACCGCGCTGCCGCGAGCATCCGGCACACCTTCAGCAAGCACGGCGGCAGCATGGCGGCCGCGGGCAGTGTCGCATGGCAGTTCGAGCGGCGCGGTACGGTGGTCATCGAGGAGCTACCCGAAGGCACCGACCGCGACGATCTCATGATGACGCTCATCGAATCCGGCGCGCAGGACCTGGGCGAGGACGACGATCTGATCGAGGCCTACTGCAATCCCGCCGATCTGCAGGGACTTGCCGAGGCGGTTCGCGAGCTGGGGATCTCGCCGTCGCGTTCCGAGGTCACCATGGTCCCCAAGTCAACCGTTCACATCGAGGGGCACGCAGCGCAGAAGGTGCTGCGGCTGCTCGATGCGCTGGACGATAACGACGACGTGCAGCAGGTCTTCGCCAACTTCGACGTGCCTGAAGAGGCTCTCGTCGCCGAAGGCGGCTCCTGAGGCTGCGCGATCGTGCCATCGCCCCTTGTCTCAAGTTTCGCGATCGCACACCACCTGGGGGCGCCTGCGTTTCTTCACCCGCATGGGCTTACGATATAGTGGTTGACGCCTCCGGGCGAAGCGAAGGCAACCGTCCTCGAGGCGGCGAGAGCGAGGACGGGGCTGCTTCGCAAGATGGGGGTGGTTCTGCGGCGTTGGCGTTGGGCATCCCGCGGCGATACGGGGCCGGGGATCGTGCGGTTGGGGCAGGAGGTGGACGGATGAAGCGGTCGGTGGTGGTGTTGGTCGTGATGGGCCTTCTCGTCGGCTGTGTGTTCGCTGTTTCGGCGCAGGATGAGGCGTGGATTCCGGGGCTGGCGTCGTTCCTTATCCCCGGGCTGGGCCAGGTCCTAAACGACGAGGTCAGCAAAGGGATCGTGCACTTCCTGGTCATGGTCGGCATCGACGCCGGCGCGCGGTTCCTTGCGTACGGCCTTCCGTCGTATCTGCGGCTGTATATGGGCTACGGGATCTGGGCGTTCTCGCTTGGCTGGCGGGCCTACAGCGGCCTCGACGCGTACAACGTGGCCAAGGACACCGGGTTCACCTTGGGGTGGAGAAGGGACAAGCTGACGCTGTCCTACGGGCTCGCCTTTTAGCCGAGAAAGCAGGATAGCGCCCTTCGTGGTCGTTGACCTCCACGGGTGGCGGGGCCACAATCGTTGCTGTGCTTGCAGAGAAGGTTCGAGCGGCCCTGGTCCAACAGCGGATGGTGGTCGACGGAGACCGTGTGGTCGTCGCCGTCTCCGGCGGTGTTGACTCCGTCGTTCTTCTGCACGTCTTTCATCGCCTCGCCGGCGCGTTCCGGTTGTCGCTTGTCGCCTGCCACGTGGACCACGGGATCCGGCCCACTTCTCGAGAGGACCTGAGGTTCGTGGAACGGCTTGCCGCGCGCCTGGGCCTTCCGCTGGTTGCGAGGTCGTTCGATGTGCCGGCGCTTGCGAAGCGGCGACGGGAGAACCTGGAGGCCGTGGCGCGGGACGTCCGCCGAAGCTTCCTGTTGTGGGTGGCGGAGGATCGCGGCGCGGCACGCATCGCTCTTGGGCACACACAAGACGACGCTGCAGAGACGACACTTCTCCACCTTGCGCGGGGCACGGGCCTGCGTGGGCTCGGGGGCCTTCGTGCGGTGGACGGGAAGTTCGTTCGACCGCTGGCAGAGATCCCCCGCCGGGAGATCGAGGCGTTCGCCGTTGCCGAGGGCATCTCATGGAGAGAGGATCCGACGAACGCCGACGTGTCGCTCTCGCGAAACCGCATCCGCCATCGTGTCATCCCGGAGCTCGAACGAATGAACCCCGCTGCCGTTGAGGCGATTGCGCGGGCCGGCCGATTGGCTCGAGAGGCCGACAACGCGCTTTCGGCGCTGCTCGAGCCCGTGTGGCGACGCGCCTGCTCCGATCGGAACGGCACGGAGATCCTGCTTGATCGCGAGGGGCTTCGCGGGCTTCCTGCGGGCGGGCGTCACGCCCTGCTGCGTCGCGCCCTCGAACACGTGCGTGGAGACCTCGATCGGATCGATTGGAGCCACGTGGACGCGCTCGACCGGCTGTTGTCGCCCTACCGTGGCCCGCGGCGCATCGATCTCCCCGGGGCGGTGGCAAGCGTCACCCGCGGGCATCTCACGATTGCCGGCGCGGGCTCCACGCCGCAGGATCCTTGTGGTGAGGCGCGTGCCCTGTGCGCTCCGCTGACGATGGGAAGCAACGACCTGCCGAGTCTTGGGGTTCGGCTACGGCTGTCGATCGAAGAGGACGACCGTGGGGACGCGTTCCCTGACGGAGGGGATGCGGAGGTCGCCGACGCTGACTGCATCGCGTTTCCGCTGCACGTGAGGGTTCGCCGCGCGGGAGATCGGTTTCGCCCTCTGGGCATGGCGGCTCCGAAGCGGCTGAGCGAGTTCCTTATCGACGAGAAGGTACCGCCGTCGCGCCGGGACTCGCTGCCGCTTGTGTGCGATCGCCGGCGGATCGTGTGGGTGGCCGGCGTGAGGCTGTCCGATGCGGTGCGCGTCACCGACGGCACGAGGCGACGCCTGACGATGTGTGCCGAGGAGCTCGGATGAGCGTTCTCGTCTCAGTCCTCGCGTTTGCCGGGACGATCCTTGTGCTTGTCGGGGCCCACGAGATCGGTCACTTCGTTGCTGCCAAGCTCGCGGGGGTGCGCGTGCTGGAGTTCGCCGTGGGGTTCGGACCGCGGATCGCCTCCAGGCGCTGGCGGGGAACCGTCTACTCGCTGCGGGTGATCCCCGTCGGCGGCTTTGTGCGGATGGCCGGGGACGTGGGTGCGCCGGCGAGCGACGAGGTGCCCAAGGAGGAGTGGTTCGTGCACCAGCGGCCGCTGGTGCGCGCCGCGATCGGCCTCGCCGGGCCGTTCTCTAATGTCGTGATCACCCTTGTGGTGACCGTCGCCGTGTCCGTTGGCTTCGGATCGCCGGCGTTTCAGGTGCTGGATGTCATGCCCGGCTACCCGGCGGAAGGGGTGCTTCTCCCGGGCGACGCGCTGCTTCGCGTGGACGGCCGGCCGGCGGTGAGCGAAGCGGCGATCGCCGAGGCGGTCGCTGCGTCTGGGGGCGCGCCGGTGCGGGTCGACGTGTTGCGCGGCGGCGAGCCGGAGACCCTCACAGTGGACGTGGTCTACAGCCAGGAGGAGCGTCGCTATCTCCTTGGCTTCTATCACGGGCTGGTGGCCTACACCAACCGGGTGGTCTCCGTGGACGCCGGTTCGCCGCTTTACGCCGTCGGCGTTCGGACAGGAGACAGGATCGTCGCGCTAGACGGCGCACCGGTGGCAAGCGCCGCCGCGATCGCCCTCGCGATGCAGGCGTTGCTGCCGCGGGACGGGGTGATGCTGGAGATCCTCCGCGGCGGCGAGCCGCTGACCTACATGGTGCCCACAACGGCGTTGACGATCGACGAGCTGTTCGCCGGGGCCATGTTCGAGACAACAGGCGTGGTCTATCATCGCTTCGGTGTGCTCCACGGCGTTGGCGCGGGGTTCGCGCAGTTCGCGGCGTACTTCCGCATGTTCGGCGAGGTGATCGGCGGCGTCATCGGCGGCAGCATCGCCGCCGGCGAGGCGTTCCGTGGCCCGGTGGGCATCGCGCAGATGCTCGGGGAGAGTGTCGAACGGGGGATGCTCGACTTCCTGTTTGTGTTCTCGCTTCTGAGCCTGAGCCTCGGCTTGATGAACCTGCTGCCGTTTCCGGCGTTCGACGGGAGCCGCGTGGCGTTCGCTCTCTACGAGTGGGTGCGCGGCAAGCCGTTCCCTCCAGAGCGCGAGGGGATGATCCACGCGATCGGCTTCGTCCTGTTGTTCGCGCTTCTCATTCTCATCACCTACAAGGACCTGGCGAACCTGCTCCGCTAGGGCGGCAGCTTCTCGATGAGGCACACAGACGACGCGGCGATCGCCTCCCCTCGCCCCACAGGGCCTACGCCTTCGCCGGTCTTCCCCTTGACGTGGACGCTCTCTACGGAAACGCGCAGTCGCTCGGCGAGGCGGCGGACGATCTCCGGCACGTGGGGCGCCACTCTTGGCCGCTCGGCTTCGACAACGCAGTCGACGTTCGCCACGCGATAGCCGTTGGTGGCGATCAGGTCGACCACCGTGTCCAGCAGCTCCAGGCTGGAGACGCCGGCAAACCGGGAGTCGGTGTCGGGGAAGTGCGTGCCGATATCGCCGAGTGCTGCGGCGCCGAGCAGTGCGTCGCACACCGCGTGGGTGAGCACATCGGCGTCGGAGTGGCCGAGGAGGCCTTGATCGAACGGGATCTCGACCCCGCCAAGGATGAGCGGGCGACCGGGAGCCAGGCGGTGGAGGTCGCGCCCGAGTCCAACGCGAAGGCGTGGTGGAGAGTGCAGATCACGGGGTGTCATCGCTCGTTTCCTCCTCCTCCGCGGCACGCGCTGCCCGCACGGCGGCGCCACGGGCGAAGCCGCGACGCACGAGGAACGCAACCACGCGCGCGATACGGCGATCGCGCTCGACGCTTTGGACGCGGGCGAGGCGCTTCCTGGCAAGGGCGAGCGCCACCGGCAGCTCGCGCGCTTCCGGATACAGGCGATCGAGCTGGTCGGCGACGAGTGTCGCGTCTGCCCCCAGATCGAGAAGCTCGCGACGCACCGCGGCGCGGGCGAGCGGGCGGTGGAGAAGCCGATCCTCGATCCACAGCTTCACAAACGCGGGATCATCGAGCAGACCCTCGTTCAAGGCGCGGTCGACGGCGGCGTCCACGTCGGCTTCCGACAGCCCCCGCTCGCGCATGCGACGCCGCGCCTCGGCCACGGTCCGCGGGCGGTAGCGGAGCAGACGGAGGAGATAGGACCAGGCGTCGCTACTCGCCGTCTTCAGCCTCCTTGGCTTGGGCACCGGGCGTGGGCGTGGGAAGACCGGCGGTCTCGCGGATCGCAGCCTCGATCGACGCCGCCAGCTTCGGGTCCTCCTCCAGCGCCTTGGCACTGTTGCCGATGCCCTGACCGAGGCGCGTGTCGCCGAACGAGTACCACGAGCCCGAGCGAGTGACCAGCCGCAGCTGCTCCGCGGTGTTCAGCAGGTCGCGGGATCGAAGGATGCCGTGGCCGTAGATGATGTCGAACGTTGCCTCGCGGAACGGCGGTGCCACCTTGTTCTTCACAACGCGCACGTTGACGCGGGTACCGATCTGCTCCGAGCCCTCCTCGATCTTCCCCGACGGCCACATGTTCATTCGGATGGAGGCGTAGAACTTCAGCGCGCGGCCGCCGGAGGTCGTTGTCGTGGGCCCGAAACGGCTGCCGCTGATCATCGAGCGCAGCTGGTTGGTGAACACCACGATCGTCCGTGACTGGGCGATGGCGCCCGACAGCTTGCGCATCGCCTGGCTCATCAGGCGCGCCTGGAGTCCCACCTGTGAGTCGCCCATCTGCCCCTCGATCTCCGCTGTGGGAACAAGGGCGGCCACGGAGTCGATGACGATGATGTCCACCGCGCCGCTCCGCGTGAGCTGCTCGGTGATCTCCAACGCCTGCTCGCCGGAGTTCGGCTGGGAAAGCAGGATGTGGTCGAGATCGACTCCGAGGGCGCGGGTGTAGGTCGGGTCGAGCGCGTGCTCGGCGTCGATGAACGCTGCGGTCCCGTCCCGCCGTTGAACCTCTGCGATGAGGTGAAGCGCCAGGGTTGTCTTTCCGCTGGACTCGGAGCCGAACACCTCGACGATGCGGCCGCGGGGCACCCCGCCGACGCCCAGCGCGATGTCCAATGCCAGGGATCCCGTTGACACGGTCTCTACCTGGAGTATCTGGGCTCCCTCACCGAGCCACATGATGGAGCCATCGCCGTACGCTTTGCGTATCTGCTTGAGCGTGCTCTCAAGGACCTCTTGCTTTCCCATCCGCGTTCGCGCCCCCTCGATCTGGTGTGATGGAGGATTCTAGGAAATCCCGTCGCTCAGCGCAACAGACGGCCGCCGTGCCGCAGGCGCGGTATTGCGTTGCGCGAGCCCCGCAGGCGAGAGCCCCACGCGAGAGGCACAACATCATCTACTGTACAGACATCTGCTCAATGAAGGTCTTTGCGAGTTCGGGATCCACGTCGCGAAGCCGGAGGCCCCCGTTCCCGTAGCGCAGCACCAGATCCCGTCCATGGAGCGTTGCGTGGACCGCGTCGAGCGGATGCTCACGAACGCCGAACGCACCAAGCGAAGCGCGGACGATCGCTTGCGTCCCGCGCCGGATCCACTTCGAGAGGCCCCGAGAGAAGGCGCCCTCCTCAGGGGGCGAGGGCATCGCCAGCTCCTTTGCGACCTCGATGAGGAGGGTGTTGCGATCCGTGAGGATCAGGGTCACAAGGTCCTTGCCGTCGGAGATCCGGGCGCGTTCGGGAAGCCACAGGAGCTCGTAGACGGACTCCTCACCGAGGCCCTTCAGCTTCCGCGGTCCCAATGGAATGCACCGCACGTCTTGCGGCACCGCGGCGGCGTCGAAGACCGACGCGTCGAGCAGGATCTGGCCGCCCTTGGCGAGCGAGGAGATGCGCTGACTCAGGTTCACCGAGTGACCGATCAGGTCCGCCTCGGTCATGATCGGCGTTCCGGCGGCGAGGCCTATCCCGACATCGATCTGGACGTCGTCGCTCGTGCGGTTCTTGTCGCGGATCGCCCGCTGGATCGACGCCGCAGCGCCGAGGCCACGCCCCGGCTCGGGAAACGCCGCCATGATGCCGTCCCCAAGGGTTTTTACGAGGACCCCGCCACACTCTTCGATGATCTCTTCAAGAAGACGCCGGTGGAGCTGCGACAGGCGGAACGCCGCATCGTCCCCCTCGCGGGCGGTGTACGAGGTAAACCCGCGGATGTCGCTGAACATGACAGCGATCGTCTCACCGGCATCGAGCGCCGCGCGGATGCGCTGGCGGTTCTTCAGGGTCGTGCTCCACGACATATTGCCCCCGTTGCAGAAGTGCTGTTGGGTATTATATCATCGCTGCCACGGCCACGAACCAAGGCGAAGGAGTGTAACGATGGACGAACGACAAGCGATTGCCCAGCTGAAGCAAGCCCCGCTTTTCTCGCGCGTGGGGGACAAGGGGCTGAAGGCGATCTTCCGCTCGGCGACGGAGAAGTCGTTTGCCGCGGGAGAGCGGATCGTCAACGAGGGCGACAGCGGCACCGGCTTCTACCTCATCGTGAGTGGACGCGCCGAAGTGACCCGCGGCGGTGACAAGCTGGCGACGCTTGGAACCGGCGCGTTCTTCGGCGAGATGGCACTTCTCGATGGAGCGCCGCGCTCGGCCGACGTCACCGCCGTGGAGGACACGAGCTGCCTGGTGCTCTCGCCGTGGACCATGAAGAGCGTCGTCTCGGCGAACCCGGACGTGGCGATGTCGATGCTCGAAGAGCTGGCGCGCCGCCTGCGGGAGACCGAGCGAACGCTGAGCTAGGCTCGCTCGCGATCGCACGATGATGTCGCGGATCGTTGTCGATTGCCTCGGTTCCGGTGCGGCGCTGAGCAAGCGGCGGCGCTGGAGCTCGTTGCTTCTCGACGGGCGCGTGGTGCTCGGCTTGCCGCCGACCGCGGTTCCGGAGCTGTACCGCCTTGGCGCGGCCCCCGCAGGAATCGAGCGGGTGTTCATCAGCCACCTGCACGCCGACCACTACTTCGGGCTTCCGTTCCTGCTGCTTCCGCTACGGCTGGGGGCGTCGCGACGCGAGCCGCTGGTTGTCATCGGCCCTCAGGGGATCGTCGATGCAACCGAGGAGCTGTGTCGGTTGGCGTGGCCGGGCATCCACGAAAGAGGCGGGCTCGCCAAGCTTCCGGTGCGGTTCGTCGAGATTGCGCGTGAGGGGCCCGGCGAGGCGGGGGGACAACCGTTTGAGGCGATTCGCACCCAGCACTTCGAGATGCTGTCGTTTGGCTTCAGGTTCCGCCACGGAGGGCGGACCGTGGCCTATACGGGCGACACCGGCGAGTGTGACGCCCTGGACCGGTTCCTCGACGGCATCGATCTGCTGATGACCGAGTTCACTCACACGGAGCCGTGTGCGTGCGAGGACAAGGGGCACCTGTGCGCGGACTCGATCCGGCGCCTCGCCGACCAGCTGCGCCCTCGAGGGGTTCCCATCCTCGCGACGCACATGACCGGGGAGCCACCTCCGATCGACGGTGTCACGATGGCCGAGGACGGCGCGCGGTACGTCTTCTAGGGAGGCCGCCGTCGATCAGCCGGCGGCCTGCGGGGGCTCGTAGCAGTCGCGGCAGCGCGCCTCGTAGGTCCCGAGTCCCCCGACGACAATCACTGCGTCGTCTCGCGGTGCCGGGCGGCCGTCGATCAGCCGCTGGCTGCGCGTGGCCGGCGCGCCGCAGCGTGCACACACCGCCTCCAGCTTGTCGATGCGATCGGCGAGCGCGAACAGCGTGGGCATCGGGCCGAACGGCTCGGCGGCGAACGTGAGGTCGAGCCCGGCGACGATGACGCGCTTGCCCATGTCCACCAGCTCGCCGCACAGGGCCGGCAGCCGCTGGGAGAGGAAGTTGCCCTCGTCGAACGCGACGACCGAGGCGGCGGCGATCGCCGGCGCTCCGGCGGCGACCATGAGAGCGTCGAGCGTCTCCTCACCGGGCGCGAGCGGCAACGCCAGGAATTCCCGTCCGTAGTGGGTGACCACCGCGCCGTTGCTGTACCGCGTGTCGATGGTCGGCTTGAACAGGCAGATGCGTCCCCGGGCGATGCGCACTCGCTCGAGTCTACGGATCAGCTCTTCGGTCTTCCCGGAGAACATGCAGCCGGTGATGACCTCGAGCCGTCCGACCCGGGGCCGCGTCACCGCCCCTCCGCTCGGCGGTGCGCCGCAGCCGCCTGGAGCTGCCCGTGTGCTTGGTCCACCGCTGCCCCCTCATCGCTGATCCGCACCGCCACCCGCTCGATTGTCCGCCGATACACCGGCGACGGCAAGGGAGAGAAGTCGCGTTGTCTAGGTCTCTCGCGGCAGAGAGGGCGGCGGCTCGAGCCCGATCCGCACCACGATGCTCCGGAAGTCGGCACGGTCCCGGATGCTGTCCCACGCGGGGTCGAGGTTCAGCCAGAGCGACGACGGCGTGTGCCGCTCGGCGGCCCAGGCGAGCTGGGCGATCGCCTTGTCGGTGTCCCGGAGGTGCGCGTGGACCGCCGCGATCTCGCGGGCGATGCTCCGCTTCCTGTTGGAGCGTGCGAGCTTGGGCAGCATCGCCCGCGCTTCGTCCTCTCGGCCGCAGACAGCGAGCAGCTCGGCGCGCACCGCGGCGATTCGGTCGAGGTTTGTGGGGCCGGCGATCGACTCGGCATCCGTGAGTGCGGCGAGCGCTTCGCCGAGCTCCCCGGTGTGGCCCAGAGCGATGGCCTGAAGGAGGAAGGCATCGCGGCGGTTAGGGCTCTCCTTGAGGGCGCGACGGCACGCGTCGCTCGCTTCCGCGAAGCGCCGGGTGAAGAACCGTAGCGTGGCTTCCGCCAGATGAAGGGCGGGGGATCGCGGGTGCAGCGCCATGGCGCGATCCAGCTGCCGCGCCGCCTCATCGGCGTGGCCGGCCTGCAGAAAGATCGTCATCAGCAGCAGGCGGAACGGGAACGGATCCTCGGCGCTGTCGAGGGCGGCGATTGCCGTGCTCGCTGCCGCGATCCAATCCCACGAGAGGTGAAGCGTCGACGATCGACCAAGCAGCGCCGGTCCGAACGCCGGATCCAGGCGAAGCGCCTCCTCGTACGCGGCGAGCGCCGCTGGCAGGTCGCCGGCCTCCCGCTGCATTCGGGCCACGCCGAGGTGAGCCATGGGGGAGGTGGGATCGGTTTCGAGGGCGATGCGACTGTGTTCGAGTGCCTCCTTTTCTTGCCCAAGGGCGCTCAGCACCACGGCGTACCAATGGTGCGCGGGTCCGTAGTCCGGGTTGAGCTCGATGGCCCGCCGAAGTCGAGCCTCTGCCTTCTCCGCGTTCTGATCGTAGACCGCTTCGATCATCGCGAGCGAGGTCTGCGCCTCGACGCATCGCTCGTCGATGGCAAGGGCGCGTTTTGCCGCCGCCCGGCCCCTCTCGTAGGCGGTGGCAAGAGGCAGGTCGCTGCTGTCCATGTGTAGCAGGTAGGCGTCGGCGATCCCTGCGTGGGCGAGGGCGTAGCGCGGATCTGCGTCGAGCGCGCGTCGGAAACAGTCGATGGCCTGGTCGCGGCCGATCCGGCTCGATGCGGCGAGCTGGTGTCGTCCTTTGAGATACCACGTGTAGGCGGCGAGGTTTCGGACCGCCCCGAGGTCGTCCGGCGGCTCCTCGGTGGGGGACGGGACGCGCAGGGCCTCGGCAACGCGACGAGCGATGTCCATCTGGACGTCGAGCACGTCCTTCATGGAGCGATCGAACGCGCGGGACCAGATGGGCTCCTCGGACCTGGCGTCAACAAGCTGTATCGTCACCCGCAGCATCTCGCCCGCTTTGCGCACACTGCCCTCGATGACGGCGTCGACGCCGAGCTCGCGGCCGACGTCGCGAACGGAGGTCGGCCGCTCCTTGTAGCGCATGACCGAGGTGGGGGCGATGATCCGCAGGGCGGGAAGCCGCGACAGGGTGTGGATCAGCTCCTCGGTCATCCCGTCCGCGAGGTAGGCGTCACCGGCAGCGGGGCTGATGTTCTGGAGCGGGAGGACGGCGATGCGCTTCCGGGCGCCCGTCTCCTTGGGCTCGGCGGCGGTCCACGGGAGCAGCGCTCGGTAGACGGGCACGCGCAGTCGGATGTTCCGAAGCTCTTGCGGCCCCAACCCCTCGAGCGGCACGGCGCAACGCCCGGCGATTTGGTCGTAGATCGGTTGCGAGACGCAGATGCCGCCGGGCTCGGCAAGCGGTTCGATCCTCGACGCGATGTTCACTCCGTCTCCGAACAGGTCGCCGCCGCGGGCCTCGACGTCGCCGAGGTGGAGTCCCACACGAAGCCTCGGCCGTTGGTCCGGGGGCTCGTCGAGGTAGCGCTCGTGAAGTGCACGCTGGGCATCCAGAGCACATCCGATCGCGTCGGCCGCCGTGGGGAACTCGACCAGGAAGCGGTCGCCCATGGCCTTGACCTCCCGTCCGCGATGTGCGGCAAACGCGGTCCGCAGGATCTCTCGCTGCACCTCGAGCCACTGGAAGGCGAGCCGCTCGTCACGTTGCACCAGGCGGCCAAACCCGTCGATGCTCGTGAGCATGATCGCCGCCAACCGCCGCTCGTCGGGCACGCCGCCGTCCTTTCCTCCAGATCCACAGGAACCTCGCGAACCATTCTAGGCTCAACATGCCCCATCGTCCGCCCGGACCGATGAACTAGAGAGGGGCAGGTGTTGCATCGAAGCGCGCGCAGCTGCCGGGACTTCGTGCGCCAGTTCAGGACACGACCCCACGGACGGGACGGCGTACACGGCCGGCGATGGCGTGGAGGGGATGAGGAAGCTCGGCTGTCCGAAGGCCTCAGACGCCGCCTTCGGCCGCGTCCTCCTCGAGAAGCCGTCCGGTCGCGGCGAGGAACACCGGAGAGTCGGGATCGAGTTCTCGAGCGATCCGCGTCTGCTCCTCGCCCTCAGCGACGCGTCCGGTCGCGGCAAGGAGCACGGCGTACCAGTTGCGCGCCAAAGCCGAGCTCGGATTGAGCTCGATCGCGTGCGTCAGCTCGCTTTCCGCAGCCGCGGCGTCGCTTCCGAATACGATGTGGATCACCGCGAGCGACGTGTGCGCCTCGGCGAGCGTGGCGTCGATATCCACGGCCTTCCGCGCCGCCGCCTCGGCGAGTCGATACGCCTCCTCCTGGGGCTTGTACCCCAGATGTGCCATGAGGCTGTAGGTGTCGGCGAGGCCGCTGTAGGCAACGGCAAGGCCTCTGTCGGCGCGGATCGCGCTCTCGAAGTGCCCGACGGCGCGCTCAAGGCTCTCCGGCGTCCAGGTGTTCCAGTGGTATCTGCCTTTGAGGTAGTCGGTGTACGCTGCAAGATCGCGGGTGGGCTCTTTGGCGATCTCCTGCTCCTCGCGGGGGATGAGGTGAACGCGGAGGGCCCCTGCGACCTGGTGTGCGATGTCCGATTGGATGGCAAACACGTCCTCCAGGGTGCGATCGTACGCCTCCGACCACACGGACTCCTCGGTGTTCGTGGAGATCATCTGCACCGTGATCCGCAAGCGATCCCCGGCGACACGAACGCTGCCCGCGAGCACCGTCCCCACCGAGAGCTCGCGGCCGATGTCGGCGATGCTGCTTCCGGCGTCCCTGTACTTCGCGACAGAGGTGTGCGCGATCACCCGGAGCTCGTTGATCTTCGCCAGGGTGTGGATGATCTCTTCGGTGAGCCCGTCGGTGAGGTAGGTGTCCTTGGGATCGGGGCTGATGTTGGTGAACGGGAGGACGGCAACGCGTGTCGGGTCGAGACCCTGGCGCTTCTGGGTCCCGGTTGCCTTGCCGTCGTCCTGGAGGCGGTAGAGGTCAACCGAGATGCCGATTCCTTCCAGCCGGTGGCTTCCCAGGGTCGTGGGCGGCGACGGCAGCTTGTTCCACACTTGCTCGTATGCCTGTCGCGTGAGGCACACGCCGCCCGGTGGCGCCAGCGACTCTACGGCCACGGCGATGTCCACCGCCTCCCCCACAAGATCTACGTCGTCGTCGATGACTTCACCGACGTGGACGGCGATGCGCAGGGTGGGCGTCTTCTCGCCCGCCGCCAGGCGGAGCGCCTGCTGGATGGCTACGGCGCAGCGCACCGCGTCCAGGGTGCTTGAGAACTCGACGAGGAACCCGTCCCCGGTGACGCGGACCTCGCGGCCGCGGTGCTCCTGGAACAGCGGGCGCAGCGTCGCCTGGTGGGAGGAGAGGAGGCGAAGCGCGTGCTGTTCGTTCTCTTGGGTGAGGCGGGTGAATCCGACGATGTCGGTCACCATCACCGCCGCAAGGCGTCTCTCCGATCGTGACACCGATGCTCACCCCGCCTTCGCCGTTCGTGTGGGATGAGATTCTAGAGGCGGCACGCTCCCAGGCGAAATCCTGGCAGCGCGAACGCACCGCCCGCCTCGCCGAAAGCGAGGATCAAACGGGGTGGCGGTCCCGACGGGATTCGAACCCGTGTCGCCGGGATGAGAGCCCGATATCCTAGGCCACTAGACGACGGGACCGATGTGCCCGCATTATGCCCGGGCGATCGGCACGCATCAAGACCCGTACAGGCGATCGGCGCTCCCGGAGCGGCCTACGCGTCGGCGTCGGCGGACGATCGACCCGACAGCGCTTCCTGGGCTTGCTGCAGCGCGGACAGGACCTCGTCTGTCATGTCGACAGGGATGGCGATCCCCTTGCGGGTCGGACGCCACTCGCCATCGTCGGTCTGATAGAAGTTGCGGATGTCGAGGTAGTCACGCTCGCCGAGGCGTGAGATCCGCACGTGGATGCGGGATCCGGGCCCCTTGTCGATGGCGGCGATGAGCTGCTCCTCGGAAGCAGGGCGGGCGGTTTCGGGCATTGGTTATCCTTTCCCTATATAAACATAGAACACAAGCGAAGTATACCCGCTGATTGGCGCTGTGACAAGAGGTTTGGGCCTGCCTGGATTCGAACCAGGGACCTCCCGCTTATCAGGCGAGCGCTCTAACCGACTGAGCTACAGACCCTCTTTGGACCGCGAGTGGATGGTAGCCGTGGGGGTGAGGGGAATCAAGAGGCGGGCGAGGAGGGTTGCGTCGTCTCGGCGGCAGCCACCGCGGCGGCGCGCTTGAGCCGCTCGGTCAGCGGATCGAGTTCACCGGCGAGCACCGCGTCGAGCTGGTGGAGCGTGAAGTTGATGCGGTGGTCGGTGATCCGGTTCTGGGGGAAGTTGTAGGTGCGGATCTTCTCGCTTCGGTCGCCGGTGCCGATGTGCTGGCGACGCGTTGCCGACAGGGCCGCCGCCTGCTCCTCCTCGTAGCGCATCTTGAGCCGTGCACGCAGCACCCGAAGCGCCTGCGCCTTGTTCTTGTGTTGTGACTTCTCATCCTGGCACGACACCACAAGGCCCGTTGGGACGTGGGTGATGCGCACTGCGGAGTCGGTGGTGTTGACGCTCTGCCCGCCGGGTCCTGTGGAGCGGAATGTGTCGATGCGCAGCTCTCCGGGGTCGATCTCCACGTCCACCTCCTCGGCTTCGGGCAACACGACGACCGTGGCCGTGGAGGTGTGGATGCGGCCTTGCGATTCGGTCTCGGGCACCCGCTGCACGCGATGGACGCCGGACTCGTAGCGGAGAAGCCCGTAGGCCCCGGCGCCCTCGACGGCGAACACGATCTGCTTGAACCCCCCAAGCGGCGTCGGATGGCTGTCGAGAAGCGACACGCGCAGCTTATTGGCCTCCGCGTAGCGGGTGTACATGCGAAGAAGATCGGCGGCGAACAGCGCCGACTCGTCGCCCCCTGTGCCGCCGCGGATCTCGACGATCGCTGCCTTGGCGTCGTTGGGGTCAGGAGGGACCAGCAGCGCAACGAGCTCCGCCTCGGTTCGCTCGAGCTGGGCACGGTCGGCGGCGAGCGCTTCGTCGAGCTCGTCGCGCAGCTCGGGTTCCGCCTCCCACAGCTCCTCCTGTTCGGCGATCCCGGCGACAAGCTTCTCCCAGCGCTCTCCGATCGCCGCCAGGTTCCGAAGACGGGCGTACTGCTGCGTCAGCTGGGGGTAGTCAGTGCCGGCGATCGTCGCCGGATCGGCGAGACGAGCTTCGAGCGCCTTGTGTTCCTCGCGTGCGCGTGCCAGGCGGGCGGCGATGTCGATGCCTTCCATGCCGAGAAGCTAAGAGATCTCCGAGACACCGTCAACCAGGCGGCGCAGAAGCGCCGATCAGGTAACCGCTTGAGCGGCATCGACGGCACCGATGCCCGGCGCGGCGTCCCTGCCTGCCTGTGGCACGATGCGGGCGCGAAGACGCTCGTTGGCTGCGGTGAGCTGCGCTATCTGCGCTCCCTGCTCGACGATGCGACGCTGCAGGCGATGGACGGTCGCGTCCCGCTCGCAGGCGTTGTCGGCGGCAAGGATCTCCACGAGGCGGCGGAGGTAGCTCACCTGTTCCGCGAGGAGCTTCTCGACATCGCACGCGAAGTCCACCTCGTCAAGGGTGACGCGCTCGATCAACCGGTCGGCGAAGTCCTTGGCCTCCATGGGTGCCATTTTCGTCTGTGATGTGGATCACGTTCGAGGACACGTGGCGCCGGCGCGGTGGACGTTGCTCCCCGAGCTTGTGGCCAGTTGGCGGCGGCGTACGGCCGTTGCGGCGGCAGGAGCCGGGAGGTACCCTTCTACACTAGGATGAGTCTGCCACGTGTTGGAGAGGAAGCGGGATTCCGCATATCCCAACGCTTGTCGCCGAAAGGGGACCAGCCGCGGGCGATCGACGAGCTCGTCGACGGGGTGAACGAGGGGCTGCGACACCAGACGCTTCTCGGGGCGACCGGCACCGGGAAGACGTTCACCATCGCGCACGTCATCGAGCGGGTGCAGCGGCCGACGTTGGTCATCGCCCACAACAAGACGCTCACCGCGCAGCTCGCCAACGAGTTTCGCGAGCTGTTCCCCGACAACGCGGTGCACTACTTCGTCTCCTACTACGACTACTACCAGCCGGAGGCGTACCTGCCGCAGACCGACACCTACATCGAGAAGGACTCGTCGATCAACGACGAGATCGATCGGCTGCGACACGCGGCGACCTCGGCGCTGTTCGAGCGACGCGATGTGATCATCGTCGCCTCGGTGTCCTGCATCTACGGCCTCGGGGCACCGGAGAACTATCGCGACATGTCGGTGATCGTCCGCCGCGGCGGAGAGCACGACCGCGACGAGCTCATGCGGTCGCTCATCGCACTGCAGTACAGCCGGAACGAGATCGGCTTCGAGCGCGGCACCTTCCGCGCTCGCGGCGACACCCTGGAGATCATCCCCGCCTATCAGGAGGACGTGCTCCGCATCGAGTTCTTCGGGGACACGGTGGAGCGGATCGCGATCCTCGACCCGGTGAGCGGCCATCCGATCCGCGATGTGCCGCAGGTGACGATCTACCCCGCGTCTCACTTCATCACCCCGGCGGTGCAGACGCGTCGCGCGCTGGAGTCCATCGAATCCGAGCTCGACGAGCGGCTCGAGGAGCTGCGCCGCGGCGAGCGACTGCTCGAAGCACAGCGGCTCGAACAGCGGACGCGCTACGACCTGGAGATGATCCGCGAGATGGGCTACTGCTCCGGCATCGAGAACTACTCAAGGCACCTTGACGGCCGGCGCCCAGGGAACCCGCCGTCGGTGCTCCTGGACTACTTCCCGGCGGACTTCCTTCTGGTGGTCGACGAGTCGCACCAGACGGTGCCGCAGATCCGCGGGATGTACCACGGCGACCGCTCGCGGAAGGGGACGCTCGTCGAGTTCGGCTTCCGTCTGCCGTCGGCGCTGGACAACCGGCCGCTCACCTTCGAGGAGTTCGAGCAGCGCGTGAACCAGGTGATCTTCACGTCGGCCACGCCGGGTCCCTACGAGATGGAGCACAGCCTCCGCGTGGTGGAGCAGATCATCCGCCCGACCGGACTCGTCGACCCCGAGGTCGTGGTGCTGCCGGTGAAGGGCCAGGTCGATCAGCTGATCGGGGAGATCCGAGAGGTGGTCGAACGCGGCGAACGCGTGCTCGTCACTACGCTCACCAAACGGATGGCGGAGGACCTGACCGAGTACCTGGTGGATCTCGGGATCCGCGCGCGGTACCTGCACTCGGAGATCGACACCCTGGATCGCGTCGAGATCCTGCGCGACCTGCGGCTGGGGACGTTCGACGTGCTCGTGGGCATCAACCTCCTGCGTGAGGGGCTAGACCTTCCGGAGGTGTCGCTTGTCGCGGTGCTCGACGCCGACAAGGAGGGGTTCCTTCGATCGGGCACCTCGCTCATCCAGACGATCGGCCGTGCGGCGAGAAACGTCCGCGGGCGGGTGCTGCTGTTCGCCGACATCGTGACCGACTCAATCCGTCACGCGGTCAGCGAGACCAACCGCCGACGCACCATTCAGCGGGAGTACAACCGTGAGCACGGGATCACCCCGCAGACGATCCAGCGCGAAGTGACCGACATCCTGGCGATGGTCCGCGGGGCGCCGCAGCAGGCGCCGCCCGCGCCGGCGCCGGAGACGACGTCGCGTGACGATCTGGTGGCGCTCATCCACGACAAAGAGGAGCGGATGCTCGATGCGGCAAACCGTTTGGAGTTCGAGCTGGCCGCTTCGCTGCGCGACCAGATTCGAGAGCTGAAAGGCAAGCTATGAACGTCCTTCACATCAAGGGGGCGCGGGAGCACAACCTCAAGAACCTGGATCTCGAGATCCCACGCGAGAGGCTCGTGGTCATCACCGGGATCTCTGGGTCGGGGAAGAGTTCCCTCGCGTTCGACACCATCTACGCGGAGGGGCAGCGGCGGTACGTGGAGTCGCTCTCGGCCTACGCCCGGCAGTTCCTCGGACAGATGGAGAAGCCGGACGTCGACTTCATCGAAGGGCTATCGCCGGCGATCTCCATCGATCAGAAGACGCGGAGCCACAACCCGCGGTCCACCGTGGGGACCGTGACCGAGATCTACGACTACCTGCGGCTGCTCTACGCGCGGGTGGGCCATCCCCACTGCCCGCAGTGCGGCCGACCGATCACCCAGCAGTCAACCGAGCAGATCGTCGACGCGATCATGGATCTGGGTGACGGGACAACGGTGCAGCTTCTCTCACCGATCGTCTCCGGCAAGAAGGGCGAGTACCGCAAGACGTTCGAGGAGATCCGGCAGGAGGGGTTCACGCGTGTGCGCGTCGACGGGGTCACCCGCACCCTCTACGAGGAGATCGAGCTGGTCAAGCAGCGGAAGCACACGATCGAGATCGTGGTCGATCGCCTCACGGTGGACGCGCGCAAGCGCGCACGGATCGCGGATTCGGTGGAGGTTGCCCTGAAGCACGGCGGCGGCGTCGTGTCCGTTGTCACCGGCGACGGTGACGAGCACCTGTGGAGTGAGCACTACGCTTGCGTCCACTGCGGCGTGAGCTACCAGGAGCTCTCGCCCCGGATGTTCTCGTTCAACAACCCGTACGGGGCGTGCCCCGAGTGCAGCGGCCTGGGGTTCCGCAAGGAGATCGACCCCGAGCTGATCGTGGATCCGCGCCGCGGGGTGCTCGACGGCGGGCTGCTGCCCTACGCCAACACGAAGAGCCGCTGGTTCCACGCGCTCATGACCGGGCTGTGCGAGGCCTACGACATCGACCCGCACCGCCCCATCGGGTGTCTCGCCGAAGAAGAGCGAAACGTCATCCTGTTTGGCACAGGCAAGCAGAAGATCACGTTCCAGTACACCTCGACCCGTGGCTACTCGCGGACGTTCACCCGGCCGTTCGGGGGGATCGTGCGCGGCCTCGAGCGGTCCTACCGCGACACGACCTCCGATGTCTGGCGCAACGAGCTGGAGCAGTTCACCGCGACCCTGCCTTGCCCCACCTGCGAGGGCGCGCGGCTGAAGCCGGAGATCCTTGCGGTGACCGTCGACGGGCTCAACATCCACGAGGTGACCACGCTGTCGGTTCGAAGCGCGCTGGCGTTCTTCGACAACATCTCCCTTTCGTCGCGTGAGCAGATCATCGCCGCACAGATCCTCAAGGAGATTCGGGCTCGCCTTGGGTTCATGGTGTCCGTGGGGCTCGACTACCTGACGCTCGAGCGGCCTGCGGGCACCCTTGCCGGTGGCGAGGCGCAGCGGATCCGGCTGGCGACGCAGATCGGAAGCCAGCTCACCGGGGTGCTCTACGTGTTGGACGAGCCGTCGATCGGCCTCCACCAGCGCGACAACCGCCGCCTGCTGACAACGCTCAAGCATCTGCGGGACCTCGGCAACACGGTGATCGTGGTGGAGCACGACGAGGAGACGATGCGGGAGAGCGACTACATCGTCGACCTGGGCCCCGGGGCGGGAGCCCACGGAGGACGGGTCGTGGTCGCCGGGCCCCCGGACGACGTGATCGCCTGCGATGCGTCGGTGACGGGGCGGTACCTCGCGGGCAAGTTGGCGATCGAGGTGCCGAGCGAGCGGCGCCATGGCAACGGCAAGGCGCTCGTGGTCCGCGGGGCGGCGCAACACAACCTGAAGTCGATCGACGTCACCGTGCCGCTGGGGCGCTTTGTGTGCGTGACCGGGGTATCGGGATCGGGGAAGAGCTCGCTGGTGGAGGACGTCCTCTACCGCGGGGTGGCGCATCGGCTGCAGCAGGCGTCGCGTCGTCCCGGGGCTCACCGCGAGATCCTCGGTGTGGAGCACCTCGACAAGGTGATCGAGATCGACCAGTCGCCGATCGGCCGGACACCGCGCTCCAACCCCGCGACCTATACGAAGCTGTTCGACGACATCCGCTCGCTGTTCGCCAAGACACCGGACGCACGTTTGCGCGCGTACACCGCGGGCCGGTTCAGCTTCAACGTCAAGGGCGGCCGCTGCGAGGCGTGTCAGGGACAGGGGCAGGAGAAGATCGAAATGCACTTCCTGCCGGACATCTACGTTCCGTGCGACGTGTGCAAGGGCACCCGCTACAACCGCGAGACGCTGCAGATCCGCTACAAAGGGAAGTCGATCGCCGATGTGCTGGCGATGTCCGTGGAGGAGGCGCTGGCGTTCTTTGCCAACATCCCCGGGGTGAAACGCAAGCTGCAGACGCTCTACGATGTGGGGCTGGCGTACGTGGAGCTCGGTCAGCCGGCGCCGCAGCTGTCGGGCGGCGAGGCGCAACGCGTCAAGCTCGCCCGTGAACTGTCGAAACGCGCATCGGCACGTACGCTCTACATCCTCGACGAGCCGACGACCGGCCTGCACGCGGCCGACGTCTCCAAGCTGCTCGAGGTGCTGCATCGCCTCGTTGACGCGGGCAGCACCGTGGTGGTCATCGAACACAACCTTGACGTGGTGAAGACCGCTGACTGGATTGTCGATCTGGGTCCGGAAGGCGGCGACGGCGGCGGGCAGATCGTGGCCACAGGAACACCGGAGCAGATCGCCGAGGCGGAGGGATCCTACACCGGGAGGTACCTACACGAGATCCTCGCGCCCGTGTAGGATAGGAAGACGAGGCGGGCGGGGCGCGGCCGATCCCGGAGGATCGGTTTCGCTCCGCCCGCCGGAGGGCGTCAGGCTAGAACGAGGGCGGGTTCACCACCGGGAAGGTATAGACCGCGGAGGTGCGTTGGCCGTTGTCGTCGGTCACGGTGAACACCAGCGTTACCCGACGGTACGTTCTCGTATAGGTGTGCTCGACAACCGGGCCGGTGGCTGTGGTACCGTCGCCGAAGTCCCAGTGGTATTGGACGATGCGGTTCTCGCTTTCGGCGGCGCGCGAGTAGCTGCCGTCGAGCGTGAGCGGGGCGTTGACGTAGCAGCCCTGGCATCCGGGAATCCCCGAGACCACCGCGAGCGGTCGGTCACCGCCGCCGGCGCTGCCGCCGCACGAGCCGGTGACGCAGGTGTCATCGCCTCCCGAGCCGTCCTGGACGATCACCGGGCGGCGCTCCGTGCACTCCACGCCGTCGTCGTCGCTTACGGTCAGCTCGACGACGTAGTAGAGCGGCTGCGTGTAGCTGTGGGACGCGACCGGGCCGGTGGCCGTCGTGCCGTCGCCGAAGTCCCAGAAGAACGACAGCGATCCGCCGTCGGGATCGACTGAGCCGGTGGCATCGAACACAACGGTCGCTCCCACGGGCGGCAGGTCGTGGCTGATGCTGAACTCGGCGGCCGGCGGCGGGTTGTCGACGACGATCGGCAGTCGCTGCACATCGACCTCGCCTTGATCGTCGGTCACCGTGAGCTTGACGATGTAGGTTCCGGAGAGATTGTAGGTGTGGCTGGCCGTTTTCCCGAAGGCGATCTCGGTGTCGTGAGGATCGCCGAACTCCCAGCGGTAGGAGACCAGCATGCCGTCGTCGTGCGAGTGCCCGGCGTCGAACTGGACGGTGAACGGCGCGATGCCCTGCTGCGACGTGGCCGCGATGATCGCCACCGGGGGGCTGTTGGTCAGCTGGTCGAGGACGCCTGTCAGCGTGCAGCCGGCGAGCAGGAGTGGGGCGATGAGCAGTAGGCAAGCGGTGCGTCGAATCATTGCGAGCTTCCTCCTTCGGCGACCGGACCGCCCGTGTCGCAGATCCCGGTGGGACAGGTGGCGTCGCAGGTGCCGGTAAGGCACACATCGGCGCTGCAGCTGCCGCCGTCACACGTGAGGTCCCCGTTGCACGGCGGACCGCCGACGATCTTGACCACCTGGATGAACTCCCCGCAGCCGCCGTCCTCATCGATGGCGCGCAGCACGACGTTGTAGGTCCCCGGCCAGAGGTACCGGTGAGTCACGACGCATCCCGCGCCGGTCTCGCCGTCGCCGAACGTCCACTGGTATTCGACAACGGTGCCGTCGTCGGTCGAGTCGGAGGCGTCAAACGTGATCCACTCGCTGGCACCGACGATAAAGCTGTCGTTGACGCGGCTCCTTGGAGAGTAGCTGAACGCCGCCGACGGTGGCGGGTTCTTGGCATCGACCGACAGGGTGGTCTCTGCGGACGAGCCATGGTTGTCGATGACGGTAAGGCGGACGATGTAGACGCCGTCGGTCCGGTATTCGTGGGACACCACGGGGCCGGTGCCGGCGCTCCCGTCGCCGAAGTTCCACAGGTAGCTCACGATCTGCCCATCGGGATCGAACGAGAGCGTCCCGTCGAAGCTGATGATGAACGGGATCGTCCCCTCTGCCATCGATGCGCTGAACAGGGCCTGCGGCTGGCTTGTCGCCGGATGGAAACAGCCAGCAAGCGCACACGTCAGGAGAGCTCCTGAGGCAAGCAGCCAGAAGACCCGTCGAATTGTCATGCGATCACTCCTTCCCGTCTGGAGCCGTGAGGTCTACGTGAAACGACAGGCCGACGCGGACGGCGAACCCCCCGAAGTTGACGCGCTCCGGGGTGCCGTTGCCGTCGAGATCGAGAGGCTGTCGGTCGTCGTCGGTGAGGACGAGCGGCAGGTAGCGATACGACACCTCCGCCCGCACCCCCATCCAAGAGAGAAACGGATACGAAACCGAGAGCGCGACGTCGCCTCCCCATCCTCCGCCGGTGAACCGGCCGTCGATTTCCGGAGGAAGCTGCGACAGCGTCTCGGGGTACTCCTCGGGGATCTCGAACAGGCTTTGGGTGTCGACCAGGCTGTAGTGGTAGCCAAACGACGCCGCGGCGGCGAGCACGACGCCGGCGTCGAGGAAGCGCAACTCCGCCTGCAGGATCGCCTGCAGGAGACGCGTTCGAAAGTGGAACAGGATCTCCGAGGTGGCGTCGGTGTCCAGGGAGAGGTAGGCCCCTTGTGAGCCGCTTGTGGCATCGAAGTAGGAGACCGACCCGCCGAGCGCGAGGCTCTGTGTGATCCAGTAGCGCTCACCGGCGGCAAACGACAACCCCGTGCCGATGACGCCGATCTGCGGGACCGTGCCTTCGACGTTCGGCAGTAGCCCAAGGATCTCGTTTAGATGATCGATCAGCTTGTCGTAACGGACGATGATGGCGTTCTGCTCGGCGAGCATCGCCCGCGCCGGACCGCCGCTCACGTGAAGCTCGAGGCCTCCGGCCGTTGCCGCGAGCGGCACCAGCATCAGGACAGCCGTGAAGATCGCCAGCCCCTTCATGATCCCCCCTTGACACGGTTTGGGGAGTCGGGAGAGACGGGTCGACGGTCGACCCGGCCCCCACCACCCGGTTCCAGTAAAGAAGCGTAGGGGCCGGTTTCCCGTGAACGTAGTGCACGCCGCACGCCCCCGAGCGAACGAGGTGCGGCGGTGGTTGGTCCTATGTCTCCATCATCGCGGACCGAAGGGCGTCTATCGCCTGGTCGATGTCCTGTTCGGCGACGTCCAGGTGGGTGGCCATGCGCATGACGTCCCTGCCCTCGCCGATGGCGTTGGCGAGCACCCCGCGCTGGGTCAGCCGCTTCGACAGGGCGAACGCGTCGAGGGCCGGATCTCCCACTGCCTCGCTGTCCACCCGGAAGTAGACAAGGTTGGTCTGCGGCATGGCGTTGCCGTTGATCTCGCGAAGCTTGAGGCCGTCGATCCCCGCGATGCCGCGGGCGAGGTGCTGCGCGTTGGCGTGGTCGTCTGCTAGTCGGTCGACGTGATGTTCCAGGGCGTAGACCCCCGCCGCGGCGAGGATCCCCGCCTGGCGCATGCCGCCGCCGACGATCTTGCGCATGCGGCGGGCCTCGTTGATGAACGGGCGGCTCCCGCACAGGACAGAGCCAACAGGAGCGCCGAGACCCTTGGAGAGGCAGACCATCACCGAGTCGGCGAAGCCGGCAAGCTGCGACACGTCCTTTCCCGAAGCGATCGCGGCGTTGAACAGCCGTGCGCCGTCGAGGTGGACCGCGGCTTTCGCCTGGTGGGCAACGGCCGCCGCCTCGTGGCAGTAGGCCGGCGCCAGGATCGCCCCCCCGCAGCGGTTGTGGGTGTTCTCCAGGCAGAGCAGGCGAGTGCGGGGGAAGTGCACGTTGTCGGGGCGGATCGCGGCGCGGAGGTCCGACAGGGCGAGCGTTCCGTCGTCGGCTGTCGGAAGCAGGTGCGAGTGGATCCCGGCGAGCCCCGCGGCGGCGCCTCCCTCATAGAGGAAGGTGTGGGACAGGTTGCCGAGGAGCATCTCGTCGCCGCGGCCCCCGTGGGTGAGGATGGCGACGATGTTGCCCATGGTGCCGCTCGCCACGAACAGCCCCGCCTCGAAGCCGAGGATCTCGGCGGCCATCTTCTCCAGCCGGTTGACCGTGGGGTCCTCGCCGTAGACGTCGTCGCCGACCTCGGCCGCGGCCATCGCGCGCCGCATCCCCTCGGTCGGTCGGGTCACCGTGTCGCTTCGAAGATCGATCATCTCGTGCCTCCGTTCCTGTACTCCCGCGGCGTGGCGGTCGCCGCCCATCGGACGGGCCGCTACGGCGGTCCTTCCCAGCCGCCCTCCCCGATCAGCGGAACGAACCGGCAGCCGCCGAGCCGCTCGATCCGCCGGGTCGGACGTTGTCGCACGCGCAACAGCTCCTGCCAGAACCGGTCGCCCACAGGGGCGACCAGCAGTCCGCCCTCGGTGAGCCGGGCCACGAGCGCTTCGGGAACCCCGGGCAGGCTTCCCGTGGCGACCACCCGGTCGAACGGCGCCTCCTCGGGGAGCCCCAACGTGCCGTCACCGAGCACACACCGCACGGCATGGTACCCGAGCCTCGCGAGACGCGCGGCGGCGGACCGCGACAGCTCCGGTGACCGCTCGACGGTGACCACCTCGCGAGCGAGCCGCGAGAGCACCGCCGCCTGGTACCCGGAGCCGGTGCCCAACTCGAGCACGCGCTCGCCCCCGCGAAGCTCGAGGCTCTGGGTCATCAGGGCGACGATGTACGGCTGCGAGATCGTCTGCCCGAAGCCGATCGACAGCGGGTAGTCTTCGTACGCCTCCAGGCGAAGCTCCGGGGGCACGAACAGGT
>Ga0272442_10000864_pt1 | contig 47422 bp, 28 predicted proteins | sample SSMForm2O_FD_200262 | JGI IMG/M metagenome (GOLD analysis project Ga0272442, IMG submission 200262) | Marine sediment archaeal communities from Little Sippewissett salt marsh, Falmouth, MA, United States - SSM-Form-2O | ecosystem: Environmental > Aquatic > Marine > Wetlands > Sediment ...
CGACGGGAGTATGCCGGCAGATCCGAATCGTGCTTCGGTGGTAACCTTCAAGTCGGGAGAGAATAACGATTCCATTTTAACGGGTTTTACCATTACCGGGGGGACCGGATCATGGGTGGTAGTGAGTTGGGAATTCAAAGGTATGCGCTGGAATCGTTGTGGGGGGGGAGTGGTCTGCTATAACATGTCGGAGCCGACTATAAGTAAAAATATATTTCGGAACAATCTGGCCGGCCAGGGAGGTGGGGTGTATATATATGGCGATCCAGTGGATCCCTGCGATCCGAGCAATCCGCCCAATCATATTTCACCTGTGGTTTCTGAAAACCTGTTCGAGAATAACCAGGCGGTTATGGATCACGGATTTGCTCCTCCCGACGCAAGATACATCTGGAATGATCATGGTGACGGGGGGGCGATCGTGGCATTCCAGGGTGTTGATGCGCTAATCACTAATAATGAAATTCGTAATAACCACGCGGATCAATACGGGGGCGGGGTGCATATAAGGCAGTGGTCGCACGGTCTGATCGAAAATAATCAGGTGGCAGGAAATGATTCAGGTCTGGGGGCGGGCGTTCATATAACATATATGTCAAGTCCGACGGTACAAAATAATCTGATTGAATCCAACGAAGCCAGCAGTCTGGGGGGTGGCGGGATATATGTATATTATTACTCCGATCCATTAATTGAAAGAAATTATATTCGAGATAATGAATCTACCGACGGGGCAGGAATCGGTTTGTACTACGGCAGCGAACCAACCATACGAAATAATTATATTGTAGATAATCGTCTCGGCTCGGGCATATTGTGTAAGGGTACTGGTTCGGTTCCAGCTATCACATTCAATACCATAACTAATAATAGCGCGGGCATCAAAGGTGGCGGTATCGAATGTCATGGGGCATACCCTCGTATTGAGAATAATATTATAACAGCCAACGGCCAGGGTTATGGTATCTACACAGGTTCAGGCAGTATGCCTACGATAAGATATAACGACGTATGGGGTAACAGTTCAGGCAACTACGGGGGGGAATTGACGGACCAGACAGGTATCAACGGCAATATATCCGTGAGTCCAGGTTTTGTCGATCCGGGCATTAATTATCATTTAGATTATGACAGTGACTGTATAAACGCCGGCGATCCCTGCAGTACTGTTGTGGGGATTACAGATTGGGACGGGGATGCCCGCAAAATGGGGCAATGTGTTGATATCGGCGCGGATGAAGTGTTGCCGGTGTGGAATATTACCACAGGAGAGCAATATCTAACCATCCAGGATGCTATAGATGATGCCGATCCGTGCGAGTCAGCTACGGTATTAGTAATCAGAGGCAGGCACACGGGTGATGGTAACCGCGATATTAATTTCAGCGGTAAGGCAATCGTTCTGCAAAGTATCGATCCAAACGATCCCGAAATTGTTGCGTCAACTATTATTGACAGCAATGGTACTCAGGCGGACCAGCATCGAGGTTTTACTTTTCCTGGTAATGGTGAAGGGCCCGATACGATTATAGACGGGCTTACTATTACCAACGGCTATAGACTCAGAGGCAGTGGGATATTTTGTGTAAGTAGCAGTCCGACCATTAGAAATTGTAATATTGTAAGCAATATTTCCAAGGATCACGGCGGCGGCATGTACTGCGGTTATGATAGTAATCCGGTCATATCCAATTGTTTATTCAGCGAGAACACTTTTGATCCTGTAGGTTACGGCGGAGGGATATACTGTATTGAAAGTAATCCTACCATAATAGATTGTATGTTTATCAATAATTCAGCGGTTGGTGACGGTCGTCATGGGGGGGGGATTTGCTGCTGGGGAAATCAGGACGCCAGTAGCAACGCCTTGGTAATTAATTGTATTTTTTCCGGTAACACGGCCGGCCATCGGGGCGGGGGCTTGTATGCTTACTGGAGCAGTCCTACGATCATTAACTGTACAATAATCGGTAACCGGGCCTTGGAAGGGGGCGGTATTTGTTCCTTCGGACGTGACTACATTCCCGAACTTATAACGAATCCCGTTCTGATAAACTGCATCTTGCGCAATAACAGATCTTATTACGGTCCGGAAGGAGCCCTGATCAATACCCGTAGTGTATGGAGCTGGGGGGAGCATTCGGAGATGACTATATCGTATTGTAATATCAAGGGAGGACAGAATGCGATATTTGTCGATGAAAGATATACGCCGCCCTGGCCGGCTTGTGTGCTCCACTGGGGGGCAGGCAATATCGACGCTGATCCCTGCTTTGTTGATCCGGGCTATTGGAACAACAACGGTACGCCGAGTGATCCCTGTGACGATTATTTTGTGCCGGGCAATTACCACATAAAGCCGGGTTCGCGATGCAACGGGGTGGGTGATAATACCGCTATTACGGGTGATATTACTACGGATATTGATGGAGAAGGGCGCATAGTTGGGGGCGTTGTCGATATGGGGGCGGACGAATTATTTAAACCGGTTGCTGATATTAACTCCGACGGGATAGTGGGTGTAGGGGACTTGGCTATGCTGGTGGAGGATTGGCTGGCTGAAGGGCAGGGGTGGGACTTGGCGGAGCCGGAGGAATTTGTCGATCTGAGGGATTTGGCGGTCTTGAGCGAGTGGTGGCTGTGGCAGGGGCCCTGGTTTATTCCGTAGGTTTTTGATAGTTTTATAATTGTCGGTTTTTGCCCAGGCAATCAATTGGGGTTGCTTTTTTCAGCTTCTGATTGAAGTGTATCCAGATCCATCTTGGTAAAAATCAGTTTTTGCGCATGAGCATCGATCAAGTCACGATCGGGTGGGTCACCCCCTTCAAGCTGGCTGTAACAATGCCAGGAAGCATTCCATGTCTTTCCGTCTTCTGAGACGGGGCCTTCAAAATAATCCTCACTTTTGCCTTCAAGATCGCCCTGAGGTAAGCGCAAGTGAAATCTATCTACAAATATGCGAACCATTAGCTTGCGAGTATTGGCGTCGTATTGTACTTTATACGGCCCCATCACAAATAAGGCAAAGGTTCCGGGGTCCGGACCTTCGATCAAATAACCACCTTCCTTCATATTCACCTTATCAGCAGGGACGTGAACCAACTTTGATATACTACCATCCGGTTCGAACTTAAAGGCCCACTTTGATTTATCGGCTTTCCAGACACCAACCAGAAATTCCGGGAAGGCTCCCTTGCTGGCGACAACAACCTCACCGCCCGGACTTGAGGTCTGCTGAGGTTGAGGATTTTTGCAACCAACCATAAACAAAACGGTGATTAGAAATGCAATAGAATATCTAACATACAGATTAGTAATGATGTACTTCATACCAATTGTTCTCCCTATTTTTTTAGTCGCAGATTTCATTGATAACGGGTAGCGATGGAGATATTCTGGCAAATTCCCGACGCTGTGTCAATGCCGTCTTTAAAAAGAAAAGCGAGACGGATTACTCTACCCGCCTCGCTTTGATTACCCATTTGGGTATGGTTACAATAATGTCTTGATCAGGCGCGGCGCCGACGCAGGATGCCCAGACCACCCAGGCCCATAAGGGTCAGGGTTAAAGGCTCAGGGATCTGGTGGATAACGATACTGTCTATAGGATTCGACATCAATACATCCTCGACAACATTGTCAAACAAATTGATCACCGCATCACCAGAGTCCATGCACTGAAACGCAAAACCCTCGAAGAGGACCGTACCTGCGGGTATGGAGCTTCCACCTACAAAGTCGCCATTAAGTAGAGTTCCCCAGACACCGTCTTCGCCAGTAGGGGGTATTATGGTTTCATTATCTGCTATGGCACCTTGAACTATTAAAACGTAAGGATTCGTAAGAACCGCCTGGCCACCAGAGATATCTCCCACGGTGGTATCAACAGTTAGCGCCCAAGTGGCATTCCCACCTGGGGTGATTTCCGAATCTGTCCAGATGCTCAACGATAGTGTATCGGTGGGCCTGATGGAAATTTGTGAGTCCTGGGGATCCGTTGGAACCCAGTTTTCGCCGCCCGCCGGGTTATTGTAAACAGAGATCTGCAGGGCCGCGCCGGCCATTGTAGTCATGCCTAAGACCAAGGCTAAAGCTAAAAACTTCTTCATAACTTCTCTCTCCCTCATTCATTAAAAAACATCAACAAAACATCTTACCGCACGCTGCGGTCTTTTAATCCGTAATTTGTTCTCATAGCGAGTAATGTTGCCTAAGTTATCAGCAAAAAAGCGAGGCAGAAAAACACTGTATTACATTTTCCTACCTCGCTCAATTTTTTGAGAGTCTCATACCCTTAGGGCATAAAACCTATCGTTATCGTCCAATTAGGCGCGACGACGACGCAGCAGACCCAGACCACCCAGACCCAACAGACTCAGGGTCATCGGTTCGGGAATCTGCTGGTGGATAATGACGGAGTCGACAGGATTACCCATCGGTGTACCTTCGACAACATTGTCAAACAGATTGATTACCGCATCACCTTCACCTACGCAATGAAACAGAAAATCATCGAAAAGGGTCGTACCTGCGGGGATTGAACTTCCACCAACAAAGTCTCCATTAAGCAGACTTCCCCAGACACCTTCTTCGCCGGTCGGGGGGATAACCGACGCAAAATTTTCGGTTTCACCTTGAACTATCAATATGTACGGCGAACCAAGAAGCGCCGTTCCGCCAGAGATGTCTCCCTTGGTGGTATCAACAGTTAGCGCCCAAGTGGCATTCCCACCGGGGGTGATAGCGGCATCTGTCCAGATATCCAGAATCAGCTCATCGCTGGGGGCAATCGTAATTTCACTGTCAACCGGTTCCTGATTGCCACCGACTGAAATCTGCAGGGCCGCACTGGCCATTGAGGCCATGCCTAAAATAAGGACTAAAGCTAATAACTTTTTCATAACAACATTCTCCTTCTCTTTCGAGATTTAATATACTCCCACTGCCACCGGAAACCATCCTCCACACAAGGATTACTTTTCTGGCAGCAGCCATTTCTTCCGGATACCTTTATTAAGGTTTCCAGAAGTTGTAATCATCACTTGCGTCAAGCACACAATCCTGATTGTTATCACAACAGGGTACCGTGGGTTGCGCGTAATAGGTCAAGAAAATACTTAGATCGTTTGAGTAAACTCTGAGTACACCGAACTGTGCAGCACGATCGAAGTCGGCACAAATGCCGCCTGGCGGTAAGCTAGGCTGAGCATAAGCCGACAGAAAGATCCCCAAATCGTTAGAATAAACCCAGAGGACACCAAACTGTTGACCATTATCGGCATCACCACGACATTGCCTCCGGTAGCACCAGCAATCGGGTTTTCCGTAGGTTACCCAATCGCCGTAAAATGTAGCTGTGCCCTTTACGCAATCTGCCGGAGCTGCTGGAGCTACGACTTTGACAATGATTGGCAAGTTAGTAGTCAGTTGACTACCGGCAACGCCACCGCGGAGGTTATCCTCATCGACGACGATGTAAACGCAAGGGTCGGAGCCCAGATCCATGGGGATCTCAATAAGCGGGCTCGCGGTAGCGGGGCCAGCACCTTGATTACCGGTGTTATCCAGAACGCCAAAACAGACAGAGAAATAATCAATATCTGTGGTGACACTGAGTACACCAGGATTGCAAGGATCGGCCAGGGGATGGCCCTCACCTATTGCATAACTGCCGCCACCATCAACTGCGGTGAAGGCATAATCAATATTGGTGAGGTCGCAAGGATCAATAGCGGGGACAGTAATGTCGCCAGCAGTGATCGAAACCACATCGCCACCCTGCACTGAGCACTTCAAGGCAAAGCCTCGAGGCAGATCGCCGCCCGTGGTGGTATAGCTGAGAGACAGCTTACCATCTGTTCCAACACCTGTGAAATTCACAACTGCGGAAGCTGATGTTGCCATTGCCAATAAAACTAATAAACAAGTAACTTTTTTCATTACATTCTCCGATGAACAGATAGTTTAACACTTCCTGTTCCGTGATCTTTCTTGGCTGCTAAGCTTACCGGATTAAACCGGGTTATTTTCGCCTCAAACCCAAATTGCAACGGGGCTTAAAACCAAGGCTGATCACAACATTAAAACGATAGATAAATTAACTTTTTGCAGGCTCCTCCTTTCTCGCCTCATTTAAAAAATTCAGCAAAAAAGCCCGTTCTCCATACAGAGAACCCAATTCGTAAAAAAGCGTATGTTATAAAAAAGTGTGTGTGCGAATAGAATTATTCTCCTCAATCTTGCAAACTTCAATATACCAAAAATAGCGGTATTGTCAAGCTTTTTTTAAAAAAAGAACCGATAACCAGACTTCTATCCTTAGAAAGGCTTGCTTCCCTTTCTCCCATGCGTTTTTTCATATTTCTCTCTCGGTTTTCATGAACATTCGTAGAATTAATAAGATAGCAAATCGTAAGCCAAGATTGCAGATAAGCAGCATTTTTTTCAGCATTTCTATAACATCTTTTTTATAAAGAGTTTATGGAATTTCTTCCGATTATCAATATTGAGCTTGGCCTCAATAAAGTCCAGTTTTGTTGCCTAAAATCAACGCCATATGGGCGAGTTAGATATAAAGGCTTTGGAGCAAATTAGTTATATAAACGTTGCTTTCATACAGCAAGGGTACTTAAGAACAACAAAATGGCACATTAACTTACCATATTTTGCCCTGGATTGGTAATTTAGGTAAGTATCTCAAATAGCCATGTCCTACGCTGTATTATATCTGCCTTTTGTCACAATGTTCATGCAAGGTCTTTTATAATGGCAGGCCCTGTAAAACATACTCTTTTCCCTTATACATAGATGCCAGGCAAGGCCCTTTTGTCCCCTTGAAAATCATATAGTATAGGTGTGGTAAAATGTTTACCAGGGTCAGATGTAATTAGTAAGCAATATATGAGCGATACGTCCGATAATATCATTTCTATCCAGTGTGATCCCGATTCTAATCGTAATCTGCTGCAATATTCCGTTTTGCGGATAACTATGCGTATCCGTCAGCGGGGAGCCCTGGCCCGTGATTCGTTCCGGGTAGTCATTCGCACCAATCTCAACCAGGCCTACCGGATACGGCGGCAGATAATTGATCAGGTCGAGAGGGGCCAGAGTTACTCGACTGATTATTTTGACATTCCCACCCGTTATGATCCCGGACGTGATGTATATTATGTTGATGTTCTCGTGCATGAGGTGGGATATTTTGAGTTCAAAGGGCGGGTAGAATCAGTATCGCAGAAGCAACCGTGGGTGAAATGGGCGGATGGCCCCAACATTGGAATTTCCGTAACTCCTTTGGAATACGGGCGTAACAACTCTATTTATTGTGCCTTTATCCGACAATTTGGGCTGGATAAGCACAAGGCCACCCTGCGTGATCCGCAATTAGAGGAAGAAATACATAAAATGGAGAAGCAGGGGGCTTGTGTGGTGCCGCCGGGGGGCGATTTTACAAAATTCATGGAGGAGCTACCCTTTATAATTGAAGAACTGGGGATGAAAATCATCCATTTGCTGCCCATAAATCCTGTGCCTACATCATATGGCCGGATGGGAATGTATGGCAGTCCCTATGCCACGACGGACTATTTTGGGATCGATCCTGCTTATGGAACCTTCAGCCGCTATAAGACTATCGAGGATCAGTTTGTGGATCTGACCTCGACGATTCATGCTCTGGGGGCGAAGGTTTTTCTGGATATGGTTATAAATCATGCGGGCTGGGCGAGCAGTATTCTGTTTACCAACCGGCATTGGATAAAAACCGGACAGGATCAGCAGATTGTATCACCGGGTGCCTGGGGTGTGGTTTGGGGAGATCTGGTGGAGCTGGATTATCGCCATAAGGATTTATGGGAGTACATGGCCGAGGTGTTTCTGACCTGGTGCCGCCGGGGGATAGACGGGTTCAGGCTGGATGCGGGGTATATGGTGCCGGTGGAGGTCTGGCGTTATATTATTGCCAAGGTACGGCAGGAGTATCCCAATACCCTGTTTTTACTGGAAGGTCTGGGGGGGCCCTGGGAGACCACCGAGAAATTATTGACCGTGGGGCAGATAAACTGGGCATATTCGGAGCTGTTTCAGAATTACTCCCGCGATCAGATCGTCCATTATATGGAGTACGCTCAGCAGATATCGGCAGGCAAGGGGGTGCTGGTCCATTATGCCGAGACGCATGACAATGACCGGCTGGCCACGAAGGGCAAGGCATATGCCCTGATGCGTCTGCATTTGTGCGCGTTTACTTCTTTTGCCGGGGCCTGGGGATTTACCAACGGGGTTGAATGGCTGGCCACGGAGAAGATCGACGTGCACCGTAATAGCGGTCTCAATTGGGGCAGCGAAGAGAACCTGGTCGGTCATATCAGTCTGATTAATAAAATATTGGCCGAGAATCCGGCTTTCTGGGGGCAGGATAATCTGGTAATAATAGAATCAGGCAATGATAAGGTGTTGGGCTTTGTGCGCAGTAATCCCGAGAGTAGTAATGTCATCCTGTGCTTTATCAATCTAAATACGGAAACTGCTCAAAAATTTGTTTGCGACCTGACGAACAATCCAAATCAGGAACTACTGGGCCTGGATAAAGCAGAAATTACTTTGCACAGCCTGTTTGGTGACGAAGCAGAGACTGTTCACTGGGAATCCAAACACAGCGGGGAACTGGCACCGGGCGAGTGTGTGCTGTATCGACTGGAAAACAAACTTCATACGGTCCAACCTGTTGTTCCGGCTATCTTCGAAGTTCCCTATGACATGATCGCCCTTATTTATCAAATCCTGTTAAGTCGATTTGCTCCGCATGAGGTCGGCAGAATCAATCAGGAAAGGCTTCTAAACGAGGTTACGGATATCCGCAAGTTCATCGTTTTGGTCAATACGGTCAACCTGGAACACTTTATCGGGAATAACCTGACCGAGTCACTGGAAAAGATTGAGAAAGATAAGATCGATCAATATTCGGCCGTCTGGACGATACGTGAGAGCAACAAGGAATTTATTATCTCCGGTGATAAATGGCTGGTGGCACATACGTTTGTTCCCTGCACGGCATATTTGAAGACATCCGAGAGAACCATTCGGGTGGAATCTATTCCCAGTGATGACGGTCTGGGCCATCTGTCGTGCTTTCCTCCCCAGCCGGAGAACGAAAGCGCCTTGTTAACATTTAACTGGAAGATCAGACGTAATAAAAAGATAATCCGCCAGATGCAGGATGAGGCATATCCCATTCTGTCGGTACCTTCCGGGCGCAAGACGCCTACAACGCGCAAAATATATCCGGTCAAGCTCAGTAAAGAGCAGTTGAAGGAAGATTACAGTACGGTACTATTGACCAATGGAGTGGGGGGGGTATGCCAATGTCCGGCTCTGCCGGGGATAGTCAATAGTAAGTATGATGCGCTGCTTTCAGTTTCTCCGCAGGCGTCTAGTCCGGCCCATCGATTGGCCTTGGCAAAAATGCTGCGGGAAACAGTCCAGGTAGGTCAGAAATTTTTCGATTTGGATGAGAGCTTTCTGGTGCAATTCATACGGTATCCCCAACCGAAATGGGAATTCGTCTATGATGACGGAGAATATTATATCGCCATCGAACGGTTTATAGTTATGTCTCCCGGAGAAAATTCGATTTATGTGCGATACAAGATACGCCAGGCCAATGCGCTGGTCACTTTAACGAGCAAGTGTTATATCGAATGCCGCAATATACATGATCAAATTAGAGTAAAGGATCATGATGAAATAAGCAGCAGGATGGCTCAGTTATGTCGAATGATGCCGGAGGCGGCTGGAGTGGAATTCACTCCGCAAAAGGGTATAGCATTACAAATTACCACCCCCAAAGGTGAGTTTATTGAACAGCCCCATTGGAGGTATGATCTGGATTTTCCTCAGGATAAAGAGCGTGGTCTGGAAGATAAGGGGGACGCATTTGCTCCGGGATTATTCCATTTTAAGTTATACCAGTCCGACAGTGCTGATATTATCATTTCCGCCCAGGCGACCGTCCCGGAAAAAACCAAGCAGTTCGGAGGGGATACCGCCGGCGAAGGTCATACGAACAACTATTTTCATACCGCCCAGAACGCCATGCATATGCAGGACAAGGAACTGCTGGGAAGGATACCGGTGCACAGGGCCCGGAAGGATTCACTGGTCAGGATACTTACCTGGGCCCTGGATCAGTTCCTGGTCCGTGGCGAGGCAGGTTGGTTGTTAAGGGTGGGTTATCCGTGGCTGGGTAGTAATGTACGTGACATGCTTCACAGTGTAGGGGGGCTCTTGGCAGCGGGCAGAGAAGATGTTGCCCAGGATGTGATTTTGCGGGCGGGGGGTACCGCTTCGAAAGGACTCCTGGCGGATTGGCTGGAAGCAGGTTCACAAGAAAGGACGAGCACCGAGGCTTCCCTGCGTTTATTCCTGGCGGCACAGAGCTATGCGGACAAGACCGGGGATGAGGCGTTTTGGGATAGGGGAGTAAAAGCCGGGGCCCAGGAAAAAGTAAATCAATCGCTGAGTCTGCGGGAAGTGCTGGTGAGTATTTATGAAGCCTTAGGTCACAGGACAGATAAATCAACCGATGTTGCACCGAGGATAGATGTTAACAGCGGACTACTTTTTAGTCCCGCAGGTTACAGCTGGATGAACACCGGCCATCCCAGCGCCACACCTAGAAGTGGTTATCCGATCGAGATTCAGGCCTTGTGGTATCAGGCTTTAAAAGTGTTGGGAGATATTTATCCTCCTTATGCAGAAGAAATTCAAAACCTGCGCGAGCAGATAGCGGAAAAGTTTATCCAGATGTATTGGAGTGATCAGCGGGGCTATCTGGCTGATTTACTGATTGGTGATCAAAACACCGAGGCCGCCAAGGCACTGGTGGATAGTTCGCTACGGTTCAATCAGTTAGCGGCGATTCATGCGAATCTGGTACCGGTAGAGCAGGCCCGGAAGATAGTGGATATCATATCCCAGCGCTTGCTTATCCCGGGTGCGGTACGCTCGCTATCGGAAGATCCGCTTGCAGTTCCGTTGAAGATTGTCGATGAGAGGGGAGTGCTGCTGGCGGATCCTCGTATGCCCTATAAGGGGGCTTGTGACGGTGATGAAACTAGTAGGCGGGTGGCGTATCATAATGGTACGGCCTGGCCCAGCGCCTATCCGAGTTTTATCGAAGCACGGGCGGGGGCGTTTGGTTTTACCGGACTGGCGGTCCGACAGGCGTTGGCATTTTTTGAGCCGCTCAAGACCCATCTGAGCGAAGGTGGGATCGGCACTTTGGCCCAGTTGAAAGACGGCAATTATCCCCATCGGCCCCGAGGCTGTTATGCTTACTGTCTAAGTGTTGCCGAGGCGCTACGGGTATATATGCTGCTGAAATACCACAAAACCTATCACCCATATCACGAATACGAAAAGAGTCGAACTGCCCGCGCCGGCCAGGTTTAATCTTGCCGGGAACCTATTATATACCGCCGGCTTCGACCCGCCCCAGCGTTTAAGTCATACTTAATATCAGCTTGAGAGTATATATATTCTAGGTTAGGCTTTTTAGCACAGTTGCCATATTTTTAACTCGGTCGCTAAAAGAAGGATGGGTGGAAAAATAACCAAGGAGGGAGTGTTCCCTGATAGTTTGGGATTTTTCCGCCAAGCGTTGAAGTAATTGCTGAGCGGCCTGGGGATTATAACCAGCGGCAGCAGCCAAGCGAATCCCGAATATATCAGTTTGCAGTTCGCGGTCCTGAGAATAAGCATTTTCGAGAAAATCAATTCCGACCTTACGTATAAATGCCCCCATGACACTGCGGATGGGGGCGGCCTGTGAGGCGGTAGAAAGGGCGATATTATTAACGACTCGATCAAGAGCATGCCCCCGGACGACATGGCCCATTTCATGGGCGAGAACGAAGGCCAATTCGTCCGGGTCTCTAGCGCACAGGTCAAAAAGTGACCGAGTGACAAAAATAAATCCTCCGGGCAGGGCCATAGCGTTTGGCTGGTCACCTTTAATGATGTTAAAATTGAATTTGCGCTGCTTATTGACCAGGCGTCTGGTTAAGTTAGCTCCGATTTCATTGAGCAATTGCACATCCTGGTCATCCGGGTCGAGCCCAACCTGCTGTGTGATCTGCCCGGCCAGGTCTCGGCCCATTTCGTATTCAGTTTGGATGGCCTGGGCGGGGCTGCTGGTCAATGAATGCCATATCCACTTGCCTTTGCGTACTTTGGGGCCGATCATACGCCCCAGGTTGTAAAAAATGCCGGCCAATCCTTATCTCCGTTAAGGTGGGTAAAGGAGGGTAAATGTTAATTAATTAGCGCTTATCCATACCTTATTTATAAACAATAAGTTATAATTCACACCTGTTGGCAAGGGATTTATTATAGCAGGGGAATTTTGCATTTTAATATAAAAAAAAACAATTTGCATACTTGACAGATTTTTACGGTCATGTATCTTTACTTCTGTTAGAGAATTCAGTGCGGTGTGCATTCGGCTCCGCATATCACCATCGTACACAGGAGGGACTTGATGCAATTGGTGAAAGGGAAACAACGGGATACAAGGAATGGCAAGATGCTAAGTGAAACCCAGAAAATCAGCCGGGATATATTAGGGAGCAAGTTCTTAAATCCCATACCGTTCAATCAAAGTGTTGTTATGGGTATGAGCCATTTGCATGGTACCATACATAAGGCTGCGTATTTGCTCAACAATGGTCGGGCAGATGTGGCTATGGAAATGTTGGAGCAGTGCCGGGAGCCCCTGGAATTAATTATTAATAAGCTACAAGAGTCATCTGCGGTCAACAAGTAGAAACGGTGTACATATAAAGAGCTACCTTCCGAATCGGTATCCTTTAAAGTTTGAAGAATTCGAAGGCATAGGGTCGGGTTCGATAGTTGTTTTTCATTTTTGATTTATCCGCGTCAAGTGTCACTGTTCTGCGCTTCTTTTTCCACATCGATTTTGTTTAATAATCACCTCATGGATTTGAGTGGCGGTGTATCTATATCTCGCGAGTGAAGCCCTTGACATTAGCATATATCCTGTCTATATTTACGTCAACAAGTGTCACGCGTATTTCGCAGTGAGCTTATTGCGTCAATGAAGCTGTGTAGTGTAGTAAAATTTTTTCGTCTCTGATTTGGAGGGGTGGTATTGTTTTATTCATGTTATTTTTCGTATTTATGGTGATTTTATCACCATAGAGAAAAAACGATGGTTAATTGCGATTGTTAGGAAGATCAATGAGCAAAAAACACAGTTGGTTACTTGTTCTTTTATTTTGGGGCATCTTTGTATATTCGTCTGTAGGGGCGAGCAGTTTGTATATATCGCCGTTGGGGGATGACGGGGCCAAGGGCACAATTGATTCTCCCTTTGCCAGTCTCGAACAGGCACGTTCAGCTATTCGCACCCTTAAGCAGGAAGGCAAGTTGCCTTCTGGTAGTATTACTGTCGAGCTGCGCGGGGGAGTGTACTGTCTTACTGAGCCGTTCATATTAGCCCAGGAAGATTGCGGAACAAAAGCAGCCCCCATAACCTTTCGCAATTATGCGCAGGAAAGTGTCAGGATTACAGGTGGTGCGGTCGTTAAAAATTTTCAACCTGTAACTGATAAAGCTATCCTGAGCCGTCTGGAAAAAGCGGCTCGAGACAAAGTTTTGCAGGCCGATTTGAAGGGGCAGGGAATTACCGATTACGGTCAACTCGCCGAGCGAGGTTTTGGTAAATCGATTCCCACTTCTCAGATGGAACTTTTTTTTCAGGACCGGCCTATGACCTTGGCCCGCTGGCCCAACGAAGGTTATGTTAAGATTGACAGTGTTCCCGGTGAGGCTGCACCTCGTCAATTCGGCTATGCTGGGGACCGGCCCAGTCGCTGGATGGAGGAACCGGACATCTGGGTTTATGGCTATTGGTATCATGACTGGGCCGATGCTTATCTGAAAGTCGAAAAGATAGAAGTCCCAAAGCAAACCATTACCACCAAAACTATACTGAAGATCATTACAACCCAAAATAAACATACTTACGGTTTTCGGAAGCACCAGAGATGGTATGCGTTGAATATCCTCAGTGAACTGGATGCACCGGGTGAATACTATATCGACCGCGAGCGGGGCATACTTTATTTCTGGCCGCCGGAACCAATAAACACATCACAGGCCGTTGTTAGTATAGCTGATAAACTAATGGTTCTGAAAGAGACCTCATATGTAACGATCCAGGGTCTAACCCTGGAGGCCTGTCGGGGTACGGCGGTTACCATTGAGGGCGGTACTCATAATAATATAGTTGGTTGTACCCTGCGCAATCTCGGATATAAAGCCGTCGCTGTAACCGGCACAGATAATGCAGTTGTGGGTTGTGCTATATACGAAACAGCCGACGGGGGGATCTCTCTGAACGGTGGAGATCGTAAAACTTTGACACCCGCCCGGCTGCGGGCTGAGAATAACCATATTTACAACTACAGTCGTTGGTGCCGAACCTATCGGCCGGCCGTCGGAGTCGGTGGTTGCGGTAATATCGTTCGGCATAATCTTATTCATCACGGTCCGCACAATGCCATCCAGCTTGGCGGCAATGATCATTTGATAGAATTTAATGAGGTCCATCATGTATGTTATGATACCGGTGATGTGGGAGCTTTTTATATGGGGCGGGACTGGACGGCAAGAGGTACAATAATCCGTTATAATTACTGGCATAACATCAGTGGTCCTGGTCGTATTGGGGCTATGGGGATATATCTCGATGACCAGGCCAGCGGTGTTAGTATTTATGGGAATCTGTTTTATGATGTTACCCGCGCGGTGTTTATCGGCGGCGGCTGTGATAATATTGTCACGAACAATATATTTGTTGATTGTAAGCCGGCGGTTCATATTGATGCCCGGGGTCTGGGCTGGCAAAAGAAATTTACCGACGATCCCAAGGCAACTCTTAGGCAACGACTTCAATCCATGCCCTACCAGAATAGCTTGTGGAAAAAACGTTATCCCAACCTGGTTAATATACTTAACGATGATCCGGGCACACCCAAGCGAAACAAGATTGTCGGGAATATTTGTGTGGGTGGACAGTGGGAAGAGATCGATAAACCAACGCGAAAATTTCAAATAATCAAATGTAATCTGGTTGTTTCGGATTTGAAGTAATTCATTTTAATTTATAAGTACGAAAATGGAGTCGGTATGAAAAAATTAAAATATTTATCGCTATCATTTTATGCATGTTTTTTCCTGTTATATTGTGTTCTCGGGGCAGTGCAAGCGTGGGGCCAATCCTCGTCGGGGCTTTTAAGCTGCCAAGAGCTGCGTTGTGAATATCTTACAAATCCGCTGGGACTGGATGTTTTACAACCTCGCTTATCCTGGTTTGATACCTCGACCGAAAGGGCGCAAAAACAGACGGCGTATCAGATATTGGTTGCCGGCAGCAGAGAGAGCCTCCAGGCTGATAAGGGGGATTTGTGGGATACCGGTAAGGTGGATTCCGATGAGACGGTAAATATTCCCTATGCCGGCAAGGCTTTGCAATCATACCAACACTGCTATTGGAAAGTACGCGTCTGGGATGAGCACGGTAAGGTTTCAACCTGGAGTGAGTCGGCCTGGTGGTCGATGGGTATTCTGGATAGAAGTTTATGGCAGGGGAAATGGTTGAGTTATGAAAAGTTGTCGAAAACGCCGCCAGAGGAACAAAAGGCAAAGTCTATAGTTGAAAAATTCCAAAAGAGAGTTCCCGGTCCTCTGTTTCGTAAGGTATTTGATGTTACCAAACAAGTACAGTCCGCCAGTGTTTATATTTGTGGGCTGGGCTACTACGAGTTGCGTCTTAACGGCGGCAAGGTGGGAGATCACGTATTGGATCCGGCCTTTACAAACTATGATAAGCGAGAGTTGTATGTTACGTATGATGTAACAGATAGTTTGGTGTCGGGACAAAATGCCCTAGGCGTAATGCTGGGTAATGGTTGGCTTAATGTGCCTACGGATGCGCCCTGGAATTTCAATGCGGCGAGCTGGCGGGCACGACCGATGCTTCTCTTGCAATTACGAATTGTATATAAGGACGGTTCAACCCAGATGATTACCAGCGATGGGACCTGGAAGGCCGCCTACGGACCGGTGGTTCAGGACGGAATCAGGGAGGGAGAACACTATGATGCGCGGCGCGAACAGCCGGGTTGGGATAAGCCCGGCTTTAACGATGCGAGCTGGGATAAACCACAAATTGTAGCCGGGCCTAAGGGGGTATTACACGGGCAGATAATGCCGCCCATTAAAGTAATACAGACAATCACACCTGTGAGTTTGACCGAGCCGAAGCCGGGGGTGTTTATTTTTGATCTGGGACAAAACATTCCGGGTTGGGCCCAAATAAAGGTTTCCGGTCCGGCGGGACAAAAAATAACGCTTCGCTACGGGGAGCGCTTGTATCCGGACGGGACCCTGGATCAAAAAGAGATTCACCTTCACGTCAAAGACAAAAATTTTCAGACCGACAGTTACATCCTGCGCGGAGACGGCGTAGAGGTCTGGCAGCCGCGGTTCGTATATCATGGTTTTCAATATGTGGAGATGACGGGTTTTCCGGGTAAACCGACCATAGATAGTTTGCGGGGACAAGTTGTACATACTTCGTTTCAACAGGCGGGATATTTTTCCTGTTCGAATGCATTGCTAAACCAGATACAACACATGACGCTGTGGTCCTATCGCGGGAATTTTCACGGATATCCCACTGATTGTCCGCATCGGGAAAAGAACGGCTGGATGGGAGATGCCCATCTGGCGACCGAACAGGGTATGTATAATTTTCAGAACGAGGCGTCTTATACCAAGTGGATGAACGATTTGTGGGATGAACAGCGCGAGACCGGGGCAATGCCCGGTATTGTACCTACCCCCGGCTGGGGTTATCAGTGGGGCAATGGGCCGGCCTGGGACAGCGCTTATGTATTGATACCGTGGTATCTTTATCAGTATTGCGGGGATACGAGGATTCTGGCCCGGCATTACGATCGATTCAAACGGTATGTGGATTATCTTACCGGCAAAGCGAAGGATCATATCGTCTCGATCGGCTTGGGAGACTGGATGCCGGCTAAAACAAAAACACCTGAAGCAGTTACCTCCACGGGTTATTATTATGTCGATACGGTTATAGTCTCGAAGATTGCCGGGCTCCTGGGCAAAACAGAGGAGGCCGAAAAGTATGGAGCACTGGCCGAAGAGATTCGCAAAGCCTTCAATAAGACGTTTTATAAAGGTAACGGTATCTATGCCAACGATAGCCAGACAGCGCTTAGTTGTGCATTGTTTCAGGGTTTAGTCAATCCCCAGGAGAAGGAAAAGGTGGTCGATCAGTTGGTGGCCAATGTAAAACAACAGGGCTATCATATTGATACGGGGATTCTGGGTTCGAAGTATCTCTTAAACTCTTTGGCGGATAACGGCCGGACTGATGTGGCGTACCGGATTGCTGTTGGAGATACTTTTCCTGGTTACGGCGTCTGGGCCCGGCAGGGTGCTACTACGTTGTTTGAGGATTGGCCCGGCGCTAAATCACTCAATCACATAGCCTTTGGTGATATCAGTGCCTGGTTTTATAAGTACCTGGCCGGGATACAGGTCAATCCCACCCGTCCCGGTTTTAAAAATATTATTATTAAACCTGAGCCGGTTGGTGATTTGACTTGGGTCAGAGCCGAGTATGAATCGGTACGGGGAAGAATTCGCAGTGCGTGGCGGATTGAGGACAAGAAATTTGTATTGGACATTACCGTGCCGGCTAACTGTACGGCGACAGTGTATATCCCGGCCCAGAAGGCGGATAAGGTTTTAGAAGGGGACAAGGCAGCTGACAAGTCGGTGGGCGTCAAGTTTCTACGGTGGGAGGGGGGCAAGTCAGTGTACGAGATCGGCTCGGGAGAATTTTCCTTTATTTCGCAGTATAAATAGCGAAAATAAACAACTATTCATATGATGTATGTTTAATCAACAAAACGCCGTAACAAGGAGATAAACCATGAGGCAACTGGGAATTATTTGTGGACTGGGATTGATAGGATTAATCTTCGTGGGTTGTGAACAATTGGGGGAAGGTCAAAAAATGTTCAAGAAGTCATGCCAACTTCAGGTTAAGGATCTGCGTTGTGAATATCGCACCAATCCGCTGGGGATAGACTCGAAACAGCCGCGTTTGAGTTGGATTATTACCTCTGAGAGACGCAGTCAGGAGCAAAAAGCCTATCAGATTCTGGTAGCCGGCAGCAAAGAAAAACTACTGGCAGGCAAAGCTGATTTATGGGATTCGGGTAAGGTTGAATCTGATAAAACCAACCAGGTGGTTTATAAAGGCAAGCCGTTGCAGTCACGGATGCAGTGCTACTGGATGGTTCGGGTTTGGGGGCGCAAGGGTAAGGCTTCCCCGTGGAGTGAGGCGGCGCTGTGGACCATGGGACTGCTTAAAAAATCAGAATGGCAGGGAAAGTGGATTGGTTATGATGAACCACGGCGGAAATTGGAGGCGAAAGACAGTCTGGATTTGGCCGGGACGAGTTGGATTTGGTATCCCGAAGAGAACCCGGCGGCTCAGGCAGCAGTAGGGAAGGTCTGTTTTCGACGCGTATTTGAGATTCCGACAGATAGAAAAATCAAAAAGGCCAGCTGTATTGTATCTGCGGACAACAGCTACAAGTGTTTTATCAATCAGCAAAAGGTACAAGAGGGGAATAATTTCAAAACAGCAGAACGGTTCGATGTTATCAAATATCTACACACCGGACGGAATGTGTTAGCGGTCAAGGCTGATAATGCGGGCAAATCCGCCAATCCGGCGGGTTTGATAGCGATACTGGAGGTACAATTTACCCAGGGTGATCCGCTGTTAATTCGCACCGACGGGCAGTGGTTGGCAGCGCAGAATATAAAAGGATCAGACTGGCAGAAACAGGAATTTGATGTAAGCGCCTGGAAGCCGGCAAAGATATTAGGAAAATTGGGGATCGAACCTTGGGGTAATAAGGTGAAGGTGGTTTCGACGGAAATTTTGCTGCCGCCGGTGCGCTATCTGCGTAAAGGTTTTAGTCTGACAAAACCAGTGAAACAAGCGCTGGTCTATGTGACGGCTTTGGGATTATATGAACTACATCTAAACGGCCAAAGGGTGGGCAATGATTACTTCAGTCCGGGCTGGACCGATTTTAACACGCGCATATATTACCAAACCTATGACGTTACGGGGATGGTAAAGCAGGGTGACAACGTAATTGGATCACTATTGGCCGATGGCTGGTATAGCGGTTATATCGGCTGGGGACATAGGCGGGATCATTACGGGAAGAATGCGCGCCTTTTGGCTCAGTTGGAGGTGGAATATCAAGACGGTAGCAGGGAGAAAATAGTGACGGATGGTTCCTGGAGGGCAAGCACCGGTCCGTTGCTGGAAGCGGATTTCCTGATGGGAGAGTCTTACAATGCCTGCAAAGAGAATCCGGGTTGGGATAAAGCAAAGTTCAATGCCAAGTCATGGAAGAAGGTGGATATTACCAAAAGTGTTGCAGCCAAGATGCAGGCCTATCCGGGAGTTCCCGTGCAGATATTCCAGGAAATCAAGCCCATAAAAATAACCGAGCCGAAAAAAGGAACATATGTTTTCGATATGGGTACCAATTTTGCCGGTTTTGCCCGGTTAAAAGCAAAGGGGGAAAAGGGCCAAAAGATTGTCCTGCGCTTTGCAGAACGTTTAAATCCGGATGGTACAATTTATACAACTAATTTACGGGGAGCTCGGACGACGGATACGTATGTTTGCCGAGGTGGTGGGGTAGAGCAATGGCATCCGCGGTTTACGTTTCATGGATTCCAATATGTAGAAGTGACAGGTTTCCCGGGCAAATGTGATAAAGATGCCATAACAGGTTTAGAGCTTACCTCGGCAACCCCGGTTGTGGGTAATTTCCATTGTTCGGATGAAATGGCCAACACTCTGTATCACAATATTTGTCAAACCCAACGGGCCAACTTTATTGAGCTGCCGACCGATTGTCCGCAGCGTGATGAGCGGTTGGGCTGGATGGGCGATGCGCAGATTTATGTACGAACCGCAACATATAATACGGATGTTGCAGCATTCTTTACGAAATGGCTGGTGGATGTGACGGATGCGCAGCTGGACGATGGGGCCTTCACCGATGTGTCACCCCTGCTGGAGGGACTAGGAGGGGGTACGGCGGCCTGGGGCGATGCGGGAGTAATTTGTCCCTGGACGATCTATCAGGTATATGGGGACAAACGCATATTGAGAAAAAATTATCAGGCGATGGCAGACTGGATTGAATATTGCAAGGGCACAACCAAGGACCTGTTACGTCCGGCTAAGGGATATGGAGATTGGCTCAGCATCAAGGCCGACACACCCAAGGAGGTTTTGTCAACGGCATATTTTGCCAATAGCACCCATCTCGTAGCAAAGGCAGCGAAAGTAATCGGTAAAAATGAAGATGCCCTCAAGTATAGTAAGTTGTATGAACAGATAAAAAAGGCCTTTAACAAGGCATACGTGGATGAGAAGGGCCGCATTAAGGGTAATACCCAGACGGTTTATGTGTTGGCCCTGGCGTTTGATTTATTGCCGAAGGATAAACGTGCCCACGCAAAAAATTATCTGGTGGAGGATATTAAACAGAGGGGTTGGCATCTCTCGACCGGTTTTGTGGGTACGAAAGACCTGATGCAGGTATTAACAGCCATCGGTCGGACGGATGTGGCATATCGACTGTTCCAGAACAAGACGTTTCCCTCGTGGGGCTTTTCCATTCAACACGGAGCGACGAGTATCTGGGAACGCTGGGACGGCTGGACACCGGAAAAAGGATTCCAAAACCCGGGTATGAATTCGTTTGCTCATTATTCCTTTGGCGCGGTAGGTGAGTGGATGTTCAAAACTGTCGGCGGAATCGATACCAAAGGTCCCGGTTACAAGCATATTATCATTCATCCTCGACCGGGAGGTAATCTAACCAGTGCCCAAGTCAGTTATAACTCGATCGAGGGTATGATTGCGACCGACTGGCAGGTAAATGGCGATATTATGAATTTGAAGGTAACCATCCCGGCTAATACGACTGCGACGGTCTATTTGCCGGTGGTCGATGATAAGGCCAAGATTACTGAAAGCGGTAAGCCGGCCGATTCGTCTTGCGGAGTAACCTGCCTAGGCATGGAAAAAGACAACCGGGTATTTAAGATTGGCTCCGGCTGTTACGAGTTTGTAGTCGAAGGAGTCAAGACGATACCTATGGTCAAATGAATGACGCTGGAAAGAACCAAGGCTGTTCCTACATTCATTTTTGCGGCTCATTAACCGGCTGACGGGTTAATTGCACCCTGCCTACGGCAGGGTTAACGCTACCGCTGGTTATTTCAAAACGAATATCAGCGCCGTTGCATCGGCCGGCGAATTTAGCATCGTCCACCGAACAATTATACGTCTTCCAGGTCTTGGTATCGGTAAGTTTGAACCTGCCCGCCTCTTTCCAGGCGCCGGGATTATTCGCCGCTACCTTTACCGAAGTATCACTCGAATCATAAACTATCCGGAAATCACCGGAACCTTCATCATAGTAATCAACCGTAATGGTTATCTTGCTAGCCCGGCCCTGCCTGAACTCCGGAAACATAACCTGGTAGTATATATAATATCTATTATTCTGCAGCTTGGTTGCTATCCAGGCATCTCGGCCTTCTTTGACTGCTGGTTCATTTTTAGATTCGCCGTCCGACTCACGCAGTAAAAGTCCCTTGGATTTTTGAGGATTGGTGAGTGTTACCGATATTTCTTGAGAGCCGGCGGGGACGGGTAATATCAGCGGGGCATTTTTGTCGAGATATAAAAAATATCTCTCGCCTTCCTTGTACGCATAAAATGGTTTCAGGATAACAGAATCATGGCCTCGCAGCTTCCAGGTGAGAGGCTCATTCTTAGAGCAAATGAATTCACTTGAGAGATGCTCCAGGTTTATAAGGCGGGCGGGATTGCCGATTTCGCCCTCACATTTTACCGCCAGCGCCACCGGCCCATACATTATGGCTGCCGGATACTCCTGGTTGTCGACAAACCTGGATACTTCAAGCTTCATGGGCAGTTTTAGAGTGATCACATCACCATCGGTCCATTTTTGTGAGATGATGCCCCAGTGTTTATCTGTCTGGTAATTATATACCTTGCCATTTACCTCAGCCTCAGCCCTTTCAGCCAACCAATCCGGAATTCGGAATTTGATATCAAACCGGGCGGGTTTATTGAGATGTACTGTCAGTCTTGTGGTGTCCTCTTGGGGAAATTGGGTGTTCTGAATGATTTTTACGGAGTTGCCGCCGATCCTGAACGAAGCTTCCGAAGCAAAATACTGGGATACATATATGCTATTATCATCATAGAAATAAAGAAGGTTATGGTAATCGGGAACAGCCTCCGCTCTGGTCCCGGAACAGCACGGCCAAGCCGCACCCACAAGATTCTTTTTTTTCGCCCCAGTCGTTTTATAACACGAAAGATAAAATACTTCCCCTTTATCAGTCATGGGGATGGAAGCCCCAATGCCGTTAATTATAAGTTTTTCGGTCCAGTCGGCATAACGGGCGTCTCCGGTCAGTCCGACCAAATACTTTGTCATCTTAAAGCCGGCCCAGGACCCGCATTGGGTCTCGAAACTTTTCTCAACGGTTCTAAGTGTGCCCTTAATCGCTGTGCGGGGCAGCAAGCGCTCGTTCGGCCCAAAGCCTCCGGTCGCATAGCACTGTTCATCCTGCAGAAAATCATAAGCCTTCTTCAGGGTATCAAGGAATTTTTTATCTCCCTTTACTATGTAGGCCGCTGCCAGCCCGTTAAATGAGTTTACATGACTATAGGCGTGATGGCCGCCTCTTGCATACATTTCCTGGTAGCGTCCGCTTGATATCTCATCCCAGAACTCGTGGTATTCCCACACTTCGGCAAAGTCTTTATAGCGCTGCTCACCCGTGTATAGATAGGCCCGGTAGAGATTTTCACTTTGCGTGTACCATTCGCCTGTCCCTTGTCCCACCACATCACGGTAAACCCTGGTCCGAGGAATATTTTTTTCTTCCCAGGAAGTAATTTGATCAAGATATTTTAGGGCATTTGCATCCGCGCAGTAATAATAAATATCCAACAGACCTCCCAGAATCTTTTCGTAATAATAGGCGGAAAGACGGGGCTTTCTTGTCTGAAAAAAGAAGCCGTCAGGCTCGATGGTTTTGGCCCATTCTTCCATAAGAGCGACGGCCTTCTGACGATATTTCTCATCCCTGGTAGCCGCATACATCCGGGCATAGCCCGCCAGAAACTGCCCGAAAGGACTATGACCCACATAGCATCCTCCCATATCCTCACCGACGGCCGGCAGCCCCGCTCTTGCTCGAAACGGCTTTAAGAGGTTGTCGTTCGGTATGTTATAATAATAGTTGCAGACCTCATCAAACTGACGTTTCAGATCACCATTAAGCTTCACATCACCATAATCAAGAGGCTTTAACTTATATTTCGAATACACATCCAGGGCCGGTTTGCCAGACTCGGCATTCACAAGAGAGGTTAATCCACAGGCCAAAATGATTATCCCGTACAAACACTTGCAAGTCATTTTCTTTAGCATTAATTCTTTTCCCTTAATTGTTTGTTTATGAACACACCCTTATCATCAAAAACGACGGCTTTGGAACCGGTTGCGCTAATATCTATGCCTAAATATGACATCGGTATTCCGTAAAAAGTTAACAATTGTGTACTTATATCTAAAAATACCTTTTCGAGCCGATTTTTCCATAGTTTTAGATGCAAAAATAATGGATTATTCTGCATTTTTTCGATATAATGACATCATGAAAACTGATGTAAATTTTATCTTCCAGGAAGATGCCCAGCGTATTTTTAACCACTTTACACGGCTTTTGGGTATCAAAATCACTTTTTTTACCACCGATTTTGTAGAGGTAAGAAGCGGCGCCAATAGAGGGCATTGCAGGTACTGTAAACTGCTGCGGACAAAACTGGGCTGCGAGCCTTTATGCCGGAATCTTGACCGAAAAAAACAAATTCAGGCCCTTCACGAAAAAAGGCTTGTTTTTTATCAATGTCACGGTGGGATGGTGGAGGCCATACTTCCTGTTTTCACCGTCAATAATCTTGTCGGTTATATTATGATAGGCCAATTTCGCGCCCGGGATAAATGCCCGGTAAAATACTGTAATCGCTGGGGAAAAAAGTATGGCAATGACCGGCTTTATAAAGCGTTTTTGGAAGCACCTTATTACCCCAAAAAGAAATTGGCCGACATTTTCGGATTGTTCGAGCTGATTGTGGATTCAATTATTACTCATCATTTAATCGCCACCAAAACGGCCAGTTCCCTCGAAAAATTGATCTCTTATGTCAACCGGAACCCCCAGGTTAATTTGACCTTGTCACAGGCGGCCGACATGATGTGTCGGAGTCCCTCAAGTATTTCCCATGAATTCAAACGTGCAACCGGTATTAATTTTAAAAAATATATTATTCTCAAAAAACTGGAAAAGGCTGAGGAGTTAATGGCCGGCAATACGGAGTTGAAAATACATGAAATCGCCCGAAAGGTCGGCTATTCCGATCCTTATTTGTTTTCACGTATTTATAAAAAACATCGACATCACCCACCTAGCCAATTTAAATTAGCCTCAAACTGATACCAACCCGAAAATTTATTTTATAGATTAGTAACCAAACACATGAAGTTATGAACTTAAGCTAGGAGGCCGGGAAACGCGTTTTCCTGCGAACCAATGTGGTCTTAGCGTTTGCAAATTTTAGATATAAGCTTCACAACCTGGCTCATTTCCTTTACGTCGTGTACGCGGATGATCTGTGCCCCCTCAGCGGCGCACCAACTGACAGCCGCGGCTGTACCGTAGATTCTTTCCCGGGGATCTTTTATTTCTAGTATTTTACCGATAAACGATTTGCGGCTGGGCCCAACCAGTACCGGCACTTGCAATTCCTGCAATTGACGAATATTGCGCAGTAAAGTCAGATTGTGCTCTGCCGTTTTACCAAAACCTATGCCCGGATCGACAACAATCTGCGTTCTCTTTATCCCTGCCGAGATCGCAAATTCAATTCGTGTCGCTAAAAACGATTTCACTTCCTCGACCACGTCGGAGTAAGTCGGATGCTCCTGCATGGTCCGGGGGCTGCCCAGCATATGCATGAGTACGACGGGTACCTCGGCTTGGGCCGCTATTTGCACCATTTGTTCATCAAACCGCAAGGCGGAGATATCATTAATAATCGACGCGCCGGCTTCCAGGGCCGCTTGGGCAACTTCACTGCTGGTAGTGTCGATACTAATAGGTATGTTGGTTTGCCGGTTTAATTCTTCGATCACCGGTACTACCCTTCGAATTTGCTCTGCGGGAGAAACCGGTTTGGCCCCGGGCCGGGTCGATTCACCGCCGATATCTATTATCCCCGCTCCATCTGCAATCATCTTTAGTCCCTGGTCAATCGCTGCCTGAGAATCCAGAAACTCCCCTCCGTCACTAAAGGAATCCGGGGTGACATTGAGAATCCCCATCAGCACCGGTCCCGTTGATAAATCTATTACCCTGCCCCGGCAGTTCAGGTGATAAGGTTTCATAGTCGGTTACCTTGTGACAATACCGTCAAACTTTTTGATTTTCCGGATTTTGTCACCTATTATTATAAAAGACAGCAGAACATGCATTTGCATGAGATTTTATAAATAGGAGAATACCTTATGGTTAGAACATTATCAAGTATGTTACCTTTGGGAACCACGGCCCCGGATTTTTCCCTGCCTGATACCCAGGGCAAGAAGGTTTCTTTGAGTGATTTTCAGGCTGCCCCGGTGCTGCTGGTAATATTCATGTGCAATCACTGCCCGTTTGTGATTCACATTCGGGAAAAACTGGTGGAACTTGTTAAAAAATATCAACAGGCTGGTGTGGCCGTGGTGGCCATCAACAGCAACGATGTGGAGAACTACCCGGAAGACTCATTCGAGAAAATGGCTGAATACGCACGTAAGTACGGTTATACCTTTGACTATCTGTTTGACGAGAGCCAGGAAGTAGCCCGCAGCTACGATGCTGCCTGTACGCCTGATTTCTTTCTTTTTGATAAGGAGCGCAGGCTCGTCTATCGCGGCCAACTGGACGACAGCCGACCCCAAAGTGGTATCCCTGTCACCGGTGCGGATCTCACCGCCGCCATAGAGGCCCTGCTGGCCGGGGAAGAAGTTACCCAGGATCAAAAACCCAGCCTGGGCTGTAATATCAAATGGAAAAATAATCCATGATGCATTTACAGAGACTGTAAACCAGGTGATGTAACCGCTTTCTCTTCAACGTTTTACGTTTGCCAATCTTTTGCGTTTCGCCCATTGGTCGGTTATGGTATAATAAAAAGTCCGGATTTTTACACCAGAAGTGGGTGGAGGGGGGATGGACCTTTTAGCACTAAATGAGGTGGTGGGGGGAATTTAGGCAATAATTTTACTGGTGGTAACGTTTTAATTAAGTGTTAAGAAAACATATTAAATTTACGGACCCAGAAACCAGCAAGGCTCCCTATTGCCTAAAGGTCTTAGCAGGGGTTATGTTGGCGGTTTGTTATTTGTGTGGGTGCAGCACCGAGCATTATAAAAAGGATGCCGACCAGGAGGTCTATAAAATCATCGAGGGGAAATGGCAGGGCCAGTTCGGACCGCAGGCTAATTACAGGGTCAGCGATGTAGAGCCAAGTCCCAATGACATTGATCAGACGGGCCCGACTTCTATATCCGGCAAGTTGTCTTTGGCCCAGGCCGTAGCCCTGGCCACTGCCTGTAATCGCAGCTATCAGAATGAAAAGGAACAGCTATATCTTTCGGCCCTGGATCTGACCTTGCAGCGGCATAGTTTTAATCCCCAATTTTTTGGTCTCTTGGGCGGTGGATACAACTTAAGCGATGAAGAAGAATCCGTTGATTTTAATGGAGAACTGGGTTTCGATTTACTGTTGGCCGACGGAGCTCAGATCAGTACCAGTATCGGACTGGATTGGCTGAGGTATTTAACCGGAGATCCGCGTACTTCGCTGGGGTCGGTGTTGAGTACTACCGTAACTCAGCCCCTGTTACGGGGGCGGGGTCGTAAGATCGTCCGGGAGAATCTAACCCAGGCGGAACGCAATACTCTTTATCAAATCCGGTCGTTCAATCGGTTTCGTAAGAGTTTTGTCATTTCCGTGGTAACGCAGTATTACCAGGTTTTACGGCAGCTCGATCGGGTTAAAAATGCCAAGAATAATTATGATCATCTGCTTATCTCACAGGAACAAATTTCCGCGATGGCAGAGACGGGACGGCTGCCTCGCTTTGAGGAGGGGGAGGCCCGGCAGTCCACGCTGTCGGCTGAGAATAATTATATCTCCAGCCAGCAGGTCTATAAAGAGCAGTTGGATCAGTTTAAGATTCGTCTGGCCCTGCCTACCGATGCAGCTTTGGAGTTGGACCCCTGTGAATTGGATGCCTTGGAGATTCTCGGTATCAGCGAGCCCAATTTCAGTCTGACCCTGGCGGTCGAAACTGCTTTAGACAGCCGGCTGGATTTGGCCAATACCCGTGATAAGGTGGATGACTCGGCCAGAAAGGTGGAGGTGGCGGCGGATAACCTGGGAGCGGAACTGAATCTTATCGGCAGCGCCCGGGCCGATACGGAAGAAAAAACTAATCTCGGCAATTTTCAAATTCACCGGGGTGATTATAGTTTAGGTTTCGAAGCGGACCTGCCGCTGGACCGCAAAGCTGAGCGTAATGCCTATCGTGAAGCTCTAATCAGTCTAACCCGACAAAATCGGGCCTATGAAGAACAAGTCGATCAAGTCAAATTTGAAGTGCGCCAGGCGTATCGTGACCTGCGGGAAGCTTATAGTAGCTATCTGATTCAATTGTCTAGTCTTAAGCTGGCTGAGCAGCGGGTGGCTATGCAGTTGGATTTGCTGCAGGAAGGTCGAGCTACGACCCGTCAGTATCTTTTTGCCCAGGAAGATTTGTTACAGGCGCAGAATTCCAAAACGAGCGCCCTGGTTGAGTTTACGCTGGCCAAGTTGAATTTTTATCGTGACATTGGGTTACTACAGGTCCGACCGGACGGATTGTGGCAGCAACCGAACCCACAGGTGTTACAGGAAAAAAAGGTTGTCTCCAGGAGTAATAATTAAGATGGCAGATGGGGATACAAAATCAGGTAAGAGTTTTCTTCGAGTAATTGTAGTGATAGCATTGTTGGTAGTTGTCGGCGGTGGAACGATCTGGTTAAAAAAATTCCGCTCACCCAAGATCGCCACCAATGTAATCCGTTCCACCTATACCGTCCAGCGTCAGGATTTAACCATTAGCGTTACCGAAAGTGGTGAAATCCAGGCCCGGGAATCCACCGATTACCTCTGCGAAGTGGAGCGTGGAGCCGCCATAACCAGTATCGTTCCGGAAGGTACCGTTATCACTAAGAAAGATGTCGAAGCAGGCAAAATACTGGTCCAGCTCGACTCCTCGGAATTAGAGGAAAACTTTACGCAGCAAAAAATCACTTTTGCCAAAGCCGAGGCTGATTATACCGAAGCCCAGGAGGCCTATGAAATACAGCTCAAACAAAACGAATCAGATATCAATGCAGCTATGCTGAAGGTAAAATTTGCCTTTATGGACCTGCAGAAATACCTCTCTGAGAACCTGGCCCAAAAGCTGCTTGAGCGCGCCGGGGAAATTAACGCTTCGGATGATAAGATTATTACTTCTCTGATAGAAAACCTGGTTAAGGATCCCAACGATCCTCGCTGGGGTGGAGGCGCCCTGCAGAGCAAGCGCAATTATGAATCGGCGATCAAATTGGCCAATCAGGAGCTGGAAAAAAACAAAAACCAGTTGCGGGGCACTGAAAAGCTTTTTGCCAAACAATACGTAGCCCTTTCGGAACTGGAGCGTGATCGCCTGGCCCAGAACCGCTCGGAGATCGAACTGCAGTCGGCAATTACGGATTTGGAACTGTTTTTGCAATATGATTTTCCCAAACAAGTCGAGAAGCTTTTCAGTGATTACCGGGAATCCAAACTACAGTTGCAGCGCACCGAAGCCCAAACTCGTTCCCAGGAGGCCCAGGCCCAGGCCAAGCTAAACAGTGCCGAGGCCACCTTCAAATTGCAAAAAGACCGCTTGGATAAATGGGAAAAACAGCTTAAGGCCTGCACTATCCGGGCCACTTCCATCGGTATGGTTGTCTATGGATCGAGTAGCGATTTTTATTCACGCATGCGCAATCCCATTGAAGTCGGTAACGATGTCCGTGAGGGACAGAAAATTATTACCGTCCCCAATACCGCAGAAATGTCCGCCCTGGTTAAAGTACACGAATCCTGGGTTGAGAGGGTCCAGCCCGATTTACCGGTGCACGTTACCGTCGATGCCTTCCCCGACACCACCTATTCCGGAAAAGTTCTCAGCGTAGCACCCCTGCCCGACCCCCAGAGCCGCTGGATGAACACGGGACTTAAGGTATATACGACAGAGGTATCGATTGACGACCTCAATAAAACAATTCGACCCGGTATGTCGGCCAAAGTGGAGATTATTGTTGCAAGCCTGAAAAACGTTTTGTGTGTACCTGTGCAGGCGGTGGCTCATAATAAGGGCGGCAAGGTCTGTTATGTGGTAAACGGCAATGAAATGAAAGCCCGCCCCGTGCAAACAGGCAACTTTAATGACAGCTATATCGAAATTGTCTCAGGACTTACCGAGGGGGAAGAGATTTCCCTGATTCCACCCCGCCTCAATGGTCAGGAAGGAAACAGCGGGTCCCAGCAGAGAGTAAATAATCACTCCAGTACCAAGCAGAAACCTGCCGCTAAACCGCAATCTTCCGAAGGGCCTGAAAAAGAGAAGCAAAAAAGACCCAGTGGTGGTCCCGGCGCGGACAAATCAGGTGGCCCCGGAACACATAGACCCGATGGTCGGAGCAGACCTCCCGGATCAGACAACCCCAAAGCAAGAAACCAACAATAAATACTCTTAAACCACTTATGTCCATAGTCACCATTGAAAAACTGTGTAAAACTTACTATCTCGGCAGTATGGACCTGCCCGTACTACGCGAGTTGGACATCCAGATCGAAGCGGGTGAATACATTGCCATTATGGGCCCCAGCGGCTCGGGTAAATCTACCCTGCTAAATCTGTTGGGCTGCCTTGATCGACCTACCACCGGTTGTTACTACCTTGGCGATCAGGACGTTGCCCAGTTGGATGACAACCAGCTCTCGGCCATTCGAGGCAAAAGGATCGGTTTTATTTTTCAGTCCTACAATCTTATTACCCAACTGAACGTTATTGAAAATATCCAGATCCCGATGTTTTATCAAGGTACTTCCGAGAAAGATAGCAGTCTTCGGGCTCAGGAATTAGCTGCCATGGTGGGATTAAGCGATCGACTTAACCATCGTCCGGCGGAATTGAGCGGCGGTCAGCAGCAGCGCGTAGCTATAGCTCGAGCTCTGGCTAATGATCCTTTGATTCTTTTGGGTGATGAACCTACCGGTAATCTTGATTCCAAAAGCGGCCTGGAGATATTGGATATTCTGGACAAACTGCACCAACAGGGCATGACCCTGATTATCGTTACCCATGACGAATTTGTCAGCAAGCGGGCCCAACGGGTAATCCACCTGCTCGACGGCCGGATAGAGCGCATTGAAAAAAAGGAAATTAAAAAGTGAGGTCTAATCGGTAATTTGAGGATTAAAGATTGTGTTTTGGTTTCGGATAAAACGTACGGTTAAGTTGGGGGCCAAAAGCCTCTGGATGCACCGACTACGCTCAACATTGACAGCGCTCGGCGTGGTCTTTGGTGTATGTTCGGTGATTTCCATGTTGGCCATCGGCGAAGGGGCCAGTCGGGAGGCACAGGATCAAATTGCCCGCCTGGGCAGCCGCAATATCATCCTCAAGTCCGTCAAACCCGTCGAGGAGCGTACGGCCACCACTGAAGGTGACATGGTGCTATCATACGGGCTGACCTATAGCGACACCGAACGGATCCGGGAAACGATTCCACTGGTCGAACAGGTCATCCCCAAACGACTCGTTACCCAGGATACCTGGTATCGCAATCGCAGGCTTACGGTGCAGGTTGTCGGGACCGTTCCCTGGTATCAGAAAGTTCATCCCATCCGGTTATTGCAGGGTCGTTTTCTCTCGCCTCTCGATATGGAATATCAACAGAAAGTCTGTGTAGTGGATGAACAACTAATCGAGCAGTTGTTTGTCGTAGATGATCCGATGTATAAGGATATCAAAATAAAAGATGCATACTATTACGTAGTGGGCGTAGTTACTACAGCCGGTCCTATGGCTTCTATGGATGGATCTTCAGCATCCCATACTTCCTCCGGTGCTAAAGCCACAGGTGGCGTGGCCGGCAACGTATATATACCCCTGACCGCCTACAAAAGCAGTTTTGGTGAAATGACGGTTCAGTACACCGGCGGTACCCGTCAGGCTGAGAAAGTTGAATTGGAAGAGGTCACTGTGATGGTTGACTCCACGGCATCGGTGCTGCCCGCTCGTGATGTTATCGAGTCCCTTCTCAACCGCTTTCACAAAAAGAAGGATTATCAGATTGTGGTGCCCTTGGAACTACTGCGTCAGGCCGCCCGCACCAAGCGTATCTTCAGCGTCGTGCTGGGTTCCATTGCGGCAATCTCTTTGCTGGTCGGTGGTATCGGTATTATGAATATCATGTTGGCCAGTGTCAGCGAACGCACCAGGGAAATTGGTATCCGTCGAGCCGTCGGTGCCCGCCGCTACGATATTATCATCCAGTTCCTTTCCGAGACCGTGATGCTTACTTTAGCCGGCGGAGTTATAGGCATTGCCCTGGGCTCTCTCATTCCCTATCTGGTAACCCGCTTTTTCCAGATGCCTACCGTTATTACAGGCACATCTTTGCTTTTGTCCTTCGGCATCTCCGGTGCCATTGGCGTAGCCTTTGGGATGTACCCGGCATGCCGCGCCGCTTACCTCGACCCCATCGAATCTCTCCGCCACGAATAAAATATTCTTTCGACAGCCACTGCCTCAAATCACACCCACTCAAAAAAACCATGAATATTTGTAACCGTTCACAGAAATCTTTGAAAAAGTGACAAAAATATCTTGCGCCCTTGCGGATAACTTTGTAAACAAGGGGCATGGACGAAAAAGATAAAATTATTACGGAACTCAAGCAGGAAATTATTCAACTGCGAGAAGAAATAAGGTTGCTCAAAGAAGATATTGCCCGGCTGGAGAAAGATTCGGGTAATTCTTCCAAGCCGCCGTCGAGTGATATCGTAAAGCCTAAAAAGACAAAGCGTAAAGTTTCCCGCAAGAAACGCAAACGGGGCGGGCAGGTTGTGCAGAACGTGGAGATTCGCGGGTATGGGAAGAATTCGATGTTCTATTTTAACCGAGGTGTGGTCGGTTCGACAATGCTCACCGCAGTAGAACAGGAGACCGCAAAGGAGCCCCGTGCCCCTTTGCTCTGTACGTTGCACAACGGAGAGGGCGGGATTCGAACCCGCGGTGCGGAAAAACCGCACACTGGTTTTCGAAACCAGCTCCTTAAGCCACTCGGACACCTCTCCAAAATAATAAAATACTAAAATCAAAAATCGAAATTCTAAACAAATTCAAAATCCAAATACCAAAATTCGAAACAAAAATAAGAATCCCCCGATTTTACATGAGGGGCTAATAAATACGAAGTACAAAATACACAATGCGTAATAGAAAAGCACGGCCAGAATGGCCGTGGCACATTTTCTACATCGGGGGCTATTGTCTCAGGGTTTTGTTGGGCTCCTTTATTAAAATAGTCCTTTAACTGAGCCGGTTTTTACATCGACGTCGATACGTCTAAAGGCCGGGTCGGAACCGGTGCCGGGCAGAAGTTTGATGTCGCCGGCAACGGGAACCAGGAAGCCGGCTCCTTTATATACCAAAATATCCTGGATGGGAAGTTCCCAATCGCGGGGGCGGCCCTTGAGATTGGGATCGTGGGTCAGGCTCAGATGGGTCTTGACCATGCAGGTGCCCAACTCTTTCGAATGCGGGTCCGCTTCGTATATCTGGAGTTTCTTTTTGGCCTCGTCGGTATAGGTGACACTTTTGGCGCCATAAACCTTTTTGGCAATCAGATCAATCCGCTTGCTAAGGGGGGTATCCAGTTCGTAGAGGAAGTGGAAATTATTTTTTTCGTCAGCCGCGGCTACTACGGCTTCGGCGAGTTCGACGGCTCCTTCACCGCCTTTGAGCCAATGGTCAGAGACCGTAGCGAAGGCGCCGTGCTGTTCGGCAACTTTGCGTACCAGGTCGATCTCGGCCTTGGTGTCGGTATGGAAGCTGTTGACGCAAACGACGGGGCGGACGCCGCTGGCCTTGACGGTTTCAATATGAGCGATGAGGTTGTCGCAGCCTTTTTCAAGCAGGTCCAGGTTCTCTTTGGTGTAAGCTTCGTCGAGGGGGATGCCGGGTTTTACGGGGGGGCCGCCGCCGTGCATCTTGAGGGCCCGGATGGTAGCAACGATTACGACGGCGCTGGGGATGAGTTTGGAAAAGCGGCATTTGAGGTTCCAGAATTTTTCAAAGCCGATGTCGGCGCCGAAACCGCTTTCGGTGACCAGATAATCGCTGAGCTTTAAGCCGATGCGGTCGGCGATGATAGAACTTTGGCCGATGGCGATATTGGCGAAGGGGCCGGCGTGGACAAAGACGGATTGGCCCTCAATGGTCTGCATCAGGTTTGGATTCAAAGCGTCGACCATCCAGGCGGTCATGGCGCCATCGACTTCGAGGTCGGCGGTGGTTACTTCGTTACCTTTTTTATCATAGGCCAGCACAATTTTGCCGATGCGCTGACGCATATCCGCCAGGTCTTTGGCTACGGCCAGGATGGCCATGATCTCGCTGGAGACGGTAATCTGAAAGCCGGACTCCATTTCGAAGCCGTCCATCTTACCGCCTTTGCCGATGGTGATATTGCGCAGGGCCTGGGCACAAAAATCTATGGCCCATTTCGACTGGACCCGCTCGGGGTCGATATCAAGTCGTTTTAGGTTTCGCTGGGCGAGTTTGGCATCGTCATAATTTCTTTCGTGCTGCATGCGACTGGTCAGGGCGACCATGGCGAGGTTGTGGGCGTTGGTAATGGAATCGATATCGCCGGTGAGCCTGATCGAAAAGGGAGTAAGGGGTATGCACTGGGATAGGCCGCCGCCGGCAGCTGATCCTTTTATATTAAATGTGGGGCCGCCGCTGGGTTGGCGGATCGCACCGATGACCCTTTTGCCGAGCCGGCCCAAGCCCTGGACCAAGCCCATGGAAGTGGTGGTCTTGCCTTCGCCCAAAGGAGTGGGGGTGATGGCGGTGACGTCGATATATTTACCCTGGGGGACGTCGTTGAGGCGATCCAAGACCTTAAGAAAATCGACCTTGCCCAGATGATTACCCATCGGAATTAATTCTTCTTTTTGCAGGGACAATTCATCGGCGAGCTGCCAAATGTCTTTCATGGTCTTTTCGGCAGCCTGAGCTATTTCCCAATCGGCCATTTTTACCGGATCGAGCTTGGCGGGACTGCCGGAACCGGATTTGGATGGTTGGGACATTTTAAACTCCTTATTGTGAATTAACAATCAACCAAAAAACATTTTAGGGCTGCTAAATACCGAAAGAATGATATAAAATAATGGTAATTATCTCAAATTTATTTTTTAGGGAGAAAATTATCCCGGATGATCGTTTGCAGAGTGCTATAACTGTTTGAGCAGCTGTTGCAAGCCGTCGAGGTTTTCCTTTAAGCTCTTTTCGGTATCAACATTCGAGCGATGGTCGAGGATGCCGATGGGACCGCTATAGCCGCTTTGAAGAATGATCCGCAGCATTTGCAGTTCATGTTGGCCCTGGCCCAGGGGGATGATTTTTGGTTTGGCATTATCATTCATACCGTTGAGGTTCAGGCAGAACAAATAGGGTTTCATCAGAGCCAGGACTTCACGGAAGTCGGCAATGTGCTCGTGGCCGTGATGGAGGTTATAGACGATACCGATCTGGTCACTGGCGGTTTTCTTACGCAGCCACTGGCAGACGGCAACCATATTTTCAGGTTCGCCGCCCCAGCCGCCATGGTTATACAATCCAAACTTACAACCGAGTGCCAGTGCTTTCTGGGCCATGGGCAGTAGTTTTTCTCCGGCGGTCTGGACTTTTTCCTGTTGGGTACCCTTTTGAAGATTCGGAATCATCATCCATATCTGGGGGTGGATGTTGTACTTCTTGATAAGTTTTGCCATGTCGGGATGCCAGCCCCAAAAGGCAAAGTAGTCCAGGTTGTGCTGCTGGTAGGCGAGTATTTCCTGCTCAAAGGTCGGCACGTGCTCGGCGCGCCAATCGTAAGCAACTTTTTTGAGGCCGAGGCGTTGGAGCATTTGGGCGCGTTGCTGAGGATTACGTTTGGCGGGGTCAAAGGGAACGATACACCAGGCGACGAGATTGTCCCTGGCAAAGAGTTTGTCCTTCAGGGTTGGCTTGTGGGTTAGCGGATGACAACTGCTTAGGACGAGTGTGACTAAGGAGCAAGCTATAAGTACGATTGCTAATTGCCGGTTTCTATAAAGTTTCTTGCTGATCATATTTTTCCTTTCTTGTTTAACAGAGCCAGGGACTACGCATGGGACGTGAGAGCATGCGGGCGGCGGTATCGTCGCCGATGATTTTTTCCTGTTGGGGGTCCCAATGAATTTTGCGGCCCAGACGCAGGGCAATATTGGCGAGATGGCAGACGGTTACCGAGCGATGCCCCTGGTCGATTGGGGCTACGGTAGGTTTGCGTGTTTCAACAGATTGCAGGAAATTGCGGTAGTGGTTGTCAGAATGACATAATCGAATTTCCTGAGGGCCGATTTTTTCTTTGAGGATTGATTTGGGGTGGGCATCCATTTGGCCGCGTCTGATAAAGAGCCAGCCTTGGTCTCCTTTAAAAGTAATGCCGTCGGGAAATGTGCCAGTAAATTCATCCTTGGCAAAACCGATAACCTTAACGCCGTTTTGATATAGCGCTTCCCAGCGCCAAGACAAGGCGGTGTTGAACAGTCCGTCTTGGGGGAATACGCCCTTACCTTCCATTTCTATCGGGCCGGTGTCGGTGGTTCCCAGGGCCCATTGGACGATATCTACATGATGGGCGCCCCAGTCGGTAACGCAGCCGCCGGCATAGTCGAATATCCAGCGCCAGCCGAAGGGGTGGACGCGTTTGGGGGAGAAAGGCTCTAAAGGGGCTGGGCCCAGCCACATGTCATAATCGAAACCCTTAGGTACATCTGAGAAATAAAATCCGTCACAAGACATGCTGCCCGGGGTTTCGACTTCGACGGTATGTATTTTACCAACGCGGCCGTTACGAACCAACTCGCATGCCCGGCGGAACTGCTGCTGTGAACGTTGCTGGGTGCCGGTTTGGAAGACAACGCCATAGCGCTGGACCTCGTTGACCATGGCTCGACCTTGTTTGATAGTTAAGGCCAAAGGTTTTTCGCAATAGATATCCTTACCCAGGCGGGCGGCCGTCATCACCAGCAGGGCGTGCCAATGATCAGGGGTGGCGATCATTACGGCGTCTATATCCTCTTTGTGTAAGAGATCGCGGAAATCATGATAGACATTGCAGCCGGGGTATTTCCGCTGGGCGGCGGGGCACTCGAAATAGGTCTGGATGGCTTTGATTGCTTCTCTTTGGGAATTTTCATCCACATCACAGACGGCTGCTATATGAGCGCCCTGTTCCAGCAGGCCGCGCATGTCCATACGGCCGCGACCACCGACGCCGATGCAACCGATCGAGATACGACTGCTGGGCGGTTTTTTACCATCCAGTCCCAAGGCTGAACCTGGAATAAAATATGGGCCGCCGGCCAGCGATAAAACTGAAGCAGTGGATTTTGTTAAAAAATCTCTTCTGTTTGGTTTCATGGGCACCTCAAGGCAACATGTTTTCATTTTGTTTCATGGAGCAATTTGTTATTTATTTTTCGCCAGGCAGCAATGGAGTGGGCCAGGTGAACTTTGGGGTCTTCCTGGATGCCGTACACCTGCAAACCAATCGGTCCCTTGTAGCCCAAGTCCTTGAGCATTTCCAATGCGCCATAGATATCATAGGCGCCTTTGTCCAGGGGTTGGATGAGCTCTTTCCAGGTGGGGCCCATATCTGCACCATTAATAGTCACAAAGGATAGATAGGGCAGGGCGTCCTGCAATATGCCAAGTAAATTTTGGCCCTTGCTGACCTTGAGCCAATGGCAGAGGTTAAAGATGGCGCCCACGTTTCTACGGTTAACCTTGCGGGTGAGCCGAACCGAATCTTCGCAGCGTTCCAACCATAAACCAGAATGAGGATACAAGGCCACGCGCACGCCCTGTGGTTGGGCCATGTCGGCGATCTCGCGGATAATCTGAACCGCTTTTTCGTCGCCGGCGGGATCGGAGGGTTTGTATTTTTGACTGGAAGCGTGCAGCCACAAAGTTGCATCGCGATGAGCTAAAAGTTCGATGATTTCTTTTAGCTTGGGGTCATATTTGGGTTTGTCACCGTCGAGGTTGACGGGAGTGTAAAAGGTATAGAGGCGCAGGCCCTGACTATCCAATTCCTTAAGCAACTGGGGCAGGCCATCATAGCTATTAAAGTAGGTGCCGTTGTAGCCGAGATCCTTGAGCATGGTAACATACTGCTCGGTGGTTAGGCCCAGGCGTTTGGGATCTGTGCCCAAGACGAAAAAGTCAGGATAGTCTATAGGGGCTATCCAGACGTTGCGATAGGCCACGGGGCCGTGGTCGCCCTGAAAACGAAACGGGCCGGATGGTCTTTCGGTGGGGAAAATCTTTCCACCCCGGGTGGGGCCGAAGAGTTCGAGGTTGTCATGAACGAGGATGCCGTTGTGAAATACCTTGAGGAATCTGGCGTTGGCGATTTTGTTACCGTTCTGATCGAATTTAGCGGATCGGAAAACCACATCGTATGTTTGCCACTTGCCGGGAGGGAAGGAAGCGTTTACGCGGGGTGAATGTCCTTCGAATCCTTTGGGCTGGCGTTTGGGATCCCAGCGTTGATAGATTCCGCCGCATTCGATGCCGGGATACTCGGAGGGTTTTTGCCAACTATCGAAAATCTGCACTTCATATTGGCCGGTAAAATAAACGCCGGAGTTGGAGTCTTTGGCAAGGAGGAATTCGATGTGAGCGCGTACGTCGCCGAACTCCATTTTGGTGACGAGGTTTTTGGTTTTACCCTTAGGGCCGTTCCAGAGAACGCCGGTGCCCGGCTGGGAGGCTAAAAGCTTTTCGTTATCGGAGTCTATGAAAGCCCGGCCCACGATTTGCCAATTGCCGGTGTCACCATCTCGCCAAGGTGATAAATCGTTTTCAGTCAGCTTGACTATACTTTTTGCATCCCAGGTTTGGGCAGTGAGAGGATTGGATAGTGAATCGGCGAGAATAGCTAATACTAACATGAGCACAAACAGTTGAGATTGTTTTCTCATTGGAGCCTCCTAATTTTAAAGAAATTTACCAAATAATCCTTGTGTTAATTTTCTAAAAACCAGAGAAACAGTATATCAGTTTACCTGAGCCTGGACAACCACTGAGGTAACAGGTTAGTTACGGCTGGGGGGTCAGTTTGACGGTCTTGAAATTCATCAGGTTGTCTTTGGCGATAGTTTTGGGCTTTATGGTTAATTGATATCTGCCGGGTTTACTGAATTTGACGTTACCAATATTTACAGTCTTGAATTTATTCCAGGATTTGATTCCTTTAGTCTTAGCAGATAGATTTTGGCCGGCGGTAGAAAGGACATATTCGCTGCCGCCGGAGCCCTTAGCGCAGGCAGCGGTGACCGAGACAGCGAAGGTGCCGGGCTTATCGAGTTTAAACTCCCAGCTAATCCAGTCGTTTTTGTCGGACCAGTCTGAAATATAGTCGCTCAGGCTGGTGCCGTGACCAACGTGGTAACAGACTTTTGAGCCGTGGGTCTGGGCGTCACGGGCCCAAAGTTCAAGAGAGCCGTCGGAGAGGGGCCGAATGGTATTGTCAACCTGGGGACTGCCTTTCAGGCAAAGGACAACCACCGAGGCGATAAGGTCGGGAGGAGTTTTGGGAAGGCCAATTACAATATTGTCCGCCTGACGTTTGATAGGGAGCTTGCGGTGAGAAGGATCGGCAAGCAGGTAGGCGGAGGTGGGGGTGCTTAAAAGTCCGGGTACGACAAGACGAGCGTCTTTGGGCCAATCGAAGACGTGCAGATAGAGTTTGTCTGCCTTGCGGGTGCACCGTCCCCAGGGGAGATAGCGAAAGGGGCTGGCGGTGGTACCGTAGATAGATTCGCCGTTGGTTTTCATCCACTTACCCATGGCGGCGAGACGTTCGACGCTGGGAGCGGGGATGAGGCCTTCGGCGGTGGGGCCGACGTTGAGAAGGAAGTTGCCGCCCTTGCTGGTGATGTCGATAAGTTTATGGATAAGGTCTTCTTTTGATTTCCAGTGGTGGTCGTTTTTCTTGAAGCCCCAGGTGTCGTTCATGGTCATGCATGCTTCCCAGTCGTGGCCGGGGATGCCGGTGTTAGGGATGAACTGTTCGGGGGTGCCGTAGTCACCATCGTCACGCTCGCGTTTGCCGACACGGTTGTTGATGATTATGTCAGGTTGAAAGCTGTGGACAAACTGTTCCAGCTCGCGGCCTTGGGCGCGGTCCCACTGAGGAATCCATTCGCCGTCAAACCACAAGATGCCCAAAGGACCATAGTTGGTAAGAAGCTCGCCGAGCTGGCCGTAGAGGAATTTTTTGTATTTAGGGAAATCGGTTTTCTGTTCGGGGCGGTACCAGTCCATAATGGAATGGTAGAAGCAAAACTTAATGCCTTGCTCGCGGCAGGCGAGGGCGAGCTCCTTTAAGGGGTCGCGTTTAAAGGGAGTGGCATCGACGATGTCATAGTCGGTGAGTTTGCTGTCAAAGAGACTAAAGCCATCGTGGTGTTTACTGGTGATGACGATGTATTTCATGCCGGCGTTTTTGGCGATGCTGACCCATTGGCGGGCGTCGAACTTGGTGGGGTTGAACTGCTGGGCCAGGGGTTTGTATTGATCGACGGGGATTTTAGCGTGGTCCATGATCCATTCGCCGTTGCGGCCAGCATCCTTACCGTTCCAGATGCCGGCGGGGACGGCATACAAGCCCCAATGAATAAACATACCGAAACGGGCATCTCGAAACCATTGCATACGGGCGTCATGGGCTTTTTTGGTTTCATCCTCTCTGGTCCAGGGTTTAGAAGACCGGGGAGAACAGGACAAGCAGTTAATTAGTAAAAGGGAAGCAACAATAATCAAAAGGGTGATGGGGGTGGAAAATTTTCGGGGTTTCATAAGCATCTTTCTTTTCATATTACTCCAAAGGTCCAATTTACACTAAAACAACTTCTTATAATAAGCGTTGCATACGCTTTTTGCCATTTTGAAATTATGACCGACGTTAATCACCGGCGATATTGTTTAAGTATTGTTCCAGGTTTGTATAACCGTCGTTATCGTTATCGAGTTTTTGGTCGGCGGGATTTTTGGGATCCAATAGGTGCGCTATTTCCCAGCTATCGGGTATGCCGTCTTTATCGCTGTCAAGGGGGGCGGTGCCCGGGGCCAGGGTGGGCCAGGCACCTACTTCGGTTTGGGAATCGATGATCTTACCGGTGCAGTTCTTAACATCCTTTATTACCCGCCGGTCAACGGGGTCGCGGCGGGGGAGGGTAGCTCCGGACTGGGCTAAAACTTTTTGATAGGCAATTTCGGCAGTATCCGTATGAGTTGCCACGACGGGAAAAGGTTCTTTGAGCTTGTTTATATTTTCAGCATGGGCAATCAGGGCCCAATCATCCTTGATCACTACATCACCATCGACAAGTACGTTACCCTGAGGGAATATGTAAGTGGTTTTTCCGCCGATAATAAAAGCAACACGCGAATTCTTTTCAATGGACGGACCTACCTTCAGGTAGTTGCCGATGTAATTGATTATAGCGGCGTCTGCCGATGTGTAGCCGGGCAGTATTCCCCAGTTGTATATGACATTGTTGCGGAAATCCAGATGAATTGAGGCAGAGGGTTCACCATAAGTTCCGGGACGTGGGTTCCTGCTGTTGTTGTGAGCATAGAGGTTGTGAAGGAAAGATACCCTGCCGTTGGTGCGAATCAGGGAACCCATTCCATGAGGGCCCTTCTGGTGCCAACTGTTGCGTAAGCTCTCACTGATAATGCACCACTGGACCGTGGTGGCGGTAGTGCCAACTCCGGAGACCGAGAGATTTTCATCGATACTCCAGCTAGTGGAACAGTGATCCACGATAGCATTTTGCGCCCTGACTATGCAGATAGCATCCTGTTCGATTCTGCTTTTATCACCCGGACGAATTCGAAGATAACGAACAACAACATCGTGGGTATTATGGATTACAATACCGTAATCCTGCAGACATATTCCGCCGCCGGGCGCTGACTGGCCGGCGATGGTAATAAAGGGATTTCTGATAATCAGAGGCGCTTTCAAGGCAATTGTTCCTGATGTTTGAAAGACTATGGTCCGCGGCCCTTCAGCATCGATCGCAGAGCGGAGGCTGCCCGGGATTTCTTTTTCGGGCTTGATTGCGGGACGGGCGGGCAGTATCACTTCGCCGGTGGCATTTCTCTTGATGGGGCCCCGGGGGCCAATGCCGGGATGATAGTCTGCGAGAGTGGTGACTATATAGACCTTTCCGCCGCGGCCGCCGCGGGAATATGCCCCAAAACCTTCGGCGGTGGGGAAGGCCAGCTGAGTTTCATCTGCGAAAACAACTGATACAATTGAAAGTGCGACAACAGATAATAAAAGGGCAAATTTCAGGTGTGATTGTCTGTTTGAATGCAAGGGTAGGAGTGCTCCTGTTGGGCTTAACTTTATTCGTATTGCCATTTTAGTATCCAGGGATCTTTGGTGCGCTGGTTGTCCACGACATATAAAATGACGTTGGGTCTGGAGGAAGGTTTGTCGGCGGCAAAAGAGAGGTTGGGCAATGTCAGGGCGGCGGCGCCAACGCCGATTGTTTTGAGAAAAACACGACGGTTGTGTAGTTGGTTATACATGTTGACTTTCGCTCCCATAGGATCAAGGTATGGTGCGTTCACTGGTGCATGTGAGAGACAGTACATGTTCTTGTCTTTATATATAGTCTCATCAAGAAAAAATCAAGGAAGAACCCCAAAGGTGCCCCTATGGGCGGGTGAATTTGCAATATTTACACTGAATACGATTTGGGCTATACTGCCTGACTGGTTTCGTTTAGTAAAAATTGAACAAATTTAAGGAAGGAAAACCGTCGGAAGAGTAATGGATAGCAACAAGAAAAATGTAGAGCGGTTGCCGGTACGAATTTTTGAAGATGACAAAGAAGCGTCACGGGCGGTGGCGGAGCGGATAGCGGAGGTGATCCGGGCTAAGGCGGCAGATGGGAAAAGCACCGTGTTGGGGTTGGCGACGGGGAGAACGCCGGTGAATGTGTATAAGGAATTAATCCGGATGCACAAGGAAGAGGGGCTGGATTTTTCGCAAGTGATTACGTTTAACCTGGATGAATATTGGCCGATCGAACGAGGGGCGCTGCAGTCTTATTATCGATGGATGCACGAGAACCTTTTTGATCATATAAATATCCTGCCGGAAAATGTTCATTTGCCCAGTGGTGAGGTGGCCGAAAGGGAGATAGAGGCGCATTGTCGTAAATACGAAGTAGCGATCCGGGCGGCTGGGGGAATAGATTTGCAGATACTGGGTATCGGGCGGAACGGGCATATCGGTTTTAATGAACCGGGATCAACCAAGCAGAGCCGAACGCGGAGGATTCGACTGGATCGTCTGACCCGCAAGGATGCAGCGAGTGATTTTTTCGGGGAGGAGTATGTACCCGACTGGGCACTGACGATGGGAGTGGGGACTATTCTGGAGGCGCGGGAAATATGTCTGCTGGCTTTCGGGGAACATAAGGCGGCGATTATCCGGCGGCTGGTGGAAGGAGAGGCGTCGGGGCGAGTGGCGGCAAGTCATTTGCAGGAACATCCTAAGGTAACTATATATCTGGATCAGGCGACGGCGGCGGATTTGACGCGGATAGCGAAACCTTGGGCGCAGGGGCCATGCGTATGGGATGATTTGCTGAAACGGCATGCGGTAATATGGCTGGCGCAGAAGCTGAAAAAACCCATCCTGAAATTGACCGACGAAGACTACGCGGAAAACGGACTGGGAGAACTACTGGGAGTTGCCGGGGGGGCGTATAAATTGAACATCGAAATCTTCCGGAAACAGATGCAGACCATAACAGGTTGGCCCGGGGGGAAAAACGAGGCGAAAAGAGTTCTAATTTTCAGTCCGCATCCGGATGATGACGTGATCTGTATGGGCGGGACGATGATGCGGTTTAAGGAGCAGGGGCATGAGGTGCATGTGGCCTACATGGTGAGCGGTTACCTGAGTGTTTTTGATCATGATGTTATGCGCTATGGGGATTTTGTCTGTGAGTTTAACAGGATATTCGGTCTGACGCCGGAGCAAACGGCGACGATCGAAGAACATATTGATCAGTTCCTCAGGCAAAAGAAGCCGGGAGATATTGACAGTAAGGAAATTCAGGCGATCAAGGGATTGATCCGGCGGGCGGAGGCACTGGATGCGGCGCGGTTCTGCGGACTAGATGAAAAGAATATGCATTTCCTGGATATGCCTTTCTATGATACCGGGACGGTGCAAAAGCTTTCCGTCGGGCCGAAGGATATCGCGGTGGTACGTGATGTTTTGGACAAGGTCAAACCGGAGATGGTATTTGCAGCAGGTGATTTGTCCGATCCTCACGGGACACACAGGTTGTGTTTAGAAGCGCTGCTTGAGGCCCTCGATGAGTATTGTAAAGTTGAAAGCAATAAACCCGAAATATGGTTGTATCGTGGGGCCTGGCAGGAATGGGAGCCGGAACAGATCGATATGGCGGTGCCCTTGTCCCCGGATGAGTTGAAGCGGAAGCGTTTCGCTATTTTCCGCCATGAAAGCCAGAAAGACCGGGCGATGTTCCCGGGGCCCTATGACAGCAGGGAGTTCTGGCAGCGGGCGGAGGAGCGGAATATGACCACGGCCCGGATATACGATGAGTTGGGACTGCCGGAATATCATGCGCTGGAAGCGTTTGTAAGGTATCCGCTGCGGTATTCAGAGCACATCCGCGCCCAAAGAGAGACGTAAAATTAAATTCCTAAAATTATAATTTCAGCCGACGTTTCGTTTTTAGGAGCAGTACAAATATGGATTACATAGATTTGGAAGCACTGGGGCTCAAGACCAATTTCACCATCGTTGACTGGGTTATCGTGATCTTATACCTGTTGGGCATTGTAAGTGTGGGGGTGTATATCAGGCGGTATGTCAAGAATGTAACGAGTTTTATTGTGGCGGGCAGAAGTCTGAAGACCTATCTGGCAATCGCGACCATGATCGGGACGGAACTGGGACTGGTTACGGTGATGTATGCCTCACAGAAGGGGTACACGGGGGGATTTGCAGCCTTTCACATAGCATTTGCGGCGGCAATTGTGACTTTGATGGTGGGGTTGACGGGATTTATCGTGGTGCCGCTGCGGCGCATGGGGGTTATGACGATACCGGAATTTTATGAAAAGCGGTTCGGTAAGGGGGTGCGGATTCTGGGGGGGATAATTTTGGCCTTTTCCGGGATTCTCAATATGGGAATGTTCCTCAAGGCGGGGTCATTGTTTGTGATGGGCGTTACCCACATGACCTCGCCTAGGGATCTGAAGTTAATCATGACGGTTCTATTGGGGTTTGTGTTGCTTTATACAACGCTGGGGGGAATGGTATCTGTGGTGGTATTGGATTATATTCAGTTTGTGGTTCTTTCATTTGGACTGTTGGCTACCAGCATCATCGCGATCAGGAATCTGGGGTGGCACCATATAGTCGATACCGTCCAGCAAGTGCAGGGGGAGGCGGGCTTTAATCCATTCCATGGAGAAGGATTTGGCACTTCCTATGTGATATGGATGTTCTTTATGGGGCTGGTGAGTTGTGCGATTTGGCAGACGGCGGTCATCCGGGCCTGCTCGGCGGAAAGTATCAAGGTGGTGCGCAAGCTTTATATCTGGTCGTCGATAGGTTTTATGATTCGTTTTCTCATACCCTACTTCTTTGGAATTTGCGCCTTGGTATATATATTCGATCACGAATCTTTGCGTAATATCTTTCTGCCGGGGGGGAAAACGGCTGATTCTCAGACAACGCTTATGGCTATGCCGGTCTTGCTGAGTCAGATTCTGCCGGCCGGGTTAATCGGGATAATAAGTGCGGGGATGCTGGCGGCGTTTATGTCAACCCATGACAGTTATCTGTTATGCTGGTCTTCGGTTCTGACGCAGGATGTGGTGGCGCCCTGTTTTAAGAAGGAACTATCCTCAAAAACGCGCCTGTTACTGACACGTCTTTTTATTCTGACTATTGGCATTTTTATCCTGATCTGGGGCCTTTGGTATGATCTGGGACAAGACCTATGGGATTATATGGCGATCTCAGGGGCTATTTACTTTACGGGGGCTATAGCGCTATTGACCTGCGGTTTATATTGGAAACGAGCCAGTAAGACAGGGGCGTATTTGGCACTGGTTTGCGGATTTTTGGCGATTTTGGGGTTAAAACCCATACAGAGATTTTGTGGGTTCGAGCAGGAAATTCCCACTGAAATTGTGGGGTTGACGGTGATTGGGTTAGCCATAGTGGGTATGATTCTGGGTTCGCTGATATTTCCCGATCGGGTGACAGAAAAAATTGAAGGGAGTGAAATAAGATGAATTTTTGGATAAATTTCTGGTCGTTCTTTTTTTATACAAGCCTGGTACTTTTTGGTGGGCTGGCAATTGTTGTTTCTATAGGTGGTTTTTTCAATATCCGCTCCATGTTCAAGAGCATGGCCGAACAAGGGGCCTCCGAAGAGGACGTAACGGAGAACAATACATAAGGCAACCCCTAATAATCCGAAATTCGAGGGTTGAAACGGTGATTAAAAATAACCGCATGGGCTAACTCGTGCTACGTAGCGAAGCTACTTCGCAGAGTAGTAAGCCCATCTACCAGGGAGTCTAAAAAATGAAAATGATTTCAATCTCAGGGACAGTTTCCAAAGGATGGTTGGCTGGAGCGTTAGATGTGCGGTTTGATCGTGAGTATTATTTCAACCCGGCTCAGCGTTACGCGATCGACAGTCGCTGCCATGATTATGTCGAGGAAAAGTTTGGGGGTATGGGGCTTTTTTATTCGGAGTCCAATCTGGGCCAATTCGAATATTGGGGTAAAGATCAAGTACTCGTCGGAGGTATTCAGCCCAACATGATTATGGGTATGCTGCTGGGGGCCGAGTTTGTGCCCTATAATAATAATGACGCGGATATCACGGCACATTGTCTGGTGGGCAAAACGGCCGCCGAGCTGCCTGGGCCTGATGTGCTTTTGGATCACGAATTGGTCAGGCTTTTTGATGAGCAGATACTTAAGTTGCAGAATGATTCTGAAAGAGGGCTTTGTCCCATCCCGCCGTTTTACTGGGACCTTTCCGGCCGAGCAACGATCCATGGGGTTATGACTTCGGCGCAGAAATTTTTCGGCGAAACATTTTATATGGATATGATGACCGAGCCGGAGCGCTGTCTGGAAATCATGTTCTGGATTGCGAAGGCTTATGTGGTGCTTTGCCGACACTTTTCCGAGATTGCAAAATTACCCATAACCGCGGTACATGTGGGTGAGTGTTCGGCCTGCATGGTAGGGCCGGATCTGATAGAGCAATTTGTTGTGCCGGTGACTTCACTAATCGGGAGGGAACTAGGCCCTCTACGGTTACATTCCTGCGGCCCCAGTAGTTCGCATCTGGGGGCATTCAAACAAATTGAAAATTTGAATAGTCTGGATTTGGGAGGTGACACCTCGATTGGTAAGGTGCGGGAATTATTCGGGAAAGAAATGTTTATTTCAGTATCGCCAATGCCGCATGATATGTCGGCCGAGGGCTCAGAGACGATATTGAGATGGGCCCGGAGTATCAATGATGAAAATGACGGAGGCCCTCTGGCATACGTATATCATCTTGAGCCCGATTATAATATTGATAATCTCCGCGCCCTGA
>Ga0272442_10000870_pt1 | contig 47319 bp, 19 predicted proteins | sample SSMForm2O_FD_200262 | JGI IMG/M metagenome (GOLD analysis project Ga0272442, IMG submission 200262) | Marine sediment archaeal communities from Little Sippewissett salt marsh, Falmouth, MA, United States - SSM-Form-2O | ecosystem: Environmental > Aquatic > Marine > Wetlands > Sediment ...
ATATGCTAAGAGTGTGAATACTACCGGTATGGATGCCGCGGATAAAAGGAGTAAAGGATTGCGAATCCTTTTTGTGAATCAATTCTATAGCCCCGATGTGGCGGCCACGGGCCAACTATTGGCCGATATGGCAGAGGAGCAGGTAAAGCAGGGGCATGAAGTTCATGTGGTTTGCAGCCGCCATACGTATGTGGGTAATAAAAAGATTTATCCCGACAACCAAATCATAAATGGAGTCCATGTGCACCGGATCAGTGCGACGGGGTTCGGTCGAGAGAGATTCTGGGGCAGGGCGATGGATTATCTGTCTTTCCATCTTTGGGCCTGGAGAAGGATACTGGCATTACCACACATGGATGTATGTGTGAGCTTGACGACGCCTCCATTTATAGGTTTGATCGGAGCCTTTTTGAGAGGGAGGAAGTTCGGCCGGCTAGTTCTCTGGAATATGGATCTGTATCCGGAGGTATTGGCCGCGTATAAAGTGGTGAAGAAAAAAGGTTGGTTGTACAGGCTGCTGGCCAAGGTGAACAAATATGTGTATAGCCGGGCGGATCAGATCATATCGCTGGGAGAAGTGATGACACAAAGACTGATCGGTGCCGGAGCGAAAAAAGAAAAAATTGTCACGGTGCACAACTGGGTTCCCGGTGAGGTGATCGAGCCTATTCCGGTACAAAGTTCCCGAGCCCGGGATAACTGGAATTTAAACGGGCAGGTTACGGTGATGTATTCGGGGAATCTGGGGCGGGGTCATGATTTGAATACAGTGGTACATGCCGTAAGCCAATTAGATAAGCAATATAATGTGCGTCTGGTATTTGTAGGTCAGGGCAGTATGGCAAAGCCGCTTCGGCAACTTTGCAGCGAACTGGAAATGGACAATGTGGATTTCCATGAGCCGCAACCCCTGTCGTTTTTGGCGGACAGTATGGCCGCCGGTCATATTCATCTGGTTTCTCAGAGGCCGGGTACGGAAGGATTGATTTTGCCGTGTAAGCTTTATGGGATTATGGCGGCGGGCAGATGCGTTTTATATAACGGACCGGGAAACTGCGAAATTGCCCGCATTGTACGAGCAAGTGAATCCGGGGTAATTGCGCCGGCGGGCAATATCCGGGCGCTGGCAGGGGCCTTGAAGCTGCTGGTCAAAGATAAACAACTACGCGAAAATATGGGACGACGGGCCCGCAGATATTACCAAAATCATTTCGGCCGGGAACGCAGCATGGCGGTCATTTCGGAGGTAATTACCGGAAAGCGTCTCACGCAGGAAAATGAAGCACCGGAACAGCAGATTCAACAGGAGATAAAAGCCCGACTAGATTTGCAGCCTCCTATCGGTCAGTATGCCAGTGCCAGCTCGGTCATACCCTCAGTCCAGCATTTTGCGGACACCCCCACCCCAGAAAAAACATGGGTATGACCATTATTTCTATACACCTCTAAAAAATTCCCCCTAAAAACGTGTCACGAGAGCAAGAGTCTGTAATTGTTTACAGTTATCAGATAAAAAATACAAAAAAAGAACCCCTGTTCGGGGTCCGGGGGCAGAGGACTTCGAATTGAAAATAAAAGTGTAAAGCGGCGGGAAGAGTTATTTTTTCTTGGTACCGCAAGCGGGTTTTTTGGCGGCCTTTTTAGCGGTTTTTTTCTTAGCTTTACTCTTGTTGCCTGCTGAACATCCACAACCCTTACACATGATTTTATCTCCTTGTAAATAGTTGTTTCATATATAAATATTCCTATCGTTATTTTATATCGGTTGATAGCGATAAGGCAAATGAACAATTCTATTATCCGACATTGAGAGGGAAAAGTCGGTCCGTAAAAAGGTTTACATCCGTCAAAAGGTCCTTTAACAGGCGATAAGCGTAATATAGAACTGCGAAAGTTAAGTTTATAATGGCGAAAATTTTAACATGAAAGTTTTGATCTTAAAAGGTCCCAGATCAAATTTGAGAGTGTTGCTGGCGGAGTCCAGCTTTTGGGCCGGATCTTCTATCAAGTTTGCTTCCCAGGCAGCGGAAACACCCGCACTAAAGGTAATAGTTACATTGTCGGCGGCTCGGCCGGCAGCTTCGTAAACCCGGCAGATGACGGTGCCTTCTTGCTCGCCGGGCTTTAGAGCAGAGATTACCACATTGGGATGCGAAACCTCAGCGAGTCCCCAATCAGGAGGCAATTTTCCCTTGTGCGGGGTGGTCTTAAAGACCAGCAGTGGCTGGTTAAATTCCAGCCCCTTCTGCCAGACTTGGGCATCCTGCCAAGTGCCCAGATGAGGAACCAGGGCATAGTAAAAGTGAAATCGTTTGCCCAGATCAAAGCCGGACTCAGATGATACTCCCTGTTCATAGCCGCCAATAGTACCATATCCCAGAATACAAGTAGAACGCATCAGGGAAAGCATCAGAGTGTCATCACTGACCAGGTTTCCGGGTAGACCGCGGTTTATTAGAGCCAGTCCCTGTCGATCATTGTGGTAGTCGATCCAGTTCTGAGCCGGAAACTCAATCCCTTGCGGGCGCTGGATGGCACCAAATGGAATTTCATGCGTGCTTAGGCCGTCTTTAATGGAACTGGGGAAAAGAACCTGATAACGTACCTGTTTCTCGTAGTTGATAATTTCCGTGTGCATATCTATCCGAGGCAGACCGGCATAAAGACGTACCCTGGTAACCAAAACACCTTTTTCTCCGAAACGATACGAGGCCTGATACTGAGAACAGACTGGTCCTGCTTCCAGAGAACTGGTTTCAGGAGTAAATTGGTAACTTAGTTTTGCGTTTTCAGGATTAGGTACCGGCTGCTTATTCTTCATGGCGATTCGACTCGAACCATCCAGGGTGCGGTAGAGTTCCCAGAGATCGCCGGCATCCGGCTGACAGGAGATGATATTGGCCGGAGCGCCCAGTACTTCCCATTGGTTGGACTTGACGAGCAGGTTGGTCAGGGCACCGGTCTTGAGGTCAAAAGATAATTTGTATAATTGGTTCTCGATTGAATTTCCCTCGATTTTCACGGCAGCTTTAGCAGGTAATTTGCAGGGAGAATCAAGCGGCAGGACATGGTAGGTGGCATATCCCAGGGCCGGAACATTTTGGGCCAGGAATATAATTTTTGCGGTTTTAAGACCGCCATCTTCATAGCAGGACTTAGCAAGAATCTGCACAGGTATGACTTTACCAGCCGAGTTTGTCAATTTCAGGTCCCGGACCGGGCCTTGCGAAAAACCGAGCTCTACTTCGGCGATATCCGATCGCGGCCAGTTCAGAGAATTGAATACAACCAGGGGAATCCCCGGGCTGCGGGTGTCAATGTGAGGAGTGAGCAAACGCTCGTCCTTCTCGACGAAATCTTCGGCAAGACAGGTGGAAAAATTGTAACTGCTAATAGTGTCATCATAAACATGATCGGTCATCACCCCGGACATAAGATCATGAGCCTGGTTGAAAAGCATCGGTTCCCAGGCCTCCCAGAGCCTCTGAATACAAACCGGTTTGCCCAGTAATTCGGTTAGCACACCAAGTTTTTCGGCGGTAGTCAAAAGCCTTTCCAGATTTCTCATCTTTTGTTTGAGCTCGATACGGCTGCTGTAGGTTCCCTGGAAGATGGGATTGAGCTCACCCCGGATAACCGGACGATTTTTACGCTGGGCTACTATAGTTTCGAAATCAGTAGGAACGGTAAAGCACATTTTGAAGGGTGCATCCTTTTGCTGATTAAACTTGTGCACCATTTCGGGAAGCATAAATTCAGGCTCGGCAACGTCCGAACCTACCAAGGCTACGCGTTCAGGGTCTCGGACGAAAGGCGTGAGACTATCGAAATGTGCCTGAGCAAAGGCCTTGAATTCGGGAAAAGTTTTCGGAATGCCGTACATCATAGTATAGCCGGCCCTTGCCGGTGTCCAAAAGGCGGGAATTTGAGAACCGTCGATCCCTTCCCACATAAATTCCATGGGTATCTCCTTGTTGGGAACACCCCTGAAGAACCAGAACGATTTATAGCCAGCGAGTTTGAGAAGCTGCGGCATCTGCGCGTGATGGCCGAAAGAGTCCAGTTCCCAACTGACAGTTACATCCACCCCCAAAGTTCGGCGGTAATAACCTTTGCCGTAGAGGATCTGACGCACGAAAGATTCACCGCCGGGCATGTTCTCATCGGCCATAACATCCGTGCCGCCGACGAGCTGTAATCTCCCCTCGGCTACCATTTTGCGGAAGAGGGCTTGTTTTTCGGGGTATCTTTCCAGGAAGGGCTTGACATAACAGACCTGATCGAGAACAAACCGATAATCGGGATACAATTCCATTAAGCGAAGAGCGGTGAGAATGTGCGGCAGACCTATCTGGAGATATTCCTCCCGGGTTTTGAAAACGGCCCCTTCCCAGTGCGTGTGGGGTATCAGATAAAACGTGTTCTGCCGAACGGGACCCGAAGTATTTTTAGATGAATCAGCACTCACCTTGAGCAACGGGAAAAATAAAATGCCAACCAAAAGGTTGATAATCAAACAATGACGACACATGTGAATCTTCTCCTATATGCAATATATGGGCCGGGCCCTCGATTGATATTATTCAATGCCCAGTCTTTTCTCGGTTTCTTCCAATGGTATCCCCTTGGTTTCCGGCATGATGAAAATTACAAATAATAGCTGCAGCACCATCATAAAGGCAAATACGGCAAAGGCAAAGCCGCCGGAGATATCAGCGATTTTGGGGAATAGCCAGGATACGGCGGCGGCCATACACCAGTGGGTGAAGCACCCCAGGGCCTGGCCCCGGGCCCGAACGCGGTTGGGGAAAATCTCGCTGATAAAGACCCAGATAACAGCGCCCTGGCCGAAGGCGTGCGAAGCAATGAACAAAAGCAGGCCGGCCAATAACAATCGGCTGCCCGTCGGGGGGAAATTGGTGCCATAGCGGTGGAATAACAGAGCTACGGTTGTCAAGCTGACGATATATCCGATTGATCCAAAAAACATCAGGGTTTTTCTGCCGCAACGGTCAATAATGGCCATAGCGATCATGGTGAATAACAGATTAATACCACCGACTGCTACCACCTGTAACAAGGCTTCATTTTCCCCGGCACCGGCCATCTTGAAAATGTGCGGCGCGTAATACATCAGGGCATTAATCCCCGAGAGCTGATTAAAAAGCGCGATCAGAACCGCAAGCATAATCGGCTTGGAATACTTTTTGCAGTAGAATCTTTCCCGCGTAAGCTGATGGTCCTGAACAAGGGAAGCTTCAATGGCCTGGATCTCTTCGTCAACATTGTCGGTATCCGTGCCCAGAAGCATTAGCACCTGATGGGCTTGCTCTTTGCGGTTTTTTGCAATCAGCCAGCGAGGACTATAAGGGTTGGCAAAGAGGAGGAAGAAAAAAGCAACTGCTGGGAAAGCTTCCACGCCAAACATCCATCGCCAGGCAACATCTCCAAAGATATCCACGCGGGTAATAAGGTAATTTGAAAAGTAAGCCAGAAGGATACCGAGGACAATATTAAACTGGGTGACCGCCACCAAACGTCCACGAACCGGAGCGGGTGAAATCTCGGAAATATACATCGGAGATACAACAGAAGCACCACCAACTGCCAGACCTCCAAGAAAGCGAAATAAAAGGAATGACACCCAATCCCAGGCAAGGGCGCTGCCAAGAGCAGAAATAAAATAGAAAACCGCCAACACGACAAGTATGTTTCTTCTCCCCCAGCGGTCGGTCGGATATCCTATCGCAATAGAACCAATGATTGTTCCAATGATAGCGCTGGCTACCGTAAAGCCAAGGGAAAGACTCCGCAGGTCAAAAACCTCCGTCAAGGCAACGGTTGTACCTGAAATCACAGCGGTATCGAAACCAAATAGCAATCCTCCCAGAGCTGCAACAACGGTACTTCTCAGCAGGAAGGCAGTATTTTTCATAGGGTGATTCCTTTCTATGGATGGTTCTGTTTGGCATTTTTGCCGGTTTAATATTCAGACATAATTGTCGGAAAGGTTCTATGTTTTGTGCAAGGTTTGGAGCAGGTAATCAGTGGAAAAAGAGAACAGGTGAAACGGCAAAAATCCCAACCCGGACGGAATAAGTGTTGGAAGAATGTGGCATTGCTCACCTGTGGTTTTCCGTTAAGCTGTTCAAACATTTTGAAAGATAATTAAGAAATGCCGATAACGGATTTTACGATTATCTTGTGTTCATAAATTCCTTGCTTACATCACACACCATTACGTTTTCAATTTTACGCTGTAAAATCCCGATATCAGTTTGACTCACCTGAGAGTCTGTAATAACGGTGTTGATTTGATCTATATCCAATACTTTACAAAGACTTTTCTGGCCGAATTTTGAGTGATCCACCAGCAGTACGACCTGGGAGCTTTTAGAAACTATGATTTGCTTTATTCGATAAGTTGCCACCAATGATTCATATGTTCCCTCGTTTGTTGAAAATCCTTTCGTAGAAACAAACGCCTTGTTGATAAAATATTTTTCCGCCTGAGTTTCGGCTTCCGGACCAGTAAGACAGTAGCTAACCGGATCGTGCTGACCACCTATACATATAACTGTTACTTTCCTGCTGTGCACCAGTTCCATATATACCAGCAGCGAATTGGTAACCACCGTCACCGGCGTTTCGGTTTCAACTATCGTTTTTGCCAATTCCAGGCAGGTGGAACTGCCGTCCAGATAAATAATATCCTGTGTATCGATTAAACTAACCGCTTGCAGGGCTATGGCCTTTTTTTCCCGGCTGTGAACCGACAATCTGCTGAGAACCTGCGACTCAAACATATCTGCCGGTGCATCAAATATTTGGGCACCGCCCAGTGTTTTTATTACTTTTCCTGCAGCGGCCAAGCTGACAATGTCCCGCCGAACCGTCATATTCGAAACTTTAAGAATGTTCTCAATTTCGCTGTAAGTAGCGGCTTTATTCTGCTTTAAATAATCGACTATCAACTTTTGTCTTGCCTGCTGATTCATAGCAAAAATCCCTTAAATATGTCCAGAAAACACAGTGCGAATTTGCATTTTTGGCAGTTGAATATTCTGACATAATTGTCAGAAAGTCCTATTGAATACGATGGCTGATTTATAATTTTCGGGGGTTTGCCCGAAGACTGTAAACAATATAAACGGCTGTCAGGAGGCCCTTTAATACCAAGAAGCTTACAATAAAACTGTGAAAGTTAAGAGTAATTTTATAAGCGGAAATGCTTAAAGTCAACACAAATGTGGTATATATTATCTATGTTATGTTAACGGGCAACTGTTTAAGCTACTTCAACTGAATATTCTGACATAATTGTCAGAAAAGGGCCAAATCACTATGTAAAACTTCTTGCACGGAGCTTGGAGCAAGAGAATAGGAGAACAGGTGATGAGTGGTAAAATAATAAAAGGCCGCCAGAAGGCCCTTTAACAACTATAAGCGAAACGTAAAACTATGAAAGTTGAGAAATTATATATAACCATATAATTGACATAAAGTTATCTGAAATCTGGCATAAATGTCAACAATAATGGCTTGTTATTGTTGACAAAATAAGGCAAAACTATATAATCTACATTAAATTGTCTGATGCCTCAAAGGAACCAAATGGCTATAAAAAATCAATATGAAAAGGCGTATAAGCAAATCAGGCACCAACTAATTACACAAGAAATACCTTGTGGGGAAAGGTTGACCGAGCAGCAATGGGCTAGAAAGCTGGAGGTTAATCGTGCCGACATCCGCCAAGCGCTTGCCCGTCTTTTTGCAGAAGGATTGTTAGAAAATGGGGAAAAAGGCGGATTTTTTGCTCGTACCTATTCTCCGCAGGATGTTGATGAGATTAACGAAGCGCGTCTTTTACTTGAAATAGGTGCAGCCCGCCTGGCAATTGAAAGGGCTCAGGAAAATGACATTGCTGATTTGGAACAAACCTGTGAACACATGACACTAATGGCCCAAAATAGTTATTACCTGGGAGTTTATGAAGCGGATTTGCGTTTTCATAAACAACTTGTGAATGCCGCCCACAATACTAAACTGTCACAGATATATAACCTTGCGAATATTCCCCTCCTACCGGGCTTGATTACTGCGGATACAACTAATACCAAGGAAAATCTGATTCGCACAGCTAATGAGCATAGCCAAATGGTATCGGCTCTGCGACAAAAAGATGCAGAGAAGCTTATAGAACTATTAATCAACGGGCTCAAGAAATAATAACACTATCAATGAAAATGCGATATCGCACATGGTAAACAATGAATATCTAGTTATTGTTATGGCACATATTTGGACTAAAAACATGATAGGCGCGTTAATAGATAACCATAGTCATGAAAAGAATTATGTTAACAGTTTTAATGAGTGGATAGGGTAAAAGCTTAGTGTCAGATAAAATTGATTTTATTATTATTGCTATCTACTTAACAGGTACTGTTACAATAGGGATAGCCTGTCGGGGCCGACAAAAGAATACTGAGGATTATTTTTTGGCCGGCGGTCAAATGAGGTCCACTTTTCAGTCGATTCTGTTGGGCTTGAGTATAGTGGCTACGTTGTTCAGTGGAATCAGTTTTATGGCCTATCCGAGTTTGGGTTATTCATACGGGATGGCTGTACTTATCAGCATAATTAGTTTTCCAATTGCCTTATTGGTCTTGAAATTCTGGTTTCTACCCCGTTTGCTCGCTACAGGAATAAAATACCCTTACGATATTATTGAAAACAATCTAGGGCCTCATATCCGTACACTGGCGGCTGTAATGTATATATTATTGCGGATTGGATGGATGGCGGCTTTGATATATGCGCCAACTATGGCGCTGCTGGCAGCAGCCAATCTATCAGATAATTGGTTTTGGCCCCTTGTACTTGTCATTGGTCTTACAAGCACATTCTATACCACTCTCGGAGGGATTAGAGGCGTAATCGTAACCGATGCGATCCAGTTTGTTGTTATTGCGTTGGGCGTTTCCCTTACCATCATATTTGTGCTTGTTCGCCTGCCGGTGTCTTTTGGAGAAACGTATCAATATCTGCAAGGCAAAGACATGCTTAGCTTATTTGATTTTTCTCTGGATCCCCACAAGACAATTACTTTCTGGTCCTGTTTGATTGGTTTTACCATATCAACCCTGGGTATGTATATGGCAGACCAGATGTCTTTGCAGAGATACCTGGCGGCGGGGCAGGGTAAATCGGCCGATCGTGCTTTTACTTTTAACATCTTGGGGGGTATTTTAGTTGTAACTATGCTCATAATGGTAGGATTAGCTTTGATAAGTTGGTATCACTTTGTTCCGGATTCAAACTTGCCGCATAAGCAGGACATGATATTTCCCTATTTTATCGCCACTCGTCTTCCCGTTGGGATGGCAGGATTGGTTTTGGCGGCATTATTAGCGGCAACCATCAGCAGTATGACCAGCGGGATTAATACTCTGGCAGCTACCATAACGATTGATTTTCGGATGCGTCTGGGAAGTAGGATGTCCGCCGAAAATCAATTGCGTTTCGGTAAAATTGCCAGTCTTACGATAGGTATGTCTGCCACCCTGATAGCGGGACTTGTAGAGCGTCTGGGAACAATTTTTGATATTACCCAGACACTATTAGGGCTGTTTCTGGGACCGCTTTTGACATGCATAATTGTTGCAATCCAAAGAAGGCCTGTAAATCGAATCATGTTGGCAGTTGGTATGGTTATGGGAGTGTTTGCGGCAGGGGGTATAGTCTGGTTGGGGTGGTCCAGTCTCTGGATCGCGCCAACGGCTTTTGGTGTTAGCATGATTATCACCTTATTGGGAACACTTTTATTTGGAGCCCATACACCAAGGGACAAAATATATGAATAGACGAAAGCTGGGCAGAACAGAAATTGAAGTATCTGAGATTTCCTTTGGTGGGGTGGAGATCGGTCGCCCCTACGGTATAGGCATCGAAAGCGAAGCTGATATGGTTCATGAAGATGAGGCGGTTAACCTGTTGCAGAGGGCCCTGGATAAAGACATCAACTTTTTTGATACCGCCCACGCCTATGGGACAAGTGAAGTGATTATGGGTCGAGCCTTTGCAGGTCATAGAGACAAGGTTGTTATCTGCACTAAATGCCAATCTTTGCTCGATAAAAATATGCAAATGCTGTCTCCGAATGAGATTGTCAGAGCCATTGCTGTATCCTACAAACAGAGTTGTCGCGATTTGCGGACAGATTACCTTGACGTATATATGGTCCACAGCGCCGATCTGGCCATACTTGAAAATAAGCAGGTAGCCGAACTGTTTACCCAATACAAAGAAAATGGTCAGGTCAGATCAATCGGCGTTTCGGTTTATACTGTGGAAGAAGCAATAAAAGCCATCGAATGCGGTATTTGGGATGTTATTCAACTACCGATCCATCTTATGGACCAACGAACCAGCGCGGCATTCGCACTAGCCCATGAACATGGCGTCGCGATTGTGGCTCGCAGTGTATTATTTAAAGGAATATTAACTAACAGGGGCAAGGATCTACATCCTGCTCTTAGCACGGTAAACAAACACCTCGATAAATATAATCAGATAATGAAAGAGACCGGCTGGACCCTGCCGGATCTGGCAGTAAAATTTGCTCTTTCCTTTGTGGAGATATCCTCTGTGCTGGTCGGAATCGACCGAATGGATTATCTTAAAAAAGCGGTTGAAGTAGCTGATGGTAATTATCTCAATGACAGTCAGATGGCCAAGCTCAAAGAACTTCAATATCCAGAGCCTGAATTTCTCAATCTTAACGAATGGAGGATCAAGGGCTGGCTGAAAGGTCACTGAATGATCATCAACCCAGGAGTCTTATTTTTGATGAAACAGATTGAACAAATTACATCAGTTCAGGAATAAATTCAATCAGTATAAATTTATTAACCAATGTCTTGTAAAAAAACAATTGAGCAAGGAGCATAACAATATGGGAAAATCTGTAAATGAATTGTTCAGCCTGGAAGGCAAGGTGGCCATGATTACGGGTGGGGCTGGCTGGCTGGGCTCAGCAATGGCCGAAGGTTTGGCCCAGGCGAGAGCAAAAGTGGTTATTATCGATTGTAAGGATACAGCGGTTGCGGAGGTTACAGGCCGATTAAAAAAGCAGGGACTTGATGTATTGGGGGCGGTGTTTGACGTAATGGAAGACAAATCCCTGCGTGAAGGTATCGACAAAATCGCCGAGGAGCACAAGCGAATTGACGTGTTGGTAAACTGTGCGGTGGTGCACGCCGGGGGGAATCCAGATGAGCACGTCCTTGATGATTTCCATAATGCCTATGGCAACTCCGCTGCCTATGCCATTGCTGCCCAGCAGGTGGCCAAGTATATGCGTAAAACAGGTGGCGGTTCTATAATTAATATAGGAAGCATGTATGGGCTGGTAACCAGCTATCCGGAGGTGTATGAGGGACTAATGGATAAACCCTCTATGACCTATGGAATGGACAAGGCGGCAGTCATGCAGATGACACGATTCCTGGCAATCTACTGGGCGAAAGATAAGATCAGGGTGAACTGCCTGTCACCAGGAGCTTTTCCCAATCCGAATAAAGAGATGTATGTGAATAATCCTAAAATGAGTGAGTTTATAAATCGCCTAGCGGGCAAGATCCCCATGGGGCGGGTCGGAAACCCGACGGAATTGAAGGGTGCACTTCTCTATCTTGCTTCGGACGCCTCCAGCTATTTTACCGGGCAAAATATGGTAGTCGATGGCGGCTGGACAGTTTGGTAATATTCGGGACCTATCATACCCATGAATTAGAAGCTGTTGAAAAGGAATACATAGAGATGTTGAAATTAGGCATATTGGGCATGAGTGAAGGCAACGGCCATCCCTATTCGTGGTCCGCGATCATCAACGGTGATTATGATGAGCAGGCCATGGGGAATTGTGGCTATGAGGGCATACCCTTATACCTGAAAGCCAACCGTGATACCCTAGGCATTGAAGGTGCTCGAGTAACGCATGTTTGGTCTCAGGAACGTAAGATTTCGGAACAAATCGCCACAGCCAGTCTGATCGATAATGTTGTGGATGAAGCGGAAGATATGATAGGCGGGGTGGATGCGGTGATATTGGCACGGGACGATCCGGAAAATCATGTAGCGATGGCCAAGCCTTTTCTGGAATCAAATGTGCCGCTATTTATTGACAAACCCCTGTCGAGTAGCATAAAAGACCTGGACTATTTTGTCCAACAAAACAAAGCGGGTAAGTTTTTGATGTCATGCTCATCCATGCGTTACGCTGCTGAGAGCCGGGCAGTAAAACCAGTATTGGCCGATCTGGGTGAAATTGAACTGGCTACGGTTGTATGCAAAAAGGATTGGATTAAATATGGCGTACATGTGCTGGAAGGATTGTTTGCATTGTTAGATGATCCAAAAGCCACAAAGGTCAAGCATCTGAGCCGGGCAGATAAGGATATTGTTTACGTGGAATTTGAAACCGGATTGCTGGTTACCTTTCATGTCTTTCGGGATATTGCCTGGAGCTGTGAGATTTCATTGTTTGGGCGCAACGGGTCTAGGCGGATCGTATATGAAAACTGGTATGCCATGTTTCGCGACAATCTGATCGAGTTTATACGTTCGGTGCAACTGGGTAAGCCGCGTCTTTCGTTTACTAAGACTGAGAATATTATCCGTACCTTGATTGCCGGGCGTCAAAGCCTCGAACAAAACGGGAAAACCATTAACCTTTAAGGATATTCCCCATGACCCCATCCCAGAGAGTTAAAGCAGTATATCAAGGCCAAACTCCTGACCAGGTTCCATTGATGTTGGACCTTTCTCACTGGCATAAAAAGAACTACAACATACGGTTTGATTTGTCAGGCTTTAAGCAAGTTGAACAAGGACTCGTTGATCTGCATAAAAAGATCGGAGCAGTTGCCTATATAGAGATGGGCAGCTTCTACGACCTATATTTTGATGACGATTCAATATCAGAAAAATCCTGGACTGAAAATGGCATCTTTCATCATCAATTCATCACCCCTTTAGGCGAATTACATGAACAGCGTGTATTCGAGCAGGTAAGCTATTCGTATAATATAAAACAACGTTTATTGCAAAGTGTTGATGATTTCGAGATAGTATGTTTTATTATGGATCGTTACAAATGCAAACCGGCTTTAGAAAGATATCACGCCTGGCGTCAGGCTTTGGGTGATCTTGCTTTTATTTACTGCAACCTCCCTTATTCCGGATTGGGATATCTTATCAGCCGAAATTTCGGCGTAGAAAACACCTGCCTGGCAATGTACGATCATCCAGAGGAGATGAAAAAGCTTATTAATTCAGTAAATAATTGCAACCTTCGTGTTCTTGATGCCATAATTGACGGTCCTTTTGATGTAGTGATGCTAACTGACAATTTTGACAGTAATATCCATAATCCAAATATGTTTAATGAGTTTACACGAGATTATTATACCGCTGTGGCTGAGAGACTGCACGAAAATGGTAAATACTGTGCCACACATGTTGATGGTGAAATGAAAGGCTGCTTAAAAAATATGAGTGAATGTGGTGTTGATTGTATAGACGCTGCAACTCCAGCTCCTATGTTTGCTTTAACACCGGCCCAGGCTCGCGCCGAAGCAGGCCCGGATCTAATTCTTTCGGGTGGTATTCCGGCTACGGAATTTGGTGCCACCGGCAGCGACAAAGGATTTGTTAAAGCAGTCCGAGATTGGCTGGAGACTAAGGAGATGTCACCTCGTCTGATTATGGCGGCAGGCGACCAGGTGCCTCCGGATGCTCCCTGGCATAGGATTGAAATGCTCCCGGAACTGGTGGAAAAGTACGGTACCTATTGAAATGAGGAGTTAGTATGCAAATGCGACCAAGTAGAGTATTGAATAAATTGCGTGCTGGAAAAGTAGCCAGTTGTACCAAGTTAAACACCGTCTGCCCGCGAGTTACGGAAATTGCCGCTATGAGCGGTTTTGATTGTGTATGGCTGGATATGGAACATGTGCCTAACGACTGGATTACTATAGAGCATCAGATTCGCTCGGCCAAGATTCATAATGTTGATACACTGGTCCGGGTTGCACGAGGGTCTTATAGTGATTTTATCAAGCCGTTGGAGGCTGATGCGACCGGGATCATGGTGCCCCACGTAATGAGCTTGAAAGATGCCCAGAAAGTTGTCTGGCAGACGCGTTTTCACCCCATCGGCCGACGTCCTCTGGATGGGGGGAATACAGATGGGGCATATTGCATGATGGATTTTAACGAATATATCAAGGCGGCTAACGAACAGCGGTTTGTGGTTGTGCAGATCGAGGATCCGGAACCGCTGGACGATCTTGAGGAAATCGCACAGTTAGAGGGTATTGACATGATATTGTTTGGGCCAGGTGATTTCAGTCAAGGAATTGGCGCTCCCGGGCAATGGAAACATCCCAAGCTGGCCGAGACCCGTAAGCGAATTGGTGAGGTATGCAGAACCCATGGCAAGTTCGCAGGGACTGTCGGGGGTGTGGACGATGTACCGAAATTGGTTGATATGGGGTATCAATTTATCAGTCTCGGGGCTGACGTAGTGGGATTGGGCTCGTACTTTCGTGAAATAATCAAAGCTTTCGCCGAATTCGGTTGATGGATGGTTCTCAGATGCAGCAGGTAGAGCCACTTTATACCAGTCGCCAGAGGATGCAAATAGCTATGAGTGGTCAGTGTCCAGATCGCATACCTACTATGCCGCAAATTTGCTATCCCCATGCAGTTCACATACTATGCGAAGATTATCGCCTTGGTATAAAGGAGGTCACTGAAAAGCCACAACGGGCCTATGAACTGATCTTGGAAATAGCCCAGCGCTACGCGGTGGATGGATTGCGTCTTTTTGTTACACCCGAGCCGTATCGAGTAGTTGAGCACCAAGAGGAACTGATTGCCCTCGATCGCCAAACCGGCACTCGTGTTGGTCGTGTTGATTTATTCGGTGGGGGTGCGGTTATTCTCGATGAGCCGGAAATATGGATTGAAAATGCTCAGGATTTGAAAAAGATTCCCCGCCCACAATGTTTTGATATCTTACAGACACGGTCATTGCTTGAACTCAAAGAGACTGTAATTCTAGCCCATAAACTAGATTTCTTTGTAGCCAGTTCTCCACCAGCTTTTACTATGAATTACTTGTCCAGGGTACGCGGTCGGGAACGAGCGCTTATGGACCTCATGACTAATCCCGACCTGGTAAAACAGATTTTAGAGGTTGCCCTGTCCCAGGCGATAGAACATGCCCGGGCACTTGTTCACTGTGGTGTAGATGCACTATATATCGGTGATCCCTCCGCCAGTGCCAGCCTGATCTCACCGAAGCATTTTGAAGAATTTTGCTTGCCCTTTTATCAAGCTTTTTGTTCAGAGCTGCATAGGGAAGATATTCTTATATATCTACACATCTGCGGGAATTCCACCCCGATTCTTGAGATGATGGCGGATACTGGCGCTGATTGTATTGAACCTCTCGATCCACTCGGTGGCGTGAAAGTTTCGAATGCTAAAGAACGCATTGGTAATCGTGTGGCCCTTATGGGAGGAGTTAACACGATTACACTTCTGGAAGGTAGAGCTGAGGATGTATATGAAGAAGCCATTGCGTGCTGTCGGAGCGGGGGGCAAGGGGGGGGCTATATCCTGGCGGCTGGAGACATGGTTCCTGATTTCACTCCGGAAGTAAATGTGCAGGCCCTTATCCGAGCGGCAAGAGAATTTACCTACTAAATGGGTTGTGTTTCAATCTGTGTATCTATTTTCTTTTAAAATATTTATCTGAATTCGCAATAACTCTATACGTCTGCAAAACTTACACCTGGTGTGGGTTCTGCATCTATAATATTTTTTGATGATGCGGAGATGCCGGCTGTATTTTATCGCTGCCTATAGTTAATTATTTTATTGAAAAAAGTCATTAATTCCTTTATTATAAAGTATTGTATTATGAGTTTTGGGATTAAGGACGAGTCAAATTCTATTGGATATCTGCAAATCATCTGGTATGTCTGTGAAACGAAGGAGGATTTAAATCGCCGGCAGGATTTCACTATTTCACTCCGTAATAACACTTTAGCAATTAGTCTGCAACTGGGATCAACTAGTCGTTCAGCCGGACGGTTAACTTAGTTTCTGAAGGGAGAAAAGTAGAATTAAAACGACACGAATCACAATTACCATCGGGATGATTGCGGTCGTTTTGGCGGGTGTCGAGTTTGCCATCACGGCCACGGCGGAAGCCAGCGGTGTCTTCAAACCCGGGAACGTGATCACAGCAGCGGCGGACGGGGCCTGGTCGGTATTTGCGGCGGATGTGGACAGCGACGGTGACATGGATGTGCTTTCGGCTTCTCGATTTGACAACACGATTGCCTGGTACGAAAACGACGGTAGCGAGAGCTTCACAACCCACATCATCACAACAAACGCAATCAATGCCATCTCGGTATTTGCGGCGGATGTGGACAGCGACGGTGATCTAGATGTGCTCTCGGCTTCTGAATTTGACAACACGATCGCCTGGTACGAAAACGACGGCAGCGAGAGCTTTACGACCCACGACATTACTACGGCCGCTATCAAGGCCAACTCGGTATTTGCGGCGGATGTGGACGACGACGGCGATATGGATGTGCTCTCGGCTTCGGGCAATGACGACACGATCGCCTGGTACGAAAATGAAGGCAGCGAGAGCTTCACGGCCCACACGATCAGCACGGCTGCGGATTGGGGCCAACTCGGTATTTGCGGCAGATGTGGATGGTGACGGCGATATGGATGTGCTCTCGGCTTCGGGCGATGACGACACGATCGCCTGGTATGAAAACGACGGCAGCGAGAGCTTCACGGTCCATACCATTACTACGGCCGCGGATGGGGCTAACTCGGTATTTGCGACGGATGTGGACGGAGACGGCGATATGGATGTGCTCTCGGCTTCGGGCAATGACGACACGATTGCCTGGTACGAAAACGACGGCAGCGAGAGCTTCACGGCCCATACGATCAGCACGGCCGCGAATGGGGCCAACTCGGTATTTGCTGCGGATGTGGACGGCGACGGTGATATGGATGTGCTCTCAGCTTCAGGCGATGACGATACGATCGCCTGGTACGAGAACGCCCCCTGCGTGGTTGATATTGAGGACCTATATAACTTTGCGAGCCAGTGGCTGCTTAGTGGTGACGTCGAAGGGAATTTCGACTGGGGCGACAATCCGAGTCCAGAGAACGGTGTGGATCTGCTCGACTACAGCTACCTTGCTTCCTACTGGCTGGATTGGTGTCCCGAAGATTGGCCCTGGCCGTAATGCGCCAACACTTAATTAGAATGAAAAACGGATCCACTCTGTGGGGTTTTTGTAACTTACCGACCAACTCCATCTTGTTCACGGATTTTTATGGATATAATTGCTCATGATTTAGAAACAGGAGATTCAGATCATGAGCAATTATATCCGTTAGTTATTATTTTCAGGCCTGATTTTCGGGGCGACGGGTGGCTTCAACCTCTATGGTGCCATAACGTGCTTCATAGTCTTTCATAACACTGGTAAGCAATAAAGAGAGTCGCTTAGCGGCAAAAGGACTTACTACAATTCGGTCGGTGAGTTCAACTTTTACCTCTTTCTGGCCGGAATGCCAAGCCTGATTCATGCCGAACAGGATTACAATTTCTTCACGGGTGCCGGCCACGTTTGAGACATTGGCATAGGAACTCCGCATATTAGTATCATCCCATACGATTTTGGGCTGGCCTTGTCCCTGGGGTCTATTTGCACCAGTTATTATTTGATCGCTACTTTCTTTTGCCATTTGATCTCCTTAGATTTGATGACTTTGTTCGAAAAACATAAAATTACAGAATCAATACAATGAGGAAATATTGTACTATATTCATTGTTTCGGTCAATTTAAATTAACCAACATCTCATCTATCAGGCGGTCGCCATCCACATCCAGGAGACGCCGTAAACCCAGGTCCAGGGTGTCGCTCATTATACCGGAATCAGCCGATGAGCTAATATCTCCCAAGCCCAGGACGTGGCCGATCTCATGCATTACCACCGTGAGCAAATCCATCCTATCGGCCGCCGAGCTGTTCGGCAGGGCTCGAAGGTCATACGAGTTTCGCAGTCTGAATTCCGCGTCGTCGTAGGGGGTGGAGTCGATAAACCATCCGTAACCTGCGGCATCATCATCGATAAGAATGCGATTGCCGGTCGTCTGTCCCAGGATGAGGTTGTCAATGTCGGCCACTTGAAAAACGACTTCGTCGAGGATAGCCAAGTCATTCTCGTCCAAGAGGTTCGAGTCGTTCCAGCGCTGTATGGCTTCGTCCACGATGGGAGCCAAGACCAAAGAGCTAAGAGGATCGGCGTCGAAATCCTGTTTTATGATATTTACATCTATCGTATCGGCAGAGACCATGAGGTTTTGTACATCGGTCCTGAAGGCCGGATCATCGGTCTTAACGGTTAATTCGTCAACTGATGTCTGATCACCCACGGTGATTATGCCGAAATCACCATCCACCACAACCGCGTTATAGATATAGCCTGCAATGGCCTGCCAGTTAGTTGCATCAACATCCTTAACGGATAGGGCTACGGTGGTTCCCTTCAAATCCAACTCGAGCACATAGTCGATGCCGGATTTGATATTCATGCCATACTCGGTATCAACAGTCCAATTCCCCGACTTGAAGTGACCAATCTGTATGGTATCGGCGTCAAGTGACAATCCGGCGTACTTGAAGTCATCCGGGCCGTAGTAATCGAATACGATACCGGAGAGGGCCTCAGTGTTTATGACAACCTCGAGGTCGAGGATCGAGTTGGCTTGCAACCCATCGGAAAGTCCCAGATCGACCAGACTTACCGCGTTATCGACACCGAGGGGAACACCAACATAGCTGCCGCTGTCTGTCTGCCAAACTCCACTCTGGGGAGAGGCCTGGAACTCCATATCCCCATCTTCATAGTCTTCGGTAGCCTCTAAGGTGTATTCGGGCGGCAGTACCTGAACCAATATGTTGTCGTAGGTGCCTCTGGAGTTGTCCGATCCCAGTCCCACCATGCCTTCGTTAAGGCCATGGACCCAACCATCCGGATCAATCCTTGCCTCGTAAGTGTGGGTGAAATACTGAGAGCCGTCCATGAGCACGGTGACGTTGGTTCCATTAACCGCAATCAAAATATTATAATATTTCCCGGGTTTGATCTGGGCAGGTGTTTCGGCATCAATAATCCAGCCTTCCGCAGTGTGGTGGCCCATCTGGATTTTGTTGCGGGAAGCATCGATACCGGCGAATTTAAAGTCGTCGGTACTGTAATAGTCGTAGATAACGTAGGCATTGGCTTTCCAACCGCCGGTAGGTTTCTCCATGGTAATGGTTGCGGTTACCTCGAAGTAGGTGGGCAGCGGCTCTTCGATGTGCATGACGCTGACTGCATCGCTGCCGATGGATTCGGCCGAAACCTGCAATTTGCCGCTTTCGACAACCCAGACACCGCTGTCGGCAAACATGGCACCGGTGGTACCGTCGTTAAAGTCGGAGGAACGCAGGACGTCACGTTTTCCGCCCGGGATATTGCCGGCCTGCGGATCAGACGGTGCACCAGTTTGATCCTGCCAGGCAAAGTCTTTCTGAATCACTACACCCAACTCTGCTTCAGGTTCACCGTTTCGCAGCGGGTCAGCTCCGGTGTCATTGGCGCGGGTCGGGTCTGCTCCGTCACCGGCAGAGAGTGCATAAAGGAACTCACGCAGGAACGGCTGCATGGTTCTGCTGACCGAGGCCTGGCCGAACGGGGCGTAAGGTACAATATAACTATTGTATTCACCAACCCAGTCAATAAGTCGATCGCCGCCCGTGTTGCCGATCAGCACGTCGCGGCCGGCACCGCCATAGGCACGGTCTTCATAGGTCGGGTGGGTATCCGGAATTTCGTTCAGGTTGTCCAGGTTGTCATGGCCGGTGAGATCGTCATCGGCGTTCAGCAGGTCATTGCCCCAGCCGCCGTAGATGTTGTCGCGTCCTGTGCCGCCAACCAGCCAGTCGTTACCGAGGTCGCCGAAGATGGCATCCTGGCCGTCGTCATGGACAGCAGGGTACGAGTCGGTTTGCTGGCCGGTTGCCTTGGGAATGGTTCCTTCGGGCCGCAAGATCCCTTCTTCTTCGTTAAAGTTGAGCAGGAACGCGAAGTAATCAACTCCTTCCGTACCGCCGGTTTCCTTATAGAGTTCACCCAGCGGAGTCAGTAGGACCTCTCTGCGGGGCTCGTATTCATCATAAAGTGCAAACTCACCGGCTCTGAACTTGTTCTTGATATTTACCGGATGGTAAGCAAGGACATCTCCCGGGTTGGTGTTGTCTATTCCTGTTACGTTTGGATTGTTGTTGTCAATGCCTGCGACAGCATAGCCGAGATTGAGAACATTGATCGGATTCCCATCAATGTCGTAAACCGGCACATAGGCATTATCGAGGGCCTCAGCACCGGAAATGGCATCGTCACCCGAACCACCGTGCAGGAAGTCGGTGCCAAGACCGCCAAAGATGATGTCGTCCGCCCACGGGGTGTCTCCTCCCGTATCAGGATCGGTAAACTCATCATCCATCCCGCTCCATCCGGCTTCGAAACTGAACGGGGTGATATTGACCGTTTTCTTCAGTTCGCCGGACTTGTTGATAACGGCATTCTGAATGTTACCCGGGGTTTTGATGAACTCGTCGAGCACGTTGCCGTCGGCATATTTTGAGGTATCGTTTGTCTCAAGCGGCGCAATGTTGTTCAGCGGTTCTCCGTTAAGATCTACATCACCGTTATTGCGGCTCGTGTAGATCCGGCCGTCATCACCGATAACGCCGTCCTGGCCGGTGCCGCCTGATATCCAGTCATGACCGTAGCCGCCGATCAGGTCGTCATCCTGGCCGTCTCCGAAGAGTACATCGTCGGCCACCATGCCATAGATGAAGTCATCACCGGATTCACCGCGGATTTCGTCATTAGCGCCGATATCATCTGCTGCGTTTGTTGCATCGAAATCAGGACCGCCCGGCGTATAGTCGAGAAGCTCAGCAGCACGCGGAATGATACGCAGGTCGCCACGATCCTCATACTCGGTTGTCTGGTCATAGTTGAATTCAAGATACCGGGTAGCATCTACGAGCGGATCCGGTTCTGCCGGTTCATCGACATTTTCAACCAGACGATAGATATTGCCATTATCACCTAAGATCATATCTGAATCACGACCATGTCCGGTAGGATCGGTTATAATGGTACCTGCCGGAACACCCTCCGGGGTTTCGCCGTCAGCAACTATCGCATCTCCGATATCGTTGCGGAGAATATCAATACCGGCACCGCCAAAGACGATGTCAGAGCCGTCAGGCCGATAGAGACGGTTGGTGAGGCTGAAGAGATCAGAGTTGCCACCGAGGATGTCATCCTGGCCGAGGTTACCGAAGATAAGGTCATCGCCGCCGTTACCCTCAATGTAGTCGTCGCCGTCGGTTTGGGCCTCAAAGGAAGGTGAAATGTTCAAAGTGCCGTCCGGGTTGCGGTCATAAGCGGCATCATAGGGAGTCGTACCGTCAACCAGGTCGATGGAACCGTCGCCCTGTATCGTGTCATGGCCAAGCTGGCCGAAGATGATGTCATTATTCTCGCCGCCGGCAATGTAGTCATTACCGAACTTGTTGTGCGGGTCGGCTTCGACATCAAAGGAGTGATCCATCAGGGTGATTTCCCAATCCTGCCATTTCGGAGTCCCCGTCAGCACCGGGATCAGGCGATGGGTCGCATCCTCAAGGGTTTCACCATCAATGCCTGCTACTTCTCCATATATAGCGTCACCAGTTAAAGTGCGGTAGCGCGGATTGGTGTAGTCAAGGTAGTAAGCACCGCGGCGGTCAAGGCTGACATTGTCGCCGAAGATCAGGTCGCGGGCTTCGTCGCCGTCAATGCGGTCATCAGCAGAGCCGCCAACCAGAACATCCTCGTCCCCGCTTGCGCGGATGGTGTCATCGTCGCCAACGGTGCGATCCACCGTGAACATGAGCTTGGCATCGACGACATCGCTGCTGATGATATTGCCGCGGCCGCCGAACCCGTGCACCGCGACAATTTCTTCTGTAATGGCATCAAAGTACCAGATACGGCCAAAATCACCGAAGACCATGTCAGCGCCGGTACCGGTGTTGATCTCATCCTGTCCGATACCGCCAAAAACGGTGAGCGGTAGTGACGAGGCAGTGGCATCAACATAGTCGTCATCACCAGTAACACTGCCCTCGGTGATTCCAAAACTGGTATGCGGATCAACGGATTCGGCACCACCCATAGTGTTGAGGACAAAGAAGCCGTCCTCGCCGGTGTCAAGATCAACAGTGATGTCGTCATTACCCATGCCGGTATTGAGTATGGTGGTGGTTCTGAACTCGGCCGGTTTATACACATGGGTACCGTCAATGGAGATGATATCGTCACCCGATCCGGTCCAGTACACGACTCCTTCGTAAAGGTTAGCGGTTGAATCAACGCCGTAGCTTATGCCGCCGAAGTTCAGTCCAGTAATCCATATATCAGAGGCCGTGTCCAGCCTGTTCAGATCCGGAAGATCCGGCAATATATCAGTGATCACCACATCGTCGTCACCAATGGATGAGGCCTCATCGCTTATCATCAGACCATGGCGGCCGTCGCCGAAATCAATGTTAAGGTCACCATTGATATCATCGAGGTTACCGGTCAGGAAGTCAAAGGGATCTGCATTGCCATCCGTCATGTAGATGGTATCACGGTCAAGATCGGCATTGGAGGATACGAAGACGTGCTCCAGGGCATCATAATCACCGGTTGAATCGTCAAAGTTATTAGCTCCCAGGTGTATAGTGGTGAGAGCATGTACCGGTGCGAGATTGGAATCATCAATAATGAGTTGGGGCACGTCCGGGTTAGCAGGATCCACAAAGGTAATGGTGTACTTATCGTTGTCACGCTCGAGTTCGACGTCGTCAATGTTTGTCAGGGCTTCAAGCGCTATTTCGATGGCTTGGGGTAAAGCAGAGAGATCAGCCGGGTCCACGGTGATATCGGTTGTAGTCTCGCCATCAAAGGTCAAAGTAAAGGTGCCGGCCGCATTGAGCCTGAGCCGCTGCACTTCAGGTACGCTTCCGCCGTCACCGTCGGTTGAAGTTTCAATGACAGCGGTCATTCCCATGTCATAGTCGTAACTACCCTGGCTGGTTCCCTGAACGCTAACGATATCACTGCCGGAACCAAGTAAAATGTCGAAAGTCTCGACGCCATAGTAGTTGATGCCGTCCATGCGGGTGACAATGCTTGCGCTGCCATCACCAAGGTCGGTATCGGCCACCATGAAGGAGACGCCGGGCCCGGCATCGAGCTGCCGGGTCTTGCCCTGGAAACCGATGATATAAATATTTTCAACCTTAGCCACGGTGAAGTCGGTCTTGTATGCCTCACGAATGCCCTGGATATAGGAGATCACCGAGCCGTCGGTATTCTGTGCAACAACTTCGATGGCAGGAACATCCTCATAGAAGGGCACGCCGAGGAATTCCACCTCGAAGTTGCCCCCACCCTTCGCGGTCACCTTAATGGTGTATTCTTCGCTGCTGCCGATACCAACCAGGCCGTCAAGGGCGGTGGCAATACCATCAGCATCCACATTGTAGGACAACGGACCAGTAGTATTGGGCGGCAGGAGCCAGGAAGGATCAACCACCAGGTTGCTGACGTTTGTTCCAGCCAGTGGACCGCCGTCGAAAGTAACGGTGTATTGGATTTCATCACCAACAACAGCCTTGGCAACCGAGACATTGCCGGCGCCAATAGTTGAAAGCGCCCCAAGGGCAGTCTCAACAGCAGTATCAGTCGCATCGTAATCTATGGGATCGGTTGTCTCACCTTCAAAGCCGATGGTAAAGGTGCCGTCAGTTGCATTGATAGTGATGAGCTGTTGCTCATCCGTACCGGTTTCACCCTGTACCAGCGTTGAGACACCAGCAGCCAGATCGTTATTGAATGCCAATTTAAAGGAGTTTTTGGTTGCGCTCGAGATGGATATCTGCTGTATAACGTTGGAGCCGGTAATGGCATAGGCGATGGCATTCTGCAAGGCCTTGCGCACCTGTTCAGCGCTGGCATCAAACGGCAGGTCAACCGTTTCCACATCCATGGTGGTCCCGTTTGACTGCGAGACCTGGACCGCAAGGGTAAAGGTGCCTTCGGTGGCGTCCACGGTTAGCAGCTGGACATCGTTGATAGCAGTATCATAGCCATTCAAAACACCATTTGGCGGCAGGTCGGGAAAGACATAATTATCTGCTGCATCGAGAGTGGCCGTTGCTCCGGTGAGCAGCGGATCAATAATGGAAATTGCCGGTACGTCCGTGGAAGAAAGCTCGCGGATGAACTCGATGTCAAATATACGTGAAGAGCCGTCGATTACCTCTGTGATTTTCACATCACCGGCCGCGATGTCATCAAGGGATTCAAGGGCAAGCTGCAGGTCGCCGATGGTAAAGTCCCAATTGAGTACAAAATCCTCTACGGTTACATTACTGGAATCACCGAATGCCAGCTTAAAGGTGCCACTTGGTGTGGATGATCCACCGGTGGTATCGGTAAAGGTGAGTCTCTGCACCTCATTGGCCGCGACAGCGGTAAGTCCCTGCAGTCGGGTTGTGACCTGGATAAGACCATCCGTTATTAAGCTTGTACCGCCGGCTTCGTCGGTGATAATGTCAGCAAACTGACCTGTTTCGTATTCCACCTGTCGGATCAGATCAATACTTTCCGGCTCCAGTTCAGCAACCTGGGTATTAGTCAAGGTGCCGCGGAACCGGATAACATAGACATCGTCGTTCTGGTCAACCCTGACATTGCCGACACCGATGCCACCCAAAGCCTCGAGTTCTGTCTGCAGGTCAGCAGCAGCGATGTTGTAAGTTAGATCCGGGGTTGAGTCGGTAAGACCTGAGGCATCAACCTTGAGCAGCGGCAGATTCTTCAATTCAGGAGTGTTGAATGCGATGGTGAAGGTCGAGTCGCTGCGAGAAACAGTGACGTCCACAGGATTGTCTGTCAGTCCATTAAGCTGAGTTTGTATTGCAGTTGCAACTGCATCAAGGGTTGTATCATCAGTGGGATCATAGGGGATCGGATCTGTCATGAGTACTTCATCGCCATCATCATAAGACAGTATGAAGGTTCCCCCTTCAGCCTTGATGGTGAGGCTCTGAACTTCATTTTGGGCGTAACTGCCCTCGGTGACGGTTTCAACTTTTGCCCCGCCGACATAATTCAGTTTGAAGTAGCCGCCGGTGGCGTCGATACGCAGGGTCTGAATCTCGTTAACACTGGTCATTCCCAGGCCGGTGAGTGACGAGCTGGTCAGAAGTGCCAGACTGTCTTCTTCTTCGGCGCTATCATCAACGATGAGAGTGTCGAGGGGGCCTTGGGAAGTCAGGCCGATGTCGTTGACCGAGAGCAGCGGGATATCACGGGCCCCAAGGTCTGCCATGTAGGAAACCCGGTAAATGGGGCCGAATTTTTCGACCAGAATATCGCCGGGGTTAATGGCGGCAAGGGCTTCAAGAGCACTTTGAACATCTGCTGCCGAAGCGTCCCAGAGAAGGTCCGTAGTAAATTCCGTGTCGGTCAAATCGTCGGGGTTGGTGAACCCGAGCTTGTAAGTTCCTCCGGTGGCATCAACGGTAAATTGCTGCACCTCGTTTGCAGCTTCCACGTTCAGGGCGAAGTCGGGCGGTGATCCCTTGCCCAGGGTTAGTACCCGAACCTGCGGGACATCGCCGGTAATGGTCAGCAGGGCATCAATTCCGTCAAGCAGATTGCCGTCGGTAACGGTGATAAGGTCGGCATCAGGGCCGGCGTTGATATAGGTATGACCGGTGACGTTTTGTACATCAAAGACGTCTTCGCCGCGGCCTGCATTTATAGTAGTGGCGCCCTGGTGGGTATCCTCGATGGTGACGACATTGTTTCCTGTGCCCAGATCAATGTACATTTCTTCGAGGCCTACATATTCTACGCCACCGTCAACCAGTTTGTCGCCCACGTACTGCGAGGGTGCCATGCCGAGACCGGTAAGACGGTCCTCGGTAATCTTGAGTGCACCGGCATCCAAATTCACGTCGGAAATGTTATCTCCATCTATATCATTATAGTAGGAAACGACACTGTCATCATCGTTCAGGTACAGGATGTCAGTTTCCTCATTCTCGTCCACTAGCAGGTTGGGATTGGTATTCTCCACGGTGAAGAGGCTGTCGGAATCAGGGATCTCGCGGGTCAGACCACCCTCCCACGGGCGATTCACTTCTAATACGAAGAAGGTGTGGTTTTCAATAACGCTGTCAACCTCAACCGGTCGCGTCTCGGAAGTGCCGTCAGTGACCAGTCGTACCTTGTTCTTGGCGTCGTACTTAACGATTTCGATGGTGTAGTCAATGAGCTGTTCAGGTGACACCAGAGCTTCATCCATGAGCAGCTTGGTCTCAATGGTTTCCTTGACAGTCCTTTCCAGCTTGAGTTCTTCGGGCTGGCCCTTCACATTCTCCACGACCTCGAGCTGTTCGAAGCCGACATTCCCCGGGTCGAGGAAGGTGATGGTGTAGAGCCTTTCCGCCCGGACAGGATCAAGGTCAAGCTCCACGGACACATCCTTGAAAGGTACATCCATTATATAGGTGCTGGTAAAATCTGGATTGGTGATCCAATTGCCACTTATGGTGGCAATTTTGGTCGTGCCGTCGTAGTCGTCTATCGTGAACTTTTCACCAACGCCGGAACCGCTGGTAATCTCAATCTCCACACCATTATAATAGTCATCCTCAGCAGATGACCACCCGGCCAGCTTGATCTCGTCTGAAGGACCGGTTCCATCCCCTTGAGCAGATCCGTCAACGGTGTAGGTGAGGGTCTTGATGGCATCTTCAAGGGCGCCGGCACTGATGTCCCAGGCGAGTTCGCCGGTCTTGCTGCTTTCGTACTGCAGTTTGAAGGTGCCGCCGCTGGCATTGATGGCAAGGGTTTGGACCTCGTTAAGGATCAGGCTATGACTGTCAAGTTGGATATCCGGGATGTTTACCGGAGTAGTTGCATTGGTGAACACAACCTGGTAATGGGAACTCGAGCCATTTACCTCTACGGTGACGCCGGTGTGGCCGGAATTGGTTACCGCGGTCTGGATGGCATTTTTTATAGTTGTTGCCTGGGTGTCGTCCGTGGGATCAAAGGGAATCGCAACAGTGTCCACACCATTGTAGGTGAGGGTGAACTCGCCGTCATTGCCGTAAACTGCCAGATCCTGCTTTACGGTTTCGGCTGAAGATCCGCCGGGGCCGTCAATAGAGACGCCAACCTTGGTTACCCACGGATAATGGAAGAAGTCCGGGAATGGGAAGATCGCGGGCAGATTTGGATCGGGCAGCGCTGTACTTATCTCAATAAGGAAAGCCCCGTCCGATTCAAGAACCTGCTCAACAGTAATATCATCGAGATTGCTCAGGTCGGTCTTGATTTTATTAGCAACCTGCTCCAGATTGTCAGGATCGTATTCAATATTCCAGACAATCTCCTTGTTGGGAGCAAAATTAGGACTTCCATTTCCGTCCACATCGAGCCAGAGGCCGAAAGTGCCTGAAACCGCATCAACAGTCAGCAGTTGCACCTCATTGGCCGGGGTGGGAGTAGTGCGTCCGTCGGTATTGGTAATCACTTTCAGTCCGCCCAGGGAGCCGCCCTGGGTGATGGTGTCGGTCGCGGCGGTACCGTCCACCACCTCGTCGATGTCGATGGTGGTATGGAAGGAGTCCGCCTCCACGACGCTGCCGATTTCGGGCTTGAAGTTGGTTTCACCCAGGAGCATAACCGGTTCGCGTTCCAGATCCGCCGAGCGGTCATCGGTCATGCCGCCGGTGATAGTCAGCGGCCCTTCGATATTGTTGGCCAGATCGAGCTGGGTGGCAAAGGACTTGGAATCACCGCCGTCCACGCGATCGTCATCAACTGCGGTGACCTGAACAGTTTCTGCTTCAAACCAATTGGCTGAGGTAAATTGCAGTTCCTGATCATATGCCATTCCATTCCAGTGCCATAAATCCACCTCTGGTGTATAGGCCCGGATGCCGAAGTATCCGGCACCACGTTGGGTTCTGGTTGCTTCTGCAATCAGGTCCACAGTGACTGTCTCGCCCAGTTTGGGGGCCTTGGTGAGAACTACCTGATAACTGTCCACGGCAGCAATTATTGGCCCGTAAGTTGTGCCTATACCATCAAAATTACCGTCGCTGATTTCCACGACATTTGTCGAGCCCTCGCTTTCAATAACCAAAACACCCGGCACCTCGTCGTCGGCCACATCTACCACAGCGGACGAGTGGGAGGTGATGGTGAGGCTAGTTTCGTCAACCGTCATTTGGTTGTGGTTTGTAAAATCGTCAAACGTGATGAAGAACTTATTACCGGATTTGGAAGCTTCCACTGTTACGGTAGTACCAAGAGAATCGTTAATGGCATCCTCAATGGCCTGGGCCAGGTCGTCTTCATCAGAGACAACGTCGATGGCAGCGGTGGTTGAGCCGCCCAAAGTCAGCGTAAAGCTGCCGCTGTTGGCATTCAACTCAAGCAGCTGTACTTCATTCTGATTGCTATTGTTACCGTCCTGGGTGGTGGATAGGCTAGCCGTGCCCGTGCCGCTGGCCGTCATGGAGAAGACAGGTTTATGGAAACCTTCGACCAGGTTGTCCTGGGTGCCGATAACGGCGATGGTATAGACCGTGGTAGTATCTGAAAAGGTTAGTGTGTTGCCGGTGATTTGGGTATAAGAAGCTTCCAGGGAAGGATCTCCGTTGACTTCATAGAAGGTCAATTGGCCGTCGCCGTCCAGGTTAACTGTGATATTGCCGGATACCGGAGCCTGGGCCAACGACAGAGAGACGGTATCAATAATACCTGTATTAGTTGTATCTATTGAATCACCAAGACCATGCACTTCCGGAGCTTCCACGGCAAAGGTGCCGCCATCGGTCTCACGGAGATCGAGGGCTGGGCCGTCGTCACCCACCACTTCAACCAGTAGGGCAGGTAACATTACACCGGAGTAGCGGAGTATCTCAACGCGGCTGGTATCGTCAAGGCCATCCAGCCAGGGACGAGCAACCTCGATCTCGCCTGTTGTTGTGTTACCCACGATCAGGCGTACCTGGCCGATACCGGAACCAGCCGTTACTTTAATGGTGGCACCGCGCAAGGCATCTACACCCTGCTCTGCAATAAAGAGCGGCAGACCGCCGGCAATCTGCAGGAAGCGGCTGTTGACATCCACTTCTTCAAAGACAAACAGGTCTTCGATCACGTCGCCGTTGTTGATGGCGCCATCCTGGACAGAGACATCATGGGTGATGAATCCGGGAACAGTGCCTTTAAAATCATTGGCAGTCAAGTCGTTGTCAACCACTACCAGATCTTCGATGTCTTTGTGGGAGGGTGTGGTGAATTCAATGGTGTAGCTGGTGCCCAAACCACTTACGTCGGCCACGGCTCCAATACCAAGCCCTGAGTCGTTAATTGCCGTCTGGATAGCCTCTGCATTGATTTGAGCAGCGGTCTTCACACCGTCACCATCCATTACGAAGGAAATCGAGGCTGTTTTGTTGCCAGGCGTGCTTTTCAGAGCAAGAGTGAAGGTACCTCCGGTGGCTCCGATGCTGAGCCTCTGAACCTCGTTCTTTTTATCGTTTACCGCATTACTGCCGTCGGTTACGGTTTTAATGGTGGCAACACCCTGCTGATCGGCTTCAAACTCGATCCACTGCACGGTTTCCCAGGTTGTTTCATTGAACTGCAGAGTAATCGCATCAGGCTCCTGATCAGGATCTGTTGCGACATCAATCCAACTCGTGCCATCCCATATCCGTTTGAAGCGTACCCCGGCAGGGGCAAAGGCTTTAACAGCTATGGTGGCGCCATTTTCCGGTTTACGGGTTAGAACGATACCATAGTCGTCGGAATCACCCAGCGCCTGGGACACGATGTTACTGCCGTCGGTTTCAATAATCCGGATGGCTGGTTCATCATCGTCGGCGATGTTGGATGAGATGCCTACGGCCTTGATGCCGGCATACTCGCTGTCCAGCACCCCGTCACTGGAAACCAAGTGGGAGATCAGGCCGCTGTGGCCCAGCAGATCATTGCTGACTACATCCGGCGTAGCTCCGTTGATAAAGAAGGTATCGCTGCCCAGGCCACCGGTAACTTTATTCAGCTGTCCGGAACCGGCTCCCAGGATAAAGAACCGGTCATCGCCTTCCGCACCGTCCACTTCCACGGATTCCACGCGGGTGAAGAGGACGTTAAGCCCAGCGCCGTACACACCGTTTTCAGTAATCACGAAGTCATCGTTGAATTCAGTACCGATGATGATAACCGTATCAAAACCGTCGCCGCCGTCAATGTTGACCGGGGCGTTGACCGCATACATGATCAAGTCAGCCCCGGCATCACCACTGACATCGGTACGCTCGCGCAGGTCTTCCTGGGAACCGACCAGGGCAAAGGCCCGGATCAGGAAGGTATCATCGCCATCGTCGCCAAAGAGCTGCAGCGGCGCCAGGTTGTGATAGACCACAAATTCGTCATTGTCATCCCCACCGAAAATGGTGAGCGGCGAACTGATACCGTTGCTCAGGTAACCTCTGGTGGTTTCAATAGTGGCAAATACGTCGGCATACGGTACGCCCGCAGCGGCATTGCGCTTGGCTTTATAAAGCTGCCCCACCTGGAAGAAGTCTTCACCGAGGCCGCCGTAAATCTTCATGTCAATTTTAACATCGTCGATACCGAAGCGGTCATCACCGTCAAGGCCGAAGACCTGCATGGAGTCAAGGGCACCGGTGTAGTTGATGCGTTCCACATGACCGATCCCTTCTTCAACCACCAGCGGTTCTATATTCTGGCTTCCGGGAGTCACAAAGGTAATGATGTACTGTTTGCCGTCAGCTGAAGGCAGGACCTGGACATCACCGATATCGACGAATTCTTCCAGGGCTATCTCGATGAGCCCGGCATTGATCTGCTGTGCGGTTTGACTTCCCGCACCTTCTGTAACCATATAGATTATGTTGGTGGTTTGTGTATCGCCGCCGTTGATAGCAGGATCGGTCAGGCTTAACACCACCGTGCTGCCGGGCTGGGCGGTCAGCGCCTGCACTTCGTTGACACCGCTGGCGCCATTGACCACGGTTTCGATCTTAGGAGGCTTGATCATGGCCACAAAGGCCAGGCCGTCATCGGCCACAGCGCCCCGCATCAGGAAGAGATCGTCGTTATTCGTACCCAGCACTATGGAAGAATCCGTACCTTCAGTGGGCAGGCCCGAATCAAAGAGGTTGATCATGGAATTAATAGTTCCGCCGAACAGATAGCTGAGGTAGTCGTCGCTACCCTTACCGCCGTCGGCGGTCAGTAGATCGTTGACTCCATTGGTGCCGGCCTGGAGGGGAATCGGTTCAACCAGGGGATCCGGACCAAGAACATCGGTAGTTCCCCCTTCATCGACAATTGCGACGTTCAGGTTGATGTTATCAGCATCATTGCCGCCCAGCAGGTAAGTAGGCTGGTCGGTGGACTGAATATCAAATGTGTCAAACCCGCTTTGCCCGGCGAGCAGCAATTGGGTGGTATAGGCCCGTAAGGTGGGCAGATTGCCCAACTGATTATCAAAGGTGATGGTGAAAGAGCCGTCAGAACCGGTGACACTATCGACAAAACCAGTGCCTACCAGGCGCATGTCCTCCAGAGCATCTTTGATTTCAGTGGCAGTTACCGTGAAAGGCAGCACCACTGATTGTTCCGCACCCGGTATGGTATCATCAGGACCAGAATCAAATTCGAACACAAAGTAACCCACTGCGGTGTAAGGCGTGATGGTTACTCCTGCTCCGGATTCATCGGCGAGGGACACGCTACGGTCCAGGGTAATGACATCGTTGCTGATGGCATCAATCCGGTATTCACCATCGTTGCTACTGCTGCCCGATATCTGGATGAGTTGACCTTCAAAGAAACCGTCATCAAACCAGCTTGCACCGTCAGTTCGGGTGATGGTGTCGTCATCTGGATCTTCATCAACAAAATCGACTGTCACATTGATGGGCTCGCCCTGTCCGGAGGCACCGATATTAAAGTTCAACTCTTCACTGCTGGAGTTTTTGACGCCATCATGAACCACCGAAATATCCAGCAAGCCGCCGGGTTCATCGCCGGCATCGCTTTGGAAAAGGTCCTGGGTCTGAATGACACGGAAGTTGTCATTGCCACTGCTGCCGTGGATCAGGGACATGCCGGAGAAGGTATGAAGAATCTGGGTAATACCTGCTCCGACCGGCTTGGTGATCAGCTTGCTCGGGTCAGATGTCATCAGTTCGACATCAGAGGTGTCGTCCAGGAAGGTGATGTGAAAAGTGATATCCCCGTTGGTGGAATCAAATTCTCTTGTAACCCCGACATTCGTTAGGCCGGGAAGGGCCTCAAGAGCGTCTTCCACCTCGGACGCCGAAGCATCATAGGTCAGGTAAGAGGTGGTCTGACCGCTCAAGGTAAGAGTAAATGTGCCGCCTACGGCATCGGAGACGATAACTTTCTGGATCTCATTGGTAGAACCGCCTGCCGTTTCTTCAGTGATCAATACGTCAGCCGGTTTTACCAGGTTGCTGGCAACAGCGGTCATCATTTCCACATTGGTTTCGGCAAGACTACCCTGAAATTCCACGTCAAAGGCTACATTGCCGTCCGGCAAGATGGTCTCTACCACATAGACACTATCAATAGAGCTTAAAGCTTCCAGAGCATCAGTAATGTCACTTTCCAATGCGGATAAATTATCCGGGTTATAGAGGATCGAATCTGTGGTATAAGTTGCGAAGGAAAGGGTAAAGCTGCCGCCTGGAGCATTTTTAATCAGAATGGTCTGGACTTCATTTACTCCGGTGCCACCTTGAGTGGTTTCAGTGACCTCGATATCCGTGGGCTCCACCAGTCGGTTTAACGGCAACTCGGAATTGACATTCAAAACATCATAAGCCTCACCCGGCCGGTAATCGGAAACCTGGATGCGTTCCAGGTTATAATCGCCGCCCACGGTGAAAACGTCATTTTCGGATCCAAGGCGCACATCTACGGCCTCAAATCCCTCGAATTCGACACGCCCTGCTGTATCATAAATAAAGCTTGTATCATCGAACGGATCTTCCGGTGTGTCGTTGTCATCGATCTGGATCTGGGAAAGATTCATGCCCAGGCCGCTAACAATACCGACCTCGATGGGAGTCGGGATGCCTTCACGGACTTCCAGGAAGGCATTGAGGTTGCCTTTGTTCGTCGGTGAAACCGCATCATCCTGGCTGTCGTCAACAATCACCGTGTCATGGCCGTCGTCTATAAATTGGCTTGTGGCAATGTCGAAATAGCCGCCTACCAATACCAACGGTCCGAGCCCCATGCCCTCATTGGCGTTGGGATTGAGGAACGATTGTATGGCGCCAAGCCCCTTAACTACAACAGGGGAGCCCTCAACCATAATGGTTGTCCCTACGCTACCGCCTACGGTAATGGTGTCATCGCCGGGGCCGCCTTCCACGCGGACCGGGACGGTCTGGTAGGTGCTTTCTATGGTGATGATATCATCATCTCCGGAGCCGCCACCGCCGTAAAGTGGTGTAGTATTGTCAGCTTTCACTATAATCTGCAATTGATCAGAATAGACATCGGGTTCTGCCGAAGGCGGAACATAATCGATATCGCTGGTACCAAACTGTATATCCTCTTGGGTGACGAGAATATCGTCAGATCCGCTGGAGCCTATAATCTCAATTACATTTTCATCCTGCAGCAGTTCTCCCTGATCTTCCACCTTGGCATGGATATCGGTTGCTGCACCATTCTGATCTACAGTGAAGAAGACATAGCTGTCGGCTCCGATGCCACCATCCAGAGTGAGGGAAGCGGATGTTCTCTGTACATAAAATTTGTCAGGAGCGTCACCGCCGATGATTTCGGCAATTCCGCCGGCATTTACCACCTTGACCATACTGTCGAAATAATTCTCATAATTTGCGGCAGCAATAGTGGAAAGGTCCGTAGCAAGAATATTTGCAGTTGTTTCGTTCTGCGCTCCAAATCCTGCTATGATGGTGCTACCCTGCACAAAGAAGGAAACAGTGTTTGCTTTATCTGAGAAATCAAGGCTGGGGGCTCCTGAATTGCCATCTATCAGATCAAAGCTGCCCGCAGATTCGAGAGCAACGATATCATCACCGGCACTGCGGTTGATCGTGTCGTCTCCCAGGCCGCCGTCCAGATAATCCGTGCCTGCCTCACCGTCGAGGGTGTCATCGCCATCCTCACCGTAGAGTTGATCCATGTCGTCTTTGTAATCCAGTAAGGTTTTACCAGGATCAACGGTAATAGCCGGATTATCGCCCCCGTATAAATCATCATTACCCCGGCCGCCATAGATCTCATCAGCGCCACCCTGGCCGTGTATCTCATCTATACCGTCATCTCCATATAAAGTATCAGCGCCGTCACCTCCCCAGATTATGTCATTTCCAGCGCCGCCATGAGCCTCGATTTCAATTTCACTGCCCACTTTACTGAGATCAATCGTGTCTTTTCCTTCACCACCATTGACAATAATTTTACTTACCTTTGTAAAGGGATTTGTTGATGCTGAGAAATGATCCACGTTGAACTGCTCCGACCATACGATCACATTACCACTGCCATCGGATTCAGCATAGATGGTTTCATTGCCATCACTGATATCTCCCTGAATTCTGGCTGCGGCATTAGTGCCAACATTGAGCGTGAGTGTATCACCGCTCTGGCTGGCGAGCACACCAGGCCGGTTGAAGGGGATATCAAACTCGTAGAGGGTTAGTCGTAAAAATTCCCATTCCTCGCTGAAACTGAAGAGGAAAAGGTCTACCTCCAAAAAGGCACGCATAAAGAAGTCGATCTTACCGGAAATATCGAACATGGCCAGCGGGTTGTAACTGTTGGCGATAATGTTCGATGATATCTCGGAGAACCGGACCTTGGTGTCCCGATCCGGATCATTGAGGTTGAAATCGATATTGGCCTCAATACCGCCCTCGACACCGGCTGTTGCCACTCCGCCCAATGAAATGGCGGCCCCTGCAAAGATTTCCGCACTTATGAAGGCTTCAGCTCGGTCGGCTCCGGTGGCCGGATCGGTATCACTGAGGAAAAAGCCGTTCAGGAGATATGCCGGGTTTTTCGTTGCCAGGGTCTGTGACAATCCCAATGTGTCATACCCGAAACCAAAGTCAATCCCGCCGGAGATGCCGCCGCCAAAGGTGGCAGCCAGCGGACCCCAGATAGGAATGACCTGGCGGTACATAAATTCAAACCCGAGTTCAGGCAATTCAACCTGGAAAAGAGTTGCCGGTTTACCCATGAGCAGACCGAAAATGGTGTCTGCTTGCAATATGGGGAAGGTGATGCCGCCTTCGTCAGTAACACCAGCGGTAAAACTCTGCTGGGTACTTGGTGCAGCACCCATAGAGGGGATTCCGCTGACGGCATTGCCGATGGCGTCTTGAATCTCATCCGTGTTGATGCCGTCGAAACTCGGCAACCGTCTGATGTCGTCACCAAAAGACGGGATCAGGTTGAAGGTTTTATCAAAAAGATCAGGGAAATCTGTGACAAAAGAATCGTCACTGTCGAAAAGGACCAGATCGCCGAAGTTCAGGCCGAATTCCATGCCGGACGCTTCATCCACCAGATCGATAAGCCAGTAAAGCTTTTCGACAAAATCGAGGAAGGTATCGACCTTGGGCGCATTTTCCTGGTCAAATATCCACATTAAATCTCTTAAACGGATGGTTTCACCCAGCAGATCAGAGATGATCGGCAGGCGCATGTTGAGCAGCCCATCAGGCCCAATAAGCCACTCCAGAGGATCGAGAGCGGATTTGATACCACCGAGTAGATCTGATGCAAAGCCACCAATAAAATCACCCAGGTCCAGAGTGATATCCACCAAAGCAATATCAGGAGCTTGAACTTCCAGGCCGCTTTGTGTGCCAAATTCAAGACCGAAATCCACTAATATACCGGTACGGATCGAGGGGAGTGCATTGGCTAGACCGGTACCCCCGCTGTCCAATCCACCGAGATTGACTTCCGCTTCTGCACGCAACACTATGCCGCCAAAGAAATCAAAATCAAAGGTTTCCAGGGGTGAAGTTGTTACCAGTTCGGGAATGGTCAGTTTGCCATCATCATCCGGGTCGGTAATGTCAATGGAGGCGCTTAACACAACTCGACTGAACTCGCTCTGTTTTAATTCATCAAAGCTACCTGGTTGAGCAGGACCGAATTCTACCAATCCGTCATCGTCCATGTCGAGACCGTCGGTTATTTCGAGCTTCAGAAAGGCCAGGTTGCCTTCAATGCCCGCAACTCTGTCCATGCTGGAACTGCCCAGATCCATATTTACCCCAACATAGAGTTCGGGGTCCTGCTCTCCATCTTCGTCTTTGTCATAATGGGAGACGAAGTATAAACCTTTGGTGGTATCAATCCCAAACCCGAAGTGCAGGTTCCATTCAAGCTGCAGGTTGGGTAATATGTTAAAGCTCAACCCCAGGGCAGGGATTCCCAGATCGCGGGTGATGGGATCGTCGGGAGAAAGGTCAATAAGACCACCCAGATCAAATTCAATCTGCACAGCCTGGGCTGATAACAGATTGACCTCATTCCCATTCTCATCGAGAAATACAACCGGAATATCATCGGCTGATCCAATGACATCATCAAGAATGTCTAATTTATCATGAAAGACATCAAAAATGACACCTTTGATCAGGTCGAGAAGCCCTTCAAGGTTAACATTGTTTTTAACAAGTGTATCTGCCAGAGGCTGGAGGAAATCAAGTCTGAAGTCACCAATGAAATTTGCTACCGGATTATCTGCTAAAAGGTCACCCAGGAATGGAATTTCCACTCCCATGATCTCTCCCTGGACTATTCCCTCGATTTCCTGAAGCACTTTATTTAAACCATTAACGATTACAGCAGGATCGCTCAAAAGTGAGAAAAGGCTGGGCAACTGCAGCGAGCTGAAATCAAATACAGGCAGCTCAATTGCAAAACCCGAGTCTCCGTCTCCGGAACCGTCAAATACTTCCACCAAATCAATACCGGCAAACAATTCATTGCCCTTAACCGTGATGGTATCGCCGCCGAAATTGACCTCTCTGTCGTCACCAGGGTCAGTGGAACCCAATGGAATCGGGCTGCTCTTGAGGCCGAAGTATAGCGGCAGGTGGGCCTTGGCGTTACCGGTCAGATAGAATCCAGAAAAATCACCGGTTTTAAATTGCTCAAGGGTAGTGGGATCCGGCGCGCCCGCCGTATGAAGGGTAGTATCTATAAATGAGCCCAAACTGGTTAGATCAGTAGTAATACCACTTTCACTGCCATAGGCAATCAGATTAAGTCGGCCATCCTCAGTATCGCTACCGCCATCTTTTAATTTTACACCGAACTCCGCCGTCATATCCGCTGACCCGCCAATGACAAAAAGGCCGACCGGACCTAACGCGGCCTCAAAATCAAGGTCCTCGCCATATGCCTTGGCTGAGGCCGTCAGATAGGTCTTATCCACATCAAGGAAAAATGCCTTATTCACACTTCCCAGATCCAGGCCCAGAGATAGGTTAAAGTCCATATCCGCCTCGACGCCCAAGTTGCCCGAAGCGCTCAGGCCGACCAGGTTGGTCAGCGCTGCCGGAAGACCAAGATTGGCCAAATCCAGGTTAAAGGGACGGGTAAGTTCAGCCTCGACCATGTAGTTGAAATCCATGGTCATGAGCTTCTGGCCAAAATCAAACTTCAGGATGCTGAAAGGATTGAGCTTCAAGTCGGGAAAGGATATGCCTGATTTGGGCAGCAATTGAATCAGCCCGCCACTGTTCTGAGCAATTAGGTCTCCAGGATCAAAACCAAAATCGGGTAATGCAAGGTTGATCTTTTCCTGTACCTTAGTAATCAGCTGGGCAAAGCTCAGGCCGGCTGTATCTACAGCCCGAAGCTCGATCAGGTAATCCACGCCGCTGAAAGTAAGATTGAACGAAAGGTCCTCGAGAAGCTGACCTGTAAAACCGCTACCCGTATCTATGTTCATTTCCGGGAAAGTAAAACCAGTGGCACCGCTGAGGTCGATGTTGCTCAAACCTCCCGCAAAGATGCCCAACGGATCACCTATCTGAACAAGATCAAGCAGATCTCTAAACTGTACTTCAAGCTTCTGTAAGGAACCCTGAGGATTACTTGTCAGTTCATCAATAAAATCAAGGAAATCGCCGCCGATATCGACGATGTCGGACAGGCTGCGGTCAATGAGCGGGATCTTGTAGCTGAGAATCGAGGCAGCTACACCTTCGCCGTCAGAGCCATCCAGTCCTTGGAGAAAATCTACCACGTGACGCAGCACGACCAGAATGTTGTCAAAGCTCAAATCGCTCAGAGAGGCGAAGAGTTCTTCCCATCCGGACGGACGGTTGAAATCGAGCTGGATGATATTGCCGCGTACATCCAGGTGCTCTTCGCCACCAAAGGATCCGGGGGTAGATGAGCTGAGTATTTCTATTTCTCCCGTGCTGTTATCAATATCTATATTAATAGTTCCCACGGTGCCGCTGACACCGCTGGCATTATCGACGTCATCCTGGAGGCGGGCTAAAGCGTTGTTTACTGCGGTCTGTAGATCAGATTTAAGATCGGCCCGGTTTGTATTGAGCGGATCTGAGGTGTCCTCGGCATGTAGAACGACCAACTCCTCAAACCGGTCCGTCTCCAGAGGACCATATTTCTGTGAGATGACAAAGACGATATCTTCACTTAAAACGCCGCTACTCGGAGCTGTGTAGTCGGTAAAGGTAACGCCTGCTGTGACATCCTGGTTATCAAATCCGAGCCCAAGCGGGTCGTCAAAAGTAGGCAGGGCGGCCAGCCAGTTCGGGTCATCGACACCGAACTCGATGGAGCCGAGGTTGGCAGGCAGTCCGGAAAGGAAGCCGTCGGGCCTCAAACCCAGGATAAGGCCCATACTGCCGTCAACGACACCGTCGATAAAGCCGGTAGCAGGATCTTCCTCCGTGCCTCCGATATCGGCGGCATTAAACAAGAATTCACTGTCGTTGATAGCCTCGGTCAATAAGTCGATGGTAACACGATGTGAATCCTCATGGGATGCTTCGACGAGAGGATTTCGCAGATCAAAATCCACTCTGGCATCAAGAAATCTCTCGCCCTCTATAATTTTGTAGGTGCTGGTTGAATCCGGTGTTGCAGACAGCGTGCCGTCAAGAGTGACTACATTTCCTGAGGCGGCGTAATCCTTTATTTCAAGAATATCCACCGCTTCACCGGTCTGCACCCGGATGTATTTTCCATTATAGAAATCATTGCTTTGGGCATCACCCGGCTCTAACTTGACAGTCGTGTTGGTGCTGTCCGACTGGACGTCGCCGGCAACGATCGAATCCAGGGTTCCTACGGCGTTGGCTTTAATGCCCAAAAATCCAAGAGAAGCCGTGGCGGACAGGTCGTTGGCAAAAAGAGCAAAATTGCCGCCGAATTGAACATCTTCAAGGAAGAATTCGGTGGCCTTGCCGACTTTGGTTTCTCCCTGACCATATTCAAATCCCAGTTCGGTAACAGCGCCATTTGTCTGAGTGCCACCTGTACCTGGATCACCGTCCTCCGGGATAAATATGGATAATTTTGCAACAGCCCCCTCTTTGCCGGTAAATATGATTCGATTTCCATTGGGGTTGTTTTCATCCAATCCGGTCTGTTCAACTTGAATATCCGGAATAGATTCCGTATCGCCCGAGTCATAATATAACTCGCCGGTTTGAGGATTAGTAACCCCATCCAAAGCGGAATTGATTTGCGACTGTAATGCATCAACAAGTTGACTAATATCCGTCCGCGATCCCGAACCAAGATGAATGTCAAAAGTGTCATCATTCACCTGTAGAGTGAAAGCAATATCATCTTGGGTGGTTCCGTCAAATCGAGTAGGTGAACTCTGAAGGCCCAGTTCCTGGAATGCAGCGTCATCATAATTCGTTGTGATTTGCATCCATCTGTCTACTTCGATCGAAGGAATTGAAGGATCTACCGGAACCTTGGCATTAGGAGCGGTAAGGGAAATTCGCCCGCCACCAGCCATAGCCTGGATGGGTGAAGCAATAGTGATTCCCATGTCTCCACCAAAAGGCTCCAGCTTCAAATTTCCACCGTCCAGGCTAACAAGCACACCGATCGAAACGCCGTCAATATCATAAGTGGTTGACCCGCCGACGGGATTAGTTGTCCACTCGCCGACGATCGTCGCTATTTTAGTTGTTCCGTCATAATCGATTATTTCGAAGGATTCACCTATCTCGCCGGCACCACCGGTAATCTCCACATACAATCCATTATAAAGATCATCTATAACCGATGATGAACCAGCCAGTTTGATGGTTGTAGATGTGCTTCCGCTTTGTGCCGTATCACTGACTGTTACCAGACCGCCGTTGGTTGCAAGGCTTTTATTTATAGCGGTTTGTAATGCCGTTGTCAGGCCATTGGCATCCACCTTTGCCTTGCGAAGAACACCGTTATACTCACGAGATTTAAGGTTAGAACCATCTATTCCTATTAAGTTGGTAATATCCGTATCTGCCAAACTATTCTTGAAAAGAACAGAATACGTAATTGTCTGTAAATCAGCAGACTCCGCAAATGAAGCACTGACATCAAAATCGCCGGATGTTAAACCAGCCAATGTTGAAAGAGCCGCTTTTACCTGAGCATTTGAGGCCCCAAAGGGAATGTTTCCTGTTGAGTTTACACCAAATGAAAGTGTAAAGCTGCCACCGCCGGCATTTGAAATAACTATATTCTGTTTTTCATCCGAGACAGGATTTGCCGGTGGGCCACCTCCAACGCCTCCTGTTATGGCTTCGGATGATGTAGCTGAAGGAGCAGGCCCGATAGTTATGGTAAAGGGCATGTCACTGGGTATAGTGCTGGCAGGGGCATAGGTAGCCGCAAAATGTCCACCGTCGGAGATGAGTCCTGATTCGAAAAACCCAAGGGTAATGCCCGATGATCCTGCAGCGACCAGTTTCTGGTTTATGGCTCTCTGTACATCCTCGGCAAGATCATTAAGGCTTGTGTTCGCAGGACCATTGGTCCCATCAGTGTCATCACTATCTACAACTACAGAATCCCCTCCAGTCAAACTGATGAAAGGAGTCGTGTTTTCAAGATTATCTCCGTCCACCGTTAGTGCGGCAAAATCGGTTTGTGCCGGACTTGTGAAAATAATTGTATAAATCGGGTCGGATGGGTCTTTAGTAACATCAACCGTGGCACCTGTGACGGTCTCAATGGCCGTTTTAAGGTCACTGGTTGACATGGTAGTAATATCCAGAGTTTGGGCACTGGAAGTGTTATAAGAGATATCGAAAGTACCACTGTCAGCATAAAGCAAAGAAAGCACCTGGGTTTCATTAAGCTGCAGGTTTGAATCATCTACGACAAGTTCTCTGACGTCAGTATTCTCCAACCCAGTGCCGTCAAAAGTAATGGTATAGGATGTCCCATCCTTAACAACCGTGACAGTACTGCCGGCAATGGTCCCTATTTCAGTAGCCAGTTGCGTATCGGTGATATCCCAGTCAAGGCCTGTTGCAGCGGCGCCGCCATAACTAATGTCAAAGGTTCCACCATTTGCTTCGATTGAAAGTTTCTGAGTTTCATTGAGAATAAGGCCCGAACTGTCAACAGAGAGGGGAGTAATGTCTGTTGATGCCGGGTCGGTGAAGGTAATAAAATAAATTGGTGAATTCGCATCTTTGACCACATCGACGTCGTTGATGCCATCAAGGGTTTTAATCTGAGTTTTTAAATCACCGGCGTCAATGTTATAATTCAATCCAGAGACGCTGTCGCCACCATAGGAAAGTCCGAATGTCCCCCCGTTAGCATTAATTCTAAGGGCTTGAATTTCGTTCCCGCTGCCTGCTCCCCCCTCGTTAATAGTGGTAATGTCAGCGGTGGCATTGGGTGTATTGATCAATTGTGACTGAACTACGGAAAGTTTTGCTAAATCGGTATTAGCAGGGTCAGTAAAGGCTATGGTAAAAACAGAACCATCGTTGGTGACCGAAACGCCGCTAATACCTGTAAAAGCAGTAAGTTGGGTTTGTATATCAGTAGCTACCTGGGACAGGTTGCCGGAATTAAAAGTTATGGAGGAAGTTGTCTGAGCGTCACCACTATTTATATCGGGGTCATTCAATGTAAGGGTGAATGTTCCTTCGGTAGCGTTAATGGATAGTTTCTGGGTTTCGTTGATGTTGACGGCAAGCTCATTTAAATTTGTATTTGCCGGGTCAGTAACAGTAATTGTAAAAACCGATCCCTCTCGTGTGACATCAACGGTAGTAATACCATTAAACCCGGCCAGGGCAGCAGTAATATCCGAAGCTACTTGATCCAGATCTTCAGAATCAATGGTAATCGCTCCAGTTGTCTGAGCAACACCGCCATTAATGCCTGGGTCTTCCAGTGTCAGCGTAAGGGACCCATCAGTGGCTTCAATGGATAGCTCCTGCGTCTCGTTGACATTAGCGGTTAGCAGGTCCAGGTTCGTATCAGACGGATCTGTAAAGGTAAGGGTAAAGTCCGCCCCTGCCCGATCCACCGTAACCGAAGTAATGCCTGTAAGTGCCTCAAGCGCAGTCTGAATATCCAGAGCAACCTGGTTAAGGTCTGACGGATCAAAGTCTATTGACGTAGTAGTCTGCGGGGTGCCCCCATTAATGGCACTTCCGGTATCCGTTAGGGTCAGAGTAAAGGATCCACCTTCGGCATCAATCGATATTTCCTGCACTTCATCCGAACCGCCGCCGCCTCCTGTGATTTCGGAAATAGATATGGAATCGCTATCAATAAGCGTTCCAATTTGGGCGGCTCCGCCATTCGCGATTGTTTCAATATTGGCAGCAGCGGACCTGGAGGTAAGCGTTTCAATCACTGCACTTGGAGATTCGCCGCCATCCATTTTTGTAATAATGGAAACCGTAGGGTTGTTATAAACTTCCACTTCAAAAGTGGCATCTTCAGAAAGTTCCCCGTTATCGGCAGGCCCCAACAATTCATTAGGATCATCCGCGGATTTGGCTATTAACATCGCGCCCGGGGAACTGCCGAAGGTAATAGTGAAAATCCGGTCACCGGCTGGAGCACCTGTATCTTCTGTCACCGTGGCGGTAGCACCATTAAGATCAGCCGTGAGCTCATTATTAATGGCGTATTGGATAGAACCTGCAGCAGGACTCGCAGCTGCATCCCAATTCAAATCGCTGGTTACAGATCCCTCGCCACTGACATTGGGGTTGTCAATTGCAAGTTTGAACTTCCCGCCGTTAGCATTATCAATAATCAGTTTTTGGATTGTGAAATCGGTTATTCCTTCTGCCTGAACTATAGAAGCACCGGTATCAGGGGAAAACATTGTCGGAGTAATAACCAATTCGTTATTCGGGGAAAGGTTGATACCAAAGGTCAGGTCGGTATCAAGAATAGCAGCAAGGCCGAAGGAGCCGTCCGTTCCGACACTGGCGAAATCGCCTAAATTCGCACCAAAATCAAGCAGGAGCTCTCCGGCGAAACCCAGCTGGGTAACATCGTCGATAGATGTATCAAAGGTAACATCAAATGCCGCCCGGGGTTGAGTTGATTCAGCAGTTTTAGAACCGCTGACCACAATATCTCCCGGGTCGAAACCGGGTAAGGATAATCCCTCCAGGAATGAAAGAATAGCCGATTCAATGGCGCTATCATTTGCAGTGGCATCAATGACATCGCTAACGACAAGATTACCACCACTGTCGCGGAAGGTAAGCCGGAAGGCTTCCGCCGTGCTAGTATCAAATATAATTTGTTGAACCTCGTTTGTACCGCTTTCCCACGGTGTTGTGGTTTTAACTTCACCGTCGCCAAGACCAAAGGCACGGTAAAAATCAATCGTGAAAGAAAGTTCGTTGCTGCCGAGGGACCAGTTTCCCGATACGGGAGTTGTCGAGATGAAATTTTGCAGTATGTCGACAGTTACATGCTGTGCATCGGTATAAGCTGTAATGATGGCTTCGCCGGCGCCTGCTGCTATCCGGCGACCCACGTCACTTGCGGAAAAGACGGAAGCATCAGCTGTTACGGTGACGCCGGTTCCTGTCAGTGCCCCCAGGGTAAGGCCTGCCACCGGATTGAGCAGAGGGTCAAATATGGAGGTGAGGGACGGTAGATTCAGGTATTTTTTCAGTTGAGAGATTAATCCTTGAATGCTGTTGAAATTTAGATCGTCAAAATCCACAACCCCGTCATGGTTGGAATCCGGATTCAAAAAATCACCGACGGCACCCGGAATCAAAATTCCACCGTCATCATATTTTTTAAAGAGCGGATCGAGGACATCCTGTTTGAAGCTTTTACCAAAATCGAGGACATCACCGATGGTTACACTGGTGTAGGGAATAGTCGTCTGCATAAGCTCACTTGAAGCGAGAGAGGACAGGGTATCGAAAACACCCCCCAGCATGCCGAGCATTTCATTGGGGGTGATATTGTTGAAGTTGAGAAGGTCTATGGTAGTTCCGCCGATGTCTGCTGTCAGGGACATGTCCGGTGAATCGCCCTGAAAGATGTCACCCGGAAGAGTAAATCCGAGAGTAACTGTGGCCGCGCTCAGATCGAGTCCCCCCACAGCTACGCCGGAGGCTATACTGATATTAGCCGAGGCGCTTATACTTCCATCTGTGATTGAGATATCGGTGACGGCATCAAAAGAGGCCGGGGAAGGTATTGTAATGCGACCGTCAGAATTATCGTCCATTAGAGTAAGTTCTATTCCGCCATTAAGTGCGATTGATCCGGAATCAAGGGAGAGCTCAAGAAAACCTAAATTAAGTGATTCGCCACCAAAAGTTACAGATGCATCGGTGAGGTTGAGAGCAATTGTGCCATCCGGGACCAAAAATACTCCATCATCATGGATCCCAATAGAAAAGTCGGCAGCTAATGACGCATCAATTGAAAAGGTAGCATCAAGGTTGATGCCAAGATTGTCCGCAGCTTCTCCAAGGTCAAGAGGGAAGTCATTATTTACAATAGAGGCATCCAGATCAAAATTAAGCAACAGCTCCAGCGGTCCTGATCCGCCACTTGGAAGCCTGTAAACCGCATCAACACCCAGGGGGCTGATCGAAAGCCATGAGGGCAAGCCTGAGAAGGTAAGACCGTCTAATGCATCTACTATATCTTCTACGGAGACATCTGACGAATTAATTTGGGTAATGGCTTCATCCATGACCTCCTGAAAAGTCTCAGTTAAGCCTGTGACGTCGGCTAACCCGCCATCAAGAGCTCTGTCCAGAAATGGTAACTGATTCATTATTACTTCAAGATTACCTGTTGCAGTCTGGGTATTGTTAATAAAGCCCTTAACTGCTGTAAGTGCATCCTCAATATCCTCATAATTTATTGACCCAGGAAAAGAACCGTCATAATCAATGGTTGCACCGTTTACTACTGGATCATTTTCGTTCCAGTTACCCAGTTCGAATGTATTCAGCGGTCCAATAGTAATTGTAGCACTTTCGATATTAGACAAGCTGATTGAGCTGCTTGCGATTGTCAGGTTATTGTCGGATAAAATTACATTTTCATTACGCGAGATAATAAGGTTGTCACCAACTCCGCCTGTATCGCCCTGGCCATCGATGGTGAGATTACTCAAGTCGAAGGTGGCCGTATCACCAATAGTTAGGCTGTCGTTGCCATTCCCTAAATTCAAAGTGAGGGTGTTGCTACCGGTTAGAGTAATTGTAGTATCTTCGAAAGTCCCATTAATGCTGTCCAAAATATAGCTGGTCCCGCTGACATGACGGAACTCTACTTCATCTGCCCCACTGGTGAAATTGTAAATTTGATTGGATGCAGATCCCCCATTAATTAGAACCGGTTCCAGTCCTTCGTAATGCAGGACATCACCATCACGTTCGATCGTGCCCGAATGCGGACCGGAAGCCGTAAAGATTATTGTGTTATAGGGGCCGTCTTCAATCTCAAGACTATCGAACCCACCTGGACCTCCATCTACAAAACCGCTGATCCCGCCGGTGTAATCAATGACAAATGTATCTTGATTATCTGCAGCACCTTGAAGGTATTCCATTCCGCTAAATACCATGCCGATGATGTTTCCCGCATTGACGCCGGTAACATTCCAAATAGTGTCAGAACTGGGGCCGATGAGCGTATCATTGCCTAGGCCGCCGACAAGGCTTTCGATATTTTCAAACACCTGCCCATTGAGGGTGCCCGTATTCGTACCGGTGATTTCCCAAGTGTTAACCGATTCCGCACCAGATATAGTATCTATTCCCTCGCCGCCATTAATCGTGCCGCTAAGATTACCATCCCCTTGAAAGCTGAAGGTATCAGAATAAGCTCCGCCGTTGAGATTTTCGATACCCTGAAAATCCAGAACCCCTGAACCACCTACGTTGCCTATATTGTCACCAGTAAGTGCCCATTCGCTCTCTTGGCCTATGACTTTTAGCGTATCGTCATCTCCAGCGTATGGATCAAAGAACAGGATACCCCCCGGTAATGTGAAGGGAGTAGATAGGTCGACCGTGAGTGTATCATTCTGGTCTGCTCCTATGATCCTAATCGCACTCGTTTCGGCCAGAGGTTGGCTTTCCAGTATGGATTGATCGATGTTGTTGATCAACTGGAGGCTGCTCGGCGTGCTGCCGTCATCATCAAGCCGGAGAGTGATATCCATAGATTCTCCGTACAGGGCGGAGTAATACAGATCACTCGAGAGTAAAAGCCTCGGCTCTAGGCGTTCAACACCTAGGGTGGGGGCAGATTGAGGGGAATTGTTTCGTAAGGATTTTTTCAGACGTCTAAGCCAACGGCGCGATTGGGTGATAACGTATGATATTTTTCGCACATTAGTTATGGGACAATGTAAAAATGTCCTCCATCTGGTCGATGGTTATGGTGAAAATTTAACCCAGATTGGAGGACTAACAAATGAACAATGATCAGAAAC
>Ga0272442_10000871_pt1 | contig 47283 bp, 49 predicted proteins | sample SSMForm2O_FD_200262 | JGI IMG/M metagenome (GOLD analysis project Ga0272442, IMG submission 200262) | Marine sediment archaeal communities from Little Sippewissett salt marsh, Falmouth, MA, United States - SSM-Form-2O | ecosystem: Environmental > Aquatic > Marine > Wetlands > Sediment ...
CTCGACCGCCCGGACGACGCCCACGGCCTTCTGGAGCCCCTGGTCGATGCGGACGGCGACCCGCGCCCCGACGGCGATGACGGCCGGCTTCGCCGGTGGCGCCACCGGGCGCCTCAGCCGCTGGGCGCTGCGGATTCTGACCGACCGGCCGGTCTTCGTGTTGACCGCGTCCCACCCGCCGTAGGGGCTCTCCCGCGTGATGCGGACGGGCGCCAGCCGTCCGGAGACCTTGGCCAGGTACGTCCGGCCGACTTGAACGTCTCGCTTCTTCATGGGTCACTTGCCTCCCTTCTCCGCCAGCGTGAACATCCCCCGGTCGGTCTTGCGGAACCGGGCTTCTTTGCCCTTCGTGGCGATCTCGCGGATGATGGCCGCGTAGATGGTCGCCGCCGGCGTCTTGCCGCGGGTCTGCCACAGGCCCTGGGCCAGCATCCGCTCGACGAGGGCCTTCGTGTTGAGCGGTTCGCCCGCCTCGGCCAAGACCTGCGCCGCCGCGTCCAGGCCGCTGGGCTTGCGCTGCCCCTTGGGCGCCTTCGCCTTGCCGCGCCGGGCGGCCTTCGCGGCCGGTCTGTCCAGCTCGGGAATCGGCGTCTCATCCGGCACCGGCGTGTGGGACTTTCGCCACTTGTCCTCGGGCATCCCGTCGCCGCGAATGGCGCCGGTGGCGAACTTCACCTTGCTGCCCGTCCCGCTCGGCCGGACGGTCGTGCCTTCGTACCGCCCGTGTCCCAGCGACTTCTCGGCCCGGACGGAGACGTACGACCCGCCGACTTTCGCGCTGTAGACCCATCCGATCTGGATTCGCTTCTTGTCTGCCATGATGCACTCCTTGGCGCCCCAGGGGCGCCGTCTGGCCCCGGCGCCGTCCGTCCCGACGCGGGACGGAGGCAACCGGGCAGGTTCTCACATTCCCGCTTCGCTCAGCGCCCAGCGGCACCATTCCGGGCCGCCGAGCATCTCGACGAGCTGTTCCGCCAGCCACGTAAGCTGCGTCCGGGCGTCCGCGCTGCCGGCGCCGGCGTGGACCTGTACGTGGATGGCGTTGGCCAGAACGGCCACCGCCTCCGGCGACAGACAGTCCTTCAGGACGTCCCGCAGGACGTCCCGGGCCTGGCCGCTGTAGACGCCCGGGCGATGGACCACCGGCTGGCAGCCGAGTCCGTGGTCGCGGTCCCAGAACGCGAGGATCTCGGCGTCGCTGTATCCCTTGGTGCGGAAGTAGGCGAGGTCGCTCGGCGTGTTCATCGGATGCTCCGCGATGCGGCGGGCCAGCGCCTCGGCCTCGTCCTCCCGCGGCGGGACGGTCACGCGGACCTTCCGGCCGTCCGCTCGGGTCACCTCGTGCGTCGGCGTCTTCTTCGTTCGTGCCATGTCGGTTCTCCTTGGCCGGCCCTGCTACCGGCTCTCGATGATGCAGATCTGGAACTCGCTGCCGTCGGCCGTGCGGACCACCACCCCGCGGTTGCGGGTCAGCACGCCGGCCTCCTCGAACGTCCGGACGCGGTTCGCCTCGGGGAAGGTCTCGTCGTCCTGGAGGGCCTCGTACAGCATGGTCTCCATCTCGATTGCGTTCATGGTCGTGCTCCTTCGCCGGTCCGTCCCGGCCGTTCAGTCCTCAAAGGCCATCAGCACCCGCAGGTACGCGGCGACGTCGGTGCCCGTGCCCCGGCAGCCGTCGAGGTAGCGCTGGAGCTGCTCGGCGGCGAGCACGTTGTTGCCGTGCAGGTCCGCCCGGCCGACCAGGCGGAACGCCTCGCCGACGGGCACGCCGTGGCCGTCGCGGCGCTCGACGACCTTCGTCACCCGCGTGCCGGTGATGATGATGTCGCGCCCGTCGCGGCGGACGCTGGCCCGTCCCATGGGGCCTTCAATGTTGATTCGCGTCGTCTTCATGGTCCGTTCTCCTCGTCGCTAGTTCCGGGCGGCCCGGATGCACTGGGTGCGGTGCTCGCGGGCCTCGTCCACCAGGGCGGCCAACTCGGGGTCGCTGCAGTCGATGCCGCGCTCCCGAACAGCACCTACCAGGGCGTCCAGCAGTTCGGCGGCGTCCAGCAGGACCTTCTTCGCGTGCTTGCGTCTCGCGGGGGTCATCATCGTTGTCTCCTTCGCGCTATCCATGCACACACAGGGCCATGTTTTGGGCGCGAGACCAAGGGGATTCGGCGGAATCCATGCAGATTCTTCCCGCCGTATCTCGCGACGGGTGCGTAACTTATGACGACTGACGAAAATGCTTCCATATCTAGAACCGCCCCCCCGGCGGCAGGCGGCGCCCCCGGGGCGGACGGGGCCGCGGACCCGGCGGCGCTGACCGTCGAACAGCTGGCCAGAATGCTCGCCGTGCCCGTGGAAAGGGTCCGCGAACACGTGGCGGCCGGGGCGCCGACGGGAGCGGACGGGAGGGTCCACCTGGTCCATTACGCCGCGTGGCTGAACCGGCGGCTGAAGGAACTCGATGGCGATTGACCCGGGCAACCTGACGCAGTCGGAGCTGCTCCAGCTCGTCAACGCCACGCCGCTGGGCGTAGTCCTGACCCGCTCGCGCCTGCGGAGACAGATGGACGCGGGCGCCTACCGCTTCGGGGACGGCACGCACGTCCACCTGGTCCGCTACGTCCGCTGGCTGGTGGGCGAGCTGGACAGGCCCCGGCCGGCGAAGCTCGACTACGTCGAGGCGAAGCGCCGACAGGCGGCCCGGAACCGCGCCGCCACCAAGGCCGCCCAGGACATCTACCCCGTCCCCGAGATCGAGGATTACGAGCGGCGGAGGGCGTGCCGGGAGTCGTTCCGGCTGTTCTGCCAGACGTACTTCCCCGGGTTCTTCTGGCGCTCCTGGTCCGACGACCACCTCCGCGTCATCGCGAAGATCGAGAAGGCGGTCCTGGAAGGCGGGCTGTTCGCCTTCGCCATGCCCAGGGGCTCGGGCAAGACGACCCAATCTCGCTGCGCCGCGCTGTGGGCCATCCTCTACGGCTATCGCCCGTTCGTGTGCATGGTCGCCGGCAGCCAGGACAACGCCCGGGAGCTGCTGCGCCCCATCCGGACGGTCTTCCTGGAAGAGCCGCTGCTGCTGGCGGACTTCCCGGAGGCGATTCACCCGTTCCGCTGCCTGGAGAACTCTTCGAAGCGCCAGGGCCAGCAGCACATCCAGGGCCAGCTCACGCACGTCCACTGGGGCCAGGACAAGCTGGCCTTCCCGACCATCGAGGGGCCGCACCTGCCAGGAGCACTCCGCGAGGACGGCTACGAGGTCAGCCCCTCGGCCGGGTCGATCATCACGACGACCAGCCTGGACAGCAACCTCCGCGGCCAGCAGCACACCCGCGTGGACCGCACCATCATCCGCCCGTCGCTGGTGCTGCTGGACGACCCCCAGACGCGGGAGTCGGCCCGGTCCGCCGACCAGACCAAGAAGCGGCTGGACCTGCTGCACGGCGACGTGATGGGCATGGCCGGCCCGGGCGAGAGCATCTCGGCGCTGCTGACGTGCACGGTCATGTACGAAGGCGACCTGGCCGACACGCTGCTGGATCGGGAGAAGTCCCCGGAGTGGGACAGCGAGCGGACGAAGCTTATCTACGCCTGGCCGGCAGACCAGGGCCTGTGGGACCGGTACGCCGACCTTCGCCGCGCCCGCGGGCGAGAGGCGGCCACGAACTTCTACGCCGCCCACCGGGAAGAGATGGACCGCGGCGCGATCGTCGCCTGGCCGGCCCGGTTCGACGAGAAGGCCGGGGAACTGAGCGCCATCCAGCACGCGATGAACCTGCGGCTGCGGATGGGGCCGGAGGGCTTCGCCGCCGAGTGCCAAAACGAGCCCGTCCTCCAGCAGACGGCCGACGGGGCGCTCACCGTCGAGCAGGTGGTCGAGAAGGTCAACGGCTACAAGCGCGGGGAGATCCCCGGGGCGGCCACGAAGGTGACCATGTTCGTGGATGTCCACGACAAGCTGCTCTACTGGTGCGTCTGCGCCTGGCAGGAGGACTTCACCGGGTTCGTCGTCGACTACGGCACGATGCCCGACCAGCGGCGGTCGACGTTCACGCTGGCCGACGTGACGCGGACGCTCGGGCGGGCCTTCCCCGGCATGGGGCCCGACGGCGCCATCCACGCGGGGCTGGAGAAGCTGATCACCGAGTTCCTGGCGCGGGAGTGGAAGCGCGGGCTGGGACTGGCCCGGATCGACAGGCTGCTGATCGACAGCGGCTACAAGCCGGAGATCGTCGCGGCCGTGCAGCGGAAGGTCGGCTCGGCGGCCGTCATGCTCTCCAAAGGTGTCGGCATCCGCGCCAGCCGCCGCCCCTTCGCCGCCTACACCCAGAAGCCCGGCGAAGTGCTCGGCAACCACTGGTACGTGCCCAACGTCCGCCGCACGGCGCAGTTCTCGCACGTGCTGATCGACACCAACTACTGGAAGAGCTTCGTCCACGGCGGGCTGGCAACGGCGGCGTCCGACCGCGGCTGCATCAGCCTCTACGGCACGCTTGCCCGCCGAAGCCTTGGCCAAGGCGGGGCCAAGCCTGCTGGCCCGAGGGGCGGAGCAGGGACCAACCACGCCCTCTTCGCCGAGCACGTCGCCCGGTCGGAGTCGTGGGTCGAGGTGACCGGCCCCCATGGCACCGTCCGCGAGTGGTCCGCGCTGCCGACGCGCCCCGACAACCACTGGCTCGACTGCCTGGTCGGCTGCGCCGTCGCGGCGAGCATGCTCGGCGTCCGTGTGCCCGGCCAGGACGCCAAGCCCGTCCGCCGACGAAAACGTTACTCACAGGAAGACCTGAGGAGGCAATGATCATGGACGCCCCACGATGCCATGCCGAACGGATCGAGGGCCGCAGGAAGTGGCCGCCCGACGAAGACCAGCGGGGTCTCGCCTGCCGGCATTGCGGCTGCAAGCACTTCTGGGTGGTCTACACGCGCGCCGTTCGTGGCGGCCGGTTGATGCGGCGCCGGGAATGCCGGCATTGCGGCAAGAGGGTCACGACCTGGGAGAGGGCCGCCCCCTGAAAACTTCCGACGCTCGTCTTGACAAAGGTAAGTGCCGATATAGGATATGCGAGGAGAACCTTTCATCTAGCCGAATCGTACAACAGAAAGACAGGTTACTGGAAAGGCCGCCAAGCATGACCGAACCGCCCCCCATTCCGGAGAATGTCCGAAGGATTCGGACCAGCCAGGGCTTGACCCAGCAGGAGGTCGCCGACCGCGCGGGGCTCTCGCGGGTCGCCTTCCGTGACATCGAGACCGGCAAGACCCTTAGCCCGCGGGTGGGGACCCTTCAGGGCATTGCCGTCGCCTTGCGCGTCGGACTGGACGAGCTGCTGGCGCCTCCACCACGCCTCGCGGCGGCGAGATTCCGTTCGTTGAGGTTGCGCACCCGCAAGGAGCGGGCCCAGCGCGAACAGATCTTCTTCCGCGTGGCCCGCTGGCTGGAGGACTTCGGGACTCTCGAAGGACTCCTTGACGACCGTCGCCCCTACCGGCTGGCCCAAGTGGCCCAGGGGGCGCGGTCGCTGCCCGCCAAGGGCCGTACTCAGCGGGTCGCGGCGATAGCGCGGGCGGCGATGGAGCTCAGTGAAGATGAGCCCGTTCGCGACATCTGCGGGCTGCTGGAGGCGGCGGGGGTGAAGGTCTGCCTGATCGAATCCGAACTGGACGGGTTCTTCGGCCTGTCGGTGGCCGAGGAGGATGGCGGCCCGGCCGTTGTGGTGAACGTGGCGGGCCGGATCCCGGTCGAGCGGCAGATCTTCACTTCTGCCCATGAGCTGGGCCATCTTTTGCTGCATCCCGGCGCCTACGATAGCGACAAGGTGGCGGAGGCCCCGGCCGAGGAGCGTGAGGCGGACAGCTTTGCGGGGTGCTTCCTCGTGCCCCCCCAAGCCTTTGAGAAGGAGTGGGCGGAGACCCGGGGCCTGCACTTCGTCGAGCGGGTGCTGCACGTCAAGCGCCTGTTCCGCGTGAGCTACAAGGTCGTCCTTCACCGGCTGGTGGACCTCCGCCTGGCATCCGATCAGGTCTGGCCGCAGTTCGCGGCCGAATACAAGCGGCGCTACCGCAAGTCGCTGGGCGGGAAGGAAGAGCCGTTCCCGCTGGCGTCGGTGGACTTCGTGGAGGACCGACTCAGCCGCATGGTCCGCCGCGCCGTGGAGGGCGGAGCGATCACGCTGAGCCGCGCGGCGGAGATCCTCTGCGTGGACCTCCACGCCATGCGTCAGCGCGTCGCCTCCTGGGACATCGCCGCATGAGCGGCCCGGTCACAGGCCCTGCGGGGCTCGTTCCGGACGCCAATGTCCTCATCGACTATGCCGAGAGCGACCGGGAGATCCTTGCGCTGATCGCGCGGCACGTTGCGGCGATCCACGTTCCTTCGCCGGTGCTGGCGGAAGTGCGCAGACTGTCGTTTCGGGAGGCCGTTCGCCTGGGGCTTGAGATCGTCGAACCGACGCTGGTCCAGGCCACGGAAGCGGCCCGGGGCGCGGGTTCCACGTCCTTCGAGGATCGTCTCTGCCTGACGGTCGCCCGGGACAACGGTTGGGCCTGTCTGACCAACGACAAGGCCCTTCGCAGGGCCTGCGGGGAAGCGGAGGTTCGGTGCATCTGGGGGCTCGAGGCGATGCGGATCCTGGTGCACGCCGGGCATCTGGCGGCAAAGCGGGCTCAAGCCATCGCGGAGCGAATCGCGCAGGGGAACCCCTACATCACGCAGGCCCTTCTGGCCCGCTTTCGGCAGCAGATCGGGGCGTGAATGTCTAGCGGCGTAACGATCCGCGCCATACTCCGAGAAGCCCCCTTGGTGAAGCCGCCGCTTGCCGTAGATTGAGGGCAGACAACCAGGACGCGCGGCGCACCGGCTGATCCCCGGGGCGAAGCCAAAGAACCGAAGGCCATGCGGGGCCGCATACCCGCGTGGCCTTTTTCTTTGGCCCGCGCGACTGGTTGTCGGGCTTGGAACCACGATGGCGGAAGACCTGAAAGACGCAATCGAGCAGAACGCGCAAGGGCCCAAGCAGGCCTCGGCCGACGGCGTGAGCGTCCAGCAGCATTCGCCGGCCGAGCAGATCGAGGCGGACAAGTACCTGGCGGGCAAGGAGGCGGCCTCGAAGAACCCGGCCAAGGGCTTCACCCGCGTCAAGATCGTGAGCCCGGGCACGGTGTAGACCCATGCGACTTACTTCGGCAGGCTCAGCATGAACTGGCCGTGGACAAGGCGAAGCAGGCGGGCGGGCACGGTGACCCGCACGTGGGTGGTCCGCGCGAAGTTCGACTCGGCGCAGACCACGGCCGACAACCGCCGCCACTGGGCCAACACCGACGGCCTGTCGGCTGACGCCGCAGCCAACCCGGAAGTCCGCCGCGTCCTCCGCAACCGTGCCCGCTACGAGGTCGCGAACAACAGTTACGCCCGGGGCATCGTTTTGACGCTGGCCAACGACGTGATCGGCACCGGGCCGCGTCTGCAGATGCTGACCGAATCGGGCGAGGACAACCAGGCCATCGAGCGGGAGTTCATGGCGTGGGCGAAGGCCGTGGACCTGGCGGCCAGGCTCCGCACGATGCGGGAGGCCCGGGCCCAGGACGGAGAAGCCTTCGCGGTCCTGTTCTCCAACGGCGCCCTCGATTCGCCCGTCAAGCTGGACCTTAAGCTCATCGAGGCCGACCAGGTCGCTTCACCCAGCGTAAAGCGAACCACTTCACGGACGGCGCCGGCGGTCGACGGGATCGAGTTCGACCCCTTCGGCAACCCGGTCGCGTACCACGTCCTCAAGGCGCACCCCGGCGCCGGGGCCGCGGCGTCGGCGCTTCAGTTCGACCGCGTCCCGGCGGCGAGCGTCCTCCACTGGTTCCGGGCCGACCGGCCGGGTCAGCGTCGGGGGCTGCCCGACATCCTGCCGGCGTTGCCGCTCTTTGCCCAGCTTCGCCGCTACACGCTGGCCGTGATCGGCGCGGCCGAGTCGGCCGCCAACATCGCGGTCCTGATGAAGACCAACGCCCCCGCGGGTGGCGAAGCGGCCGAGGTCGAGCCCATGACGGAGATGGAGTTCGCCCCGAATATGGCCGTCTTCACGCCGGAGGGGTGGGAGCCCTCCCAGGTGAAGGCCGAGCAGCCGGCGACCACCTACGACATGTTCAAGCGGGAGATCCTCAACGAGATCGCCCGCTGCCTGAACATGCCGTACAACATCGCGGCCTGCAACAGCTCGGGCTACAACTACGCCTCGGGGCGGCTGGACCACCAGACCTACTTCAAGAGCATCCGCGTCGAGCAATCGCACGTCGAGACGGTCGTCCTGGACCGCATCCTGAGTGCGTGGATTGCCGAGGCGGTCAAGGTCTTCGGCCTGGGGGACCTCAAAGACGCGACCCACCAGTGGTTCTGGGACGGTCACGAGCACGTCGACCCGGCCAAGGAGGCCAACGCCCAGGCCACGCGCCTGACGAGCAACACGACGACGCTCGCGGCGGAATACGCCCGCCAGGGCAAGGACTGGGAGACGGAGCTTCGCCAGCGGGCGAAGGAACGCGCCTTGATGGCCGAACTCGGCCTGTCCAGTGCGGACAGCGACAACTCCGGCTCGGCGGACACGCCGCCGGAACCACGGCGTACGTCACAAGAGGAACAGGACCATGAAGACCCGGACGAAGACGCAGAAGACTGAGCCCACGGAACTGACGCTCGTCGGCAGCCTGGAGATCGCGGCGGCCGCCCCGGACCCGGAAAACACCGCCGGGCCCCCGCGCAGCCGGCGCTTCACGATGGTCGCCTACACCGGCGGGGCCATGCGGGTGGCGGGGTTCGGCTACCCCGTGGTCGTGGACCTGTCGGGGCTGGACCTGTCGCGGGCGTCCTGGCCGGTCTTCGTCGGCCACAAGCAGGACATCGACGACCTGCTCGGCCAGACGGACCGCGTGGAGGTCGTCGGCAGCAGCCTCGTGGCCTCGGGGGAGGTCCTGGGCACCTCGCCGCGTGTCGAGCGGGTCGTGGAGACCCACGACCGCGGCTTCAAGTGGCAGGCGTCCATCTCGGCCGCCGTGCTCGACCGGGAGTTCCTGCCCGGGGGCCGCAGCCTCAACGTCAACGGCGCCCGCTTCACGGGGCCGCTCATCATCGCCCGCAAGGCGGAGCTCGGCGAGATCAGCTTCGTCTTCGTCGGGGCGGACCGCAACACCAGCGCCACCATCGCGGCCGGGGATCCCGCGGCCGCCCAGGAGAGTAAGACCATGGACGGACACCACACGAACGGCGTCGTCGCCGAGGACACCGAAGGCCGGGAAGACCGGGACGGGCAGGCGGTCGAGCCGGAGGTCCGCAGGGGCGACGGGACGGACGAGAAGCCCCAGGCTCCGGCCGCGCCAAGCCCGGACGCCGCGCCGCCCGCGGCGAAGGCGAGCGATTCGGCCGCGCAGATCCGCGCCGAGGTCGCGGCCGAGCAGGAGCGGATCGCGGCGGTGCGGAAGGTCTGCGGCGACGGTCATCCGGACATCGCCGCCCGGGCCATCCGCGACGGCTGGGACGTGACGCGCACGGAGCTGGAGGTCCTGCGGGCCGACCGGCCCGAGGCCCCCGCCGCCCACGTGCCCGACCGGGCCATGACGGGCAAGGTGCTCGAGGCCGCCTGCATGCTGACCGGCGGGCTGACCGACGCCGAGCGGCTGTATGACGCCCCCACACTGGAGGCGGCCGACCGGCGCTTCCGCGGCGGGATCGGCCTGCAGGAGCTGCTGATCGAGGCGGCGTGGGCCAACGGCTACGAGGGGCGCAACTTCCGCGACAGCCGGAGCGTCCTGCGCTTCGCCTTCCGCCCGGACGTCCAGGCGGCGCTCTCGACCATCGACGTCGGCGGCATCCTCTCCAACGTCGCGAACAAGTTCCTCCTGGAGGGGTTCTTCAGCGTCGAGCGGACGTGGCGGAACCTGTGCGCCGTCCGCAACGTCCAGGACTTCAAGACCGTGACCAGCTACCGGCTGATCGGCCGGGACGAGTACGAGATCGTCGCCCCCGGCGGCGAGCTCAAGCACGGCACGCTCGGGGAGGAAAGCTACACCAACAAGGCCGACACCTACGGGTTGATGCTCTCCATCGACCGGCGGGACATCATCAACGACGACCTGGGCGCCATCACCACGGTGCCCCGCAAGCTCGGACGCGGCTCGGGCCTCAAGATCAACGACGTGTTCTGGACGGTCTTCCTCAATAGCAGCGGCTTTTTCAAGACCGCCAACAAGAACTACCTCACCGGCGCGGACACGGCGCTCTCCATCGACGGGCTGACGAAGGCGGAGGTCGCGTTCCTGGAGCAGACGGATTCGGACGGCAAGCCCATCGGCATCATGCCGGCGGTCCTGCTGGTGCCCACGGCGCTGAGTGCCATGGCGACCATGCTGCAGAAGGCCCTGGAGATCCGCGACACCACCTCCAGCACCAAGTACCCGGTCGCCAACCCCCACCAGGGCAAGTTCCGCACCGAGGTCAGCCGCTACCTGGCCAACTCGACCTACACCGGCAGCTCGGCCAAGGCGTGGTACCTGCTCGCCGACCCCAACGACCTGCCGGTGGTCGAGGTGGCGTTCCTCAACGGACAGGAGTCGCCGACCATCGAGACGGCGGAGGCGGACTTCAACGTCCTCGGCGTGAAGATGAGGGGTTATCACGACTTCGGCTGCGCGTTGCAGGATCCCAAGGGCGGTGTCCGGTGCAAGGGCGAGGCCTGATCCAGGCCGCCAACTGAACGGCAACCCCAACTTCAGGAGTTGAGACATGGCACAGGCGACATTCATTCATGACGGCAACGCAATCGACTTTACGCCCGGCAGCAACGTGGCCGCCGGGGCCGTGGTCGCGATCGGCAGCAACACGATCGCCATCGCCAAGCGGCCCATCGCCGCCGGCGTCCTGGGGGCGCTGGCGACCCGAGGCGTGTTCGACGGCGCCAAGGCCACCGGCGCCGTCAACCTCGGCGACGCGATCTACTGGGACGCCACCGGCGACCCCGTGGGCGGCACCGCCGGCAGCGGCGCGTTCACCACGACCGCGGCGGGCAACGTGTACGCCGGGCGGGCCGTCGCCGCGGCCGCCGAAGCCGACGCGACGGTCCGGTTCGAGCTGCGCGAGACCGACAGCCTCAACGCCGGCCTGGCCAACGCCATCGCCGATCCCGGCGACGCCGGCGCCATCGCGGTCACCCGCAGCGGCACCTGCCCGCTGGTCACCGCCGGCGCCGAGACCCGGACGCTGGCCGTGCCGACCTTCGCCGGCCAGCAGATCAGCCTGGGCCTCAAGACCGACGGCGGCGACTGCGTGGTGACGGCCGCTTCCGGCGTGAACGTGACGGGCAACAACACGCTGACTTTTTCCGATGCCGGCGAGCACATCCTGCTGGCCGCCATCGAGGTCGGCGCCGCGCTGGCCTGGCGGGTCGTCTGCAACGACGGCGTCGCCCTCAGCACGGTGTAGGAAGATGACGGACCTGCTGGAACAGGCCGTGGCCTGGCTGGGCGGGCAGCGCGCCGAGCGCCTCTCGCAGACGGTCGAGTACGTCCGCGGGGGAGAGTCGGTGGAACTGCCGGCCACGCTGGGCAGCACCCGGTACGAGGTGGCCGATGAGGCGGGCGCGACGGTCGAGGCGAAGGCGACGGACTTCATCGTCGCGGCGGAAGAACTGGTCCTCGGCGGCGGGCAAACGAAGCCGGAGATCGGCGACCGGATCCGCGTGGCCGAAGGCGCGACGGTGCTCGTCTTCGAGGTGCTCGACCTGGCCGGCGCGGGCCACTGGCGCCCGGCGGACCCGTTCGGCAGGGCCGTTCGCATCCACGCGAAGCAGGTGGACGAGGTCCTTTGACGGGAACACGGCATGACGTGCGGCAGCGACCAGTACGAGCGGGTGTGCAGGGCCGAGTTCGCCTCGGTGCACGCGAAGCTCGACCGTCTCGACGAGGCGGTCCGCGGCAACGGCCGGCCGGGCATTCAGTTGCGGCTGGACCGGCTGGAGAAGGCCGAGGCGGTCCGGTCGCGGTTGCTTTGGATCATCGCCGGCTCGACCGTGACGCTGGCCGGCGGCGCGGTGTGGAAGCTGATCTTCAGCTGAACGCAGGGAAGACGACGTGTCCACGGTGATCGACATCGCGGAGGCCGTGAAGGCGGAACTCAACGCCCCGGACGGGCCGGCCGACGGCGACCCGCCGGCGGCGCTCGCGGCCGAGCGGCTGTACCGGCCGCGGTTCGAGCTGACTGATATGGGCGTCCTGCACGTGACGGTCGTGCCGAAGGGGCTGGAGCTTACCGCCGCCGGCCGAGGCCTCGCCCAGGACGACGTGCAGATCGACGTGGCGGTCCAGAAGAAGCTGGCCACGACGGAAGCGGGCGAGATCGACGCTTTGATGGCGCTGGTCGAGCGGATCGGCGACTTCCTGCGGCAGCGGCGGCTGGCGGGCGCCCCGGACGCCGCCTGGGTCCGCACGGAGAACGTGCCGGTCTACTCCGTCGAGCATCTCGGCGAACTGCGGCAGTTCACGAGCGTGTTGACCGTGACGTACCGCGTGATGCGATAGCCCGCCGAAGCCTTTGGGCGAAGGCGGGAGGTGACCTGATGGCCCGCAGGTGGATTCAGTCCGTGGACGTGGACGTGGACGAGGCCGGCCAGCCGGCCTTCGAGGCCGCCTTGGCGGCCCTGGCCGGCTGCATCGAGGACGGGAGACTCAAGGTGAGCACCAGCGAGAAACGCATCGCCTTCATCGCGACGGTCCCCGCGGAGCGGTCCATCGGCTGGGAAGACGAGATCCTCTCGGACTCCCAGAAGGCCATCCTGCGGGACGATGACTTGGGCTTCAACGACGCCGACGACCGGTACGTGGTGAAGCGCGCCGGCCTGTGGATGTTCGGCGTCTCCGGGTCGCTCTGGTCCGACGGCGGGTCCGTCGGCGGCGGGATCGCCGGGGCGGGGGTGCTCATCAAGGCGAACATCGGCGGCAATGAGAAGCTGCTCGTCGCGGCGTCGGGGCAGGCCTCGGACTTCGAGGGCGGCTGGTTCTGCTTCGCCAACGTCTCGGGCAGCGGGATCCGCGACCTGGCCCTCAACGACGAGGTCTACTTCCGCTCCCACGGCGGCGACATCTACACGCACAGCGGCCTCATCCTCTGGGGCCTGTACCTCGGCACGTAGGAGCGAAGATCCATGGAGAAGCGACACCTGGCATACGAAGCGGCCCTTCAGCTCCTCGGCAAGCGGCGCGGCTGCTACGCGACGGTCGAGGCGGGCAAGGTCGTGACCCACGGCCCGGGCGCCGCGCAACTACCCAAGCCCGACGCGGCCGAGATCGAGCAGGCGAAGACCGACCCCCGCTTCGCGGACGTGGTCGCCAAGCGCGTTCGCCGCGAGCTGCGCCTCCGGGCCGAGTACGCGCTGATGAAGCACTTCGAGGGGACGGACCTGTCGCCGTATCTGATGAATCCGCAGCAGCCCCAGACGGTCTACCGCCGCCTCCGGCTGGACTTGGGCCGCGAGAGCGCGAGCTTCGCCGCCGGCGGCCGGTGGAAGGGCCCCGCGCCCACGGACGCCGAGCTCAAGGCGCTGATGTTCACGGCGGAGGCGGACGAATACGTCCACGTCGCCACGGTCCACCGGTTCCGCAGGCCGCGTTACCCCACCCGCGACGAGCAGGTCGAGGCGCTCATGAAGGGCGGTCAGGACCTTACGGACATGCAGGCCCGGGTCCAGGCCGTCAAGGACGACTACCCCAAGCCGGCCGGCACCGTGTTCGAGTTCGCCGGCGGGCAGATCCGGAGAACATCGTGAGGATCCTCTACGCCGTCTTGACGGGGCTCGCGCACGGCCTGTGCCGGCTCGGGTACTGGCTGCACCGCCTCGTGCCCAACAGGAAGCGGCTCGTGCTGCTCGGCGTCCTGCTCACGGCGGGCGCGGCGAAGGCCGTCGTCATCGGCCCCGGAGAAACCTACCAGCCGAACGACCTGCTCGGCGGCGTGGTGAAGTTGCCGTCCAGCGGCACCACTTCCGGCGTGGCGCTGACGCGCCTGCACATCCTGACCGCCCGGCACGTCTCGACGCCCGGATCTGTCGAGTACCCGGGCGGCGTGCGGATCGCGGTGGCCGGACGGGTCAACCACCCGACGCGGGACCTCGCCATCCTGACGCTTGCGGAACCGGGTCCGCATCCGGGCTACCCGGTTGCGGAGGCGCACCAGGGCGACGTGGTCCTGGTCGCCGGCTACGGCCGCGGGGGCGAGGGCGCCCCGACGCTGGGCAAGGGCACGCTTCGGGCCGCGATGAACGTGGTGAGCCACGTGGCCACGGGTTCGACGTATTCCATGCTCTACCTGCGATTCAACGTGCCCGGCGACGCCGAGTACGTGGTCGGGGAAGGCAGCGCCGCCGACGGCGACTCGGGCGGGCCCGTCTTCCTCTACGACACGATGTCGCTCGTGAGCATCACGTCGGCGGGCGTCAACGCCAACGGCAATGGCGTCTTCCCCGACCCGGGCGACTACACCCTCCACACGCACTTGCATCCGTGCAACGAGTGGATTCAAGCGAACACCCCCGAGCCGGGCACGATCGGGCTGGTGTCGGCGGGGCTGATGCTCTGTGTGGCGTGGTTCTGCTTCGCCGGACGGGAGGGCTGCGCGTGACCGGCATCCGGGCGAGCTTGCTGTTCTTCGACGACGAGGCCGTGACGCGCCGGGTGGACGCGGCCGCGCGGAGGGTCCTGTCCAAGTTTGGGGCCTACGTCCGCACCGCGGCGCGCCACTCGATCCGCAAGCGACGGAAGGTCTCCGCGCCGGGCAAGCCGCCCTCCAGCCACGTTGGGGACCTGCGGCGGCTGATCTTCTTCGCCTATGAGCCGCGGACGAAGAACGTGGTCATCGGGCCGGCCGCGTTCGGGGCGGGCGTGGCGCCCGCCCTTTTGGAGCAGGAGCACGTGGCGGGCACGACGCGGCTGGTCGCCAAGCGGGACCGTCGCGGCCGTCTGCGGCGGATGCGATACCGGGCGCGGCCCTTCATGGGCCCCGCCTTCGAGCACGAAAGCCCCAAGCTGCCGGCGATGTGGGCGGGAAGCGTGCGCGGCTAAGGAGAGCCAACCATGGCGACGTTCATACTGGGCAAGGACGCGAAGATCTACCAGGGCGCCGCGGGCGGCGAGCTTGCGGCGCTTTCGGAGATGTCCAACGTCCGCGACGTGACGCTGAACCTGGAGGCGGGCGAAGCGGACATCACCACCCGCGCCAACGGCGGCTGGCGGGCCACCGCCCCGACGCTGCGGGAGTGCACGACCGAGTTCGAGATGGTGTGGAAGCCGGGCGACGCCGGCTTCGACGCGATCAAGGCGGCGTTCCTGGCGGGCACGACCGTGGAACTGGCCATCCTCGACCAGGCGCGGGACGTGGTCGGGGCGCAAGGGCCCAAAGGCAGCTTCTCGATCACCAGCTTCAGCCGCAACGAGGCGCTGGAGGAGGCGATCACCGTCAGCGTCACCGCGAAGCTCGCCGTGTTCGACGAGTGGGTCGAGGTCGAGTAGCCCCCCAACCAAGGAGCGCTGAACCATGGCAGACCTGACCATCACCCCCGCCGACGTGCTCGCCCACGACGGCGCGACCAAGGACGCCGGCACGGCCGGCGCGGCCGTCACGGCCGGGCAGACGCTCTACCGGGCGAGCGACGGCAAGCTCTACAAGGCCGACTGCACCACGGCCGTCAAGGCCCGCGCGGTGGGCGTCGCTCTCAACGACGCCGCGGCCGGCCAGCCGGTGGCCTACGCCAAGGCGGGCGGGCTCGATCCCGGCGCCACCGTCGCGGTCGGAGAAGTCTACGGCGTCACGGACACGCCCGGCGGCGTCGGCCCGGTCAGCGAGCGCGGCGCGGGCGACTTTATCACGATCCTCGGCGTGGGCGTGGCCGCCGACCGAATCGAACTGGCGATCAACAAGTCGGAGGTCGCAATCCCCGCATGAGAACTTTCGCCGACAGTGCAGGAAGGCAGTGGAAGGTGGAGCTGACGCTCGGCGCGGCCAAGCGGATCCAGGCCCTGACCGGCGTGAACCTGCTGGAACTCGACCGGGGCGACCCGCCTTTGCTAACGCGGCTGGGCCTCGACGTAATGCTGCTGTGCGACGTGATCTTCGCCGTCCTCGAGCCCCAGGCGGAGGCGGCCGGCGTCAGCGACGAACAGTTCGGCGAGGCCCTCGGCGGCGAGGCGATCCTGGCCGCGCGGACCGCCTTCTTCGAGGAACTGGCGGATTTTTTCCGGAGGCTGGGGCGGGCGGACCTGGCCCGGGCGATTCCGGCGCAGGAGAAGCTGCTGGCCGTGGCCGTCGAGCGGGCGGACCGCAGGATCGGCGAGGTCGACGTCGAACAGGCCGCCCGGCAGATCGTTGGCGATCGGTCTTTGAGCTTGCAGGCCTCGTCGGAATCGACCCCGAGCCCCTGACGCTGCGGGAACTGCTGTGGATGGCGGAGGCGCGGAACCTGGCCGAGTGGGACCGCACGGCGTACCTGGCGGCGACGATCCTGAACGTGCTGCGGACGAAGGGCGCAAGCCCCGTCGACCCGGCGACGCTGAACCCGTACCGGCGGAAGCAACACAACGACGGCATCGACCTGGATGAAGCGGGCGGGATGGCCGCCCTACGAGAAAGGTTCGTGAAGACAAGGAATCGGGAAGGAGCCCAGCCATGAGGAAGATCGAAGGTCGAAGGTCGAAGGTCGAAACGGAAAGGTCCACAATGCTTCTTCTCCTCTGTGCCCTCTGCGCCTCCGTGGTGCCTGGGTGCGGGGACGGGCGGTTCGCCCCCGAGGAGATCAAGACGTCGTTCTTCACGGCGACGGCCGACGGCATCGTCGCCCTGGAGAAGATTGACGCCGGCACGGAGCCGCCCGAGTCCGCGGCCGAGGCCCTGCGCCGGATGATCGGCACGAAGGCCGCAACTTACGAGGACGGCGACCTCGCGCCCGTCGGCCACTACTTTAGGGGCACCAAGCCGCCGCCCAAGCCCAGTGAGCCGGACGGCTTCGCCGAGTCCGTCGAGAGGTTCTTTCGCGACCTCGCGGAGTGGTTCAAGCCGCAACCCCAACAGGGGGCCGCGGAAGGAGGTGATGGGTCGTGACGGACCTGAGAACCATCCTGACAAAGCCCGAGTATGCCGACCTGGTGGCTGCGTGGGGCCCGGCCGTGCCGATCCTGTTCAAGATGGGGCGCGACCTGGCGGAGCGGACCTCCAAGGGGCTGCTCAGCGACGGCGCCCGGCACGAATCGGCCATCCTCGACCTTCGCCGCGCGGCCACGGACGAGGAGTGGGAGGCGTGGCGCCGGCACGCCCACCAAGCCTCGACGGCCCGGGTGACCGCGGATGCGGACGCCCGCAGCGAGCTGGTCCGGCGCTTCTGGGACGGTGTCTTCGCCGCGGCCGTCCTGGCGCTGAAGGCGATATGCGGCGGCTGACCTGGACACTCCTGACGGCGGGGGCGCTCGCCGCGGGCGGCTGCGCCCCCGTCGCCCAGTTCGGCTCGACGACCCGGCCGGCGGCCGAGGTCCTCGCCGGGACCCTTTTGGCCGCCGATGCCCGGGCCGACGTTCAGGGCGTCGGACTCGGCAAGGCCACCCGCCAGGGCGGCGACGTGGGCGACCCTGAAGCCGACCGGGGCGGCTGGAACCTTTTTGCCAACGTCGAGGGCGGGGCGCTCGTTGCCCTGTGCGGCGTCGCCCTGGTCCTCATCGTCGCCGCGGCCGTGAGCTTCCGCTTCTGGGCGCTGGCCCGGCGGCGCGGGCGGGCGAACGTCTTTTTGGCCGAGGAGCTGGAGGCGCGGCTTCCCTTCCGCGGCAGCGTCCACCCGGACGACCCCGGCCAGGCGGCGCGCGACGGCGTGGGCAACCGGGCCCTTCGCCGCGGCGTGTACCGCGAGACCCGGCGGGCCGTCCGCAAGATGCGAAGAAGCCGCCGGTCGAACGCAGTGGCCTGAGCCCCGGAGCCGACATGGACGTCGTGGTGATCATTCTCCTGCTGTGGCTGGTGGGCATGTGCCGTGGCGGCGGCCGGTGGTCGCGTGACCGTGGCTACCAGCCGCGGCCTTGCCGGGACGGGGCGCCGGTCGTCCCCCCGCCACCCCCGCGGCCGAGGGTGAGGCGGAAGTAGCATGGTGCGCAACGCGGGTGCAATCCGAGCCGGCAGGGCGTACGTCGAGCTTTATGGCGATGACAGCAAACTCGTCAAGGCCCTCCGTTCGGCGGAGGGCAAGCTCAGAGCCTTCGGGAGGCAGATCTCCGACCTGGGCGCCCGGATGGCCAAGGTCGGGGCGGCGATCTTCGCGCCGCTGGCCGGGACGGCGCGGCTGTTCAGCTCGATGGGCGATCAGGTCGCCAAGATGGCCAAGCGGACGGGCGTTACGGCCGAGACGCTCTCGGAACTCCGCTTCGTGGCCAGCCAGACGGGCACGGAGTTTGAGACCCTCGAGAACGCCTTCCGCAAGATGCAGCGGAGCATCTATGACGCCGGGCGGGGGCTGTCCACGCAGGTGGACGCCTTCGCTGACCTGGGGCTGACCTTCCAAGACCTCGACGGCCTCTCGCCGGAAGAGCAGTTCAAGCTGCTGGCCGACCGCATCGCGGCCGTCGAGGACCCCACGAAGAAGGCGGCCATCGCCATGAGCCTGTTCGGCCGGACGGGTACGAACCTGCTGCCGATGTTCGCCCAGGGCCGCGCCGGGATCGAGGCGCTTCAGGCCGAGGCCCGGCGGCTGGGGTTGACGATGAGCGGCGCCGACGCCAAGGCGGCCGAGGACTTTACCGACGCGATGGACCGGCTGTGGAAGGTGGTCAAGATGGGCGCCTTCCACGTGGGCGCCGCGCTCGCGCCCGCCATCCAGGACGCCGGCGAGAGGCTGATGAGGGCCGCCCGGCAGGCGGGCGGTTGGGTGCAACGCAACCGCGACCTGCTGGTGACGGCCCTCAAGCTCGCGGCCGGCCTGGCGGCTTTCGGCGCCGCGACCTTCGTCATCGGCAAGGTGGTGGGCGCCTTGTCGATGGTCCCCAAGGCCCTGCGCCTGGCCGGGGCGGCGATGAAGTGGCTGGCCGTGCACCCGATGATCGGGGCCTTCGCCGGCTGGACGGCCGTGCTGGTAGGCACGTCGCAGGCGATCCGCACGCTGATCGAGCGGAAGGCGCAGCTCTCGGACGCGATGAGCGACGTGCTGGGTAAGGGCGACCGGCTGCGGGCCGAGGACCAGCGCCGGATGCAGCGGCTCCAGGAGCTCGCGAAACGCGAGACGCTCAACAACTCGCAGATGCAGGAGGCGTCCGAGATCATCGACGCCCTCCAGGGCCGCTACGGCGATCTGGGGCTGGCCCTGGACCGCACGGCGGGGAAGCTGCGGGGCGTGACAGAGGCCCAGGACGCCTTCAATAAGGCCCTGCGTCAGGCGGCCGTCATCGAGGTCGAGCAGGCGATCTCGGAGGTGCTGGCGAACCTCGATGAGATCAACGCGGAACTTCGCAGCGCGGGGACCGCCTTCGAGAACCCCTCCTTCGCGTCGCTGGGCTACTCCGAAAAGGACCAGGCCAGGACGCAGGCGAAGTGGAAGGCCGAGATGGCCAAGTACCGGGCGCTGGCGATCCGGCTGCGGGCCTTGAAGGGCGGGAGCGTCTCGGCGCTCACCGGCGAGCCGGGCGCGGTCGGCGTGGCTCCCGCGCTGGACCTCGACGAAGCCGCCGACGCCGACGGCCGGGCCTCGCAGCTGGCGTCCCTGCGGGAGCAGGCCGCCAAGCGGGTCCACCGGCTGCTAATCGAGCAGATCGAGGACCGCCACCGCCGCGAGCACGCCCTTCTCAACATGCGGTACGACGAGGAACTCGCGCGGGCGGCGGAACTGAAGGCCGACCAGGAGACGACCCAGCGGATCTGGAAGGCCCTGTACCTGGAGCGCGAGGCGTTGGAGAAGCGCTTCGCCGAGCAGCGCCGCCAGGAACTCCAGCGCCAGGCGGACGAGCAGGCCCGGCTCGCCGAACAGCAGGCGGCGATCCGCGAGCGGATCGCGGCGGGCAACCTGGACCGGGGGTATCGCATCCGGCAGCTCCGGATCGAGGCGACGAAGGAAGGGCTCGACAGAGAGATGGCGCTGCTGGCCCTCCAGCGCCGCCGCGACCTGGAGGCGGCCCGGGCGGCCGGCGAGCGGCTGGACCTGGTGAACCGCGAATACGACCTCCGCGAGCAGATGGCCAAGGCCGCGGACGCCGCCTCGCGGGCCGTGCAGCGGCAGGAGATCCTGGCCGAGGCGCGGGGGACGTTCTCCGCCGACGCGGTCAAATACCTCCAGCACGGGTCGGTCTCGCTCCAGGAGCGGATCGCCCGGGGAATCGAGAACTTGCTCCGCGTCGGCCGCGGCATCGAGCAGAACACCGAGACGGGCGCCGTCTTCGAATAGGAGCCCCTTTGCCGGGAACGACTGATGCCTGTCACCGCGACACTCCTGCACGACGGCGCCCGCTACGGCGGCAAGTCCGGCGAGCGGCTCTACGTCATCGAGGGCACCGCCGACGAGGCGGCGGCGCTGACGGCCCTCAACACCGAGGCGCCCGCCGCGCTGGGCGCCCTGGTGCGGACGGACACCGAGGTGGAGCCCTCCTGCGTCGATGAGGACAACGGCGACGCCTCCCGCTGGCTCGGCCGGGCGAGCTACTCGCAGCGCCCCGCGGTCAGCTACCCCGCCACGGGCACGTCCGAGACGAGCTTCGACGTGACGGGGCAGGGGATGACGGTCTTCCACAGCCTGAACACCATCGCCTCCTACAAGGCCACCTGGTGGGCCGGCGACGCGCCGGACTATGAGGGCGCCATCAACGTCACCGGCTGCGGCAAGGACCAGCGGATTGAAGGCGTGGATAACACCCCCCACGCAGCCCTGGAGTGGCAGGAGACGCACTACAAGCCCGCGGGGTTCGTCACCGTCTCGTACCTGGCGGCCCTGCGGGATTCGGTCTGGTCGGTCAACAACGCCGCGTTCAAGGGCTTCGCCGCGGGCGAGGTGATCTTCCTGCGGGCGACGGGCGTCAATCGCGGCGGCGGCGATTGGTCGATCACCTTCCGCTTCGGGGTGTCGCCCAATCGGACGAACCTGACGGTCGGCACGATCACGGTCGCCGCGAAGCTGGGTTGGCATTACCTGTGGGTCCGCTACTGGCCGCGGAAGCACGCGGGCAGCAAGACCATCGTGCAGAGCCCGGCCGCGGCCTACGTGGAGCGCATCCACGAGACCTTCGATTTCGCCGGCTACGGCATCGGAACGACGTAGGGAATCGCGAATCATGGATCACGAGTCGCAAATGCTCCCGGACTTCGACCTTCGATCTTCGACCTTCGACCTATGAACTTGTTCAGGCACGTCAACTCGGGCGACAAGCTGCGGATCCCGGCGCGGGCGTGGAACGCCGTCCAGGACGGCGCCCGGGCGGCGCTGACGGGCCGGCCTGCCGGGGCGCCCTCGCTCGGCCTTACCGGCGAATGCGTCGTCATTCTCGTCGAGAACGTCTCGGGCGCCGACCTCGATGAGTTCTCCGTCGTGGGGCTGGGCGAGCCGGCGTTCACGCCCACGGACAACCTGAGCGAGTTCCAATACAACGTTTGCCTCCAGGCCGACGTGCCCGCCTCGTCCGATGCCGGGCGCTTCGCCATCCTCCAGGAGGCCAGCGAGCGGACGAAGCTCATCTACGCCTGGCCAACGGACCAGAGCCTCTGGGACCGCTACGCCGACCTCCGCCGTGCCCGCGGGCGAGACGCCGCCACGAAATTCTACGCCGCCCACCGGGAAGAGATGGACCGTGGCGCGGCCGTCGCCTGGCCGGCCCGGTTCGACGAGAAGGCCGGGGAACTCAGCGCCATCCAGCACGCGATGAACCTGCGGCTGCGGATGGGCCCCGAGGGGTTCGCCGCCGAGTGTCAGAACGAGCCCGTCCTCCAGCAGACGGCCGATGGGGCGCTGACAACATGGGAAGGCGGCGTCGGCCGGTAGGAATTCGTCCTGAGCTCGGGCTTCCCAGCGGGATTCTGAAAAACAGAAGGAATCGCTTTGAGAATGACGATGGAGATCGTAGAATCTTCTGGAACCCAAAACCATCCGCGAAGGAGTCACTGTGGGAGTGCCTGAGAGACTGCGATCCGCGCGCCAGCGCGCTGGCCTTACCGGAGCTCAAGTCCGGGAGCGAGTCGGGATCGGGGAGTCTTCCCTGTCAGAGTTCGAGACCGGAAAGCGCGAGCCGAGCCTCAGCCAACTCAACGCTCTGGCGGCCGCATACCGCCGGTCCGTCGCGTATTTTCTGGACGAGGGCCCCATCCCTCAGGAGGTCGTCTTGTGGCGCGAGCGACCGCAGGAAGGCTCCGAAGACATGGAGGCAAGCTTCCTTCGGCTGTGCGAGCAGTACCACAACCTCGAGGTCTGGACGGGCGACCGAACCGCGCGGCGCACCGGCTGATCCCCGGGGCGAAGCCATAGAACCGAAGGCCATGCGGGGCCGCATACCCGCGTGGCCTTTTTCTTTGGTCCGCGCGACCGGTTGTCCGTCAGCGGGATGGAGCAGTGGTAGCTCAGCTGGCTCATGACCAGCAGGTCGCCGGTTCGAATCCGGCTCCCGCGATTGAGGTGACGCGATGGCGGAAGATCTGAAAGACGCAATCCAGCAGAACGCCGGCCAGCCCAAGCAGGCCTCGGCCGACGGCGTAAGCGTCCAGCAGCACGGGCTGGCCGACCAGATCGAGGCGGACAAGTACCTGGCGGGCAAGGAGGCGGCTTCCAAGAACCCCGCCAAGGCGTTCACCCGCGTCAAGATCGTCCCGCCCGGAACGGCGTGAAGGCTTCGGAGAGGACGGATGCTCGGCTGGCTGAAGAGACTGGTGGCGAAGCCCACTATCGGAAAACCCGATAGTCGCGCGTTCTTCGCCCGCATCCGCGCGAAGTTCGACTCGGCGCAGAAGCCCGTCGGCTGAAGCAGCTGGAGGCGGAGAACGCCCGGCTGAAGAAGCTACTGGCGGATGCGGAGCTGGACAAGGCGATTCTGAAGGAGGCGATTGACCACCTGGGAAAACCATAGGCCCGGCGCGGAAGCGGCAGGCGGTGCGACACGTCCAGGGCCGGTTGGGCGTCTCTCAGCGTCATGCGTGTCGGGCGTTGAGCCAGCCGCGAAGCACCCAGCGGTACGCGCCGCGGATTCCGGAGGACGAGCCGCTGCTGCTGGCGGCGATGCAAGGCTTGGTTCGCAGGCATCCGCGTTACGGCTACCGGATGATCTGGGCGAAGCTGCGTCAGGACGGGTGGCGGGTGAATCGCAAGCGGGTGTATCGGCTGTGGAAGCGTGAGGGCCTGAAAGTGCCGAAAAGACAGCACAAGAAACGTCGGCTGGGCCAGAGCGCGAACGGTTGCGTTCGCCGGGCGGCGCAGCACAAGGACGATGTGTGGGCGTGGGACTTCATCCACGACCGGGATGAGCAGGGGCGACCGCTGAAGTGGCTGAGCCTGGTGGATGAGTACACACGGGAGTGCCTGCTGCTGGAGGTGGAGCGGAGCCTGAAGGCGGTCGATGTGGTCGAGTTGATCAGTGAGGTGATGCTGATCCGTGGCGTGCCGGGCCATATTCGCAGCGACAACGGCCCGGAGTTCATCGCGGCGGCGATCCGGGAGTACCTGGAGCGGGCCGGGGTGGCGACGCTGTACATCGAGCCGGGCAGTCCGTGGGAGAGGCGGCCCCATTGAAGCTATAATAGTACGGACAAGCTGGCGGGGCAGTCCCGCCTTTCCGCCTCATCATTGAGGCGGCCCCATTGAAGCCTCCGCGGGAGCGGCCTCCCCGGCTGCCGCATACCCCTTTCCGCCTCATCATTGAGGCGGCCCCATTGAAGCGAGATTCTTCGGCTGCTCAAGTTCCGCGGGACGATGCTTTCCGCCTCATCATTGAGGCGGCCCCATTGAAGCGTCAAGCTGGCCCGACTGGCGAACCAGGCCAAACAGCTTTCCGCCTCATCATTGAGGCGGCCCCATTGAAGCCATCAGGCGGAAGGGCCGTATCCCCCGACCAGTTCCTGGAGAGATGATGCCGACGAGCTTCTGCCTCGCTCCCCGCCAAGGACCGCCGAGGACAGCGCATCCTGTGCTTCCCGAAGGAAGGAAGAGAGAATGGGAGTACTGGTGCCCAGCCCCCTCCGATCGGCCTTGGCCAGGGCACGAAGCAGACGGATGCACGCCTCGAACACGGCGACCCAGTCCACGATGGTGGCTTCACCGGCCCGACACCGCAGGAGTTGCTCCCATGGACGCGCGTTCGTAAGCCGGCAGTAGCCTCGGTCAATCGTCAGAACGCCGGCGGTTTCCCATCGTGCGGCCGTCTCCGAGATGCTTCGATAGGAATAGCGCGACCATCGCTCGAGAGTCTTCAGCTTGCCTCCATCGGGACTCCCGAGAAGATACACCAGCAACGCATGCCTGAGATCGGCGCCCAACAGATCTCGGGCCCTGACCAGAACTGTCGACGGCCCCTGCACCGGGTTGCCGGGGGGAGTGTGATCCGATGCATGGGCGCCGAGGCCGGAGCCCAGCTTCTTGCAGAAGTCGCTCACCTCGGAAGACGAAGCGACACCATGACAGGGCTCCGGCGTCACTACCCCTCGCCGCAATTCCGGGACACCCTCCAACGCGCACCAGATGTCCGCTCGTGCGTCCTCCCTTGCGACCAGCCGCTTGACCTTCTGCCGAATGATGTAGTTCCCGCGCACCGCCAGCCACGCTGCCACCCCCTCTCGGAGCCGCGGCTCAGTCGGCAGGAACTCCAGCGAACACCAGAGCAGCGCCTCCGGGTCGATGACGTCCGTCGCTTCAGCGCGCAGCGTTTGCGAGAAGGGCACGCCAAGGGCGTGCCACTGGCCGTAGACGACGTCCAGAAGGCGCTCTCGCAGATCGTGCTCAAACGTAGTAGCTAAGGTCGTCATATCCGAGACTCCGGACTACATCCTTCAGCTGAACCCGCTTCTCCTCGAAATCCGGAAGCTTCCGCAGCCAGTTGATGGCCCCGTCCAACTCGCCGAAGGTGGGGCTCATGGCCTTTAGGTCCTGCTCGTGGACCTGCTGGCGGCGACCGAGATCGTCCGCGGCGGCATAGAGTTTCAGCGGCAGCAGGTCCTGCCGTGACAGCAGCTGCAGGGTCAACCTGTTCCCGAATCGGACCGCCATCAGGCGGCGCTCGAATCCCTCTGGCAGGCCGAACCTGGCCAGACGTGCGGGGCCTAAGTTGACCCAACGGGCACTCAGACCGGCCAGTTCGGGGTGGTTGTCGGCCACCCTTTGGATGCACGTCTTAACTTTCTCTGGGAAATCCTCGATACAGGCGATCACCATGCTCTGGTGGACCCAGTTTCCAAGAACGTCGACATCGCGCGTGGTACGCGACTGGAGCCCTTGCAGAGCCAAGGCTACTCCGCCACAGACCACCCACTCAACGGGCTCGCAGTCTTCGAAGTCCAGCCATTGGGCCAGCTCTTCAAGAAGGCGTACCAGCGTGTCGCGCGGCATCTGCACAGTTGGATCCTACTCCTTTCATCGGAAAAATGGAAGTTGAGCCTCTAAATATCGGCGGTTTATCCTCCAAATAATGGAGGCCTATCCTCCTGAAGCTGGAGGTTCAACCTCCGGGCTATTCTCCCGGCCGGGTTGCCCCAAGCGGGTCCCTGCGGGGGCGCGTAAGACGTAAGGCTAGCAGAAATAGATAGTTAAGCGGTCCTTGGGGCGGGCTTCCAAGCTGGTTGTTGAGGGTTCGAATCCCTTCGCCCGCTTTCAGCGCGACTTCGGCTCCGGGGAAGGGCGACATCCGAGAACGGCGGGCCGATGGCCGTTCGGGGGGCACGTACCTCCGGGGGGTGTTTCGCCAGCCCAGCGGGCGCCCTGCGACTGCTCCGGACCGACTGCGTCTGCCGGCCCGGGGCCGACGCGCCCTTGAGAAATGGATCCGACAGCGGGACAATATGGCGCGCATTCGGGGCGGCCGCGACCTCGCCTGCCCAACCGCGGCCCCACATTTGGCATCGCCCTGTGCCCGCCCCGAGGCCCAAAGGAGTCGCCGCCATGTCGAGATTGCCGCTGGTCGTTCTGTTCCTCCTGGGCGTAAACAGCGTGGCGCTGCCGCAGGACGCCGCCGACGAAGGCTCCGTCAGCGAGTTTGCCGCGAAGCCCAACCCGTTTTCACCGGGCAACAGCCCGCGCAAGATGGATAGCACCGACTTCGGCTTCGAGCTGACGCGCGAGCTTCCGCTGTGGGTGGAGGTCGTAGACGAGAACGGCCGCGTCATCCGCACCTTCGCGACGCCGGAGATCCGCCGCACGCTGGGCGTCCGCCACAACCGCTTCGAATGGACCGGACTCGACGGCGCAGGCCGCCCCTGCGAGGACGGCGTCTATACGCTGCGGGCCAAGTGCCGGGCGGAACTCGTCTGGCGCTTCGGCGACCCCACGGCCGGGCGCAACCGGCCGGGCGTGCTCGTCAGTCCGCACGCTCTGGCCCTGGCGAAGGACGGCACGCTGTACGTCGGGCAGGACGACGGCAACATCCACGTCCTCGACGCGTCGGGGGCGTTCGTGCGCCTCATCGAGCCGGAACTTCCGCGCGGCACGCGGCGCCTGAGCCGGCTGGCGGCCATGGTCCTGCGCGACGACGGCAAGCTGCTGGCGTGCGATGTTTGCCCGCGGGGCCGCGTGGTGACCATCAACACGGAGACCGGCGCGGCGGCCGTGCTCGCGGAACTGCCCGAGAGGCAGCGAACCGACTGGCTGGACGGGCTCGCCGTCGATTCGCGCGGGCGGATCCTCGTGGCGTGCGCCGACGCGGGGCTCGTGTACGTCTTCTCGCCGCGCGGCGACAAGGTGGACGAGATCGGCAAGGGCACCGGCGAGGCCAAACTGACGGAGCCGCGGGGCGTCGCAGTCGGCCGGGGCGATGAGGTCTTCGTAACGGACCACGAGAAGAACGCGGGGCGGATTGCCGTCTTCAGCCGGGACGGCAAGTTCCGTCGATCGATCAAGACGGTCTATCAGGGGGGGGAACTCCCGATGTCCGCGCCGCGCGAGGTGATCGCCCTCGCGGACGGGACGCTCGTGGTGGCGGAGGGAGCCGGAGCGCCGGTCGGCGTGCCGGGGCCGCTCAATCGCTTGGCCCACATCAGCGCCAAGGGCAAGCTGCTGGCGGCATGGGGCGCGGTCGGGCCGGGCGAGGGCGAGTTCCACTTCATCAGCCGCCTGGCGACGGATGGGCAGCAGATTGTCGCATCGGACCACTACGACAACCATCGCGTCGTCCGCATGAACGCGGCGGGCAAGGTGCTGGCCACATACGCGGCCGGGCCGGGCGTCATCCTCGACCCATTCGCCGTGACCCGTCTGGGCCCCGACCGCTACGCCGTGTTCGACCGAGCCCTGAGCCGCTGCACGGTGCTGGATCGGGACGGGAATCTGGTCGGCTCCTGGCCCTACTGGCCCCTGCTTCCCCCCGGCGTCAGCAGTGTGGCCGTGGTCGGCGGCAGCCGGTCCGACCGCGAGGTATTCGTGGCCCTGCCGACAGGCATCGCCGTGATCGGCGAGGAGGGCGAGCTTCTGCGGACGATCCGCCTCGGGCTGCCGAGACGGCAGACCGTCCCCGTGTCGGGCCTGCTGGTCGATACCGACGGCTCGATGCTGCTGACCGGCGCCAGCGTAGGCCAGGTTCCGAGCGACCATTTCCCCTTCGTCGGCAAGCTGCTCGTGCTCGACGGCGGCGGCAAGCTGCTCCAGAGCGTCGATCCACCGGGCGACGGGGCCGTGTTCTTCGGGCCGGTGGTCATGTACGACCCGAAGCAGCCCGATCGCGTGGCCGTGCAGTACTCCCGCCGGGAGGACAACCGGACGATCGTGTCGCTCGCCCTCCTGCACATTCGCGGCAGCGAACCCGTGAAGGAGTTCGGCCCGTGGGGCATCGACGTGAAGCGCCGCCCGCCTGACCAGGACCACCCCAAGGTAAGGGGAATCATCACGACCGTCGATCTGTACCAGGGCGGGGGGCCGCTGCGCGCCCGGGGCGACGAGCCGTTGGCGGCCGGGAACCAGCGGTTCTTCAGAGGCGCCGTGGACGCCATCGACTGCTACGACGAGCAGGGGCGGTTCCGCTGGTCGCTGGGCGGCATGCGCGACAAGCCGCTGCGTCCCGCGGCGCTGCTGCACGACGGCGACCGGCTCCTCGTGGCCAGCAGCCCCAGCGGCTGCGTGGAATGCTGGAATGTCGCGGCGGCCCCGCGCGTGCTCGCCGAGACGACGGTCGAGATCGACAACACTTCGCCCTTGGCGCGGGTGGACGCCTTCGAGCAGCTCGTGCTCACGGGCGACGACCCGATGGTCGTCCGGGGCACCGCGACCGACAAGAACCTCGAGCGCTACCGGGTGTACTTCCGTGCGAAGCCCTACAAGCGGTACGGCTACACCGGCTGGCAGTACGTCCGACGTGAGGACTTCACTGAGCCCGTCGAGGACGGCGTCCTGGCGGAGTTTACGGTGTCGCGGGCTTATCGCGACCGCGGGATCGAGGTCAAAGTAATTGCGTGGGACACGGCCGGCAACAGCAGCGAATCGTCGCCGGTGGAGATCGAGTTCGACGACGACGGCGACGGGATGAGCAATTCCTTCGAGGTCGCCAAGGGCACCGACCCCCAGAAACACACGGAGATCCGCGAACCGGGTGACGTGCAGATCCGGATCGACATCGGCACGCTGATGCTGCCGTACCTCCGCGCCGACAAGACGCACGAGATGCGGCTGGAGGCGTACGACATCGCCGACCCCGAGCATCCGCGGGAACTCGTGGGCGTGCGGCTGGACTTGGCGGTAGACGCGGGGCAGTTCGTGGGCGGCACGGCCGCCGGCGAGGGAAGCGCCCTCACCATCACCCGGAGAAAGGCCAAGCTGACCTGCCCGAATGTGGATGAGCAGACGATTGTCGTCACGGCGACCTTCCCCGAGCAGGCCCACCGCAACATCCGTTACGTGGAGACGGCGGCGAGCTTCGAGCTGGACGTGAAGCGAGACGACGACGAGGACTGGCTCTGGGACCTGACCGAGGCGCCCGCGTCGTCCGACGACGGCGTCACCGCCCTGCGAGGCAACGCCGACAGCGACGGCGACGGCGTGATCGACGGCCACGACCTGGCGCCGCGGACGAGTTACGCGGCCGCCGGCGACTGGTCGAATCTCTATCCGCCGGGGATGATTCGCTACACGTGCGATTTTCTGTTCTTTGGGATCGGCGGGGGAGACAGCAAGGTCATCAAGTACGGCAGCAAGTGCAGCGGCAAGAACATCCTGTGGAGTGATCGAACGCGGAATTCGAACAGCATGGAGAAGTATCTGGACGACCTGCTGTTCGACCGGAGCAACAAAGACAAATCGAAGCGCAAGCCGTTTGAGGTCGTGGACTGGACGGGGTTCACGCAACTGCCACCGGAGAAGGAAGAGAAAATCGGCGTGTACAACTACGGCGGCACCGGCCACCCGGAGTACTACTTCCATTACTACTCACTGACGTCCGAGGGCACGCCGGTTATCGAGAACATCGAACAGATCGACGGCACGAAGTACGGCGAGGCCGGCATCCATCGGAACTATCTGAAGATGAGTTTCGCCGGATGTGACGAATACGTGGACCGCGAACTCACGATTCAGTGGAAGATCACCGGCACCGACTTCACGGGGTCGGGGTCCTGGCGACGCCCGATGATGCGGATGGCCTGGCTGGTGGAAGTGTTCAACCACTCGGACCTGATGGGCCGCGACCGGCGATTCCACTCCTTCGCCGTGGGGAGCCGCATCGCCCCGCGCGTGTACCAGGCGACGGCGAAAATCCCCGGGGAGAAGATCTTCCGCGGACAGGGGCTGTACGTGAAGCTCACGCCGTGCTGGATGTGCCGAACGGCCGGGCAGGCCGTCTGCCCCAATTGCCGCCGGAAGGTGCCCCACGAACTCGACAACTGCCCCCACTGCGACGCGGGCCTGGGCCGCTATTCGTTCGATCCCGTGGACAAGTCACAGATCTCCGTCAGCGGCGTGGAGATGGCGGCGGACGCCGAGTGCGTGGAATGGGTGCGGCGGCTGGCCCCGCGCGGCGGCCGGCCGATGGACGCGGATATCTTCGACGAGGTCTGCGTCGCCGCGATGCAGAAGCTTCAGCAAACCGCCGGCTGCTCCTGGCCCCTGAACGATTCCGTCCGCTCCGTGAACGTCAGCGTAGGCGGGCACGGCTACCGCGCGCTGGTTTGCAGCGTTCGCGGGATGACGCGCCTGCCGAAGCAACTCAAAGCGCAGGAGCGCGCCGCGCACGTGCAGCAGGCCGCTCAACAGGCCACGGCCGCGCTTGCCACCGTCGACGCCGTCTGCCTGATCGCCAACACCGAGGCCCAGTTGCAGGCGATGGCGGATGCCGTGGACTGGGGAGGCCCGGGCACCTGGTACGAACTGGGCGCGAGCCTCGCGCAAAGCGAAGGCGAGGCCGGCGCCGAGCCGGACGCGCCCGGTCCGACCGCCGAGCCCCCCGACTCGGACGACGACGCAGAGGCCGACGCCTCAGCCGACCTCGCATCGCTCCAGGACGCCTACGCCGGCGCCCGGACGGTGATCCGAACGGGCATGAAGTGGCGCAGCTTGTACAGGAGTGTCAGGAAGTGGGCCAAGCACCGCGGGGCCTACAACCTGACGGCCGGCGACTCGACGCCCTTCGGCGAGGTTCTCAATCTGCAGACCGAGGACCCCGTCACCGGCACGACGCTTCATGCCCAGCGCTCGATCGCCATCCAGAAGCGGTTTGACGGGAACTTCACGGTGCGCACGCGGACGGTCGTAAACCGGCCGTACACCGTCTGGACCGACCCCAAGACCGGCATCACTCTCACCGACAAGAACCGCTCGCAGACGCTGATTCTGCACCGCACCGAGCGCGTTGCCGACCCGGACAACTCCGACCTGATCGCCCGGAGCAAGAAGTTCCCGGGCACGACGGACCCGAAATGGAAGATCCGGCTCGGCAAGGTGAAGACCGCGATGAAGCTTGGCACCACCGTGGTGACCAACGGGCTGCGGATCTACCAGTGCTATCAGGACGGCGACAAGTTCGGCATGGCCGTATACTTCGCCAGCGGCGCGGTGGAGACTGCGGAGATCGTGGCGGCCGCCAAAGGAGCGGATAACGCCTTCGTCAACGGCCTGACGATCACCAAGACCGGGGGCGCCAAGATCAGCCTGGTGGGCGTGGCGGTCGGGGTACTGGAGACGGGCTATAACGTGTACCGGTGGAGCCAGATCGACAACCCGGTGGACAAGAACCTGGCGATGGAGAACACGGTGGCGTGCGCGTTCGACGCGGGACTGGGCGCGTTCGAGCCATGGGGCGGCGTGATCCTGGCAAGCTGGACACTCGGCGCGAAGCTGGGCGACGTGATCTGCGATCTCTGGGGCATGGAGGACTCGCCGTTGGGTAGCGAGGTGGTCAGCTCGCCGGGGCAGGCGCTGGTCTTCCTGCCGTTGCATTGGCTGCCGCGCAGCGTGCCGGCCGGCATCGCCAAGCAGGCGGGCGAGGACGCGCAGGAAGACGCCATCGACATCTGCAAGGAGCGCAACGCGGCCTGGAACCGCAAGCGGACGTATCTCTTCGTCCCGCCCAAGTGAGGCCGCTCTGCCCGGCCCTAAGGCTGCGGTCGCGGAGCGGGCCGGGGCGGACGAGAGGGCTTCGGCGGGCGCGGCTTGGGCGGCTCGGGTCTCGGCGGGCGCGGCTTCGGCGGCTTGCGCTTCGGCGGATGCCGGTCCGGATCGCGCGGCGCGGGAGAGTCCGGCACGAGCACCTTGTCAGGCTTGTCGAGCTCGGCCGGCTGCGGCTCGGCAAAGCCCCGGCGGATCTCGAACAGGCAGATCGTCCGCCGGCTCATGTTTCGCTTGATGACGAACGTCCGGCCGGTGCGATGGATCGTTTCGACGGCCTCCAGTTCCTCGCGCGACGGGTCGAGCAGCCAGCGCGTCACGGCAAACGGCGTCAACTCCGTCCACGGCAGGTTCGTCACCTTCAGGGCGAAGCCGCTGTAGTCCGACTGGAAGTCGCTGATGAGCACGTGCACGCGCCGGCCCGTTTCATCCATACCGGCCGCGATATTGTAGCCGAACTCGTCGCTGCCGACGGCCGTCACGCGAAGCGGCGTACTGAGCATCCGCTTCCACGCGATGAGCGCCTGCGTGGCCCGCACGGGCTCGTGCGTGTCGTGATCGTGCAGGCCGAGCATCGGATGGTTGTCGCCGACGTACTGGAACGCCCACGTCACGCCGCCGTCCAGCATGTTCATCAGGGCCGACGCGTAGTACGCGACGCCCGCGGGCGTGTCGCTGAACGTGTTGTCGCCGACGCCGGCGTTCCATTCGGTGACGATGCTCTCGGCCTTGCCGTAGCCGTACTGGTTCAGGGCGTCGCGGACGCGCCGGGCGTAGTCGTAGTAGCAGTGCGGGTTGTACTCGTCGCGCCCGCCGTACTGGTGCCACGAGTAGAAATCCAGCGGCGCGCCCGTCTGCCGGCAGTGATCGAGCAGCCCCTCGAGGTACGATCCGGTGAACGACCCGCTCAGCCCCGGGCCGCCGACCTTGAGCGCCGGATCCAGAGCCTTCAGCGCCTTGGCCGTCTCCTCGTACAGGATGAAGTACTGCTCGGCCGTGCCCGACCAGAACTGCTCGCTCATGTCCGGCTCGTTCCAGATTTCCCAATAGCGGATGCCGCACGCGTGCCCGCCGGCCCAGCCCTGGTTGTAGTGCCGGACCGTGCCGACGCAGATTTGCGCCCACTTCTCGAAGTCCGGGCGGTCCGCCTCGTGCGCGACCTGCCCGTTGGGGGCGTACGTCGTGCCCGGGGGGTCGTTGACCGGCAGCGGGTTGTCGCCCCGCCAGCTCGTGCCCAGCCGATAGAGGCACTCGAAGCCCGCGTCGCGGATCGCGCCGATCCGCGCATCGGACGAGGCGAAGTCGTACGCGGCCGCATCGCCGGGGTCCGCCGACCAGTCGGGGAACAGCACCCACCAGTCCGTCGGGCCGTAGAAGTCGTGCGAGCGGAGCGCCTCGATGCCGAACCGGCGGAAATTACCGGCGTAATCCTGAGCGGGCTCGGCGGGATCGGACGGCCAGTTCACCGGCCCGCGGTTCGTGCCGATTCGCGGGCGGATCACGCCCGCCCGGGCCGCGCAGTTGACCCGCAGCGACTTGACGCCGCCGCCGTAGGGATGGAGCTGCGGCTCGTGCTGAACGGGCAGATCGCACGACGCGGCCGTCGCGACCAGGGCGGCGAGGGCAAAGCACACGGCTCTTCGAGGTGTTCGGGGCGGGGCCATGGCGTCCGGCGGAGATTCTACGGTGGGCGGCCCCGCCGAGACAAGCGACGGCCGTGCGGCGTTCCGGCGACGCGTGAGGCTTTGGAAAAGGGCGGAAGGGCAACCCCCACGCCGTGTTAGACTCACAGGCGAAGAGGAGTTCCTATGATCGACGATCCCAAGCGAATGCTGGCCCTAGTTTTGGCTGCGGCCCTCGCCTTGACGGTCGGGGGGTGCGCCGAGCCGGGCGAACCCCGCGTTGGTGTGGAATTGACGGCCGGCGCGGCGTGGGAGTACCGCGGCGTAGTCGGGGCACAGCTTCCCGACGCTCTACGTCAAGCCGACCCGCAATCTGGTCAGGCTCCCGACGAAGCCCGCCCGGCCGTGCGACCCGGAAGCGCGCCCCCGAAATGGACCGGCCCGTGGCGGGCGACGCTGGACGAAGCCCTGCACGACCTGGCCGCAACGCATCAGCCGGCCCAGTGGCCCCGGAAATGGTCGGCCTTTGGGCCCCTGCCCGGCCGCAGCTGGATTTCCATCGACGGCCTGAAGGCCGTGCCGGAGGTTATCGAACACAAGCTCGGTCCGCTGAAGGCCCGCCCGGTGACGGCCGACGCCCGCGGGGAGGTGAACCTGGAACCGTTGTTCACGGAGGCCTCCGACGACGGACGTACGGCCTACCTGCTCACCGAGGTCGACTCGTCGGATGATCGCGTGCTGACAGTTCACCTGGCGTCCGACTGCGGGGTCCATGTCTGGCTGGACGGCGATCGGGTGTACCGGGGCGACGCGGGGGAAGTCGGCTCGCGGCTGCACGGCCGGGCGCGGCAGTTCGCCCTGCCGCTGACAAAGGGCAGGCATATCCTGGCGATTCGCCTCAGCGGCGGGCCCAGCCGGCCGCTGTCGCTGGTCCTCGAGGCAACGCGTCTGTCATCCGAGAACACCGCGACCATGCCGATCGCCGTTGAGGCACGGCGCGTGTTCACCGCGGCGGACCCGTCCGCGTACGCGTCGCTGACGGTACACGACGTGGGCAACCCGCTGCCCGCGGTCAACGGCGAACCGGTCGAGCCGCCCCTGCCGAGGATGCGGCACCGCGTGATTCGCGGCGTGCCGGCGTCGTCGCTTCGCGAGGGGCAGAACCAACTGACCGTCCGCTGGGGCGCCGAGGAACTCGCCGTCGGCGTGCCCGCAACGCAGCTTCGGCACTTCCCCGAGAGCCCCGCGGCAAAGCGGCTCGCCCCCCATGGCGAACTCTACGCCCTCGCGACCGCCGATGTCGCCGTCGATCTCGGGCCCATCCTGGGCGCGACCGGCGACGACTTCTGGACCGTCACCTGCCGGACGAACATGCCCGCCCACGTGGAGCTCCATTACACCGTCGCCGGACAGGACGAGCCGCTCGTCGTCCGCTCAGCGGACACCGGCCGCTACCACCGCTTCCGCGTCACGGGGTACTCGATCCGCGACGTGCGGTCGTACTGGTTCACGCTTGGCTTCGGCGGCGGTTCCCAAGCGACCGAAGCGTGGCGCCTGCCGCCGCGCAAGCCCAGGCCGCTTCGCTTCGCGGCCGTGGGCGATTCCCAAAGCGGCCGGCACTGGTCTTCCGTCGCGGCCGCCATCGAACGCGCCCGGCCGGACTTCTTCATCATTCTGGGCGATCTCGTCGGACAGGGGCTCGATGAGACCCACTGGCGCGAGCGGTTCTGGCGTCCCGCGCGGTCGCTGCTGGCGACGACGCCGACGTACGCGGTGCTGGGCAACCACGACAACAACTCGCCGATCTTCGCGGAGATCATCTACACCCCCGACGGCAAGGAGGGGCGGACGTCGAACTGGTCGCAGGAGATCGGCGGCGTGCTGATGGTCGGCATCGACGGCAAGAGCGGCTTCCGCCCCGGCAACGACAACCACGCCTGGCTGCGCCGCATCCTCGCCGAGAGCGACGCGCGATTCATCTTCCTGTGCCAGCATTACCCGCCGTGGTCGTCCGCCGGGCACGGGTCCAACCAGGCCAACGGCAAAGCCCGCGAGTGGACGGCCGAGCAGGGGCGGAGAATTCTCATGCCGATGCTCCGCGAATATGGCGCGACGGCGATGCTCACCGGGCACGAACACTTCTACGAACGCAACGAGCCGCCGGGCGGCGTGACGCACGTGATCTCGGCGGGCGGCGGGCTCGGCCTGCGGCGGAAGTCCCGAACGGCCGCCCAGCAGAACCCCTATTCCACCGCCTTCGCCCGGGAAAACCACTTCTGCCTGTTCACGCTGTCCGGGCTGTCCCCGGAAACGTGCACGATGCAGGCCATCGCCGAGAACGGCCGCGTGTTCGACACCCGCGTCTGGACCGCCCGCACCCCGCCAAAGCGCGGCCCCGAGCGCGTCATCCCGAAGCCAGCCGCCGCGCCCGCAGCCGCCGCAGCACCTTGATCACCCGCCTGCGATCCACGACACGGGCCTGAATCCGCGGGTCCTTCGGGTCGAACTCGCCCGGCTCGACGGTGGCGAGGACGCCGCGCACGCTTGCGCCCTTCGCCAGCACGTCCCGCAGCAGGCGCGATTCCCCCGCCCGGTCGAGGTAGCGCCGCAATTGCTCGACGTGCGCCCGTTCCAGCCGCCCGCGCTTCAGCTCCACCAGAATCACCTCGTTGGCCTTCGCGTCGCGGAAGACCATGTCCACCACGTGCTTGTCGCGGCCCTCGGCGAAGATGACGTGCTGGCGGGCGAGCAGCTCGACCGGCCGGGCGAACAGCAGTATCGGCTCGGCCTCGATGGCGTCCTCCAGGTCGCGCTCGGTATCGACGGCCTCGTACTCGGCGTGGAGGACCCGGGCGATCTGCCGGGCCTTCTTGGCGCCGATACCGTGCAGCGCCCGCAGTTGGTCCTCGTCGGCCTCGACGATCCGCCGCACGCTGCCGAAGTGCTGCAGGAGTTGCCGCGCAAGCACGCGCCCGCTGCCGGGCAGCATCTCGACCACGCGCCGCTGAAGGTCGGGCAGGTCCGCCGCCTTGCGCTTGGGGATCAGCGAGATTTCGGGGATGCCGATCTGCTCCTGCCGGGCGAGCATCGCCAGCAGCGCGGCCGTCTCGGCCGGGTCGGGCGTCTCGAGCACGCTCAGGCCGTACTCGAGCATCATCGACGTGAGCGCCCCGCGGACCGCCTGCGGGTGGAAGGCGGAGTACTCGTAATTGACCTGGCCCTCGACGATGAGGATGGGCACGCGGAAGTGCTCGCGGAGGAAGACGGCCGACGTGAACAGCGTCTTGTCCTGGATGCCGCGGAGGAAGCTGCCGCCCGTCCGCCGCTCGACGGCCAGCCGCTTCGAGATCACGTAGCGATCCACGTTGCCCTCGTCCTCGGTGACGGCCGCCACGCGCACCCCCGCTTCCATCAGCAGCCGCGCCACCCGCCCCAGCGGCTTCGTCGCGGAAATCGTCAGCGGCGCGGAGTCGTTCGTCATCGCCGCTCCCCTAGAAGCGCCGCGTGTACTGATCGCAGATCGCCCGGACGAAGCTGTCGTAGTGCAACGGATCGCCCGGCACGGGGGCCGGCGGCCTGTCAAGATAGCGGGACGCGGCGAAGTCTATATTGTCCATGACGACCACGATGCCCGCCTTAGCGTCCAAGCCGTAGCCCCGGCGGTCTCCCCGCCCTGCCACGGAGCGCAGCTCGGAGATGCAGTGCTCGACGAGGGCGTTCACGTTCCTGTGGACGGTCTTCTCGTCGCGAAGCGGCGACTGGAACTCCGGCGATGCGTTCACTACGAGCACACCCCCGGCAACTGCGGAAGCGTCGCAGTTGTGCACGTGCTCGTGATGGGCCTCCAGATCGCGCTTTCGGTTCTTGACAGCCTTGCGGTGCTCCGTCATCACCGACTTGATCTCAATGGCGATCTGCACGCCGGCTGGGTTTGCGCGGCGGATGCGCCCGTCCTCGGGGGCTTCCGGGTTGCCAATCCCAGGGGCGCCGAAGACTAGATCGACGTTCCAGTCCGCCCGCCCGGCGCGGAGCGTGAAATTGAGTTGATAGACAAGCTCCCCCGCGACCGCTCGCTGGGCGATCTTCGGGCAGTTGTCCACCAGGTCGGCGACGATCGCCTCGGCGAGTGCGTTGGAGTGCTTGTTGGAGCGGGAATGGTAGCCGTGTTGGCGGAGGTGCTCGAGGAACTCGCCGGGGTTAGGTGCCATGTGGGGCCCTTGCTCAAAGGTTCACGAACTTGATCGTCGCGTCCTGTGGCGCGCCGCCGATCCGTTCTCGGCCGATCCGGACGTACTTCGGCTCAATCTCAATGCCGATGGACGAACGGTGCAACTCCATCGCGGCGAGCGTTGTGTTGCCGATGCCCCAAAACGGATCGAGCACGGTATCGCCCACGAAGGAAAACATCCCGATCAGCCGGCGGGCCACTTCCGCGGGAAACGGAGCCGGATGGACCTTCGTCGTCTCGCCCGCGACGTCCGTCCAGACCTGCCGGAACCACTTGCGGTACTCCTCCTTGCCGATCACGGACAGGTCGCGCTGCTCCTGCGTCGGGTGGCGATACGCGCCCGGCTTGCGGAACAGGAGGATAAACTCGCAGTCGTTCTTGATGATCGCGTTCGGTTCGTACGGCTTGCCGAGGAACCCGTTGCCGTTGCCCTTCGCCTCCGTGGCCATGTTCGCGATCTTGTACCAGACGATCGGCGCCAGCGGATCGAACCCGATTTCCTGGCACTGGACCTGGATGTACGCGTGCAGCGGATCAACGCGGTGTCGCCCGTGGGCCTTGCGCGACCGGCAGACGTCCCCCACAACCACGCACATGCGCCCGCCCGGGACCAGCGCCTCATAGCACTTCCGCCAGACCTTGCCGAGTTCCGCCAAGAACGCCTCGCGTTCGGCGATGTGGCCCAGTTGTGCGCCGTCGCGGTCGTCGTGGTAGTCCTTGAGGTCCCAGTACGGAGGCGACGTGACCACCAGATGCACGCTCGCCTCGCGCTCGATGCCGGGAAGCTCCCGGGCGTCGCCACAGACGATGCGATGGTGTGTCCCCAGGATTTCGGGCTGTCGAGACCAAGCCTCGTCGCGCGCGGCGAACTTCTCGCGCAGCGTTGGCTCCGCCGACGCGCTTCGTCGCTCGCTGACTTCCGAGAACAGACTGCCCGACGCCCGATTCATCGCCGAATGGCCTCCCGCTTGGGTATCATCCTACATCCTCTCCCGCGTATCAACCCACCGGGGCGGATTGGAGCATTTCGGCGAGGAGGAACTTGGCGGCCTGTTTGTCGGGGATTCGGCCACGGACGGAGCTGTCGAGGTCGGTGGCGGCGAAGGGCGTGACGGCCGCCCCGACGCACGAGGGGCAACCGTCTTCGCAGCCGCACTGCTCAATCACCGTCCGCACGGTTTGCAGCACCTCGCCGATCCGCTCCATCGCCCGCCGCGCGAAGCCCATCCCGCCGGGGTAACGGTCGTACACGAACAGGGCATCCCGCCCCAGGCACGCGGCGTTGACCACCGCGCCGATATCCTGCGCGTCGCACATGACGAACATCTGGAGCACCTCGGTCAGCACGTTCGCGATGCCGATGAGGCCCTCGCCCACGACCAGCCCCTCGCCCTGCATCCGCTCGACCGCCTCTGCGGGCGGCGCGAGCCACATCGCCACCGTCTCCAGCGACTGCGGCGGCAGCTCCAACTGCTCGAAGCCCAGACTGTCGCGCGACTGATACCGCACCTTGCGGAACATCGGAATCGTCGTCGTCACCAGCACGTCGCCGAAGCCAAGCTCCGACCCGCCGAAATCCTCCTTCTCCTGCTCCTCCTGAATCTGGATCTGCGAGCTCTGCACCGACTGCGTGTAGTAGTCGAGATCCTTCCGCTCGACGAACGCGATCTTCTGCTCGATGTCCAGCCGGTTGACGAAGTACGTCTCGGCCGCGTGCAGGTACACCGCGTGGTCGTGAAGCTGGCTGAACGCCGACACCTCGTCCATCGTCCCGATCACCCGCTCGCCGGCGGACTCATCCTGAATCGTGTACACCGCCCCGGCGATGTTCCGCAGGTTGACCTTCGCGGCCGGGTACTCGCTGCTGGCGAAGTACCACCGCCCGTCGATGTGCTTGAGCGTGCGGTCCTCCCCGAGCAGCTCGAGCACGACCTGCGCGTACGGCCCGAACCGCTGGGCGTCGGCCTCCGCCAGCGGCAGCTCGTGGCAGGCGCAGCGAAGGTGATCGACCACGATGTGCGGGTTGTCCGGATCGACCACCGCCTGCTCCGGGTTGCGGGCGAACAGGTAGTCGGAGTGCGTCATCAGGTACTGATCGATGGGCGCGTTCTGGGCGACGAGGAACACGAGCGACTCGTCCCGCCCGCGGCCGGCGCGGCCGGCCTGCTGCCAGAGGCTCGCGATGGTGCCCGGGTAGCCGACGAGAATGCACGCGTCGAGGCTGCCGATGTCGATGCCCAGCTCCAGCGCGTTCGTGCTGGCGACGCCGAGAATCTCGCGATCGAAGAGTTGCCGCTCGATCTCGCGGCGCTCCTCCGGCAGGTAGCCGCCGCGGTAGGCCCGCACCTGCTCGGCGAGCTTCCGCGACTCGGGCCGCAGCAGGTCGCGGCAGTTGCGGCAGATCAACTCCGCCGCCAGCCGCGTCCGCGTGAACGCGATGGTCTGGATCCCCTCGCGCACGAGGTTCGTCATCAGGTGCACGGCCTCCCACAGCGGGCTTCGCCGGTCGCCGCCGACGCGCCAGTCGCCGGACTTGCCCCGGGCGGCCGTCTCCAGCGGCGGCGGGTTCCACAGCACGAACCGCTTCGGCCCGCGCGGCGAGCCGTCGTTCGTCACCAGGTCCATCTCGCGCCCGGTGATCCGCTCGGCGTGCTCCTTGGGGTTGGCGATGGTGGCCGACGAGCAGACGAACTGCGGCCGGGCGCCGTAGTGCTCGCAGATGCGCCCCAGCCGCCGTAGGACGTTCGCCAGGTGCGAGCCGAACACGCCGCGGTAGGCGTGGACCTCGTCGATGACAACGAAGCGCAGGTGGGTGAAGAAGCGGTTCCACCGGGCGTGGTGCGGCAGGATGCCCTGATGGAGCATGTCCGGGTTGGTGAGGATGAAGTTGCCGCCGTCGCGGAGCTTGCGGCGGAGGTTGCCGGGCGTGTCACCGTCGTAGCAGCCGGCGAGGAAGGCGTCGCGGCCCTGCGGCTGGAAACGCCCCACCGCGCGGAGCTGGTCCTGCGTGAGGGCCTTCGTCGGATAGATGAACAGCGCCGTCGCGGACGGGTCGGTCAGGACGGCCTCGACGATGGGCACGTTGTAGCAGAGCGTCTTTCCGCTGGCGGTGCCGGTGACGATGACGACGCTGCGGCCGTCGCGGATGCGGCCGATCGCCTCGGCCTGATGGGCGTAGAGGCGATTGATGTTCATCCGCCGCAGCGCCGCGGCGACCTCGGGGTGCAGGCCGTCCTCGCCCACGTCCGCAGCCGGCGGGAGATCGGCGAACGTCGGCTCGCGGCGCGGCAGTGGCTCCACATGCGACACCTGCCCGCGGAAGAACTCCTGCCGCGAAAGCCTGCCGAGAAAGGTTTCAGCGTCCATGGCCGCTCCTATGTCCCATCCTTGCGGTCGCGTCTCAAGCGCCGGGCCCGCGAGGCGACGGAATCACCCAGCACGCGCGGCGGCGGCTCGTCAGTCTCCGGCTTCGGCGGCTCCGTTTCAGCAGCCGGCGCCTCGGCCGGGGGCTTGCCGGGAAACACCTTGGGCGTCAGGTTGCCGCGCCCCGTGCTCATGCCGGGCGGCATCCCGTGCCCCGAAGTATCGTACGGCAGCCCGCCGGGGCCGAGCTTCTTCGCCAGCCGCTTGCGAAGGTCGCGGGCGAACTCCCGCCGCCGCTCGCCCCGCTTACTCACATCCGCCTCCGCGAGTTCCGCGTCCGGCTCGCGCGCCGGGTACTCGTGCGGCACTTCCGGCTCGGGCCGGATCGCGTGGAACACCTCCGGCTCGCGCCCGCGCTCCAGCCGACGACGCAGCGCCTGCTCCAGCCGAATCGCCTCGGCGGCCGCGTCGTCGCTGAGCGCCCTATCGTCCGGGGCGTCGAGGTTCGTCCCGTCGCCGAGGTAGCCCTCCAGGATCATCACGGCCGCCCGCTTCGACGGAATGCTCGCCTCGCCGCGCTGCACGTCCCACACGGCGTACTGCCGCAGCGGCTTGCCGACGCAGCACGGGCAGCCGTCCTCGCACGAGCACTTGCGGATGTTGTCCAGCACCGCGGGCAGAATCCGCCCCAGCAGCTCGTACGCCCGCCGCGTGTAGCCCAGCCCCAGCCGGTACCGCTCGTAGATGAACACCGCGTTCCACGGCGAGTTCACGCTGCCCACCGTGTGCGAGAAGTCCAGCGTGTCGCACGTGATGAACAGCGGCAGCAGCATGCGGGTCGCGTAGCCGATGCCGCGCAGCCCGGCGTGGGCATCGAGCCCGGCCGCCCGCACGCGCTCCATCAGCGGCTCGGGCGGCACGAGCCACAAGGCCATCGTCTCGAGCTGGTAGATCGGAAGCTCCAGCGGATGCACGCTGATCGCGTCGAGTTCATAGAAGCGGATCTTCTCGAAGAACTGGTTCTGGAAATACGCCGTCACCTCCCCCCAGTGCGCCCTTCCGGTGCCGAACGGCCGCTCGCGCAGACACACATCCACGTGGTGCACGTCCGTCCCGCCCATCGGCTGGGTGTAGTAGTCCACGTCCTCGCGCTTGACGACGGCGAGGTTTCGCTCGAGGTCGAGCCGCAGCACGCGGTACGTCTCGCCCTGGTGGAAGTAGATCGCCTCGGGGTGCAGAATCGGCGGGGCGTCGAACTTGTTGACCTCACCGAGCACGGCCCCGCTGTCGGCGTCCTGAATGATCACGTTGCGGTCGGCGTAGTCACGCAGGGACATCTCGTGCTGCGGCGTCTCGCTCGACGCGTGATACCACATGGCGTCGATCCGCGCGACCTTGCGGTTCGCCTCCAGGACGCGAAGCGCCGTCTCCGCGTGCGGGCCGAACGCCGCCGCCTCCTCCGCCGCCAGCGGCCGCTCGTGCGCCGCGCAGCGGACGTGCCCCATCACCACGAACGGGTTGTCGCGGTCCACCAGCGCCTGCTCGATGGGCCGGCCGAACAGGTACTCCGGGTGCGTCAGGACGTACTGGTTGACGGAGGTGTCGAGCCCGACAAGGACGATGAGGGCGTCTCGCTCGCCCCGGCCGGCCCGGCCCGACTGCTGGAAGAAGCTTGCCAGCCGCCCCGGGTAGCCCACGAGCACGCACGCCTCGAGCGCCCCCACGTCGATGCCGAGTTCCAGCGCCCGCGTGGCGCTCACGCCGAGCAGCTCCCCCGCGAACAGCCGCCGCTCGATCTCGCGCCGCTCGTGCGGCAGGTAGCCGCCGCGGTACGGCGTGACCTTCCGCATCAGGTGCGGCGCGGTGCGGTGGAGTTCGTCGCGGACGTAGCGGTGGATCATCTCGGCCGTCATCTTGGCCTTCGAGAACGTGATCGTCGCCGCGCCGCGGCGGATGAGGGCGGCCATGAGTTCGTGGGCCTCGACGTTCGCGCTGCGGCGGCTGCGATAGGCCGTGTGCCGCTGGACGGGCGGGTTCCAGAAGACGTACACCCGCCGGCCGCGCGGGCTACCGTCGGCATCGATGACCGCGGCCTTTCGGCCCGTGATGCGATCGAACAGCTCGCCGGGGTTTGCGATGGTGGCCGAGCACGCGACGATGCGGAGCCGCTCGGCCGCGGCGTCACCGGCGTGCAGGCGGTGGACGCGGCGGAAGCGACGCAGCAGGTTGGCGGCGTTCGCGCCGAAGATGCCGCTGTAAACGTGCAGTTCGTCGAGGACGAGCACGCGGAGCCCCGCGAGGAAGTTCGCCCAGCGCCCGTGCTGGGGCAGCACCGCGGCGTGGAGCATGTCGGGGTTGGTGAAGACCACGCGGGCGCCGTCTCGCAGGCGGCGACGGAGGGTCGCGGGCGTGTCGCCGTCATAGACGCCGGCGAGGACGCTCTCCAGCCCGGCCGCGTCGAGCCCGGCGCGGAGCTTCTGGAACTGGTCCTGGCTGAGCGCCTTCGTCGGATGCAGCAGCAACGCCGTGCCGCGTTCCTCGCGGGCGAGCATCTCCACAATCGGCACCAGGTAACAGAGGCTCTTTCCGCTGGCGGTGCCGGTGGCGACGACGACGTCCCGGCCGTCGCGGATCGCCGCCAGCGCCTCCGCCTGATGGCTGTACAGCCGCTCGACGCCCATCGCGGCGAGCATCTTCCGCGTCGGCCGGGCAAGGCCCGGCGGGAAGTCGGCGAACCGCCCCTCGCGCGCGGGCAGGTCATGGACGTGGACGATCTGCCCCCCATACTCCGCGGCCGTCCGGAGGTCACTCAGGAAGCCGTCCACGTCCATGAAACACCTTTACCACAGACACCACAGAGCCGCAGAGGACTCAGAGAAAGCAGAGGCGAGCATGCGTTGCGGGAGGCGCCCGCGCCATCCGCCGCAGCTTGTCTTCCTCTGGGGTCTCTGGGCCTCTGTGGTCAGTCGTTTCTTCTTCTCGGCCGGGCATCATACCGCGCTCCGCAAGTGCATACAAAGCCCTAACCCGCATTATTCACGAAGGCGCTGACCGGGCAATGACTTGGCTGGATTCTCGGGGTCCCATGGCGGCCTGAGCAAGTCCCGAGCAGGCGATGGCTGTGCTCGGTGTCGTCAGCAGTCCGAACGGGGTCGGGAATACCCGTCCGGGCTTGGTCAGCGCAGAGCGGCGGCGATGAGAGACGACAAAGGCAGGATTTCGGGCCGGTCACCCCGTCAGCGGCGGCGGGTGCAGCCGCAGGATCCCCCGGCACGCCCGCGCCAGCACCTCGCGCAGCGGGAAGGCCTCAGCCAGGTGCACCCACACGCGCCGCACCGTCCGCCGCACCCGCGCGGCGATCTTGATCAATCGCGAGCGGATCGTCTCCACCGAGGCCGTCTCCAACACCGTCCCGGCCAGCATCTGGCGGTAGGCCCGCAGCAGGTTGTACCCCACGGCCGTCAGCGCCAGCCGGAAGGCGTTGGCGACAAATCGCCGGCAACTGAGCCGGTCCATCGACAGGCCGTTCTTGAATTCGTCGATGAACGTCTCGGCCGTGCCGCGGTCGTCGTAGTCCGGCCAGAGGTCCCGGGGCGTGCCCTTGCCGTTGGTCACCACGAACCGCCGGTTGGTCCCTTGGTCGTTGACCTCGACCTTGTAGAGGATGCGTCTCGGATGCTTCCAGCTCCCGGCCTGATGCGTAAAGCCGCCGCGCCACTTCACCGGCTCGCCGTCCCGCCGGAAGCGTTCCTGGAGCCACTCCAGCGCCCAATCGGTCCTTTGTTTCAGCGGCTCGGAGGCCGCGAAGCCGATGAGATACTCCAGCCCGTTCGCCTCACAGAAGCGATAGAGTTTCGGCGTGGCGAAGCCGGCGTCGGCGCGGATCAGGATCTCCACGTCGGGCCAGTGCTTCCGCAAGGCCTGGATGATGGGCTTGAGCAACTGCACGGCCCGGTGGGCGGGATCGGCGTTGCCGCCTCGCAGCCGCACGCCCAGCAGCATCCCGGTGGTCCGTTCGAAGACCAGGTTCGGCAGGTACATGTACTGGCCGTAGAAGCCGTTGAACAACGCCAGTTGCTGCTGCCCGTGGCACGGGTCGTCGGTGGGATCGATATCGAGGATCAGGCGCTGGGGCTTCTTGCCGTGCATCCGCTGGAGGAACAGCTTGACCAGCAGGCGGTTGATCTCGGCGACCTGGCGGGCGGTGGCGGCGTTCTCGAATCGGCTGAGGGTGGGCTGGCTGCCCAGCGGCTTGGCCTCGTCGGCCGCGACGGCTTGGAGGATGGGGTCGTGGCGGAGGCGGGTATGGTCGTTGGCGTCCTCGTACCCGGCGATGAGGCCGAACAGACGCTGGCGGACGAGGGCCGGCAGGTCGTGGCCGACCTTGGCGCCCTGGCGGGCGTCGTCGAGGATGCCGGCGACGGCCGCAGTCCAGCCCAGCCGCTGGTCGAGCTGGCGAAGGGGCAGCAGGCCGGCGTCGGAACTGATGAGTCCGCCGTCAAAATCGGCCACGACGGCTTTACGCGGGTGGAAGTCGAAGGTAAGCTGTGCTCGGCAGTCTGTCATGCAAAGGCCTCCTTGCCCTGTTGGCTGCGAGTCTTTGAACACCCGCATTCTACAAGGCTTCGGCGGCCTTTGTTATGCGCAGACCGTCAGAACTCACGAATAATGTGGGCTATGAGCCTGTCGCGAGCGCATGAAGACATGCTGATCGAGCTGTACGGCCAGACGCGCAAGACGCTGGACGACCTGCCGTACACCGAGGACTTCGAGCAGCTCCATGCCAGATTCATCGCCCGGAGCGGCACGCCCGTAAGCCGCCACGACCTGTGGCGGGCGCTGTCGAACCTGCGGAAGGCCCGGCGGCTCGCCCGGAAGGAACGATGAAAACCTCCTGAGAAAGTGAGCATGAAGCCATGCACATGATGTTCGTGGATGAGTCGGGCGACCCCGGCTATCCGCCCGGCGGCAAGTGGGCGGGCTGGGGCGGCAGCACCCACTTCGCGCGCGTCGGGGTCATCATCCACGGATGGAAGTGGAGGGCATGGAACGACAGGCTCAGGAGCTTCAAGAGCAACCGAGGGCTGACGTGGGACGCCGAGATTAAGGCATCCGACATCCGCTACGGCGGCGGCGCCTTTGTCGGTTGGGACAAACCCCGGCGGGAGTTCTTCCTTCGGAACCTGATGGAACTCGTCGGCGGCAATCCAGACATCACGCTGTTGGGGGTGGTCATCGACAAGCGTCGCGTCGATACCACCAAGGGCGACAGGATGGTCAAGCCCGAGGTACGGTCCTTGGAGTTGCTTCTGGAGCGATACAACCTCTTCCTGGACAACCATCTGGCCAGTGTCTCCTGCTTCGCCGGCGTCCGCTTGTGCCGCCACACCCGCAGCGCCCCGCGCTTCAGGTCCGCGTCGCCAACCGCCAGGCGGGCCATCTCGCTGACCCGCAGGCCCGTGGACAGGGCCGTGTCCACGACCATCCACCCCAGCGGCCCCGTCACCCGGCCGGCCTTCAGGTCCACAATCGCCTTGGCCTCCGTGACGGTCCGCAGCCTCCGCACCTCGTCCGCGCCCATGTACTTCGTCCGATCCACCGGCGCCATCATGTCCGTGCTCCTATATTCACGAGGATACAGAACTGATTCGCCGTATTATACGCGCCAGCAGCCCGATAAAGGGCCACTATTCACCAGAAAATGGGTATTCCCTGCTGAATCGAGCTTCGGGCGCACGGCCATCTAAGGATGTGCTGCTGGGTTGACGCGGTCCCCGCCGACGCGCGGGCTACCCCAACCAGGTTCGGCTCCAACTGTTTGCCCTGGCGTACAACCTGGGCAACTTCCTGCGGCGGCTGGCGCTGCCACGGTCCGTGAAGCACTGGTCCTTGACGACCTTGCGGGAGAAGCTGATCAAGATCGGGGCCAAGGTGGTGCACCACGCGCGGTACGTGGTCTTCCAGATGGCCGAGGTCGCGGTCCCGAAGAAACTCTTCCGAGCGATCCTGGAGCGCATTCGGCGGCTACGTCTGCCTGCGACGGTGCCGCGATGACCGCCAGGATGGACCACGCAAGCCAGAGCAGGCGGGGGCGACGGGGATGGTCTGCCTGGACGGACAGCAAACGGCCACTTGCCCCCCGGTTCGACCGGCATCATGGCCTGCAGACGCCCCGATGCCTACTTGCTGGAGCCAGAGAAGCGCTTGCGGGACCCCGGGATCGCGATAAACTCGTCAGAAGGGCCGACGACGGTCGTCGGCCGAAGGCCATATGGGAGATCCCGAATGGGCAGAGCAGGACCTGAAAAAAACGCTGAACCTCTTCAGGTGGTCG
>Ga0272442_10000872_pt1 | contig 47237 bp, 56 predicted proteins | sample SSMForm2O_FD_200262 | JGI IMG/M metagenome (GOLD analysis project Ga0272442, IMG submission 200262) | Marine sediment archaeal communities from Little Sippewissett salt marsh, Falmouth, MA, United States - SSM-Form-2O | ecosystem: Environmental > Aquatic > Marine > Wetlands > Sediment ...
GCCAACAAACACAAAACACCCTTTGTATCCATGACAAACGGACAGCTGGGCATAACGTGCATGCCCACCACTCCCGCTCCGACAATTTGTATTCACTACAGCAGGATGAACAACATTATCGAAATCGACGAAGAGTCGATGACCATGCGGGTCCAGCCCTATGTCGACTACGGCCAGGCACAGGCGGAGGCCATGAAGCTGGGGCTCTGGAACGGCGGCACCCCTCTCGCGACCTCGCTGTGCAAAATTTCCTCCCAGGCCGTACTTGCCGGCCTGTGGCAGACAAGCAAGAAGTACGGAACAATCTGTAAAAACATCGTCGGATTTACCATGGTGCTCCCCGATGGGGAGATCCTCAAGACAGGCTCCCATGCTGTTGAAGGCGTGGATGATTTCTATGAATTCGCACCCGGCCCTGACCTGTACGCCATAATCAGGGGCAGCTCAGGTGCGTCGGGAATTATTGCCGAAGTTACCATGAAACTTCATCCCTGGCCCGGGGGAAAAACCCTTCCGGAGCCCAAAGCAGGCAGGCCGTGCATCCAGACCTATCATGACGACCGCTTTGATAATGTTGATCCGCCTGAAAACTTTCGCCTCTTATGGGTTGAATTTCCCGACCTTGACAGCCAGATACAGGCGCTGCGAGACGTGGGCCATTCGGGAATCAGCATCGGACTTAATGCAACAGGAATCTATAACGCATATTACTGCTCTGCCACACAGGAGCTCACCCTTAAGCGGGTGGAAGAAAAATTTTTTCCGGCATACAACATATATACTATCAGCGGGGCATACGTTTCTGACAGGCAGCTTGATTATGAAGAAAAGGTGTTGCGAGAAATTTGTGACCGGCTCGGCGGCAAATTTCTTTCAGCGCACTACAAGCCCGAGGTGCTCGAGGCCCTCAGCCCGTGGAACCTGGACTGCATACGCCACGTGTGCGGATACAGGATGTCCCGTTTCTATTATCTTGACACATGGTTCTGCTGCGGTGACCCGGATATCGGCCGGGAAGCACAGCAGCTATGGTCAACGGCAATCAATGCCATCGGCGAGACATATGTTACCGACCGCGGGGGGGTGGACAATACCCCCTTTATGTACGCAGCGGACCCCTGCGGCAGGAGCTATCTCACCGAGGCCGATGTATACCCGGACGGGATGGACCCCCAGGCCCTGCAAAAAGCCCAGCAGCTTATGATGTTCAGTATCGGAAAGTCAATGGCAGAAAAGATCGGGCCCGGGGTCACCGGTTTCGGGGCCAGCCTTGAGCCCCTCACGTCGTTCTTCCCGGAGATGGGACCCAACGTGCATCTTCTGCTGCGGAAATTCAGAAAGATACTGGATCCCAACAGTGTCTGCGCGCCCGGCAGGAACGTCTTTACCGCCGAGGAGCTGAAAGGCCTCCCCCAGCCCATGGTAGATGCCCTCAACGGACTGCGTAAAATGAGCGGCATGGAACCGGTTGCTGTTCAGGAGTAACTTTTTTTCAGTATATGCCGGTCAGCCGGTGGGGGGGCGTATCTATGCCCGGTCCTTTAAAAGAGGCCATACCCGCTCCTGGAGGCCGGTGAGCTCGTCATATAATTTTTTGAATTCTTCCAGAGTACCGTTCTCTTCAAGTGCCCTGGTAACCTGCGCGCAGTTAACCTTGACACAGGGAAACGGGCGTATGTCTTTCGGCAAAACACAGCCGTGCCTGCCTAAAAATGCGCACCCTGTCTCCAGATCATGCTGTACTCTCAGGTCAAACGGTGCTTCATGGAACATCCGGTAGGCAAAATAGTCACTTTCGGTGAACCATCCCTCAACCGGCATACACATACAGCATGATGCTTCACACGTGCTGCAGATACGCGTTGTTATTTCGTCAAGCAGCTTTCTCATACATACCTGAACGCGTGATATTTCCCTGGCAAGTTCTTCCAGATCGGAAATTCGTTCAGGATAATTTTCTTTGTATGCCTGAAACTTTTCCTCTAAAACGTCAATACCCATGTCACGCTCCTGTGCAAAATCAAAATCATACCCCTGACAGTATATAAAAACTAAACAGAAAAATCAAAAAAACGCCGGCCAGGAAAGGAAAAAAAGAAACGGCATGGCTGCTCTTCCCGAAACGTCCCGGGCCCTGTCCGGCGGTCACCGCGTGCCTGGTCCACACAATCCATGGCAAACACGTGCTACGTATCATAATCATTGTATAACAAAAAGAATTCTGTTAGACTACAAAATTAGCTGTTATTACAGAACAGACAATATGCTATTGCACCGACAGATAACGATAAACAAATCTCAGGAAAGGACTGCGAGCAGAGATGGATGAGGTCAGAGTACGATTTGCCCCGTCCCCCACAGGATATCTTCACATCGGGGGGGCACGAACCGCACTGTATAATTGGCTTTTTGCCCGAAAACACAACGGCCGGTTTATCCTGAGGATAGAAGACACGGATCGTGAGCGCTCGACGAAAGAGTCCATCAGGGAAATTATTGATGGCCTGACATGGCTCGGCCTTGATTGGGATGAGGGCCCCTATTTTCAGTCTGAAAGGGTCGGCAACCATCAGAAGGCGGCACAAACGCTTATTGAAAACGGTCACGCCTACAGATGCTTCTGCACCAAAGAAGAACTTGACGCCAAACGCAAGAATGCACAGGAGAACAAGCTGGATTATAAGTATGACGGCACGTGCCGTGAACTTTCCGCCGATGAAATTAAAACCCGCGAGCGGCAGGGACTGCCCCACGTGGTACGTTTCAAGACCCCACGGGGGCCGGGATGTGTCAGCTTTGATGACAGGGTCTACGGGCATATTGAAAAGCAGTATAATGACATTGAAGATTTTGTGATTCTGCGCTCCGACGGCAAGCCCCTGTATTTGCTGAGCAGTGCCGTTGATGATCTAACCGACAGCGTTACCCATGTAATTCGGGGGCAGGACGGCCTGGGCAACACGCCGAAACAGATATTGCTCTATGATGCCCTGGGTTTTACGCCCCCGGTTTTTGCCCACATGTCTCTTACCCTTGATACAAAGAAAGCGAAAATTTCGAAGCGCAAACACGGTGAGGTTGTAACGGTTGCCTATTACAGGGAAAAGGGGTTCCTTCCCTGGGCGCTCTGTAATTTTCTTGCACTGCTGGGCTGGTCGACCTCCGATGACCAGGAGTTTTTCACCCGGCAGGAAATGATTGAAGCGTTCAGCCTTGAGGGAATAGCCCGGCATAATTCCATCTTCAATTACCATCCCGGCGATGCGAAAAATTGGACTGATCCCAAGGCAATCTCCATGAATGCCCGGTACATAAGCAGCCTGGGCCTTGACGAGCTGACAGCATATGTGCGTGAAGAACTGAAGGCATCCGGCATCTGGGACAATGCCTATGAGCATGATAAAAAAGCCTGGTTTGAAAGCACCCTGGAGCTGATACGCACCAGGCTTCACACCATCCGGGACTTCTCCTCAAAGGGCAGGCCGTACTTTTCAGACGACTTTACCTACGAGGAAGCTGCAGCAAAGAAAAACCTGAGAAAAGACCCCGCACTCAAAGGCTATCTTACCGAACTTGCCCGGACATTTGAAAGCCTTCAGGTATTTGACAGTGAAAATACCGAACAGGCAATACGCGGCGTATGTGAACAGCTCGGCATAAAACCGGGTCTTCTGATTAATGCTGTGAGAACCGCGGTGACCGGCCAGTCAGCCGGCCCGGGGCTTTTTGAAATTCTTGTCGTACTGGGCAAGGCAAAGACCGTCCAGCGCTTGATAAAAGCTGCAGAACTTATATAGGCTGCGGTACAGGGCAGCCTCTCTCCTGTATATTGTGAGGTTTCTTATGGTTTCGAAAAAAGAAATTCCCTGCGAAAAACTGGAAAGGGAAATTATCGACTTTTTGCTCGCCATGGCAACCCATCCCGGCGGCGCGTGTACAAAGCCGGGCTGCAACCTCAAGCACGGCAGCGCCTGCGTCCTGGGGACGTGTCACGATAACGTCCCCCGCACCACACCTGTTGATTTTTTTTGTGACGGTTCCCTGACGCTCTGGATAGCAGCTGAACCGGGCGGCAAGATAGCCAACATTATGCGAAATCCCAATGTCTCGGTAAGCGTGTACGAAAAGGTTAATCACGACATTGAACAGAAGAGCATGCAACTCTGGGGAACGGCACAGCTGATCAATCTTAAGAACAATCCCCGGGAGTTCACGAAAAGGCTGCAATCATTCGGCCTTGCCGATGCCCTTGAGGGGATTCTAGTAGACATGTTTAACCGCGGCGTGTTCCCCGAAGATCAGCGCAACGATATCTCTGAGAAAGTTCAAAAAAAGTTCAACCTCATCAAAATAACGCCCATAAAGATTATCCTGCTGCATATGAGGCCGGGCACAACTCCTGAAAAAAAATACTGGGAAAACGGCAAGGCATTTCTGCAAATCGGTCTCGTGTAACGCTTCTCTGCCCCGAGCATGACGGACCTCTAAAACCCTGCAGCACAGCACGTTTCTGCACACACCACCTTACTTTTGAGCTAGCGCTTGACAAACAGCTTCGTTTTATCTAACGTTGTCACACGCGACATCTTCATGCATACTGATAACGAAGCAGCCGGTAATACCGGCCGAAGATGTTTTCACCTTCATCGTTTAATGAATCCAAAAGGGGGGTATCATGGGACGGACCACGTTAAAAGCACGCACCATTGCAGCAACAATTATACCACTGCTCGTTGTTATCTCCTTTTCCGCGTTCGCCGGGGACACGGACAACGACGGAGTAGATGATTCCATTGACAACTGCGCTGTTGTTCATAATCCCGACCAGGCGGACATCGATGAAGACGCTATCGGCGATGCCTGTGACTACTGCGACGGCAACGGCGCCTATGATATAGACCAGGACAACCTGTGTGACGGTGACGACAACTGCCCGTATGTTGCCAACCCGGACCAGGGTGACGGTGATGGTGACGGACAGGGGGACGTCTGCCGCAACAACATACAGCAGTATTCACGCTCGGGCGTCTTCGCGGGAAGTTACGAGGAGATCGGAAACCAGATAGCGCAAACATACCGGGATATTGTTATTAAAATCGGCAGTCTTTTTACCATAGGCATCTCACCCCAAAAAGCACAGGAGTACTATAATGCTATCGAGGATATCATTCCCGACAGCATAAAAGAGCACATGCGGGGCATGGCGGCAGGTCTCACCGAGGGAAGTCCCCTTTCCTATGATACGGCCTGGGACATGGTACTGGTAAACGGTCTCTTTATCGAAATGATAAATCATGCACGCAACACATCATCGCTGAGAAAAGAGCTGCCCGGCTGTACAGCCTTTGCCGTAAGCTCTGATGCAGGGACCTTTCTTGCCCATAATACCGACAATCAGAAGGGCACAGAGGGGCACAATGCCATACTGTATATCGTGCCGGACAACGGTGATAACGCGTATATGCATTTTACCAGTCCGTCTTTTGTTGACGTGATGCTCGGCATGAATGAAAAGGGTATAGCAATAACCTACAACGTCGGCAATCCCAACACTGATCCGGTCATGGGCCTGCCGCCCATGTTTATGGTCCGCCACGTCATGGAAAAGGCGTCGTCGCTGGAGGAGTCGGTCTCATGCTTCACTGATTTTCTGGACAGCGGCAATACCTACGGCTATAGCGGTGCGATTTTTCTGGTGGTTGATTTCAAGGATGCTTCCATGGCAAAGATTCAGGTTCGCTCTGAAAAAATCAAGGTGACCTACGCAGAGGAACTGAAACCCGGCGTCACGTACATTGCCGGCACCAATCATTATGACGAAGACTTCAGCGATGATCCCGACTATTATTACGAATCTTCCTGGAAACGATATGACCGCCTCATGGAGCTGCTGCCGTCATTTGACACCTATGATCTTGACACCTGCTGGGCAATGCTTACCGACCATGGCGACGGTGAACCGAACAATAACACCATTTCACGAGACGGCACCGTGTCCGGCACAACCATTACCAATATTTTCACGGATAACGGTTCATATTACACGCTGGGCGCGCCCCACGCCTATCTTGAGCAGTACACCTCACCGCTCTTTGCCGGTCTGTGTGAAGCAATAGCGTGTGAACAGGAAGACGACACATGCGCGGCAACCAGCCTTTTAGGAGCCGGCAATCCAGGGCTTGCAATCCTGCGCCGGTTTCGCGATAACGTGATTGCCGAAACGTCTGCAGGCAGGAAACTGATTGCTGCCTATTACCGCTACGGCGACCAAATAGCTGCAACCCTCGAACGGCATCCTGCAGTAAAAAAGGCTGCAAGGACCATGGTAATGGCAGCAGTACCCGTGCTGGAAATATATGTGCAATTCCCGGCTCACCGTGAAGGACCATGAAGATCGGATAAACACACAGGCCGGAAGGTTGCTTCGTCATGCGGAGCTGACGTTTCAGCACTTTTATGGGTTGCACTCTTCCTGTTTTTCATGTATCTATAAAAAAATTTAACAGTAAAAAGATATTCTGTCTTCAGGTATAGAAACACATGAATCCGCTCAGACGCATCCTGCCCACGGCAGTAATCCTGTTCTGCATCATTTCAGTCGGCACACTCGGCTACACGCTGATCGAGGAATGGCCCTTTCTAGATGCGCTTTACATGGTTATTATAACCATGTTTACCGTTGGTTTTTCTGAAACACACGATCTCTCAACGGTGGGCAGGCTCTTTACCATGGTGATCATCGTGGCAGGAGTTGGAACCGCGGTGTATGCTGGCGGCCAGGTTATGGAAGTAATCGTCGAAGGAGAGATGCTGGGGTTCAGAAGGAGAAAAAAGATGAAAAAGAGAATTAGCGAGATGAAAGACCATTACATCATTTGCGGTTACGGCAGGGTCGGCCGCCAGGTTGCCGAGGAATTCGACAACAATGAGGTTCCTTACGTTGTTGTTGACAGGAAACCCGAAACCGCCGCACAGCTGGAACCGAGGGGCGTTCCACATATTATCGGTGATGTGATATCGGATGACAATCTTGAAGAGGCCGGTATCAGGACGGCAAAGGCGCTGATCACCTGCGCGGACTCTGATGTTGCAAATGTCTATGTCGTACTTTCATCCCGTGCCTTGAACCCGAACCTTTTCATAATAGCACGGGCAAGTGAGATCGAATCGGAAAAGAAGCTGAAAACGGCAGGTGCCGACAGGGTTATTTCTCCGTATTACATATTCGGAAAAAGAGCGGCAGCCATTGCATTACAGCCGGTGGCAAGTGATTTTTTCGACATGGTTATGCATGAGGGTGAGCTTGAATTCAGCCTTCATGAAGTTGCCATACCCGACAAGTCATCCCTTATTGACAAATCACTTGCCGAAACACACATCACAAACAAAACGGGCGCCTTAATACTGGCGATAAAGAAAGCTGACGGTTCATTCGACCTGCACCCAAAGGCAACAACAAGAATTGAGAAAGGAGATATCTTTGTTGCCATCGGTGCCCCTGAACAAATAACACGCCTCACGACAATGCTTACCTGAATCCCTGGAGGCAGCACCTGAAAAAAGAATTCAAAGGAAAGTTTCTTTCTGTTGTCTCCAAAAAAAACGAAACTTCCCAGCGGGCATACGGCACATCTGGAGCTGGTTGAACATCCCGGTGCCGTGCTTATCATCCCCTTTTTGACCACAAGCAAAATACTCCTGTTACAACAGAAAAGATATTCGTCTTCAAAGCCGAGGGGCTTAAAAAAAAGGGGGGCACCTGTGAAGAAGACGAAATCATTGAAACCCTCACCGTATCAAAAAGTCACATACAACATCTGTTCCGGACGGGCAAACTCGTTGACGCAAAAACAATCAGCGCCCTTGCCATGTGCGGTTGGCTGTAGTAGTGTATCTAAACCTTCTACTGGACGTTGATTGTCTCAGTGAAGAGGAATACCAATCAGCCGCCATAATATTTTTGCATGCATGTACTGGTTTGTTGTAATACAGAAACAGTACTCTCTCAGTCCTGTTTGAAAAACGGAGCGGGCACCAGGCTATGTTCGCGTTAGTACTTCGTACAGCATACACATACTATACATATCAACAATGAATGTCCGCAACAAAACAACACCGGTAAAAAAATATACGTTCACTGTGGGCAAAGATGCCGCACCCCAGCGTATTGACAAGGTCATACCACAGCACCTTGACGCCATGAGCAGAGAAAAATCACGAAAAGCGATTCAAACGGGTGCTGTTTGGGTTAACAAATGCAGGGTGCAGGTGCTTTCAAAAAATATTTTCCCCGGTGATACCGTAACTGTTTATAGGGGTCGCGAGGGTTGGGGAAAGCATTACGAGGCAGATGAGAACAATATTCTTTATCACGATGACTGGCTCATCTTGTACCGCAAGGAGCCGTCTGTTCCCACCCAGGGCATTGTATGCGATAATTATAATAATCTCTATGCTGCACTGTCCAGGTATATTAAAAAAAGGACGCCCCTGCCCTATCTCGGCATGCATCACCGCCTCGACATGGATACCTCGGGAGTGGTTCTTTTTACCCTGTCAAAAAAGATCAACAGAAGTATTCACTATCAGTTCAAAGACCGCAGAATAAAAAAAACCTACCTTGCGCTGGTACGCGGGACCCCCGGCTTTGACCGGGTCAGTCTGACCACATACATAAACAGGCATGAAGGTCGGTATGTGTGCACCAAGGATGGTCCCGGAAAAACAGCAACAACACAGTTTACCAGGGTTGCCGATTTTGAAGGATATTCTCTTGTGCGCGCTCAGCCCGCTACCGGCAGGACACACCAGATACGTCTTCAGCTTGCTTTCCTTGACCTCCCCATTCTCGGCGATCGCCTGTACGGGACAGAAGACAGTCACGCACTGCCGAGGACCATGCTCCACGCAGAATCATTGACCGTTTTCCATCCACTGACAAAAAAAGAGCTCACCATACAGGCTGACCTGTTTGACGACATGAAGTGTTTTCTGCCGTCAGGGTATCCGTAAAGGACAGGTAAACAGGTACATCACGGTGGGATAATAATAAAAGTCACCATCATGGTCATTGCGAGTCCCGTTCTTACGGGACGAAGCAATCTCTATAAAGTACGTAAAGAAAAACAAGGGGATTGCTTCGTCACCCGCCTTTGGCAGGCTCCTCGCAATGACGCACTAAAGATTTTTTATATATCAACAATCTTGATATATTACAGTGCTTTATTGGCCCACTGCACGGACTGCATATACAGGTTGGGGAGCGCTTCCTCTGCAAGCGCCAGCCTGCCTGCACGGGAGGCAATATCATCCCACTCCCCTCTTTCATATGCAGTTACCAGATGCAGCACATCGTAGAGGTTGTTCTGCCCTCCCATCAGGGCATCCTTCACATCACCGGCCAGGGGCAAATCAGTTAGAATTTCCGACATTGGCTTGTCGACCAGAGCATCAATAAGTGAAAACATTCCCATTAAAAAGCAGTCGGCATCACGGGCGCCAAGGCCGACTCGCCCGGACAGCAGCTCACAAAACTTAGCTCTCAGAACGGAGCTGGTGAGAATTTCTTCAGGCTTATCAACGGCCAGGCCGCTGAGGGCAAGAAGGGAAACCCATTTCCTGATCTCCTTGACCCCAAGCAGCACCAGGGCATGACGTATGGATTCAATATTTGATACAAACCCGAAAAAGGCCGAGTTCATCAGCCTCAGCAGTTTATAGGACAATGAGACGTCATGTTTAATGATATTTTCAACCTTTTTAAACTCAACGTCGGGCCTGTTTACCTCATGAATGATCTTCATCAGGTTAAGCTTGTTTCCCGGCACATCGCTTCCGTGAATAACCACCGGCTTGCTGAAAAAATATCCCTGAAAATAAACGTACCCCATATCAACAGCCGACTGAAAGTCCTCGGCTGTTTCGACCTTTTCCGCCAGATACCGTATGTGGTCGTTACCCACCCGTGCCATCACCGTTTTCCGTTCGTCGCCGGTTGTCTGAAGAAAATCAATTTTTATGATGTCTGCAATTTCTATCAGGGGTTTGACATTTTCGGTAAAAATAAAATCATCAAGGGCGATAACATATCCCAACGCTTTCAGTCTGCGGCATGCCTGCACAACGGCATCATCAACCTCGATGTCTTCCAGAAGCTCCACCACGACCATTTCTTTGGGAAGCAGAGAGGGGACCCCTTCCAACAGAAGGTTTTTGGTAAAATTAATGAAAGCCCTCCTGTTTTTGGTGAGGGTGTCGAAACCGATCACGGAAAAGCTGTGGGAAATGGTTCGGGAGGCAGCCTCATCATGGCCTACTCTAACGTCATAAAAATTCTCCATGCTCGTACGAAACAGCAGTTCGTAGGCAAACACGTTTTTACTGATGTCGAATATCGGTTGCCTGGCAACAAAAACATCCATTGTGCATATTCCCGTACTATTCGCTTGTCTTGAAAAAGGCGGGGGGGGGCTGCTATGTTCAGCCATGTCTATAAGTATAGAAAATCGCCGGGCCCGGGTCAATGCAAAGATTGAACTGAAAACATTAATTTTGGAATATATGGATGTACTAGACAGTGCATACAAAAAAAGAGGCGGCGCTGTTGGGGATCATTTCGTTTCTGTGTCGCTTTCACCGTTGCGCAGGTGGTGCTTAACTACTCTGCCCTGGGCAATAAAGATAACATCTTCGCAAATGTTGGTGGTCAAATCGGCGATTCGCTCCAGGTTTTCCGCGATGCGCAGTACATGCAGGCAGTAGCTGATAATTGCCGGGTTTCCCGACATATAGGTAATGAGCTCGCGCATTACCTGGTCTCTCAGTCCATCGATGATTGAGTCCCGCCGGCAGACATCACGGGCAATAAGGGGATCCTGGTCGATAAATGATTGTATGGCATCCTCAAGCATCTGTGTGCCGATTTCCGACATCCGGGGAATATCAATAAACGGCTTGATGGCCGGATACTTGATAACCTCCAGGGCGCTTTCGGAAATATTAACCGCGTGATCTCCCATACGCTCTAGAGAATTGTTCATGTTGTAGATCATCAAAACCGTGCGCAGCTCTTTGGCCATGGGCTGGAATTGGGCAATCAGGTTTGTACACATTTCATCGATTGTCAGCTCAATTTCATTCGCCCGTGCTTCATCATTATCGATAACTTCGCGCAGGATTCCCGCATCCCTGTTGATCAGCCCCTTGATGCTCTTTCCCAGCATATGCTGGATATGGGATGAATACTGGATAATATGGGCCTTCAGCTCATTTGTTTTTTCAGGAAGCATAGATTTTTCCACCGCTGCTGATGTTTTTCTCGTTGCCGGTACAGTGGGCACGTTGTGAGGGTGTGCACACAGCACCCCTTCTAACCGAATTTTCCCGACAAATATTCCTCTGTCCGCTTATCCTCGGGAACGGTAAAGAGCTTTTCCGTTGTGCCGAACTCTACCAGGTCTCCCAGATACATGAATGCCGTAAAATCGGAAACCCGGCCTGCCTGGGCAATATTGTGTGTAACAAGCAGAATGGTAACGTTTTTCTTCAGCGCGGTTATGAGCTCTTCTATGTGGGCCGTGGCCTTTGGATCCAGGGCGGATGTCGGCTCATCCATCAGCATAATATCAGGATTCATTGCCAGGGCCCGCGCTATGCACAAACGCTGCTGCTGCCCCCCCGAAAGAAATGACCCTTTTCTATGAAGCCGTTCTTTTACCTCATTCCACAAAGCGGCCTTTTTAAGGGCATCTTCGACGATTCTGTCCTTTTCGGACCGCTTTATCCTGATGCCGTTCAGTGTATATCCGGCAATAACATTATCATAAATACTCATGGTTGGAAAGGGGTTCGGCCGCTGAAAGACCATGCCGATCTTTTTTCGTACCACGATGGGATTCAGACTGTACAGGTCGTCATCGTGAAGCTTCATGGTGCCGCTGACGCCTGTTCCCGGTATGAGCTCATGCATACGGTTGATACATCTCAGAAGCGTTGTTTTACCGCACCCGGACGGCCCCATAAGTGCCGTGACCTTCTTGTCTTCGACGTTCATGGAAACGTCATTGACTACCTGGTTGCCGCTGAAATGTGCACAGAAATCTTCAATTGTTAGAACTGAACTTTCCATCGCCTCGCTACCATTTTCGCAAAAAAGTTTATTCCCAGGACAAACACCACCAGCACGAACGAAGCGCCCCACGCCAGATTATGCCAGTGGGGATAGGGGCTTGTTGCGTAGTTAAAGATCAGAAGAGGCAGTGAATCAACCGGTTTGAAAATATTTGTATTCATAAAAGGGCTGCCGAATGCCGTAAACAGCAGCGGTGCCGTTTCCCCCGCAATGCGTGCAATCCCCAGCAATACACCGGTGAGAATGCCCGTTACACCGGCCGGAACAATGACCTTGAGCACTGTTCTGCTGTAGGGCACTCCCAGGGCCAGGGATGCTTCGCGCAGGGTATCGGGAATAAGTTTCATCGTTTCTTCGGTTGAACGCACGATGACCGGAAGCATCATGATGGCAAGGGCTACACCGCCTGACAGTGCTGAAAATGTACCCATAGTTACCACAATCCATGCATAGGCAATGATCCCGATGACGATGGAGGGTATCCCCTGGAGGATTTCCACACACATCCTCACCGTATTCACCAGCTTTCCCGTTTTATTTTCAGCCAAATAAATACCGGCAAACACTCCCGGCGGGATGGCAAACAGGCTGGCGACTATGACGAGCATCAGCGTCCCGACCATTGAATTGATGATACCGCCCCCCATCTCTCCCATAGGCCGTGGCAGGCTGGTAAGAAATTCCCAGTTTATGACGCCTATGCCGTTCACCACGATGTAATACAGTATAAGCAGCAGGGGCAGCAGCAGCATGAAGGAGAAAAGTATCACTGCTCCTAAAAAAATTCTGTCTTTTATAATGCGGAAACGTATGCCTGCGTCCATCTGCTCAGTGCTCCACACCCATTCTGTTGATAATACATCTGCCGATAACATTTATAATCAAGGTAACAACCATCAAGAGCAAACCAACCTGTATAAGACAGGCAATATATTCGGTTTCCGTTGCTTCGGCAAATTCATTGGCAATGATACTTGCCATGGTATTTGAAGGGCTGAAAATGCTGGTGGGCAATCTGTTGGCATTGCCGATAACCATGGTAACGGCCATTGTTTCTCCAATTGCTCTTCCCAGGGCCAGCAGGGTCCCGGCGGCGATCCCCGAACGCGCGTAGGGGAACACCACTTTCTTAATCATTTCAAACCGCGTTGATCCCAGCGATAAGGCCGCCTCCTTGAGATCTGAGGGTACCAGGCTGATCACGTCGCTGCTGATGGAAGCCGAGTACGGTATAATCATCACCGCAAGGATCAGCGATGCGGTCAAAATACCCACGCCATACGGGACAACGCCGAGTTTCATTTCTATGTTCTGCATCAGGGGCACCAGGACAAAGAGTGCCCAGAACCCGTAAATAACCGACGGGATTCCTGCGAGGAGCTCAACGGCGCTTTTAAGAAAAACTGAGAAAGCACCCTCTTTGAAATATTCTCCCAGGAAAAGGGCGATTGCCAGTGAAAAGGGAACGGATACGGCAAGTGCAACAAATGATGTCAGCAAGGTCCCGACCAGGAAGACCAGCGCACCGTATTTCTTGAAAACAGGGTCCCATGCGGTGTCCGTAAAAAAAGAAAAGCCGATCTCCTTGAACGCGGGAACCGAGTCTATTGCAAGGGTAACAAATATCCCCCCCAGCAGCAGCAGCATAAAAACCGCTGAAGCATAGAGAACCGTTTTAAACAGAGAATCAGAGGTCATTGAAGAGCCGGGCCTCCCGGGCCTTTTAGCGGTACATGCATCACGAAAATCTTCACGTGTTTCGGACACACCTGCTGCAGAAGCGACTTCAACTGATACAACTGACATAATACTATACTCGTTTTTATTGATTTTGTCCTGCTGTATTTTTCTGTTTGTACAGGTGATATTCTGAAGCTCTCGGAATGAGAGCACCCCCGCCCCGGTTCCCGGGGAGGGGGTGGGGGATACCTGACCGGTGATTATAGTATCACTTTACAATTTTATTTCCGTTAAAGGTGGCAGACTTAATGATTGTCTCCGCCTTCTTGACTGCTTCAGCGGGAAGGGGTGCGTAGTGAAGCGGCTCGGCAAGCTTCTGACCTTCATGAACAGTATACATAAGAAGGTTCATAAGAGCAGTAGCTTTCTCCATAGTTCTGCTGTTATAACTCTGTTCTTTATAAAATATCAGCCAGGTAAAACCGCTGATGGAGTAGCCTTCCTTTGCATCGGTGTCCGTTATGGTAACCCTGGTATCGTCCGGCAGCGGCACATTAGCGGCCAGACTTACTGAGTTAATCGAAGGCTTTACAAACGTGCCTGATTTATTCTGTATAATAGAAACCGGCATATTGTTTGACAGAGCATAGATCAACTCGGCATACCCCACAGAACCGGGAACCTGTTTGATAAGGCCCGCAACGCCGGGATTGCCCTTTGCGCCCAGACCCGTGGGCCAGTTGAGGGATTTGCCGCGCCCCACATTTTCCTTCCACTGCCTGTTTACCTTGCTCAGATAGTCACTGAAAATAAAGGTCGTACCGCTGCCGTCGGAACGGTGCACAACAACAATGTTCATTGCGGGAAGCGTTATGCCGGGGTTGATCTTTGCAATGCGCTCATCATTCCAGGCCTTGATGTTTCCCATAAAAATGTCGGCTATTATGTCCGGGGTTAATTTCAGCACCGGACTGGTCGGAAGATTATAGGTAACGACTACTGCTCCCAGACACGTAGGGATATGCAATATCTCAGCACCCGCTTCCTGAATCTTTTTGTCGGACATAAACGCATCAGTACCGCCGAAATCAACTGTTTTCTGAAGGAGCTGTCGTATTCCGCCGCCGGAACCGATAGCCTGATAGTTTATCTTGACGCCCTTTTCCTTGTTGTAGGTATCAAACAGTTTGGAGTAATAGGGATACGGGAAGGTTGCCCCGGCGCCCAGTAGTTCCGCAGCTAGTGCAGGGGCGGCACTGGCAAAAAGAATTGCGACAGTCAAAAGCACTAAAATCTTTCTCATGGTTTTGTCCTCCATAGATTGGTTATTAAGAGACTGCTCATATTAAATAAAAACTATAAAATAATATCCTATATTTGTTAAATATTAATAAACCTTTTGTTAAGAAATTGTTAAGATATCTTTAAAATCATGGTATACTTTCTCTGTCGGTCGGCTTTCAGCACACATTTAATCAAGCTATTTAAGTATGTTACAGCATTACCGGGGAGTTTCTCAGACTGCGTTAACAACGTATTCGTTTATAATATCGATATATTTTTAATTTTAGATTATAAAGAATAATAAAAAATTTTTTTATATGTTTTATTAATCGATCCATATCGTCACGATAAATCACGCTGTTTCATGACCATGGTGTGGAAGCATCCGGTTTATCGTAAGCTGCCGCATGCAGTATAAACACCGGGCCCGGGCTGCCTGCCCGCCGCAACACAGACGGGCATGTCGTAATTACAATCAGGGGGACGCTATGACAATTATTGATAAAATTTTTAGGAAATCGCCCTTTAAGCCGCTTGTTGAACACGCACAAAGTGTGCAGGAATGTGTTGAACTGATTGACCCGGTAATACAGGCCTGGTTTGCCGAACAATGGGATGAAATTAAAAAGCTGCGGCATCTGATGTCTGAAAAAGAAAAGAATGCGGACGAGAAAAAGATACAAATACGTCAGTTGCTTCCGAAGTCCCTCTTTCTGCCGGTGCCCCGCGGAGATCTCATGAGAATTCTTAACAATCAGGACAATATTGCCGATACGGCAGAAGACCTCTGCGTTCTTCTGACCCTGAGGAAAACACGTGTCCCGGATGAACTTAAAAACGACGTAAGGACGCTGTCTCAAAAATGCACTGACGTGTGCGAACTGGTCCTGCAGGCCTCGGAAGAACTCGACCTCTTGATGGAGGCCTCCTTCAGCGGACCGGAAGCGGAAAAGATTATTGCCATTGCGGACAAAGCAGGAAAACTTGAGTATGAAGCCGACACCATCGCACAGGATATTCTGCAAAAGCTGTTCACCATGGAAGACAGACTGGACCCGGTAACAATCTTTTTATGCCTCAAGATCTTCGAGGTTTTAGGGATGCTTGCCAACCATGCAGAAAACTGCGGTGATAATCTGCGCCATTTACTTATTTGTTCTTCGTAGTTGATAGGGCTCGTTACGCACCTGCCGGCACTTGCCTGCTGGGTACCGATGCATCACCAATGGCATCTCATTCTGAAAGGAACGTATAACAATTTTTATAATAACTGCTGCCGTCATAATCGGTTTCTATTCTGCATGGAGTATCGGGGCGAATGATGTTGCCAACTCGATGGGTACCGTCGTCGGGTCACGGTCACTGACACTCAAACAGGCCGTCATCTTGGCCGGGATATTCGAATTTTGCGGAGCTGTTTTTGTCGGTTCCCACGTGACCAACACCGTGCGAAAAGGGATCATCGACATAGGCTTTTTCACCAACGCTCCCGAACTGCTCGCTTACGGGATGTTTGCCGCACTGCTCTCGGCAGCCCTGTTCCAGCATGCTGCAACCTTCTACGGCATGCCTGTTTCCACAACCCACGCAATTGTAGGGTCGGTCTTCGGTTTCGGATTGATAACCGCGGGGGCCGGCTCAGTGCACTGGGGGAAAATTGCCGCAATTGCCGCAACATGGTTTTTCTCCCCGGTGCTTGGAGGAATTATGGCTTTTTTTCTTTTCCTTGTAATCCGCAGGCTGATCCTCTCCAGGCAACATCCCTATGATGCCGTCATTAAGGTGGCCCCCTATCTTATTTTTTTTCTTTTTTTTGTTCTGGTCCTGGCCGTTTTTTACAAGGGTCTTAAGAATCTACATCTTGACTTGTCTTTTTCACAAGCTCTTTTTTTCGCGGTAATAATCGGCATTGCGGCATCTGCCGTCTCCTCCCTGCTGCTGACAAAAAAAAAGGCCCGGCTGATAAACAGATCATCGGCATATGATGAGTTCAACCATGCTGAAAAGGTCTTCGGCGTGCTTCAGCTCTTCACCTGCTCCTATATTGCATTCGCCCACGGCGCCAATGATGTTGCCAATGCAATCGGCCCCTTGGCTGCCATTGCATCAATCATCAAATCCGGCACCGTGGAAATGAAGGTCGGCGTTCCCCTGTGGACACTGCTGCTCGGAGGGGCAGGCATAGTCATAGGACTCGCAACCTACGGATACAAGGTCACGGAAACCATTGGAAGAAGAATCACGGAAATTACCCCCTCCAGGGGTTTCTGCGCCGAGTTCAGCGCTGCAACAACCGTACTGGCCTGCTCAAAAATGGGAATACCTATTTCAACAACACATACGATTGTGGGTGCTGTCATCGGCGTGGGGTACGCACGCGGCATAGCTACCCTGGATACCGGTATCATAAAAAAGATCTTTCTGTCATGGATCATAACCATTCCAAGCGCAGCAGTTTTAACGGTAATCATCTATAAAATACTTCTTGCAGTATTTCAGTAAACGCCGCGCACAAGGACCCCTCTCTAAAAAAAACATGCCTCGTTTTTTTTTGCATAAAAATCAAAATGATTATATAGTTCAATATTTATGTGACCAAGCAGTGATTTGTATATTGCATAAGAAAGGGACTATGTTCATGAAATGGAAATTGAGCTTGCGGGCTAAAATTTATACCACCATTGCATTTGTTATCATCAGCTTTTCCATCGGCCTTATTTTCAGCTTGTATCGTTTGGGCTTTGCCTTGTATGACAATAAGCGCGCCAATCCTCACGAGCACGTTGAATGTGCCTTCGGCGTTCTGGATTATACGTACGGTATGTATACACAGGGAGAGCTGACATTGCAGCAGGCACAGGAGAGAACAAAAGAAATTATTCGCCACATGAAATTTAACGGCGGTAACACCTTTTTTATTATTGACTACGATGCACAGGTGCTGCTGGATCCCTGCCGGCCTGCGCTTGAGGGCAAGGACTGTTCCGGCCTGAAGGATACAAGCGGAGATCCATACTTCACGCGCATGGCAACCACCGGCAAAACGAAGGGGGAAGGCTTTGTTGAATATACGGTCAAATCCCGGGGGGCTGAAGCAGTGCACAAAATTGCCTATGTGAAAGCCCTGCCTGAGTGGCAATGGCTGCTCGGTACTGCTATCGACACGTCCGATGTAACTGATGAAATAATAAATATCCTTACCGTAATAGCCGTTGTATGTACGGCATTCACGATCTTTACCTGGGTTGCCCTGTTCCTCGTCATCCGCTCTATCTACACACCCATCGACAGACTTACCGAGGGGCTAAAAATGAATTCAGAGAAAACCTCCTCTGCGGCAGATCGTATTGTGCAGGCAAGCAAAAGCCTGTCGGACGGGTCGACCACCCAGGCCGCGGCAATAGAGGAAACCTCTGCGTCGCTGGAACAAATCGCATCACAGGCACACGGCAATGCCGATAATGCCGGCCAGGCGAACCTTCTTGCCAAAGAGACTAAGCAATCGGTACTGCAGGGCAATGACGCGTTGCAGCACCTGAAGGATTCAATGGACGTTTTAGACGAAACAGGCCAGGAGATAAATAAAATCGCCAAGGGCATTGAAGAAATTGCATTTCAGACCAACCTGCTTGCCCTGAATGCCGCAGTTGAGGCGGCCCGGGCAGGGGAAACAGGAAAAGGATTTGCCGTTGTTGCGGGTGAGGTGCGCAGCCTGGCACAAAAATCATCCGAGCAGGCAAAAGAAGCCTCACAGCTTGTATCCAAAAGCAAGGGAAGTATTGACGACGGCCTCGGGAAACTCAATGACGTTATGAACGGCTTCACCGACATCATCGAGGGTACCGAAAAAGTGTCGGATATAGTGAACGAAATAGCAATCGCAAGCAATGAACAGGCCTGCGGTGTTAAACAGATTAATAACGCAATTGCCGATGTCAAGACCATAATAGAGGACAATTCCTCCAATGCCGAAATGACTTCCTCGATCAGCGACGAGTTAACGGCCCAGTCTCACTCCCTTAAGCAGAGTGTTTTGCAGCTTGCGGAAGTCATACGCGGCAGGACCGACAGCCGTGAAAAGCAGTCGGCGGTATATGATAAGGCCAGTGTTGTGTCCCGGAAAACTATGTAATAAATCATAGATAAACGGTACGTATGGTTCAGTGCAGTAATCGGCAAAAGGGTCCAAGGATTCGAGGGGTCAAGGATGCACGTCGTAACACTATGGCTATAATTAAAACCTTGTGGACTCTTGTAGCGTATCAAAAAAGCTTGTTTTTTCTTCCCTGTTATTTCCTGGGACCCTTAAATCCCACCCGTCCTCCGCACTAGCTAAGCTACGGAGGATGGAGAACCCTCGGACCCTTCTGTATAGATTGACTCATCCGGCGATGTTGGGTACGCATACTGCGTACTTATTACAGGTATACAGAGGACACAACAACTAGGGGAGAAGACTACATTAATGGTACCGGATAGGCCTGCTAAGGACTGACGGGAAGCCGTATGGTGAATGTGGTACCGGCCCCGGGGGTGCTGTCGGCCGCAATAGTTCCTCTGTGCAGCAACACAATATGTTTTACAATGGACAGGCCGAGCCCTGTACCGCCCACGTTTCTTGAGCGGGATTTATCCGCAACATAAAAACGTTCAAAAATTCTCGTAAGATGTTCTTCGTACATCCCGATCCCGGTATCTTGTATGATGAAAACAACATAGTCCGCATCGCGTTCAACGCGTATCGTAACGCTCCCCTCTTCCGTATACGTAATGGCATTATCAATAAGATTTATGAACAGCTCTTCAAGTTTAAAAGGATCCGCCATAATGAATGGTATGTCCTCGCCGAACAGAATCCTCAGCACAAGGTTTTTTTCCCGAAGCTGCTGCTCGTACATTACCGGCAACTGCTCTATAAGCTCGTTTAAATCAACCCTTTCGATATCCGGTTTTTGAACTTCTTCAAGCTCGGACAGCCGTAAAAGGTCCTTCACAATACTGATAAGGCGTTCTGTATGCCGTTTTATAATGCCGAGATATCGTTTGTGCGCTTCAGAGGGCTCCTCTTCCTCCATTGTTTCCACAAACCCCTTAATAGCGGTAAGCGGGGTGCGCAGCTCATGCGAGACATTCACCACAAAATCCTTTTTTATGCGTTCAATTTTCTTTATCTCGGAAATATCAAACAAAATGACAATCACTTTTTCCTGGGGCTCCATGAACGTCATGCTGCACAGGAAGATCCTGTCGTTAATGGCAATCTCCTCAAGCACGCTTTTCTTTTCACCCTTTACTTTTTGCACCATCTCCCCGAACTGCGTTTCCCGTATTGCCTCCCAGTAGAATCGCCCCTCCAGGTCCTTCATCCCGGTAATCGCGTTTACATGTTCATTTAAGACGATGATCTGTGATTCTTTGTCTAGGACCAAAAGCCCTTCCTGCATAAAGGAAATAATATTTTTCAATTCTTCCTGCTGGGCGGAAAGATCGTCAAAAAGAGTGCGGATTTTTTCGGTCATGGTATTGAAACTCACGATCACTTCCTGCAGATCATCATTTTTATCTGCAAAAACCCGGACATCAAAATTCCCCCGTGCCACCTGCTCAGAGGCCGAACTCAACCTGCGCAGGGGATTGACGATGCGGCGTGACAGGAAAAAGGCAATTATCAGGGAAACGACAAGCAAAAAAGCAGCCGCCCTGCCGAGGCTCATCTTGAGATCAAACAGGATTTTGTTGATATTGTTTAAAAAAAGGCTCACCCGGACGGCTCCCCCGACAATCTCCCCCCGCTTGAAAGGTACCGCCACGTACAGCATGTTTGCCTTGACCGTCGTGCTGTAACGCTTTGATGAGGCAATGTTGCCGTTTAATGCACGCACGACCTCGGTGCGTGCCCCATGGTTCTCCATAAGCGCCGGATCTTTTTCGGAATCAGCGAGCACCACTCCCTTGGCGTCAATGACGGTAATTCTTGTGCTGATTGTTTTTCCCCACCGCTTGGCAAAAGGGTCCAGCTCATCCCGCCTGCCCTGCTCCACCATGGGCCGGATCGACAAAACAAGGGTCTGTGCGAGCTTGGTTAAATCATTGGTAAGCGACTGGAGGTAGTACTGGTTGATGATTTTAAGGGAAAAGAAAAAAATGCTGATTGAAAGGAGACAGGCCAGAAAAAACAGCCCGAAGAAATATCTGACAAAAAAAGATTTTTTCATGTTTCCAGTTTATATCCCACACCGCGAATATTTTTGATAAACTGCGCCGCGCTGCCGAGCTTTTCACGCAGGTGCCGTATATGGACATCAACAGTCCTGTCGATAACGGCCTTCTCATGCCCCCACAAATAGTCGAGAATCTTGTCTCGGCTGAACACCCAGCCCGGTTTTGATGAAAGCAGTGTCAGTATCCTGAACTCTGTCGGCGTGAGCTCGATTTTTTCCTGTTCGACGCTCACCTCGTACTTTTCAAAATCAACGACCATTATGCCGCCTATCTCCCGCTGCTTTTCTTCACTCTTGGCAGTATGCCTGCGCAGCACTGCCTTAACCCTGGCAACGAGTTCCTTGGGAGAAAAGGGCTTGGTTACATAATCATCGGCACCAAGCTCAAGCCCCAGAACCTTATCCATTTCCTCGCCCTTCGCGGTGAGCATGATTATGGGTACGGCGGAAAACTCCTCTTTCTTTCTCATGTGTTTGCATATTTCAAGCCCGTCGGTGTCGGGAAGCATCAGGTCGAGAATCAGAAGTTTGGGAACATTCTTTTCAAGGTAGGTGAAAAAGCTTTTCCCCTCGCAGAACCCTCTGACGGTAAAGCCGGCTTTTGTAAGGTTGATGGAAACGAGATCGACTATATCGGGCTCGTCCTCAACAATCACAATGTGGTTTTTCATATAGTGGCCTCATTCATGTATACGTGTATATATCATAATACACTTTTTTACAAATTATAATATTGTTACATATTTTAATTAAACAGTTGTTAATATTGTGTTAATTATCTGTTAAGTTAATTGGCATCCCAAAAACGGCAGCGGGTTTTTTATTGTCCATATACTCAAGAGATGGTAATATTAAATATTTAGTCCACATAGAAAATTACGGTATGTATGAAAAAGGCTGATCTCTTACACAATACGCTTCCCTATATAACCCGGGCAAGCAGATATCTCGGTAACGAGATAAATGCCGTAAAAAAAGATCTTTCTCAGGTTGATCTGAAATTTGCCCTGGCATTTCCCGATGCCTACGAGGTGGGGATGTCCCATCTGGGTATGCACATCCTGTATCATGTTCTTAACAGCCGTGATGATATTGCCTGCGAGCGTGTTTTTGCGCTATGGCCGGACATGGAGTCCGCCATGCGCATGCATAATCAGCCCCTGACAACCCTTGAGTCGGGCATTGCGCTGGTCTCATGTGATATTCTGGGGTTTTCCCTTGAGTATGAGCTGTCCTACGCAACCGTCTTGAGAATGCTTCATCTTGCCGGCATCCCCCTGCTTTCACGTGAGCGTGATGAATCCTACCCGCTTGTCATTGCCGGAGGACCAAGCATGTTCAATCCGGAACCGGTTGCTGATTTTTTTGACGCCATCGTAATCGGTGAAGGAGAGGAGGTGGTCATCGAAATATGCGACGCCTATCTTGACTGGAAAAAACGCAAGGCACCAAAACGTGAACTTCTGGATATGCTGTCTGAAATTCAAGGCGTATACATTCCTTCTTTTTTTACGGTTACCTACACCCCTGAAGGAACCGTTAAAGAAATAACCGCGCTGAAAAAAGGATACGACCGCATTGAAAAGCGTGTCATAACCGGATTCTCCGATGCCCCGTTCTGTACGGCGCCCGTTGTGCCGTACCTGCAGATTATACACGACCGGGCCGCCGTTGAGATCGCCCGGGGATGCAGCCGCGGGTGCCGGTTCTGTATGGCCGGTATGATCTATCGGCCGGTGAGGGAAAAAGGGCTGCACAAAATCATTGAGCTTGCACAAAAAACGCTGAAGAACACCGGATACGAGGAGCTTTCCCTTGCATCCCTCAGCTCGGGTGACCATTCTGAAATTTCAGACCTGTTACGGCTCATTATGCGTTACTGCAAAAAGGACACCGTGGCCGTATCCTTCCCGTCACTGCGCGTGGGAAGTCTCACAAGCGACCTTATAAACGAGATAAAGCAGGTCAGGAAAACCGGCTTTACCATTGCCCCGGAAGCGGGAACACAGCGGCTCAGAAACGTTATCAATAAGGGCATTACAGAACAAGAAATTCTAAAAACCGCGTCTGAAATTTTTTCTTCGGGCTGGAATCTCGTAAAGCTTTATTTTATGATCGGCCTTCCCACTGAAACCCAGAGCGATATCGCCGGCATTGTTGATATGAGTACTAAAATCAGGCATACAGGACGGAGGCTGAAAACAAAAAGGCTCCAGGTTAATGTTAGTGTTTCTACATTTGTCCCCAAGGCCCATACGCCGTTTCAATGGGAACAGCAGGACCCCCCGGACAAGGTGCGTGCCAAACAGCAGTACCTCAAGGCAAACCTGCCGGGCAAGGCCATACGCTTCAAATGGCACAATCATAATCTGAGTTTTTTTGAGGGGGTTTTTTCCCGGGGCGACCGGCGGCTGTGCGATGCGCTGATAAAAGCCCACCAGATGGGAGCAGGATTTGAAGGGTGGACGGAGTATTTCAACCCGGAACTGTGGAACACCGCATTTGCCCGATGTAATCTTGACACACACTTTTATCTGCGCCAGAGAGACGCTGATGAATGCCTGCCCTGGTCCCATATATCATCAGCCGTACAGACCGATTTTTTAAAGCGTGAACGCGAGAAAGCCCTCAGAGAAGAGACAACGCCTGACTGCAGGCACAATGACTGCAGCCAATGCGGCGCATGCAACAGCCCGGGAACTCATCTGGAACGCAGCATTGACCATCCGGCGGAAGAAAACAGGCAGCGTACATGCCCGCCTGCGCCGCCCGCGCTGCCCCGGGCGCCCCATTATCGGTATCGCCTTTATTTCTCCAAAACCGGGCCTGCCTGCTTTTTAAGCCACCTTGAACTTAACCGGTCCTTTGCCCGGGCAATGCGACGGGCGGGGATCGCCTTACGCTATTCAAGCGGGTTTCATCCCCAGCCCCGAATCATTTTTTACGACGCGCTGCCGGTGGGCATTGAAAGCCGTAAAGAATTCTTAGACGTGGAGCTGACAGAAAGGTGTGATCCGGTGGAACTTACCGATGTGATCAACCGCCGGCTTCCGGAAGGACTGAGCGTTTTGGCAGGTGAGGAAATAGATTTGAAAAACAACCCGTTAGCTGATAGTATAAAAAAATACATCGTATCGTTTCCAGCTCTCCGGCTGCTTTGCTATCCCGATGCTGAGGAAATAAAACGCTGCCTGAACCAATACAACAGCACGCAGCAGGCGGTTATCACAACACAGAAGAAGGGGCAGCCCTTATCAGTAGACATAAAGGACTGTGTCAGAAATATCGGACTCCGGAACGGCAACACGCTTGAGATCGAAATCGATACGCTCAACAAAAAAGTACCCAGGGTCGTTGAAATCGTGGAGCACATACTCCATCTGGGTGAACGTGAAAAAAAGGCACTGCGGATAACGAAGCTATGAGTTTTTTAACCCGGCCGGTACATGGTTTATGCCGTGCCCTTTCTGCGCCGACTGTGTCCGGGTTCGCATAAAAACGATTATCAGTGCGACCGGCGCTGACGGCCTTAACGCCCGGAACCTTACGGAAGAGCCATGACAGCAGAACTTATTATTAATGTAACATCCCTTGAAACCCGTATCGCGCTGCTTGAAAACGGCAACCTTGCCGAACTGCATATTGAACGCGGAACGGACAAGGGTATTGTCGGCAACATCTACCGGGGAAAAGTGCAGCGTGTGTTGCCGGGTATGCAGGCCGCCTTTGTAGATATCGGGCTCCCCCGGGCTGCATTTTTATGCGCCGATGATGTATACAGCACCGACAAAGAAATAGAACCCTTTCTTAACATTTTCAAAGACGAGCAGACCGGACTGGACCTCTCCCGTCACGAACCTGAAAAACCGCCACACCTGCCTCCGCCACCCATTGAAGACATCTTAACGGAGGGAAAAGAAATTCTCGTTCAGGTGATAAAAGATCCCATCGGTTCAAAAGGTGCCCGCATTTCCTCACACATATCCCTGCCCGGCCGTTATCTTGTATTTTTGCCCGCCCTGAATACCATCGGCATTTCCCGGCGCATAATCGATACCGATGAGCGCAGCAGACTCAGCGATATAATTGAAAAGATAAAACCGGACAATGATGGTTTTATAATAAGAACGGCCAGTGAGAATGCGTCTGAAGAAGAGCTTGCAATGGACATGGAGTTTCTGATCAAACTCTGGGAGACTCTTCAGAAAAGAACGGGGAGTGCCCCCGTGCCCGGGTTTATCCACGAGGAGTTAAGCATTTCCCTTCGTGCAATCAGAGACCTGTACAGCAGGAACGTTAAAAAGGTCACAGTAGATTCCCGAACCGCCCATAAAAATATACTGGAATTTGTCGATACCTTTAGCCCGCAGCTGAAGTTTTGTGTTGAGCTGTATGAAGGTGAAGATCCCATCTTTGATGCATACGGCATTGAACTGGAAATCAGCCGCGCACTGGGTAAAAGAATCTGGCTTAAGTCGGGCGGATACATCGTAATAGAGGAAACCGAAGCGCTGGTTGCCATCGATGTTAATACCGGCAAATATGTCGGCAAAGGCAACCAGGATGACACCATCTTTAAGACAAATCTTGAAGCGCTAAAAGAGATTGCCTATCAGATACGCCTGCGAAACCTTGGCGGCATCATCATCATCGATTTCATTGATATGGCACGCAAAAGCGACCGGGAAACAATTCTGGACGCCATCAAGGATGCGCTGGACAAAGACAGAACAAAAACACATGTGCTCGGCATGTCGGAGCTCGGCCTTGTTCAGATGACAAGAAAACGTGTGCGGGAAAACCTAAGCGGCCTGATGTGCGATCCCTGCCCCTATTGCGAAGGCAGGGGCCTCATTAAGTCTCTGCAGACCATCTGCTATGATATTGTGCGGGGGATAAAGCGGGAGGCAAGCAGCACTGCCGCCGACAGGATATGTGTCATGGCCCATCCCGATATCGTTTCGTTTCTCTATGATGAAGAACGCTATGATATAGAGCTGCTTGAAAAGACCATCAACAAAAAGATCATCATCAAGGCAAGCGGCACCTTTCATCATGAAAAATTCGAGATATATTCCCAATGACCAGTGCCGTATACCAATAATACATTCAAAACAGAAGTAGGTATGTTTGTGGTTACAATAATCGGCAAAAGGAGCCAAGGATTCGAGTGTTCTTACTCCCCGTTGTATCAATACGCCTAATAACCACTCACCCTGTTGAAAATCCTTCAAATATCCTGTTCCTAGCCCCAATGCTTTTCTCTTGGGCCCTTGCACCCCGGAACCCTCGGACCCTTCTCTACAGACCGACTCGTAGGCGTTGTTGGGTACACATATGGCGTGCTTATTACAGCCACGATACTAGAGCGTAACCTTACCGACCACCCCTTTCTGCGCCCAGCCCCGTTTACCGTCACACAGGCGAAGCTTCACCCAGCCCTCCTTTTCCTGGAGCCACGAAAATTCGGTGCCTTCGTGGAGCTTGAACAGCACCGTATCATTGATGCTGTTTCCCGAACGTACCATTATTTCTTCCGCAACCACAACACCCCGGTACTGAAAATGGAAGGTGTAGATTTTCATGCCGAGGCTTCCTCCGGAAACAACGGCCAGAAAAAGCAGAACAGAAAACGCAATGGTCAAAAATTCTCTCTTAACATACAGTTTCAGTGTCAGGACGGCCCAGAGAAAAAAGTTCACGATCAAAAACAGCGCGGTCAGCTCAACGCTGTTCAGCTTTGAGTACCAGAAACAAAAATCATTGAGAAACACCACAAACTCTCTGCACTCCAGCTTATCCCTGATAAGCCCCCGGGCGTATGCCAGGTTGGTTGTCAGGTCTTCATCCCTGGGCATAAAAACCCGGGCCTGTAAATAACTTAGAATTGCCTTGCCCGGCCTGTTTGTTTTCAGATATGCGTTGCCGAGGTTATAAAAAATATCGCCGTTAGCTGTTCCTGCCGCAAGGATCTTCTCATACAGCACGGCGGCCTCCTGAAAAGCAGCGCCCCTGTAAGCTTTATTTGCCTCCAAAAACAGCTGTGCCGTATCGGGCAGGAGATCCTCCTGCTCGGCAGCGGCAGTAAAAAAACCACACACCAAAGCAAGAACCGACAAAAATGCCATAATCGGGAATAATTTTTTCATCTCTTTATTTTCTTGTTCAGCTGCGCGGCAAGCTTTTTGAGCCCGAAAAAGACTGCCTCGCGTTCTGAAACAGAGTAGTTCTTAAAACCGAACTGCCCTGTTTCAAAAAATTCAAAGATCTTTTTGAGCTCACGTACCGCATCATCGGAAACTGCCGTACCTGAAAGCAACCGTTCCAGCTCACCGGCTGTCAGCGCGCTTCCGGCAACATTGAGCTTGTCGCCTATAAAATCCTTTAGGGCCTTTTGTCCTGTGCTGCAGAATGCGGCATCTTCCGCCTTTACCGCCCTCTTTATCCCGGGAAGCTTCTTTTTGAAAACCCTGTATGCGTTCTGGGCACGTGCAAGCCCCCGGTCCTGCTCATATCGCTGCTTGAAGCGCTTTGCCGCAAAAAAGCCCATAAAGCTCAAAAAGGGCACTACAAACAGCACAGTGGATACCCATGACAGGGGATTTGCCCTGTGCGGGGATAAGGCATCAAGCGACGTGTGAATCGGCAGAATATCATGCCCGATTATCTTTACTTCCTCTTTGCTGCCCGCTGTGTTCATGGTGGTAACCACCTGCAATTTTTCTTTTTCTGCAGAAGGAGAAACCGACAGCATATAGGGCCCCGCAGTGGCCCTTTTATAGCTGCCTGAATCAGGATCGAAATAGGGGATGGTAAGCAGCGGAATCTTCAGACTGCCTTCAACGAGGGGAACAAGGGCCTTCTTGATCGTGAGTTTACCCCCCACTTTGCTGCCGAAAATTCCCGGCTTAAATACCGGTTTGTCGTCATATACCTTAAAATTCTGCAGGCTTCCCATGGTTATTGTTTGATGACTCTTCAAATTGCCCGTTCCCTCAAGCGTCAGGGTAAGGGTTACCGACTCCCCCACCTCCAGTTTCTTTTTGCCGAGGTTTGTGCGCAGGCTGAAATTTCCTACCAGGTTTTCAAAACCGGCCGGTTTTTTTTCTGCCGGCAGCGAGGCGACCATGACCGTGACCGGCTCTGTTCGCAGCACTTTTGGTTTTGTTTCTGAAAATCCGAAAAACGAATCATTAAAAAATGGATCTCCGAACATGCCGCGACGCTGACGGCGTTTTTGTACCACAACATCACAGTTGAGAACCGCTGGTGTAATTTCCAGAACGCCGGTCTTTGCGGGGAAAAGGGCCCGTTTTATTTCGGTCACGACATATGACTGGCCATTGATTATTCTTTGATATTCTTTCTCTTTGCCCAGGTCTTCGGTTATAAACCCTTCAAAAGCCGGCATTTTCGTTAAACGGGCGTTTGCGACCTTCACGCTCCGATAGAACTTCAATATATAGACTATCTGTTCGTAAAGATACGGCTTGTCATTATCCACTTCAGCAGTGACAAACAGCAGCCTGCTCTTTTTCGTCTGTTGCTGCTGCTTGAGTATCTGAAGGGTAATCTTGTTGCTGGCAGCGGTTTTCCCTTTATCTTCAACGGTGCATGGACCGATGGTAAAGACTCCGGGCTTTGTGGGCAGCAGAAGATAATTATATTCGATGCTCGATGACATCTGCCCGTTGATAATGCGCACCTGGGATGAACTGCCCCGGGATTCCACCTTAAAGGGGGCCATTGAAGGAAGCACCGGCTGATTCCGGGTCCCTTGGACAGAAATCTTTAAAACAATATAGTCCTCAAGGGTTGCTTCGTTTTTATCAACCGTCGCTGAAACCGACAGCGTAGACGCATATGCCTGTGCTGAAAAGAAAGCATACAGCACCAGTACTGTCAGCAGCCCCTTCACTATAGGGTCAGCGGGCCGTAGAGTGTTTTTTCTGTGCACTATAATCCCTGTACCATAGCGTTACGATTTGAACGGGCAACCGGGTCACCAGTCTTTTCCAGACCCGTACCCTGCACGTCCCCGGCCTTTCTGTTGCTTTGCCTGAAATTTTTCTCTGTTTTCCTGTACGCTGTTGAGCCACTGCTCAGCCTCGTCCCGGGTCATATCCCGTGCCTGCAGAGCAGAACCGTCGGTTTTCTCTTCAGCCTGTTTGTCCTGAGCAGCTGTTTGCTGGTCCTGTTCCTGTTGACCGTGCTGCTGGTCCTGCTGACCGGCGGTCTGCTGCTGTTGTTGCTGTGTATCCTCATTTTGTTGCTGTTGTTGCTGTTGTTGCTGTTCACCCCGGTCCTGCTGCTGCGCCTGCCGGTCCCGGTCTTGCTGCTGTTGTTGGTCCTGTTGCTGTGCGGTCTTCTTTGCTTCGTTTAATCTGCGTTTTATCTCTTCACGGACAAATTCAAGGTTGTGCTGCGCATCTTTGTCCTCATGGTCGAGTTCAAGGGCCTTTTTATAATATTCGACAGCCTCTTCCAGTTTGCCCTGGCGGTACATCGCATTGCCGATATTATAGAGGGCTTTTTCTTCAAGCCGGGCATCCTGAGCAGTAGTCACTATATCAAGAAAACCGTTAACCGCTTCCTCATAATTTTTCATTTTGTAGTGTGCGGTTGCGATGTTGAATTTTAACTTTGGATCTTCCGGATGCTCTATCTGCGCATCAACAAAGCTGTTCAGCGCATCATCAAACTTTTCCTGTTCAAACAGGTCCCTGCCCTGCTGCATTTTTTCATACAACGATGCAGCATAACCGTACTGTACAATCAGGCAAAGCGCCGGTACTATAAAAACCGTTTTGATTACTCTCATAATGAAAACCCCGCTTTATTATTCCCACAGCCACAAGGGCATTGTTGTGCTCTGAAATGTTAAATATTATCAAATAGATTGCAATTTTCCAATAGGATTCTCTGTAAAAGTTATGTAAAATTTCACAAACAGTATATTGCTGGAAAGGAGCGCGCATGAATCATTTTGCAGAAAAAGAAAACAAGAACATATGCATTATCGGTATGGGCGGCGTCGGCGGATATTTCGGCGGGAAAATAGCATATCATATGGGCGCAAACCGCAATGAACGCGGGAGCGTATTGTTTATAGCACGAGGCCGGCACCTTCATAAAATTGCCGAAAACGGCCTTGTCGTGGATGGCTCTAAGCAGCATATGATATGCAGACCGGACAATGCAACAGATGATATTTCCTCCGTACCAAAACCCGATCTGTGCCTTGTATGCGTGAAAGGCTACGATCTTGACGGTGCAGTACAGTCACTGGCCCCCATGGTTTCCGATTCAACCGTCATCCTGCCCATGCTTAACGGTGTTAGTATTTACGAGCGGGTGCGAAAACATCTTTCTGCCGGCATTGTACTTCCCACCTGTGTCTATGTAGTATCACACATTGAAAAGCCGGGGACTGTTGTTCAGCGGGGCGGCAACGGCCTTATTCTGTGCGGCCCGGACCCAAAAAACCCATCCTTTGATCACCAGGGACTTCTGGCCTTTTTAAAACGCATGGACATTACCGTACGATGGAGTGAGACCCCCGAACAGGAGATATGGAAAAAATTCGTTTTTGTTGCCGCGTTTGGCCTGGTCACCGCGTATGCCGATAAAACACTCGGGCAGGTCGTCCATGATGCAGGTCTATACGCCCTTGTCGAAAACATAATGAAAGAAATCGTCTGCCTGGCAACAAAGAAAGCAATTCAACTTCCTGAAGATATCATCTCCCGTACCATGGCAAAAGCCGCAAAACTCCCGCCGGATACGCGCTCATCATATCAGCGGGACGTACGCAGCAAAGGGAAAAAGAATGAAGGTGATCTGTTTGGAGGAACAATTATACGCATGGGCAGGCAGCTGGGTGTCACGACACCGGTCACCGAAAAGATTTACTGTGCGCTTTCATGTAGGTGAAGCGCGCACGATACGATATGGTATGCACCCCGTTATGTTCTGGTTTCCTTGATCTTTGCCACAACCTGTTCAAGTATCTCACCGGCCGCGCCCTTTACAATATAGTCGGAAATGTAGCCGGTAAGGGGTGTATCTGAAAGATTTATTTCAACAATCTTCGCACCGGCTCCCCGGGCGATCTCCGGCATTGAGGCGGCAGGGTATACCATAGCAGAGGTTCCGATTACAAGCATCAAATCACAGATCTTTGATTCCTGGTTTGCCCGGGTCAGTGCGTCAACAGGGATTGCCTCGCCGAAAAAAACAGCATCCGGTTTCACCGGCCCGTTGCACTGCTCGCAACGCGGCGGTATGGTGTCCAGGCAGAGCGTCGCGCTCGGTACCGAATGACCGCAGTCCATGCATACCACTGACAGCAGGTTGCCGTGAAACTCTATAACAGCTTTACTGCCGGCAACATGATGCAGGCCGTCCACATTCTGGGTAATAATTGAACTGAGCATACCCATCTTTTCAAGCTCTGCCAGTGCATAATGTCCTTTGTGCGGCTTTGCCTTGTTGATCTCACGCTGCATCTCCCGCAGCATGATCCATGCCTTCTCCGGGGCGTTTCTCAGGGTAGAGATATGTCCGTACTCCTCGGGATTATACTTTTCCCAGAGGCCGCCCGGACCTCTGAAGGAGGCGATATCGCTCTCCACAGACATTCCGGCTCCGCTGAGGGCAACAACCTTGTTTGCATCCATTATGTCACGGGCTAGGGTTAGAATATCGTTATCTCGTGTCACGCCAAACCTCCTCTTGTTTTTTTATACCTTAGCTGTCCTGATCATAAAACCCGTAATTATTCACAACACTTTCTCGTTTGGGAACAGCAGATTCCTGCCGGTAAAGAAAGAAGCTTTTTTTATAATGATTAATGTCCCCGTACATTTGTCTCCATTTAGACAGCGTTCCGTTCTGCTGTGAAATAATATAATCATCAATAATAATCTGTATTTCCTTGAGAAGAAGCTGCCTGATCTCTGCGTCAAGTTCCTTGTGCTGTGCCGACCCCTTGTCAAAACGTTTTATTCTCTTTTGCAGTCGCTCCAGATCATCCATAATCCTTTGAAACAGTTCGGTCCTTACAGTGGTATCAATGGTTCCCCGGCATTTTGAATCCCTGGTGGAACAAATCACTTTTTTATATAGTCTGTCTACCTGTTTTATACTCATGGAACAAGATCATAGCTGCAGATTATAAGGACGTTTATGCGACAGCCCGTTTCCGTACTGCCAAATGTAGTACACATGCGTTCTGTTTTCAAGAAGTAATTAACCGGGCGTAAAGAGCCTGGTTTTGGTTTGCGATCCCGCTATAGCGGGGTTTCAGGCAAACAATAAAAAATCCCCGCTTAAAAAAAGAGGGGATTCTATGACCTGAAAAAGTATCGGTAACGTCGGGAATATGATGGTTATTCGGCTTTCTTTTCCTTTTTCTTCCCTTCCTTTGTATCGCTCTTTTTCTCTTTATGGGCCTGAAGGCTCAACTCAATAATTGACATCGGTGCGTTATCACCATGCCGCCTTCCAATCTTAATAATCCGTGTGTAGCCTCCTTGCTTGTCCTTGAAGCGTGGAGCAATTTCATCAAAAAGTTTTTTTGTGACACTTTTTTCTCTAATAACCTTCATTGCCTGACGTCTGGCATGGAGATCTCCGCGCTTCCCCAACGTGATCATCTTGTCGGCCACTCTGCGCAGTTCTTTAGCTTTGCAGTCGGTTGTTTGGATTTTTTCATGATCCAGGAGGGACGTTACCATATTGCGCAGCATTGCCAGGCGGTGACTGGTGGTCCGTCCTAATTTTCTTTCAGCTTTTAAATGTCTCATCAGTCGTTTCCTACGTTATTCTGTATCAATTTCTGTTTCGTTCTCAACAGTGTCGCTGTCTTCATCATTTTCTACAGCCAGGTCCTCATCTGCCTTATCAAGGGGCGGCGGCACAAAACCCTCAAGTTTCATACCCAGCGTCAGATTCATCTCAGACAGTATTTCCTTTATCTCATTGAGAGATTTGCGGCCGAAATTCTTTGTCTTGAGCATTTCCGGCTCGCTTCTTTGCACCAGTTGCCAAATATATTTAATATCAGCATTTCTCAGACAATTAGAGGAGCGTACTGAAAGCTCGAGTTCATCAATACTTCTATAAAGATTTTCATTAAATTTGGGCTTCTCTTCAACCGGTTGTGGCGGCTCTTCAATCTCTTCTTCAAAGTTGATAAAAAGCTTAAGCTGATTTTGGAGAATTTTTGAGGCAAAAGCGATGGCATCTTCCGGCGCTATGGTTCCATTTGTCCATACTTCCATACTAAGCCGTTCATAATCGGTTACCTGACCGATCCGAGCATGCGTCACGTTATAGTTCACTCGTTTGATCGGGCTGAAAATAGCATCGATGGGGATAGTACCGATGGGAGAATTCTCGTCTCGATTTTTCTCTGCCGGATGGTACCCGATTCCGGAACCGATAATAAGCTCCATGTTCAGTTTCGCATCAGACCCGAGGGATGCAATGTACTGATCAGGGTTCATAATTTCTACGTTGCTGTTCTCCTCGATATCGGCTGCTGTTACAACTCCTTCCCCCTTTGCTTTCAGGGTTAATGTCTCCGGCCCGTCGCTAAAAAGCTTCAACCGTATCTGTTTCAGGTTAAGGATAATTTCGGTAATGTCCTCCCGCACGCCGGGGATCGTTGAAAATTCATGAAGAATACCATCGATCCGCACGGCCGTTATTGCAGCCCCTTGGATGGAAGACAGCAGAACTCTTCGCAATGCATTACCGATGGTTATCCCAAAGCCTCTTTCAAAGGGTTCAGCAGTAAATTTACCATAAAATGGTGACAGGGTATCTTCGTCAACCTCTAAATATTTAGGCCCGATAATTGACTGCCATCTTTTAAACATATATCTTCACCTTCATGAAGTTAATATTTTTTTACCTGCTGTAGAGCTCGACAATGAGCTGTTCGCGCATAGGTATTGTTATTTCATCCCGTTTTGGCAAAGCAATAACTTTACCCTGAAATTTTTCTGTATCAAGTTCAAGCCATTGTGGAATACCGCGTTGTTTTGCTGTTTCCATTGTGTCCTTGATTTTTTCGATCTTTCTGCTTTTTTCACGAAGCTGAATAGTGTCACCCGCCTTAACCGAATAAGAAGGTATGTTAACCTTCTTCTCGTTTACCTGAAAATGTCCGTGCAGAACAAGCTGTCGCGCCTCGTTTCGGGACGAAGCAAACCCCAGCCGGTACACCATGTTGTCCAGACGCTGTTCCATAAGAATAATTAAATTCTCGCCGGTTACCCCTTTCTGGCGCTGCGCCTTTTGAAAACTGTTACGGAACTGCTTTTCAAGCACGCCGTAGGTCCTCTTTACTTTCTGTTTTTCGCGCAACTGCTCACCGTATGCAGAAAACTTCGATCGTCCCTGGCCATGCTGACCCGGCGCATATTGACGTCTGTCAAAAGAACAGTTATCAGTATAGCAACGCTCCCCTTTCAGGAAGAGTTTCATATTTTCTCTTCGGCAATATCTGCAGATTGACCCTCTATAACGTGCCAAAAGGTTTCTCCTTTCTCTTTGGTGCCTGTTTCGTGTACATACAAGGGTACGCTCAACCCGGACTGCTGCCGGATCGGATTATACTCTTCTCCGTTTTGGTTGACGACAACCATTGTGAGGGATTGGTGTTCGATCACGGATGAGCGTTATGTTGAAGCCCATTGCCTGAAGAGACCGTATTGCCGCTTCACGACCGGAACCGGGTCCCTTGACCAGCACTTCCAGATTCTTGACACCATGTTCCCTTGCCTTCTTGGCAACATCTTCTGCGGCCTGGCCTGCTGCATAGGGAGTACTCTTCCGGGACCCCTTAAAGCCTACTGCTCCGGCACTTGACCAGGCAATGGTGTTCCCAATGACATCTGTTATGGTTATTACCGTATTGTTGAATGTTGCCTGTATATGGGCAATGCCATTCGGGATGTTCTTTTTTTCTTTCCGCTTCTTTACCGTCTTTTTCTTGCCTGCCATTCATTCCCCCTGTATGGTCATTGAATGTATTCGTCGTTTATTATTTCTTACCCGGGGCTTTTTTCTTACCCATAACGGTACGTTTAGGCCCCTTACGCGTCCGTGCATTTGTATGAGTACGCTGGCCTCTCACCGGAAGCCCTCTTCTATGGCGATACCCTCTGTAAGAACCGATTTCCATGAGCCGCTTGATATTCATGGAAACATCTTTTCGCAGGTCACCTTCAACCTTATATTTACTGAATATAATGTTTTGGATCTTAGCAGCTTCCTGGTCGGTAATCGATCCGGCTCTTTTGGTAAAATCCATTTCAGCTTCAGTGAGGATTTCTTCAGCCATCGTTCTGCCGATTCCGTAAATATAGGTCAATGCTATAGACATCGGCTTGGTTTTTGGTATATCAACACCGGCAATTCTTGGCACGTCCTACTCCTTTAACAAAAATTACAAAAACTTGATTATTATCCCTGTCGCTGTTTGTGCTTTGGGTTCTTACAAATCACACGGACAACGCCCTTGCGTTTAATAATCGTGCATTTATCACATATCTTTTTTACTGAAGCTCGTACTTTCATAGCGGTCTCACTACATGAACAATTAATCTATTTGGAACGGTAGACTATTCTTCCTCTGGTCAAATCATAGGGTGAGAACTGTACCGTCACACGATCGCCCGGCAGTATCTTAATATAGTGCATTCGCATCTTGCCTGAAATATGGGCCAGCACTTTATGCCCGTTTTCAAGCTTTACACGAAACATCGCATTGGGCAATGTTTCCAGCACTTCACCTTCCATTTCAATAATATCGTCTCGTGGCATAACTAAAGGCTGTTTAAAACGTCAAGTATCCTATCGGTAATTTCATCAACCGTTCCCACCCCCGCAATGGGATAAAGCTTACTTCTGCCGTCATACCATTGAATAAGGGGCGCGGTCTGGTGTTTGTAGACTTCAAGTCTGTTTCTTATCGTCTCTTCTTTATCATCTTCCCGCTGGTACAGTTCACCCTGACAGGCATCACAGACATCGGGTGTTGTCGGCGGTGTAAAAACCACATGATACATTGCGGAGCATTTTCTGCATGTGCGTCTTCCCGTCAGACGCTTCATGATCATATCATCGGGCACATCGATACTCAGCGCGCCGTCAATAGAAACGCCCGACCCCTCCAGGGCCTCTGCTTGGGCGACCGTCCGAGGAAATCCATCCAGAATAAAGCCGTTCCCGCAATCCTGCTTGGTAAGCCGCTCCTGGACGATCTCTACGACCAGTTCATCGGGAACCAGATTTCCCTTTCCCATGAACTCCTGTGCTTTCAGACCGAGCGGTGTCTGTTCCTTAACAGCAGTCCTCAGGATATCACCCGTAGAGATTTGGGGGATAGCATACTTTTTCATTATTACGTGTGCCTGGGTTCCCTTGCCGCATCCTGGTGGACCGAGTAGTATAATGTTCATAAGTATTCTCCTGAGCTTATCTGCGCCCTCGTCCGCCGATGCGTCCCTGGCTCAAAAAGCCGTCATAGTGCCGAACCAGCATATGAGATTCAATCTGGCCGACGGTATCAAGGGCCACACCCACAACAATCAGCAGCGCTGTACCACCAAAATAGAACGGGATATTAAATTTATAAATAAGGATTGTCGGCAGCACACACACCGCGGCTACGTAGATCGCACCCACAAAGGTTATCCTTGTCAACACCCAGTCAATGTATTCAGCTGTTTTCTTGCCGGGCCTGATTCCCGGTATGTAGCCGCCCTGCTTTTTCATATTATCCGCAACATCTATGGGGTTGAACGTAACCGCCGTGTAAAAATAGCAGAAGAAAATGATAAAACCGATGTAAAAAACATTATAGGCCATTTGCCCTGGATTCAGGCTCTGAATAATTGTCTCTATCCAGGGATATGATTCAAGAATATTCTTGGGCATAAACTGTGCGATGGTCAGCGGGAACATGAGTATCGAAGAAGCAAATATCGGCGGTATAACCCCTGCCGTATTTACCTTGAGCGGCAGGTGGGTGCTCTGGCCGCCGTACATCTTTCTGCCCACGACCCGTTTCGGATATTGAACGGGTATACGCCGTTGGGAGCGCTCCATGTAGATAATGCCGCCGACAACAGCTACCATCAACGCCACCACAAAAAGGATGGTTACCGGGCCCATTTCACCTGTCTGCATAAGCCGTACCGTATTAAGCGTTGCTGCGGGCAGGCGTGCTACGATACCGGCAAAAATGATCAGAGAAATTCCGTTGCCGATCCCGCGCTCGGTAATCTGCTCTCCCAGCCACATTAAAAATGCGGTTCCTGCTGTCAGGGTTATAATAGTCATTAAACGAAAAGCCCAGCCCGGAGCAAGCACAACAGGAGCGCCCGAGGGGCCGGCCATCTTTTCAAGCCCCACGCTGATGCCGAACCCCTGAATAACACTCAGCACAACAGTGCCGTAGCGTGTGTACTGGGTGATTTTTTTCCTTCCCGCTTCACCCTCTTTTTTCAGCTTTTCGAGATAGGGAATAACAACGGTAAGAAGCTGTATAATAATCGATGCGCTGATGTAGGGCATGATTCCCAGTGCGAACACTGACAGGTTCTGCAGCGCACCACCTGAAAACATGTCCATAAGGCCCAGGAGCGTACCCTTTGAGCGGGCAAAAAATGCTGCCAGTGCCGTGCCGTCAATACCGGGCGTAGGAACATGCACGCCGATACGGTATACGGTAAGCAGCAAAAACGTCATGATTATCCGTTTTCGCAGTTCAGGTATTTTTGGAATGTTTTGGAAACCGCCAACCACTTATATGCCCTCGACCTTTCCGCCGGCAGCTGTTATTTTGTCATGTGCTGCCTTACTCCATTTATGCACTTTTAAGATAATGGGACGGTCTATTTCCCCGTTTCCCAAAACCTTAATACCGTCATACACCTTTTTGACCAAACCTTTCTCAAGCAAGGCAGCCGAATCAACCGTCGTGTCTTTATCAAACACGCACAGGTCCTGTACCTGCACAAGTGCGTACCGTTTCTTGAAAATATTGGTAAATCCCCGCTTGGGCAGCCGTCTCTTGAGGGGCATCTGGCCGCCTTCAAAGCCGACGGGCGTTCCGCCGCCGGAACGTGAATTCTGGCCCTTATGTCCCCTGCACGAGGTTTTGCCGTGACCCGATCCTTGACCGCGACCGACTCTTTTGCGTTTTTTACGTGAACCTTCCTGCGGTTGTAAACTAGTTAAATCCATCACCCGTCCTTTATGCTAGCTTTTTCTTTATATCATCGGGACTCTGCAGCTCTTTTAATGCTTGAATTGTAGCCTTAAGCACATTATGCGGATTGTTTGTTCTGATACATTTTGTCAGCACATTCTTAATACCGGAAACCTCCATAACGGCCCGAACAGCGCCTCCGGCGATAATACCGGTACCAGGCAGAGCCGGCTTCAGGTAAACTCTTCCGGAAGAGTATTTCCCGATTATTTCATGAGGAATCGTGCCTTCAATAAGGGGAAACTCTATGAGATTTTTACGCGCGTGTTCAACCGCCTTGCGAATCGCTTCCGGCACTTCACGCGCTTTTCCAAGGCCGTAACCGACCTTGCCCTCACCGTCTCCAAGCACCACCAGCGCGCTGAACCCGAACCGTCGCCCGCCTTTTACCACTTTAGCTACCCGGCTTATATGAACAACTCTATCTATTAGATTAAGCTCTTGCTGACTTTCATTAACCAAGGTAAAACCTCCTTTAGAATTGTAAACCCTTCTCGCGTGCCCCATCAGCTACCGCTTTTACTCTTCCATGATAGAGAAAGCCGTTGCGGTCGAAAACTACTTTTGTGATATTTTTTTCGCGTGCTTTCTCTGCCAGCATCGCTCCAAGCTTTCGTGCGGCATCAATGTTGCCGGTCTTTTCTTCCGCTCCGAGTAATCCCTTGTGCAGTGTCGACAAACCAATAATTGTTTTTTGTGTCGTATCATCTATCAGTTGCACATAACAGTGCCGCAAGCTCCTGTAGACACTCATCCGGGGGCACTCGCCGGTGCCGAAAACTTTTTTGCGGATTCGTTTTTTCCGCTGTATGCGCTTTTTGTGTTTTTTCAATAAATGTTCCACAGATGTTCCCTATCTTTCCAGGTTATGGTAATGGCGGACTATTTAGCCCCCACTTTGCCGACCTTCTTGCGAACAATCTCGCCGACGTAACGGATGCCCTTGCCTTTGTACACATCCGGTTTTCTGAAGGCACGGATTTTTGCAGCGGTCTGGCCGACAAGACACTTGTCGATTCCTTCAACAATGACAATCTGTTTGTCCACCTGTATGGCGACACCCTCCGGTTCATCAAACAAAACGGGGTTTGAGTATCCAACCGACAGCTTCAGTGTTTTGCCGCTTTTTTCCGCCCGGTACCCCACGCCGACGATCTCCAGCTCCTTTTTAAACCCCCTGGTAACACCGTCAACCATGTTGGCGACAAGGGTTCGTGTCAGTCCGTGCAACGATCTGAGCCTGCGCTCATCGGAGCCTCGGGTGACGAGTATGTTCTCATCTGAGATATCCAAGGTTATGCCCTCGGGTATCGTGTGCGACAGCTTGCCTTTGGGGCCCTGGATGGAAAGAGCTGATCCATCCTGCTGTATTTTGACGTCTTTGGCCAAAGGAATTGGTTTTTTTCCTATCCTACTCATGGTTACATCCCTCTATTACCAGAAAGAGCAGATAACTTCTCCACCCACACCTTGCTTTCGTGCTTCCCGATCAGTGATTATACCCTTTGAAGTTGAAAGAATTGCTAAGCCAATGCCGTTCCTTACCTCGGGTATATTATCTTTATTCACATACATTCTTCTGCTTGGTTTGGACACCCGCTTAAACTCTTCAAGAACAAACTTTCTATCCGGTCCGTATTTCAGAAAAACCTGTAGAATACCCTGTTTGTCATCTTCAATCATCGTATAGTTTTTTATATACCCCTCATCTTTCAGTATCTTTGCAATACTTACTTTCATCTTTGAGGAAGGTATGTCAACTTTTTCAAATTTTGCCTTACCGGCATTTTTAATACGGGTTAACATATCCGCAATGGGATCTGTCATCATCGTTCTTTTCTCCCTATAGTGACTTCACATTGTCTACCAGCTTGACTTAATAACCCCAGGAAGCTCACCCTGAAGCGCCAGTTTCCTCAAGCATATTCTACACATACTGAACTTGCGATAGTATGCTCGGGGCCGGCCACACAGTGGACAGCGATTGTACTCTCGTACTTTAAACTTTTTTGTTCTTTTAGCTTTTGCAATCAGCGATTTCTTGGCCACGAAGCCGCTCCTTCCCTTCTAGTTAGTTCCAAACGGCATTCCCATCAGCGCGAGCAGTTTCTTAGCTTCTTCATCGGTTTTTGCTGTGGTGTTTATGACGATGTTCATACCCTTTATTTTGTCTATTTTGTCATAGTCTATCTCAGGAAAAATAATCTGCTCCCGAACACCCAATGCGTAATTACCTCTGCCGTCAAATGCTTTTGCCGCAACACCTTTAAAGTCGCGAATCCTGGGTAATGCCAGATTAACAAGGCGGTCAAAAAACTCATACATGCGTTCACTGCGCAGCGTCACCTTACAGCCGATGGGCATTCCCTTTCGCAATTTAAAATTAGCGATGGACTTCTTTGCTCGGGTCACAACGGCTTTCTGGCCCGTAATCTGTTCAAGCTCCTTTTGTGCTGCATCAAGGACTTTAACGTTCTGTATTGCTTCGCCGATACCCATATTTATGGTGATCTTTTCCAGTTTCGGTACCTGCATGATATTTTTATAACTAAACTCTTTCACCATTGCCGGAACAATTTTTTCTTTGTATGTCTGTTTAAGCCGCGCCATGGAAAATATCTCCTAACTATCCAATATCTCGCCACATTTTACACATGCTCTGACTTTTTTTCCATCATCCAGAACAGTCGTTTTGATCCGCACAGCGCTGTTGCACTTTGAGCACAGGATATTTACATTTGATATGCGAATGGGACCTTCCCGTTCGATGATCCCCCCCTGCGGAGCCTTTTGTGTTGCCCGGCTATGCCTTTTAATAAAATTAACTTTTTCTACAATCACCACTCCCTTGTGGCGATTCACTGTGAGCACTTTTCCTGATTTGCCCTTTTCTTTGCCGGCAATAACCATTACCGTGTCGCCTTTTTTAACATGCGTGGATGCTCGCCTTGCCATCATCCCATTCTCCTGCTCTATTAGATTACCTCAGGTGCGAGTGAAATTATTTTCATAAAGTTCTTTGCACGAAGCTCACGGGCAACCGGTCCGAAGATTCTCGTGCCGAGAGGTTCGTTCTGGGGATTTATAAGAACTGCCGAGTTATCGTCAAAGCGTATATGAGTTCCATCGGGGCGTTTAATCTCTTTTTTCGTTCTCACAACAACAGCCCGTACTACCGAACCCTTCTTGACCTTGGAATTAGGTATTGCCTCCTTTACGGTGACCACTATAACATCACCCAAACGGGCATATCTTCTCTGTGAACCACCTAATACTTTTATACACTGGAGCTTCTTCGCCCCTGAATTGTCAGCTGCAAGTAGTTTGGTCTGCATCTGAATCATAACTGAGCCCTCACCGCCTTGAATCTAAAATTATTCGATCTAAAAATTGATCTTCCACCTATACGGCCTTTTCCAGTATTTCGATCACCTTCCACCGCTTATCTTTGCTCAACGGTCGTGTTTCCTGAACAAGCACCGTATCTCCTATCTGACAGCTGTTTTGTGCGTCATGAGCCTTAAATCGAACCCGCTTTTTAATGTATTTTTTGTACAGGGGATGCTTTGTCATCCTGAAGCTTACCACCACAGCGGTCTTATCCATTTTATTACTCACTATGATGCCCGTCCGTCTTTTTCTTCGCCCTTTCATACAGAACCCTTGTTTTCTAAAACAGTTATGTTGCGTTCAGTTCTTTTTGTTTCAAAATAGTCTTTAACCGTGCGATGTCCCGCTTGACTTTCTTAAGTTGCGCAGTGTTAGCAAGCTGGTTTGTTGCAAGCTGAAATCTCAGGTTAAACTGTTCTTCTTTGAGATCTTTCTCTTTCTGCAGAAGCTCTTCCGCAGTAAGTTCCTGTAATTCCTTAGCTTTCACTTTCATTCCTCGTAACAAACGTTGTCTTTATGGGCAGTTTGTGGGAAGCCAGACGAAACGCCTCTTTTGCGGCATTCTCATCAACGCCTTCCATTTCATAAAGAATCCTTCCCGGTTTAATGACTGCAACCCAGCTCTCGGGCGACCCTTTACCTTTACCCATCCGTGTTTCTGCAGGCTTTTTTGTTATGGGCTTGTCAGGAAATACCCGTATCCACAGCTTTCCGCCGCGCTTGATATGGCGTATCAATGCAACACGTGCTGCTTCAATCTGACGCGAGGAAATCCATCCGCATTCCAGCGCCTTCAAACCGTACGTTCCGAAACTCAGATCACTGCCCCGGTAGGCAAAGCCCCGCATCCTACCCTTTTGCATTTTTCTATGCTTAATCTTTTTAGGTGCTAACATTTGACGTTTTCCCTTTTGCTATACTTTCACCCCTGAAAATCCAGACCTTAACCCCGATAATACCATAGGTGGTTTTTGCTTCCGCAAACCCGTAATCAATGTCCGCTCTGAGGGTCTGCAGGGGTACCCGCCCTTCACGATACCACTCCCGCCGTGCCATCTCAGCGCCGCCAAGCCTGCCGGCACAAGAAATTTTAATGCCTTTTGCTCCTGATTTCAGAGCAGAACTTACCGCACGCTTCATTGCCCTTCTAAACGCAACACGCTTGATCAGCTGGAGGCAGACATTTTCGGCTACCAGTTGGGCGTCTGCTTCGGGCCGTTGTACTTCCGAGATATTGATATGAACTTCTTTTTCCGTCATTTTCTGTATTTCATTTTTCAGCTTCTCTATCTCGGAGCCCTTTTTGCCGATAATAATTCCCGGCCGTGCCGCGGTGATATTCACCCGTATCTTCGTTGCCGCCCGCTCTATCTCAACATTAGCGAGCCCTGCATGATTGAGCTTGTCTTTCACAAACTCCTTTATTTTCAAATCCTCGTGAAGCAGCTTGCCGAACTCTTTGTCTGCATACCATCGAGAATTCCAGGTCTTTATAACGCCTAAACGAAACCCCGTTGGATGAACTTTTTGACCCAAATTAATACCTCCTTATTATGTAATGTCTCCCGTTAAGCTTCATCTAGGACAACGGTGATGTGACATGTCCTTTTCAATATGCGTGTCCCTCTGCCCATCGCCCTGGCTCTGAACCGCTTCAGGGTCGGCCCCTGATCTACGCATATCCGTTTAACGAATAATGTATCAACATCGATCTCTTCTCGCGAGGTTGCATTGGCGACTGCAGAATTTATGAGCTTATAAATATAACGGCTTGCAGCTTTTGGTGTGTATTCCAGTGTACTGAGGGCATCACTGACAACCTTTCCCCGGACCAAATCGGCCACAAGTCTTGCCTTCTGGGGTGATACCCTAATATACCGTACGACTGCTCTGACTTCCATACCTGTATTCCTTGTGTCTGTGTATAATGCTGTTTGGCTTATTTTCTGTGTCCTGCGTGACCATGATACGTTCTGGTAGGTGAAAATTCTCCGAGCTTATGGCCCACCATGTTTTCAGTAACATATACCGGTATAAACTTTTTTCCGTTGTGTACAGCAAAGGTCAGTCCTATCATCTCGGGTGTTATGGTTGATCTGCGGGACCATGTCTTGATAACCTGCTTGCTGTTGGTTTCTACGGATTTCGTTACTTTTCTTTGCAGACTTTCATCAATAAAAGGGCCCTTTTTTATAGAACGTGCCATTGCAAAAGTTCTCCTTACTTTCTTCTTCTTACAATAAATTTATCGGTGTTCCTATTTTTTCTGGTTCTGTATCCTTTTGTCGGTTTGCCCCACGGCGTACACGGATGGCGGCCGCCGGATGATCTTCCTTCTCCGCCGCCCATGGGATGATCGACCGGATTCATGGCAACGCCGCGCACTTTGGGCCGTTTCCCCAGCCACCTGACCCTGCCGGCCTTGCCGATGGAAATATTTGCATGGTCGGAATTGCTGACCTGGCCTATCGTGGCATAACACTCAATGTGAATAAGTCTGAGTTCACCTGAGGGCATTTTCACGTGGGCATATTTGTTTTCCTTTGCAACAAGCTGTCCGCAGGAACCGGCGCTGCGTATAAGCTGCCCGCCTTTGCCCAGTTTGAGTTCAACATTATGTATAAGGGTTCCCACAGGGATCTTTCTTATGGGAAGTGCGTTACCGCTGCTCACGTCGGCATTCTCGCCTGCCAGAACCGTGTCTCCGACCTTCAGATCAATGGGGGCGAGAATATAGCGCTTCTCTCCGTCATTGTAATGCAGCAGCGCGATGCGTGCCGATCTGTTCGGATCATATTCGATACTCACCACTTTTGCAGGGATGTCTCTCTTGTTCCTCTTAAAATCAATAAGTCTATAGCGCCGCTTGTGTCCGCCACCGATATGGCGGGCAGTAATCCTGCCGTTACTGTTTCTTCCGCCTGTTTTTTTTAGCGGCAGCAGCAGGCTCTTTTCAGGCGTTGTAGAGGTTATTTCGGCAAAGTCGGAAACCGTCTGAAACCGCCTTCCAGGTGAGGTTGGTTTAAAAGCTTTTACCGCCATTTGTCAGCTCCGATCGTTGTTCGTAAATCCAATCATTTGAATACAAAATTGCATGAAATTATTTTTGAGGTGCCGTTAAACACCTTCAAAAAACTCAATGGGCTTTTCCCCGGGCTTTAACGTAACGACAGCTTTTTTCCAATCAGATTTTCTGCCGACTATTTTTCCTACCCGTTTTTTCTTTCCCCGGTAGTTCATAATATTCACATCAACAACCTTTCGGTCGAAAAGCCGCTGCACCGCATCTTTTATCTCAATCTTATTCGCCTGCCGGGTAACTTCAAAGGTAACCTTGATAGAGTCCTGTTCGGATTCGATCTCTTTCTGGATGTTGCTCTTTTCAGTAATGATGGGCCTGCGAATTACGCTGTAGATATCCTTCATATGAGGAGTCTCCTCTGGATTTTTTCAACACATTGTTCCGTAATAACAAGATCCTTGTAGTACAGAGCGTCATACAGGTTGAATCCCTCGGGCGGCACAACCTTCGTGTCGGAAATATTCTGAGCACAACTCATCAGTTTGCTGTTTTCCTCATCTACGATGAGTACACTCTGTGTTTCAAGCTTGTCGAGTATGTTTTTCAATTCTTTTGTCTTGCTGTCTGCAATGTCTATTTTATCAACCACCAGCAGGCTGTTTTCTTTGATTTTTTTAGTCAGCAGAGAACACAGTGCAAGCTTTCGTACCTTCTTATTTACCTTTATGGTGTAGTCCCTCGGCTTTGGTCCGAACACAACACCGCCGCCTTTCCACAGCGGGGATCTGATTGTTCCGGCGCGTGCGCGGCCGGTTCCTTTCTGCCGCCACGGTTTTCTTCCGCCTCCCCGGACTTCGCTCCTGGTCTTAGTATCAGCGGTACCCCGACGCCTGCCTGCAAGCTGCATCCTCACAACATCATAAAAAAGATGCTCTTTAATCTGGGCGTCAAAAACGGCGTCTTCCACATCTATCTGTGAAACCTTTTCACGGTTTGTGTTGTAAACATCTAATGTGGCCATTGATCTTATCTGCTTTCTTTCAGGTTGTTCCTGCTGACGTCTTTAAATTTCTTTTTTCCTGATAATAAGGATTCCGTTTTTCGCGCCGGGCACACACCCTTTAAGCAAAATAACGTTTTCCTGTTCACGCCTGTCCAGTATTTCTATGTTGCTGATGGTTTTTCTCTGTGCACCGGCATGGCCCGGCATTCTCTTGCCTTTTAATACCCTGCCGGGATACGCACTCATTCCCGTTGATCCGGGTGCCCGCTTGTGCTTTGAACCGTGTGACATGGGCCCTCTATGAAAACCCCATCGTTTTATAACACCTGCAAACCCTTTTCCCTTGGTGATACCGGAAACCGTTACCTGTTCGCCGGGTTCAAAAATGTCGGCGGTGATTTCATCACCGACTTCATATTGATCGACATCCTTGGTTCTGAACTCCCGCAAGACGGAATATGATTTCTCATCCAATTTCTTGAATTGGCCCTGCATGGGCTTATTGAGCTTCGCCAGCTTTGCCTGTGCAAAGCCGAGCTGAAGCGCCGTGTACCCTTCTTTCTCCATTGTTTTCTTCTGTATCACCGCACATGGTCCGGCTTCAATAACGGTAACGGGTACCATTTCGCCGTCCTTAGAGAAAATATGTGTCATCCCTATCTTTTTTCCAATTATTCCTATTGCCACGCTACCATCTCCAAACTGTTTTGAGCAGTATTATCAAAACATGTAAAATAGAACAGTATGTTACAGCTTAATTTCAACATCTACACCGGCAGACAGATCAAGTTTCATAAGTGCGTCAACGGTCTGCTCGGTCGGCTCAAGAATGTCCAGGAGCCTTTTGTGGGTCCTTATTTCAAACTGTTCACGTGATTTCTTGTCTACGTGAGGCGACCTCAAAACACAGTATTTGTTGATAATGGTTGGAAGAGGAATGGGGCCTACTATCTTCGCACCGGTCCTTTTTGCCGTGTCTACAATTTCTTCAACCGACTGATCCAGCAGCCTGTGATCATAGGCCTTTAATCGAATCCTTATTTTCTGATTCTCTGAAATACCCTCTACCTTCTTCATGTTCACCCGTTCCTTCTTTTTACTCGATTACGTCACTGATAACACCGGCGCCCACCGTTCTGCCGCCTTCACGTACGGCAAAGCGCAGCTCCTTTTCCATGGCTATGGGCGTTATCAACTCTGCTTCCAGGCTTACGTTGTCT
>Ga0272442_10000873_pt1 | contig 47213 bp, 47 predicted proteins | sample SSMForm2O_FD_200262 | JGI IMG/M metagenome (GOLD analysis project Ga0272442, IMG submission 200262) | Marine sediment archaeal communities from Little Sippewissett salt marsh, Falmouth, MA, United States - SSM-Form-2O | ecosystem: Environmental > Aquatic > Marine > Wetlands > Sediment ...
GGAAATGTTAGTGCAATTATTTTTGATCTTGGATTTAGGCCAATATATCTTTCAATTGAATATTCACCACAGATTTACACACTATTTACTTCTATGTTTGTCCATGGTGGTTTTGCCCATATTATCGGTAATATGATTATTTTCTTCTTCATGGGAATAGCATTTGAACAAAGGATAGGTGCAAAAAAATTTCTGGCCATTTATCTTATAACTGGAATATGTGGTGCATTAACTCATTCTTTATTGAATCTTGGGCCAGAAACAAGAGGTATATCACTTATCGGTGCATCAGGTGCAATATTTGGAATTATGGGCGCATTTGCATTTTCTTATCCTAGAGATGAGGTTGTTATGCCTATACCTCTTGGGATAATTATGGTTCTTCGTAAAATAAAAGTAATTTATGCAGTGATTCTTTTTGCTGCACTTGAAACTGTAATTGTTATTTTTGATGTGCAAGACAATACAGCTCATTTAGCCCATTTAGGTGGTCTTATTTCAGGGTTTATACTTGCAGCGATTCTAATAGGTAGGAAAAAGACTCATACCGCAAAAGGACAAACCATTTATTATGACTCTTATAAACCAATGGAACCAACCGAAATTGATTATAATAAATTAAAAAAACTTGCTGGAACACCAGAGTTAAAAGAGATGTTAAAGAGAGTGGAAAACGAAACAGTAACTCAGGTAAGAGATGTATGGCTTGAACATTTCTTTGAAAAAGCAATATGTCCAAAGTGCAAAAAACTTTTAAATCATTTTGATGGAAAAATATGGTGCGAACACTGTGGTTTTAGATCAAGTTACTAAAACTGAAATGCAAGACCTTTTAATTCGCCAAATAAGATAAGACTTGAAATAATGTAACCTGCAATTGCTCCCCCGCAGAGAAGAGGAAGACCTGCCTGTGGTTTACCTCTCATTACAAAAATCATAAGAATTGAAAAACCAATAAGAGTTCCAAGAATCGCAGATAAAGACAGAATTAAACTCCCGGAAATATTATTATAGATTGCTACTACAAGAATTCCTGGCATAACAATATCTCCAAGACCCATAAAAAAAGCATCTCTCTCATCATCTTCCTTTATTTTTTGTTTTATACTCTTTGTTTCCTTAATCAAAGAGTAATTTCTAACCTTTGGAACTACTAAAAGAACTGGAAGTTTAAGATCCATTACAGTATCAGCAAGATCTATCATATGCTTGGTCTTATAAACAGAAATTGCATCATATATTGCAAGTCCAACAAGCAATATAATAACAAGTAAAACACCAAGGGACATACCAAAAATTGCAATTGCGCCTGCTCCAATTACAACACCAGCAATATCAATTACATACCATTCAGGATATTTATATAGTATGTAAACTAGGGCAATAGCAAATCCTATTGAAATGATAGCAGAAATCGATATGTAAGCATTACTTTCAGGAATTACAAGTGTTAAAAGGGGAAAAAATAAATAAGCAGCAGTATAACCAATTGCACCAAGAATCAAAACTTGAATTAACTGTTTCTTCCAAAACTTAGCAATTAGAAGTATTACAACAGTAAAAGTAAGAAGTATTACAAAAATAAAAATAATGTTCATTGGATCATCTGGATTATCAAATGCAGGTTCAATTCCTGCTGCCTCAAATGGCTCTATAACAAGTAAAGCAAGACCATGAACGATTACAAATAAACATCCCATTAAAATTACAGGAATTATGGCTTTTTTATCATCTTTTTTTTTCTTAGCCATGGTCTTTTAGAAATCATATTTAACTATATAACAAATTTGATTTTAAAGAAAATACGTATTACCAAAAAAGGCATACCAAATGAAAATACCATAGAAAATAAGCATAACAAATCCTTCTTTTCTAGATATTATATGACCAGTATATAGGATTGGATACATCATAAGTGTTACAGCGACAAGAATTATTATATGATCAATTGAAGCAATAGCATTTAAAGGGATAAAAAGAGCAGCAATTCCAAGAATTAAAAGAATATTAAAAACATTTGAACCAAGAACATTTCCAACAGCAATATCTGACTCTCCTTTATATGCAGCCATTACTGAAACAGCAAGTTCAGGAAGCGATGTTCCTATTGCTACAATTGAAAGAGCAATAATAAAAGTTGGAATATTAAGTACTTCAGCAATCTTAACAGAAGAAATTATTAGTAGCTCAGCACCAATTATTACCGATATTATTCCAATAATAATTAGAAGAAAATTTTTACCTGTTTTTCCACTATTAAATTTATCTTTCTTGTTTTTTTCTCTATTTGCACATTGAATGAAATAAATAATAAAGAGTATGAAAAGAATAATAAAGATTATCCCTCCAAAAATATGTAGATTATCAAAAAGATTTGCATACGAACAAAATAAAAGAACAAAAGATACGCCTAATACTATTGGCATTTCTCTTCCTATTATACCTCTATCAATTTTTATAGGCCTAATAATTGAACTGAGGCCTAAAACAAGTAAAAGATTTGCAATGCATGATCCTATAATATTACCAAGGGATATTCCTGAATCATTTTGAATTGCTGCACCAACCGATATTGCAAATTCTGGTGCAGAAGTCCCAAACCCAACAAGTAAAACAGATATTATCAATGTTGAAACGCCAAGTTTTGCAGCAATTTTTGAAGTCCCATCTACTAAAATATCTGATCCCTTGTATAGTATTAAAACTCCACCAATGAATATTGGAATTGCTAATATCTCTAGACCTGAAGGGATCATTATTGAGCATAATTAGATTACTATTTAAAAAGCTAAGGAAATGTTTACTAAAAGGTTATAACAAACTTTTTTCTTTGAGCATTGATTAATGGTTCTTCGGATTACTATGAATAATGGAAATATATTCTTTATTGGTTTAGGATTATTCGATGAAAAAGATATTTCATTAAAAGGACTTGAAGAAATAAAAAAATGCGATAAGGTTTTTGCAGAATTTTATACAGCAAAATTAACAGGTACAAGCATAAAAAAAATTGAAAAAACAATTGGTAAAACTATAGAAATTTTAACAAGAGAAGATACTGAAAAAGGAGAGAAAATTTTAAGAACTGCAAAGGAAAAAAAAGTAGCTTTTCTTACCTGTGGAGATTCGATGACTGCAACAACACATGTTGATTTAAGAATAAGGGCTGAAAAAATAGGGATAAAAACAAAAATTATACATGGTAGTAGCATTGTTACTGCAGTTCCAGGACTATTAGGTTTACAAAATTATAAATTTGGTAGAACAACAACACTTGCATTTCCTGAAAAGAATTATTTTCCAACAAGCCCACTTAAAATAATAAAGGAAAACAAAGAAATGGGTTTGCACACATTAGTGTTATTAGATATCCAGGATGATAAAAAAAGGTATATGACAGCAAATGAAGGAATGAATCTTCTTCAAAAAATGGAAGAAGAGCATAAAGAAAATGTCATAAAACAAGATAGCATTATTTGTGTTGTTTCTCGAGCAGGTTCATCTGAACCAGTCGCTAAAGCAGGTATATTAAAAGATTTGATAAATAGAGATTTTGGACCTCCGCTTCATTCAATTGTGATACCTGGTAAACTTCATTTTATGGAAATTGAAGCTTTACAAACACTTGCACAATTACCTGCACAACAGGTTAGAAAATTACAAAAACTATAATAACTATCCAGGTTATTAATTGAAAAAATCGGGGATATGTGATGCAACAAAAAGATGGAGTTGTAGGTTATATATATGGAGACGTAGGTTCAACTGAATTCAATTTTGCAGTAGATGGCCAAGAAGTTAGGAAATTTGATTATATTTTTGCTCCTCATAAGGAAGGAAATATGCTTGCCCAGATTATGGATATCAAGCAATATTCTGATCTGAATATAAAGGATGCAGATATAATTATGAAAGGCGGGGAACTCAGACCTATTAGTACAAGACTTTCTGCTTTTGCAGGAGTAATTGGATATAGGGATAAAAAGGGACTATTGCAATCACCACGTTCGCCTTTTAGTGCTGGAACTGCAATAGTTCGTGCCAATGAAGATTTAATAAGAATCGTACTTGGATTGAATGCTTCAAAACAGAATGGAGCATATATTGGTCTTTTAAAGGGTCATAACCTTCGTGTTTATCTTAACATTGATGCACTTGTCCAAAAGCATATTTGTATTCTTGCTAAAACGGGTGGCGGGAAGAGCTATGCCTGCGGTGTACTCATTGAAGAGCTTTTAAAACATAAAATACCAATGGTAATAATTGACACTCATGGAGAGTATCATTCTTTATCAGAACCAAATAAAAGTAGAAAAGACCAGAAAAACATGGAAAAATTTGGAATAACAAAAAAGGGTTACTCAAGTCAAATTAATGAGTTTTCTCCAGTCGGGTCAAGAGGAAAAGCAAAGCACATAACGCTAAGTGGGATAAATTTAGAAGCCCGTGAAATAATTGATCTTCTTTCTTCAAAGCTATCAGGTCCACAGATTGGTGTATTATATCAAGCAATCAAAGAACTCAAGGAATATAAAAAGATGTGGAACCTAAGAGATATAATAGATTCTGTAAACCATAGTAAAAGTAATGCTCGCTGGAACGTCATTGCATCTCTTGAATCACTTGATTCAATCGGTGTGTTTTCAGAAAATGGAACTCCAACATCAGAACTTGTAATTAAAGGAAAATGCTCAACAATTAATATGAAAGGAGTGCCACCTGACGTACAAGATGTTGTTGTCGCTCGTCTCACAAAGGAACTATTTGATGATAGAAAATCAGGAAAAATACCACCATTTCTTTTAGTTGTGGAAGAAGCACATAACTATTGTCCAGAGAGAGGATTTGGAAATGCTGTCTCTTCAAATATACTTCGAACTGTAGCTTCAGAAGGTAGAAAGTTTGGAATGGGCCTCTGTATTGTAAGTCAACGTCCAGCAAAGGTGGATAAAAATATAATTTCTCAATGTAACACAAATATTATTTTAAAGGTTACAAATCCTAATGATCTAAAAGCAATTATTCAATCGGTAGAAGGATTAACTACTCAGACATATGATGAAATACAGCGTCTACCAATCGGAGTTGCTTTAATATCTGGTGCTGGACTTCAAATACCAATAATGTCTGAGATTCGTACACGTGAAACAAACCATGGAGGAAAATCTGTTGGAATATCAAAACCAGGTGCAGGAGAAAACGAAATTTATAAACCTCCAAAAATGCCAGTTACACCACCCCAAGTAAAAATCCAAGAACCAAAAATCGAGCCACCAAAGCCAAAAGAAAATAATCTAACAGATAAAGCAGAAAATGTTGGAAGGGTAGCAAAAAGACTTGGATGGGTAACAACAGACGACCCAGATGAAGCAATAAAGATACTATCTAAAGAAGCAGAAAAGATGAAGGAAAACGTTTACAAATATCTAGAGTCGCTTGCAACTCTAGCTAAAAACTTTTGTTTCAAAGAAAATCCAAAATGTATAAATTGTCCAATGAACCAGGGGTGCAAATATAGAATGGCATTAAAAAACCAGAAAAAAGGATTTTTTAGAAAATAATGAAAAATAAAATCATTTTATTGGTTTTCATTCTTTTTTTTCTAATTTCAACAATAACTGGTTGTCAAGATATCTTTAAATTAGATGGTTCCACAACATATGAGTCACATCCAACATCTGTGAGTTATACAATCTCTTATGGTTATAGGATAAATTGTACTGGTTCTGGCAAATATAGTGTATTTTATAAATGTGACATACCAGAGGTATTAAATGGGGGAATTTCAGACTTAATTATTCACAATGAGGATTACTATAATGAAATTATTGCTACATGGAACAGTGTAAAGAGTTGGAATATTACAAGCAGCCTGAATAAGGTGTATAATCTAGGAATTACAGCATCTGTTCAAGCAGATAGCTTAATTATAAATGATTTGAATGGAGAAAATGCTCTTTCAATTAAAGAAATAAAAGAATTATATCCAGATTTGATTAGCAAATTTACAAAAAGTCAATCAAATGATACAACAGTATTTATAGATCCGAAAAATCCTGAAATTTCAAATATTGCAAATCAGGTACTTTTAAACTCAGATACAAATAATTCATTTATTGTTGCAAAAGATCTTTTCAAATGGCTAAAGCAAAATACAGATTATAAAACTCATTTTGGAAGTGATAATGTACAATCAGCAATTTACACACTTCAATTAACTACAGGCGATTGTGACGATTTATCATTTTTGTATATATCTCTTTGTAGATCACTAAATATACCATCAAGATTTGTAAGAGGGTTTTTAGTTGAAAAAAACAATGCAATTCCCCATGCATGGGCTGAAGTGTTTGTTGGTGGAAATCTAGGCGTCAATGGATGGATACCAGTAGAATGCGCAGGAATCTCAAGTTCAGTAGAAAGTGAGATTCATCAAAACTTTGGAATTGAAGATGTGGGACATTTGAGATTGTTCAAGGATGATGGTAGTAATGAGTCAATAAATATCTCTTTATCAGGAGTACGTTACAAAATGTTTAGTTCAAATAGGAATATAGATGCCAGCGCTTATAGCAAGATTTTAAACTATCAAGTATTAAGAAATCAGAAACTTGTCATTGATGGAAATAACAAAAGGAATTATGAGTAGATCTTAAGATAATTTTTAGATTTATAAGATAAAAAATTCGTCCAAATCAAGATATAAATATTCAAAAGTTTTAAAAAAATCAAATTAAGTATTTATGACCCTAAGAATTTAAATATTAAAAGTGCATACAGCGTTACTCTTATCTAATAGGTGAAAAATGGGCAGAGGAATAAACGCAGCAAGAAAACTTAAAAATTCCAGAAAAAATCAACAATGGAATGATAGATACTACAAAAAAAGAGTATTACACTTAAAAGAAAAAGCAGATCCTTTAGAGGGAACTGCTCAAGCCAGAGGAATTGTTATAGAAAAAGTTGGGATAGAAGCAAAGCAGCCTAACTCAGCTATTAGAAAATGCGTAAAGGTTCAATTAATTAAAAATGGAAGACAAATTACAGCTTTTGCCCCAGGTAATAATGCAATTAGTTTTATTGATGAACACGACGAAGTGTTAGTTGAAGGAATTGGTGGTAGAATGGGGCGAAGTTATGGTGATATTCCTGGTGTAAGATTTAAAGTTATCAAAGTAAATGATGTTTCTCTCAGAGAGATGATTAAAGGAAAAGTTGAAAAGGCAATGAGACGATAGATATGGCAGCTAAAAAAAGTGAACCTACTAGTAATAGTTTTTTTCCAGTTTTTTCAAAATACGATATGAAAGAAGTTAAAATTGAAGACCAAGGTCTTGCAAGATACATAAACACTGATATTGAAAATATTTATCTTGGCGGAATATTTTCAAATAAACTTTTTGCAAAATCTAAGATTCCAATAGTTGAACGTTTAATAAATAGCATTATGAGAACTGAAAAGTACAATGGTAAAAAAATAAAGGCTTATAAGGTTGTAAAATCAGCTTTTGAATTGATTGATAAAAGAACAAAAACAAATCCTATGCAAGTTTTTATCGACGCACTTCAGAATGCTGCACCAAAAGAAGAAACAACGAGATTGCGCTTTGGTGGAATATCTGTACCTAAAGCAGTAGATATTGCACCTCAGAGACGACTTGATATTGCTATTCGCAATATCTGTATTAGCTCAGTATCTTCAAGTCATAAGAGTAAAAAAAGCATTGAAGCTTGTCTTGCTGATGAAATTATCAAGGCATCAAAAAATGACTTAGCTTCATTTTCTGTATCAAAGAAGAATGATATCGAACGTGTCGCAAAATCAGCTAGATAAAGCAAATGAAACTTATTGATTAGGAAAAATAATTGAGGTTGTTAGTATGGGAAAGAAAGAAGATAACATAAAAAAATCAAAAGATTTAATGGATAAACTAGAGTTTATCAGAAATATTGGGATTGCTGCCCATATTGATCATGGAAAAACAACACTTTCTGATAACCTGCTTGCTGGTTGTGGAATGATGAGTGAGGATCTCGCTGGTAAGCAACTTGTTCTTGATTTCGATGAACAAGAGCAGGATAGAGGGATTACCATTAACACTGCATCAGCTTCTATGGTTCATGGTTTTGAAGGTAAAGAATATCTTATAAATCTTTTAGATACACCAGGTCACGTCGATTTTGGCGGTGACGTTACTCGTGCAATGCGTGCTGTTGATGGTTGTATTGTTGTTGTTTGTGCTGTTGAAGGTGCTATGCCTCAGACCGAAACAGTAATCAGGCAGGCTCTTCGTGAGAAGGTAAAACCTATTCTTTTCATAAATAAGGTTGATAGATTAATAAATGAACTTAGAGTGACACCTGAAGAGATGCAACAACGTTTTGTTAAAATCATTGCTAAATTTAATGATTTATTAAACAAGACAGTTCCAGATGAGTTCAAAGGAAAATGGAACGTTAAGGTTGAAGATGGAAGTGTTGCATTTGGTTCAGCATATTACAATTGGGCAATTTCTGCGCCATATATGCAAAAATCTGGTCTTAGCTTTAAAGATATCTATGATTATTGTGATAAAAATAATCAAAAAGAGCTAGCAAAAAAGACTCCAATTCATGAAGTTTTACTTGATATGGTCGTTGATCATCTTCCACCACCAATTGAAGCACAGAAATATAGGATTCCACACATTTGGAGAGGAGATATTGATAGTGAAATTGGAAAAAGTATGATTACCACTGATGACGATGGCCCACTATCTATTATGATTACAAAGATTGTAATGGACCCTCATGCTGGTGAAGTTGCAGTTGGTAGAGTATATAGTGGAAAAGTTGAACGAGGACATGAAGTCTATGTTATTGGTATGCCTCGAGTCAATAGAGTTCAACAGGTAAATCTAATGGTTGGAGCAGACAGAATACCAGTTGAATTTGTAAGTGCAGGAAATATTGTAGCAGCAACTGGTATCAGAGACGCCATTGCTGGTAGTACTGTTACAGACAATCCAGATACTGAACCCTTTGAAAGAATCATTCATATATCTGAACCAGTGGTAACAGTTGCAGTTGAAGCGAAAAACACTAAAGATTTACCAAAATTAATCGAAGTTTTAAGAGTTGTTTCAAAAGCTGATCCAAGCATACAAGTAGATATCAACCAAGAAACAGGCGAAAATTTAATGTCTGGTATGGGTGAGCTTCATCTTGAAATAACAGAATACAGAATAAGAAAAGAATATGGTGTTGATATTGTTACTTCAGAACCAATTGTAGTGTATAGAGAATCTGTTGGAAAGAAAAGTCAACAGAAATTTGAGGGAAAATCTCCAAACAAACATAATCGATTCTATATAGAAGTTGAACCACTTCCAGAAAATATCGTGAAAGCTCTCTACAATAACGAGATTCCTGAAAATGTTAAAAAACATAAAAATGATGTAATTAAAAAACTTCAGGAACTTGGTATGAGTAAAGATTTGGCTAAGGGAGTTTTTGGTGTTAAAGGATTAAATCTTATTGCAGATGTCACAAAAGGTATTCAGTACCTATTTGAAACACGCGAACTTATCAAAGAGGCCTTTGATGAAGTTATGAAAAGTGGTCCAACTGCATCTGAACCCTGCCAAGGAATGCTTGTAAGACTTGTTGATGCAAAACTTCACGAAGATGCAATTCACAGAGGACCTGCTCAGGTAATACCTGCTGTAAGAAATGCAATATATGGTTCAATTACTGTATCTGACCCAATTCTACTTGAACCCATTCAAAAGGTATTTATTAGCACACCGCAGGACCTTATGGGAGATGCATCAAGAGAACTTAACCAAAGAAGAGCTGTTGTTAGAGATATGATTACTGAAAAAGACATGGTAAATATAGATGCAAAGGCACCCGTAGCAGAAATGTTTGGATTTGCATCAGCAATAAGATCAGCAACTGGCGGAAGAGTTCTTTGGAACACAGAAAACCTTGGTTTTGAACCGCTACCAAGACAACTCCAACCAGATATTGTAAAAAATATCAGAGAAAGAAAAGGGCTTAAACCCGAACCTTTTCCAGCTAGTTACTACATGGATTAAGGAAAAAATCTCTTTTTCTCCTATTTTAGAGCCGTAAAAATCAAAAAATTTTATAACAACGGTTCTATTATACTTTTAAATCGAATGGAGATGCACAATGGATAGAGGAAATATTCCAATTAATAAAAATTTTGAACTTGAGTATCGTTACTATGATAAGGATGCTAACTATAAATATTTCAATAGAAAATTTGAAATTTATCTTTTAGAAAAGAAAGCACTTAGAAAAAACTATGTTTTACATATGGATAATTCAGATATTAGTCAAATGACACCTTATGTTTTTAAGGCATCAACTGGAAAAAAGAAACATGATTTTGGAGTAACAACACTTAATTGGAACGATATAAGAACAAAATTTACTGATTATATTGTTTCAGAGCTTGGGGAAAAACAAAGAAATAATGTAAGAAAAGCAATTGGTAAGCTTTCCTCACCAAAGATTTGATTATTGCCCAGTAATTTTGTATTTACCATGTACTGGTTCATATATCTGACCATTACGCTTTAATCTATCAAGAGCATCTTCGACTTTACCAGATTCAAGGCCCTCAATTTCTGCTTCTCTTATTATGTCTCCTCTTAGTGCATTACCATCTTTTGATTCATTGCCCAGCCTCTGAATAATATCCATTAACATCCTCATTCTATCATGTTGAGTGTGAGAAATTCCAGTTGCAATTATATCAATATCAAATCTACCTGTCTCCCTGTCCATTCCAACACGTCTTAGATATTGATCGATAATGAAAATTGCTCTTTTTGCATCATCAACGGTTGCCTCTTGACTAAGCCTTAACCTTGCACTTGCTTCTGTAAGTCTAACAAAAGCTTCTAACTGTCTTGGAGTAAATGTTACAGTTTCTTCAGACGTGGATCGAAATTCAACATAATAATCCTTAAGCATATCAAGTGCTTCATTTGAAAGAACCGGAAAGATATTTCTTTTTGCATATGCTACATATTTTCGCAGAAATTCAGGAGTTAAAATCGGCATTATATTCTTCATCAAACTTTCTCGTTCCTCTTTTGTATGAGTTGATTCTTTGAACCTTAACATTTGTTCACTTACTTCACCAGCTTTATGAGACATAAGGATGTGTGATGCTAGTGCAGTATCTGTTTCCCTGTTAGGTTTATCAATAATTGAAAAAATAAGATCAAAACGAGAGAGAAGTGCTGGTGGCATATTTATCTGCTCATGGATTGGTAAAAATTCATCGAATCGTCCAAGTTTTGGATTTGCTGCTGCAAGAAGTGCACATCTTGTCTTAAGTGTTGCATTTATTCCTGCTTTAGCAACTGATATTTCCTGCTGTTCCATTGCCTGATGAATTGAGCTTCTATCAGATTCATCCATCTTATCGATTTCATCTATACATGCTACACCCATATCAGCAAGGACAAGAGCACCTGCCTCAAGAGTCCATTGCCCTTCTCCAAATTCATCTCTTACTGCTGCAGCTGTAAGACCCGCAGCAGAAGATGCTTTGCCGGAAGCATATATACTTCTAGGCGCTAGTTTTGACATATATGTAAGCATTTGAGACTTTGCAGTACCAGGATCACCAACAAACAATGTATGGATATCACCTCTGATTCGGGTTCCATCAGGCATATTTTTTGCAAGACCTCCAAAAAGAGTCAATATCAAGGCTTCTTTTTCAACCTCCAAACCATAAATTGTTGGAGAAATGCTCTGCTTGAGTTTGTTATATAAATCAGGATCCTTACTTAATTTAATAATCTCCTTTTCATCTTCAGGAGAAACTTCTACTTCTTCAAAAGCAAGCTGTTGACTTTCAATACTTACTGCTTCCATAATTTTGTTAAAAGCAGTTAACCTAAAAGTACCACGTCTTCTTTGCGAAGAGTGCAAAATACCATTAACGACAACCCTGTCACCAGGAGCAATCTCACCAACAAGGTCATCTTCAAGATAAACACCAATTTTTTCAGGTTGAGCACCTCCACGAAGACCTTCGGGGCTTTCCTGTATTTCAATTTTTTGAGAATCAATAAATGAAGAAAGACTTGTAAGTAGTTTAAATGAAGAAACCCTACCACAACCACCTTGCTCTTCATAACATTCAGATGGCTCTTTTAGGATATCTTCCTCTTGGTCAATCTTAATTACAGCACCACATTTCTGACATTGAAATGCACCAATCTGAAGTTTTGGTCTTACCTCTGTTCTCTTCTTAACAAGACCCTCAACAGCGGCAAGTTTTCCAAGATGATTAGCACGGATTTTTCTAATAAGAATTCTACTTGTATCAGGAAGATTTGTAACCTTAAAATGTAGATGAAGATCGTTTTCAGAGGAAACATCAATATTTCTCAAAGCCTCCTCAGCATTGTACAATGCTTTGTAAGGTTGATTTATAAGCAATTCAGCAAGTTTGGATTCTGCTTTATCAATATCCCAATAATTTACATACAAACTACGTTTTTCAGGATACTCAAGAGCAACTGTTTCAATATCAGGCTTACAATTATCTTCAAAAAACTTCTGCCATTTTGCTACTAAACTCTGATCCTTAAGTAGTCGTACCATTTTAATCTCCCCCACGTTTGTAAAACGTGAAATATAAATTATGTTAATTAATTTTAGCGGGCATGGAAGGTTCGCGAGTGGGTGCACGTAATACCTAATGACTTCCCATCTGCATTCTCAACCCCGTTTACCCTTTGAGCATCAGCAGTTTGCGGTAAGGTTGCTCACTTCCGTGCCTCACCCAGTCTCCGCAACTAAGACGGACATATGGCCTTCCAACCATATGAAATCATCACCTCTAATCCCATAGGACAAGGTATCATCGTCAACAAATGGATCAATAAATATCCGTTACATCGCCTCTTGATTTCGACCCCAGCATATCGGCGATTTCTGGTAACAGGGAACGCCTAACTCCCCAGTCTATTCCACACCTGTCGCCATCGATTTAAAGAGATCTTCTCATTATGATGAATATATTCCTGAATAACTGGAAAAAGACCAATGCCAAAGCAATTGCAAGAACTGCAATATCTCTTGTTATATAAAGCCATGTATCTCCTTCCAGCCTAGCATACATAAGTGAATCTTTAACTAGGAAATAAAGAAATAAACCGATAATAAAGAAAAGAATAACGTTAATATAAATTGACCATTTGTACCAGGTCTTTTTACTTACTTGACGAAACAAATCATCAGCCATTATATCAATCTCCTACAAACAATGCAATGATGAATAAATATATGAAAGTTATGTTTTAAATTGTTACAGAAAATCTGTCAATTTCGTTGTTTTCATCTTATCACTGATAAACAAGGAATCAATTGATTTCTCAACAAGCTTAATTCTTTGTTGTGCATATGGAGAAATATTATATTTTTGAGCAATTAACTTGGATATTTCAAGGTATTTTTTAACTGATTTCTCATGAACGGTAAGTGTAAGTTTTCCTCCACATTTAGTACATACTCCCCTTAGGGGAGGTCTTCTAAAAGTTAAGTTACAAGTGGGACATCTTACTGATTGCTTGCTAAAAGCCCTCATGTTTCCCAGCATGTCAGGCAAAAAGTGCCTTTCTATTACCTTGTATGCTACATCAGCTTCATCAACTGCTCTAATTTTTGCTGCTAGATTAAGCTGAGCATTCATTTTATCCATCATAGTTTTTAAAGTTTTATAATTAGATTGTTTTGGACCTTCTGATATATTATAAGTATCATGGGTAAAACCAAAATTTTCATATTGTAGATTAGTCCCCAACCTTGAACCTACCAAGTCCATTTTAGATTCAAACTCCTTTGAATGTTCATGTTTAAGTGTCGCCTCATAAAACTCAAGAGGATATCCATAAAGAGTATCAACATTATGAGCCTCTTTGTCAACTTCTGAAGGATCAATTCTTGTGGTAAGAATAAGAGGTAAATCCATCTTTCCTCCACGTTTTTCAGGTATATATGAGTGAGAGAAATTTATAAGTGCATCTAGAAGAAGCATTTGACCATCTTCGTCACCATCACAATTATTTGATAATATAAAATCATTAATTGGAAAATTATGGAAATCTTCTACCTCAACATCGAATATGTATTCAGATTTTGATATTAATGGTTTTATTTCTTTTATTCCATCTAGTATGAAATCACCATATTTATTTAATCTTGGTAATCTTTCTTTTGATAATGCAGACTTTAATCTTAATTGCTTCCTTTTTAAGGTAAAACCAACTTTATTATAAAAAATTCTAGCATAAGAAGATCGAATTGATATATAATAAAAATCAAAGGTTGGTGCTTGATTTTTTTTATCGTAAAATTCTTTTGCAATACCACCAGCCTTTTTACTTTCCTCTTTTAATCTGTAGAATATACCGAAACGAAGTAATTGCATTCCAATATCCAATAACAAATCTTTATTTACAGAAGAACAAGTAACATGCAATCTATTTTTCTCAACAGAACCATCACCAGAAAAATAAGATTTTAAAAGTTCCTTAATCTTGGATTTTGGCAATGAATAAAAAATTGATGGTATTCTCTTGGTTTTTGCATTTTTTCCAACTTTTAAAATATAAATAAAAAAATCGTAAATTAGTCTATTAGATATGATTACACTTGATTTATCAACATAAGGATTTATCTCAAAAGTATTTTTAATACATTCAATTAAATCATCACGAATTTCTTTTTCATTACATGATATACTAACTTGATAGCAACTCTTTTTTGTAAATCTTGCATGACCTTCAGAAATGTAATACCCAATTATTCGCATTAGAGATTTATTTACTTTTACCAATCTTGGAATTACCAAATGATTTCCTTTTACACCTAATTTACAATCCTTAGGAATGGAATCAAAATTCTTTTTACAAAACTTTAGTAATTGATGCAAAATATTAATGGGAATACTATCTCTATAAATGTAATTTGAAAAAGTTTTTTTATTTATATTTAGCCTTTCAGAAGTCTGTTTTAAACCGCCAAGTTTATTTACGCATCTTCTAACTAAATTTTCAATATTTCTTACAACAATATCCTCACATTCATTTGTAAGATTAGATAATTCTATAAGGAGATCAACATTTGTAATATCATTATCCTTGAAATTGATTTGATGGGGAACAAAAAATTTGTCATCATTTCTTAATTGAACAACCTTTTTATTTATTATCTCTCCATTTGAAAATACTATAGTTTTATGACTAGGGGAAGAAACAAAACTTCTACCAGATTTCAATTTTACCTTCAGCATATGCTTAGGTGCACGAATTTTCATAACCGACTTGATTTTTTTAACTTCAGATTTACCAGTCTTTTGGTTTAAGGCTAGAGTATTTATGTCTTTTATAACTTTTAATTTCGTTCCAAAATTATCAACAATTCTTTCTTTTGAGTTGATTTTTGTATAGAATTTTTCCATACTAGAGATAAATGGTTTTTCCAAATTAAGAAACAGAATATTTGTATCAGATGATAAACAGTTTCTTCTCTTAGCGGCATGATAAAATGGATGCGCATAACAGACTTGAGCATCGGTAAAACCAATAATTCTGGAAAGAGATCCAGCAGATGTATGCGGAGCAAGACCAACTGTTAGATGGCCTGTTAAATCCTCTAATTTTCTAATCTTATAAAACCTTTCTAACCCATAGAACTTAACCAATAGATCATCAATAAATTTTCCAACTTGGGCAAAATATTCAGCACATGATTTTGAAATGATTACATCTTGAACTTTCAGTTCACATAATTGATCCTCATTTTCAAGATCATTCCCTATAAAATCCTTCTTATAGCCCAATTCAATTAATCTTTTAACAGATACACTAATTTCTTTTGGTTTAAAATGAGTAATTGGTGCATCAGTCATGTCAAATCTGGTAGTTCCGTCCTTAAATACATGGACTCGATGTTTTGCCCTTAAAATTCCTTTTTCAAGAGGCTCAGGAGTCTTATGTTTTGAAATAGTTCCAATAACACCTTTTATAGTATCTGGTAGATTTCTTTCTCTTATAAACTTCTTTGCTAGTGTCAATTCTTCTGCAAGGTTAATATTGAATGTTTCAATTCTGCCATTACTAATATTTGTATGAGCTCCGCACGTGCAGAAAATCCTATGTGTCTTTTTTCCACATTTTGAACAAATACGAACCCCAGCTTCAACTTCAATTGAAGGTAAATCTGCAGCGTTTCTAATGAGACGTTGATTTCCACCAAAGTTCCCTATCGGAAACAAAACATGTGGCGGTGGTCTCATCTTTCTTGCCGCTGCCTTTTCAGGTCTTCCCATACGTGTTCCTATTCTGATAGGTGCACGTGGTCTAATAGTTAGTCCAGACAGCTTTGAAACTGTATCAATAATATTTTCATTACTTTGAAATTCTTTGTCAATATTATTATCTATGATAGAATTTTCCTTAACTTTCAATCCACAACAAACAATCAATGGATAAGCGAACCTATCAAAAATATAATTTCCATCTACATATTTGTGGAGAGCGCAAAGGTCAATTAGAATCCTTTTAATAGTATCATCTCTAGGAAGAACCAGAGAATCACCATTTTCAATTTTTCCATTCTCCCGAATATAGTTTGAGAGAATGGTTAGATCTTCAACTGTGATATCATGCCAAAAAAGATTATAATATGGGTGTAATGGAACATTATATTTATTTGATATTTCAACTACATCTTCCCAAGATGGTTTTTTAAAATCTATTTTTCTACCTATGTCTTTATTTACCTTTTCTATTGTAAAATCTTCAGATTCTTTAATTTTCGAAAAGGAATAATTCTTTGGAAGGTAATTGATTTTCTTTTGTAAATCTTGAAGCCACCATTCATAAACATAACTTGAATCAGGAAGTAAAGAATTATTTTCAATAAATTCTCCAAATGGAATTAATATTTCCCCAAGGTCAATTATCTTTTTTATTTCACGTAAATTGATATTCTTGAAATCATCAATTTGCAGTAGATCCCCATTTCTTGCCAAAACAATCGGTCCTTCAATGCTACTGCAGGGGGTACCAATTGTCCCTTTACCAGGCCTCTCTGTTTTTAGTTGGGTACCAACTGCAATAAACCCATCTAAAATATGCATAGAAGCAGGATTTATGGCTGTTGATGCAAGACCAGCTGTTCTTGCCCGACCATATCTTAATCTAAATCCGCCTTTCCTTGAGGGGTGAGAAAAAACAGGTCTACCAGCAATCACTTCTCCAATATATTTTGAGGATGGCAAAATCTCGGGAATTTCATTATCATTTTTTTCTCCACTTCCATTTTTCTTTGTTTCAAATATATCTAAAAAATCCCATCCTTTTAGTTTAAGTTTTTTAACGTGTTTTATTATCTTTGGAGCCTTTAAACAAAGGCCCTCTGCAATTACAAGGCATGCTCCACCTCTTAACCGATTTGTGGAAATCCTTGGCAGGTCTCTGTATCCTGTTACCTCTACATCTTCAGTTCCTTCTCCATTTATACATATAGGACAGCCTCGAACAATTTTATCTATTTCATTAACTGATGGCGTGTATTGTAAATGCTGTGCTCTTTTATAAAGCGGGATTTCCTCTTTGTATCTTTCTATTTCACCTTCAGTTGGCTTGTAAGGTCCAATCCCTCTTTCACGCCTTATCACATCAGCAATTAGAACGCTCATTGCTTGTCCTGTTCCACCTGCGCTTCTGATTGGACCTGAGAAATATAAGTCGATGAAGTCTGTTCCATCGTTGTTTTTTCCAAGTCTGATTTCAGCAATACCTTCAAGAGGTGCCACTAATACTCCTTCAGTTAGAATTGCAAGACCAGTTCGAATTGCCTGGTCGATTGCATCTTCTGTTTTGTTAAACTTGTATTGTTTTCCTTTTACTATCTCTTTTGCAATCTCCAAAGAAACTAGCTCTCTATTTCCAATCTTTTTTGTCACTTCTCTTATTGTTGGGGCAATTCCCTTTGGTCCAACTAATTGTTCTACTCTTGCAGCAAGGTCTAGCGCCTGTGGTATTTCCACCTCAAACTCAGGGTCAAGACCTTTCTTTCTAGCTTTATTTGCAATAGAGTAACAACGGTCGATATCTTCTTGTAGACTGCTGAAGTACTCACGCATGATAGAGCTAACTGCTATATTATTGGATAGATCCCCACCCATCATCTGCCGACCTAAAAATCTAACAAAATTATAATACAAAATCTGCCTTTAAAACTTTTTACTGAAATCCATCATCGTTACATTTCCTGACATAAGATTTACAATTGGCAGTTTTCCAGAGTCAGGAACAAAATTTAGCATTTTTTGATAGCTTGTTTGTGTTTGCCAACTTGAGGCATTTATTAGTGTAATTCCTCTGTAATCACTAATTTGAGCTAGATGAACATGACCTGTAACAAATATGTCTGGAATCCTATTTATAACCATATAATCGAAATGTTCAGGTGCAAGAGGTGTATAACCACCATATGTTGGAGCAAGATGATGTTTTCTAAGCATTACCTTCATAATTTCCACTGGTTCATTATATTTCAGATGTTGAATGTTTGTTGCATAATCAAGAAGACTCTGACCATGGTAGGATAATATCTCAACACCATGAAGAGAAAAATAACATGGATTACCAACAAATGTCATGTTCATCCCAGAAAATAAATCTTGGATTTCCTTTTCAAATGTTGGTTGAGGTTCTGCTGGTCGTACCGCATCGTGATTTCCTGGTTGAATAATCATAGAGATATGATCAGGTATGAGTTTAAGTTGATCTGCGAGTGCCTCATATTGTCTGTAAACATCTACTATTGATAATTCCTTGTCCTGTTGAGGATAGATGCCAATTCCATCTACAACATCACCGGGTATTACTAGGTACTTTATTTTCCCTGCGACATCCTTCTGTCTTGAGTTACCCATTTCTCCATTTATCCATCTTAAAAATGCCTGCCATTCGTCCTCCATGAACTGCTTGCTACCGATATGGACATCAGATAGAAATGCAGCATAGAGGGGTACATCTGCCTTATGTCGCTCATTTTGAATGCTTATATCAGGATAGACAACGTTTCTAATCACTACCAAATCACCATTTTTACTAAGTTGTCCTCTTATTCCTATTACTTCATCTAGGACTACCTCATTTGCCATGTTTAATATCTCACGATTGTTCTTAAGAGCTATACATTTAACAATATCACTTTCATCCTCAAGTTCGATTAACCTATGGCCATTTGAAGTAGTTCTAACATCTTTTACAATTCCTACTATTTGAATTTCCTTAAAACCACTCTTTATTGCCCTGTCAATAGGTATAGCATTTGCTAGTTCGCGTCTTTGTTTTCTTAAAATTTTACGTAACGAACTATATCTATCAACAAACAGTTTTGTAAAATCCTTAGTTGTCCCTTCACAAACGCTATTTCCCGTCACATCCTTAATTATATTTATTTCAGAATCATACTCTCTTGCCTTTGGTTTCCACCCTTTAATTTTCTTAATATCAATTACTGGTGGAACTGATTCTTCAATCTTTTCTTCAGGAAGTTTTATTTGATCCTCTTTATCAGGGTCATCATATTCAAGATCATTATCATCAATTGTTATTGAAGGGGTTTCACCACCAAACATTTCAGAGAACATCTTTGTTTGAATTTCTTTTATTTTTTGGGATTTCATTGTAATATCAGGTTTATTATCAACTTGGGATATATCTTCAATTTCTTTTACTTGATTTAATGTTAATACTAGAGGAAACTCTTGTAGATTCTTAGTTAAAAAATTAGTAAATTCAGTTGGATTTTCCTTTGATAGTATATAGTTTAAGGTTTCTGGTTGCACAAATGTACCATGCTCTGAGAATGATTTTATTATTGAGTTCATCTACAATATCCCATCAAAAACAAATCCGGTCATGTATATACAAAAACATGGTTTTTAGCATTGCGGTCAATAAAAAAATATATCCGATTATAAAAAATTAGCAAATATATAAATTTTTCTATAAAACCCGTGTTTTTTAGGCAATATTTATGATTCTTAAAATTTTGTAATTTTTGTAAAAAAAATCCTTAAAAAAATTGCAAATTTTTGGAAAGAAATATAAAAGATGACTAACATAAAAAAATTAAGAAAAAAGGAAAAAACTAAATGATAAGCATAAGAATCTATCAGAAAGGAAACGACCTATTGCTAGGGGCATGCGATGAAAAGCTTCTCGGGAAAAAATTCGAGGATGGAAAGTTTCAGATAGATGTGAAAAGAGAGTTCTACGAAGGGGAAAGAATAACACCTGAAGCTCTTAAAAAACTACTAGGCGATGCAACAATTGCAAATCTTGTAGGAAAAGATACAATAAAATGTGCTATAGAAGCAGGATTTGTAGACCCTGAATGCATTATAAAAATAAAGGGTGTACCACACGCGCAAATGGTTAGGATGCTTCAATAGATTTTTTTATTTGATTAATTTTTTCAATCATATTTTCAAAATGACTGCCCTTCCAGTATATCTTATCACAATTTTTACAATACCAAAATTTATCATTATTTCTATAAACCCTTTCTGGTACCTTTTCCTTTACCTCAGATTTTTTTATATCCTCAACTAAAGAATTACATAAAATACATCTAGAAAGTAATTTTTTAGAATCAATTTCTATCTTTGATATGATTATTTTAATCTGTTCATTTATATCAATTGACTTAATCCCAATCGTCTTTAGATTTTCTTTTCTAGCCCTAATAATCAATTCTTTATCGCGAGTAATCAAGACACGCTCATCTTTTTTACACATATCAATTATATATGAATCATCCATCTCCATATTTGCATAAAAAGTGTCAAAACCATAAATGCGCAGCCACTTTGCAAGCGTACCAAGCATTTGATCGCATAATAATTTCATTTTATCAATCTATAATGAAACAGAACACCTGGTCCTAATTCTTTGATATTTATAATTTTTAAAGATATCAATTCATCTACACTCTTTATCCCATAGCCATCTGTAACAGTTGGAGTTTTTGCTCCTCCAACAATAATGGGGGCCATATAAATATATAAATCGTCTACTAATCCTTGATATAAAAAACTCCAAATAACAGTTGAGCCTCCTTCCACCATTAAGGTCTTTATTCCACGATTGAAAAGTTCTTCTAATAAACTTTTTAAATCTATAAAACCGATTTTATCAGTTTTCCATTTAATTATTTCAACATTATCATTGAATTTCTTATTACAATCTTTTAAGGTGAAAATTAAAGTTTTTGCCCATGAATTTACAGCCATTGCATTAGATGGTGTTCTACATTCAGAATCTAAAATTATTCTAACAGGTTGCTTTGGGTTTTTAACATATCTATCTTTAACTGTTAATTTTGGATCATCAGATAGAATTGTTTCAATTCCAACAAGAACTGCATCAGAATCATTCCTTAAATTATACATTCTTTTGATATCATCATTACAGGATATTCTAAACTGCTTTTTTGAAGGCAGAGCAATCTTTCCATCAGCTGACATTGCACAATTTATAATTATTTTTGGCCTTTTCATAGATATCACTTTGGATAAAGAGGGCAATCCTTTTTGTTCTCTGGACAAATTTTCTTACTCTTACAAGCAGGTCCTGCATTTTTAAAAATTGTAGGTGCTACCTTTTTTACTTCCTTCAACATAATATTTGCCAATTGTCTAATTTCCCATTGGGCATGAAGACAACATCTAAGTTCAAAAAAATTTAGAAGAGAACGAGCGTTCATAGTAACAATAATATTTGTACATGTAGCATTTGGTAAAATGTATCTACTATCCTCTGATGGTATGCCTAAAGTTAGTAGCTTATTATATTCCTTCCAGATATTTTCCATTGTCTCATCGTAGGCTTTTTTCATTTCCTTGTTTTTAGCAATTTTTGGTGGAGTTACATAATTTGGCTCATTTAAATTTACATATCTTTGACTTTGCTGAGCATAACTTGCTATTCTATGCCTTACAAGTTGATGGGTAAGAGATCTACTTACATCACTTATTGCAAAACTAAAATAAGTATGTTCAATAACACTGGTATGACCTAGATTCATCACCTGTTCAAGTATTGCTTTTAATTCTTTATCTGAGCTTTTATCCAAATCTTCAGGTTTAGATATACTATGGGTAAGTTTTGCTGCCATTGCAGGTAGTTTCTCAGGTTTAGGAGTAAAACCTATCAATTTCACATTCATTGACGACTCCACTAATACGATATAATAAGCATTTTTATTAGTTTTGAGATAAACAAAAGATATTAAATTTTTTAATTAAACCATAATCTTTTAAAAAGGATGGAGATTACAGTGAGGCATATAAAGGGCAAATAAGGGAGGAAAAATATGCTAGCATTTATTGTTACTACTATCCTCTGTTTTGTAGTATACCTATTATTAACAACAGGCAGTGGAACTGAAATTGTAATATTAAATAAAGATTTTTTAAGCTGGAGCTATGCAGAAATAATAATCGGATTTTTCTTATCGATAATAGTTGGAATATTTGCAAGAAAAGTATTTGTTAAGAATAATTATAGAATGGCAAATATCGTTAGATGGTTTAGATTTGTTGCATATTTAATTGGACCTTTTTTCATAGGAATGGCAAAAGCAAATATTGATGTTGCATATCGGGTAATTACAGGTAAAATAAATCCTGGAATTGTTAAAATTTCTCCTAATCTAAAAACAGATCTTGGAATCACTATGCTTGCAAATTCTATAACCTTAACTCCTGGTACGTTAAGTGTTGAAATTGATGAGGATAAAAATGATTTATACATTCATTGGATAAATGTAAAAAAAGAAGCTTTGAAGAAGAAACCTGTTGATTGTAAATATATTTGTGGTCAATTTCCAAAATGGATAAGGAGGATTACAGAATGATTGATTTAGTAGAGCCAGTATATCTTACTGTTTTAGGATTGATTATATTATCTATTGTTTTTTGTATAATAAGGGTGTTTTTAGGACCAACTGCCCCTGATAGAGTTGTTGGCCTTGATACAATTAATACACTTGTAATTGTTAGCATGATTGTATATGGATTTGTATCAGGTTCAGTAATCTATGTTGATGTTGCTATTGTTTACGCTTTACTATCATATATTTCAACACTATTTATTGCAAAATATCTGGAAGGAGGTGAGTTCTAGATGTCTTTATCTGCTTTTGTAGACTATATCGCTATAATACTTCTAGCTATTGGAGCATTTTTTAATATATTAGCAGGTCTAGGATTACTTCGTTTCCCTGATGTCTATACAAGACTTCATGCTGGAACAAAATGTACTACATTTGGTGCAATTTTCATTTGTGGTTCAGTTGTTATACTTGGTTTAAAAATGTGGTATTTTGGGAGTGCAGATGGCTCTGTTTTAGTAATTCATATCCTGGGAGCCTTAATTGCAATATTAGTTACTAACCCAACTGGTGCCCATGCAATAGCTAGAGCAGCACACAGAAGCGGAGTTAAGCCTGTTGGAGCAGTTATTGATGATCTTGAGGGAAAACCAGCTAGAAAAAGTTCATCTAGGAAAAAGGAGGCTGATAAATAATGGTAGTTGATACGATGATAAATTTAGCACATATAATTGTACCAATTTTAATTGTTATAGCTTCATTTTATGCAATTTATCTTAAGGACCTTATTGCAGCAGCAATTGCAGTTGCTGCTATGAGCTTACTTCTATCACTTGAGTTTTACATTTTACAGGCGCCTGACGTGGCAATAGCAGAGGCTGGTGTAGGAGCATGTCTTACTACTGCGATACTAATTATTTCTATTAGAGCTACAAAAAGGGAGGAGGATGCCTAAATGTCTAAAAGAGATTTTGCTGCTGTAATATTCTTTGCAATTGTTGCAGTGTTTTTAGTATTTGGAGCTCTACTTACGCATCCATTTGGTGAATTCAATCAAGAAAATGATCCTGAGATGGATCAATATATTATTGATAATACTCAAAACGAAACTGGTGCTGATAATGGAGTTACAGCTGTTGTTTTTGATTATCGAGGTTTTGATACTCTTGGTGAGGCAACAGTACTATTTACTGCTGTTGCAGGCGTCATAATTCTTTTTAGGAGGTTGAAGAAATGAGCGGGATGTCAAGAATCGTTAAAACAGTCACAAACGTTGCTTTCCCAATTGTGATGATATATGGTCTTTATGTGATTGCTCATGGCCATTTAACTCCAGGCGGTGGTTTTCAAGGGGGCGCCGTTGTTGCATCTGGTCTAGCAATGTTACTTGTTGCGTATGGTTCTGTATGGACTATGGGAAAAGTAAAAGAAAAACAACTTTCTGTTCTTGAAAGTATTGGAGCTTTAGGTTTTATCAGTCTTGCATTCTTAGGCATCTTAATGGTTCTTCTTTACTCAAGTTTTCAAGGTAATTTTTTCAATAATTTTCTAATTAATCAAGACATAATTCCAATTTTTAATGAAATTGGGAGAGGTCTTGCAAACATAAACACTGCAGGTGTTATTCCTCTCATGAATTTTGCAGTAGGTTTGAAAGTAATTGCAGGACTTTTTGCAATTGTTCTTGTAATGGCATATGCTACTAGACTTAAGGGGGTTAAACAAAAATGATTTACAACATCCCTTATATTGCAGTTGTTGCTTTAATCTTAATTGGTCTTTATGCAGTAATCTTCAAGAGAAATCTTATAAAAATTGTAATTGGTATCACACTTATTGAAAGTGGTGTAAACCTATTTTTAATAACACTTGCTTTCAGAGAGGATAGTATTGCTCCCATTTATAGAGGAAGCGGAAGTAGGATTATGGATATGTCTTTACCTGTTCCTCACGCACTTACCCTTACTAGTATTGTAATTGGAGTTGCTGTCCTTGCTTTGATGCTTTCTCTTATTATTCATTTATATAAACATTATAATACGCTTGATGCAAGTAAAATAGGGAGGGAAGAGGAATGAATATAATAGATGATCTAATACTTCATTCACCTGCACTTATTGTAGCAATTCCCCTACTAGGTGCCTTTCTTACACCATTAGTAAGTAGAATAAATGATAAATTACGAAATATCTTTGTAATTTTCATAGTATTATTTACAAGTGCAATAGTCCTTCTTCTTGCAAATGATATTTACTCATTAGGTGGAAAAATCCATACTTATGTTTTTGGTGGATCTGCAGCAGTAACGCAAGGCGGATTTGCAATTAGAATCTTATTTGAAGTTGATGGACTGAACATCTTTATGGCACTTATAGCAACCATACTTGCAATAGCTGGCGTAATTTATTCCTGGTCATTTATGAAAGAAAATACGGGTCTTGACAAGTACTATACACTTTACCTATTGATAATTGCTGGTATGTTTGGTATGATTCTAACTGGAGATATGTTCAACTTCTTTGTATTTCTTGAGATAACATCAATTGCATCCTGTGCTCTAATTGCATTTTGGACAAATAAGGGAAAAGCAATAGATGCTGGATTTAAATATATAGTTATTAGCTCCATAGGTGCTTTATTTATCTTGTTTGCAATAGCAATTCTCTATGGCCAATACAATGCCTTAAACATGGCAGTTCTTGCAGATAAAATCCAGTTTTCATTTTTAGATAAGATAGCACTAGCTGTACTAATTACCGGTCTTGCGATGAAAGCAGGAATTGTTCCTATGCACATGTGGCTTCCAGATGCATATGGACGGGCCCCTTCATCAGTTACCCTAATTTTAGTAGGTGCTACTCAGGCAAGTCTTTATGGCGCATTAAGAATGATTTTCACTGTTTATGGTGGAAGTTTATCAAATACTTTAAATCAAATAGGTGATGTAAATATCGACTTAAACCTTCTTTTAGGCATCTTTATTGTTGCACTAGCACTTGTTACAATATTTATTGGAGTTTTAATGGCTCTTAAGGAAAACAATTTCAAAAGAATGATAGCATTTGCAGCAGTAGCAGAAATAGGATATATGATTCTTGCAATAGGTGCAGCACTTACAACTGTTTTCTCAGCAACTGATACTGGAACTGGGGTAATGGCATTAAAAGGCGGATTATTTCATATTTTAAACGATGCACTTGATGTTGGACTTCTGTTTCTTGTAGCAGGCGCAATTTACTATGCAACCAAAGAAACATCTTTAAATCGTTTAGGTGGTCTTGCAAGAAACATGAAATATACGACGATATTTTTCTTAATCGGCCTTCTTGCTGTTTCAGGTATGCCGCCAATGAATGGCTTTGCATCTAAACTGATAATATATGAGTCAACCTATCAGGTAAACCCAATACTTTCAATTATTGCAATTTTATGTAGTATACTACTTCTTGCAGTCTTTGTAAAAGTATTTCATTCAGCATTTCTAGGTCCTAAGCAATCTAGATTTGACGAAGTGAAGGAAGTACCGAAAAGTATGCTTCTTGCAATGGGGATAATTGCTTGTATAATCATTTTCATAGGTTTATTCCCAAATCTTGTAATTGATAATATTGTGCAACCAGCTGTAAACGCGATAACTAATAATTCGAATTATATTAGTAATGTTATAGGAGGTATCTAACCATGATTGAGTTACAAGATTTCTTAAGAACGTTAGGAACAAACAGTGGTTTTTGGAATCCTCTAATATGGGGAGTAATAATTGTAATAGCTCTTCTAATAGCTTATATAATTCGTGGCAGGGGTAAAAAGGAATATAAGAAGCAAACAGAACAAACAAAGGTATTTTTATCAGGAAATCCAGAACCTGAAAAAGAGGAAATGCATGTTAAAGCAAGCAATGTTTATTGGGGTTTCATGGAATCATTTAAATGGCTTTATAACGGTCTTGACAAGATGCATACAGGTAATGTAAGTGATTATATTCTATGGTTTGTGATAATTCTTGGAGTATTTTTCCTAATCTTGGGGGTGATCTAAGTGATGGAATTACAGGAAATCATTAGAACTGTTATGGTTATTATATTAAGTACAGTCGGTCTTGCCTTTTTTGGAATTTTCTTTGGTTTAATTTATAAGGGTATAGATCGTAAAATATCTGCTCATATGCAAGGTAGGATTGGACCTCCAATTCGTCAGCCTTTCAGGGATGTTGGTAAACTTTTTACAAAAGAAAATATAATTCCTGAAAATGCAGTTCCATGGGTTTTCAATTTTGCACCTCTTATCGGACTTGTTGGTACAATATCAATTCTACTTTATCTACCAATTGGTGGGTTTCAACCACTTGCTTCAGTTGAAGGAGGATTTGTTTTTGGAGATCTCATATTAATACTTTACCTACTAATGATTCCTTCACTTGCACTAGTGATAGGTGGTTTTGCATCAGGTTCTCCATATGCAACAGTTGGTGCACAGAGAGAAATGGCAACTATGATTGCCTATGAATTCCCCCTAGCAATAATAATTATTACAATTGCATGGAAACTTGGTAGCTTTGCTGCAGGAGGACTAGGTATAGAAAATGCATTTACGTTAACTGCAATTACCGCAAATCCTGTTTGGAATGCTGTCGGACCACTAGGATTCTTAGGACTAATTCTTCTATTAATTGTCCTTATAATTGTTACACCTGCAGAACTATCAAAGATACCATTTGATGCTCCAGAAGCAGAAACCGAGATTGGCGGCGGACTACTTGTCGAATATTCTGGGCGAAATCTTGCAATGTTTTATCTTACTGATGCAGTAAAAACAGTTGTGATGGCATCAATAATTGTTGCTTTGTTCTTCCCATATAATCTATCTCCGCTGTTTGGTCTTGAAAGTTATCCCGCTTACATCATAGATTTCATCTTCTTCCTGATTAAGATATTGTTAATCATAGTATTTTCAGTGACACTTATTAGAGTTGCAGTTGCCCGTTTGAAAATCGACCAAATAGTATACACCTATTGGGTTCCATTAACACTTATCGCACTTGTCGGACTCATATGCATAATGTGGGATGGAACAATGATGGAAAGCTATGGCTGGCCAAAGATAGCTGAAATAATTGGTCTTATCTAAAAAATCAGTAGCATAACAAACTTAAATGATTTTATTATTCAAGGGGACTAGACTGGAATATGGAGAGATTTAACATTAAAGAAAAAATTATTGCATCATTATTTTTTATAATCCCAACAATTTTCTTAATAATTGGGATTTTATTTTTTAAATACCCCTTATCAGAAGATACCAAGAGTCTATTATCAATTCCTCTCTATAGCGGTTTAGTATTTCTTTTTATTGGATTTTTAATAAAAAAGAAAAAAATTAGCAATATAATTAAGATAGTCGGATGGATTCTCTTTGCATTTTTTTGGTCAACCCAACCAAATTCACTTTATTTTGGTGAAGATGGAGATATTGTAAACGCAGTTGTTGCTATTGTTGGATTCTTTTTACTATTTTATGTTGCATATCATGAATGGTTATCAATAAAATTAAAGAAGGATTTAAAATGTTTGAATTGGGTTGCAGGATTAGCTGCAATATCAGGCATTATTTATTTTGGAATTGAACTAACACCCTTGGCAATGCAGTTAAGATTAATTGTTGCTACTCAAAGTGGAGGACTTCTTAATTTTTTCACAGGAGAAGTGGTGGTTGAGGGAGTAAATATCTTCTATAAACAAGCTTATATCGAGCTAATATTTGCTTGTACTGCCGTACAATCAATGGTTCTTTTTGTTGGTATGATTTTACCTCTGCAAAATGTGAGTATAAGAAAAAAAACATTAGGTTTAATAGCAACTGTTGTGCCAGTATATTTTTTAAATCTAGTAAGAAATGCTCTTGTAACATATCTTACTGGTGAATACGGTCATTCATTTTTTAGTACTGCTCATAATTACATTGGTAAAGGAGGAAGTTTAATTGCGTTGATTTTACTTCTGTTTATTGTTACAAAGATACTTCCTGAGGTATTTGATGAGATATTAAAACTAACTGATCTTTATAAAAGAAATGGCCCTTTTGAAACATTTATTAAAAAGATAATGGGGAAAAAAGTAAAATGAATATAGCTGATGGCTCAAAGGACTTGATTCTAACGCCAGTTATTTCATTTATTTTATTTTTAATTCTGTTCATAAGTTTTAGAAAGGAAATTATTGGTTCAATTTTTCTTTTTTTATCTTTGGTTACATTTTTTATTTCAATTGTTTTTATTATATTTTTCAGAGACCCAGATAGAGAAATTGGTAAAGGAATCGTTGCTTGTGCCGATGGGAGAATAAGGGAAATAAATAATCAAAAAGATGATGATGTTAAGGATTGCATTAGAATTTCTACATTCATGAACATATATGATGTTCATGTAAATAGAATGCCAATAGATGGAACTATTAAAAAAATTGTTCATAAATCTGGATTTCATCTTCCAGCATTTAAAAAAGAATCAGAAAAAAATGAAAGAGTCATAATTACCGTAAAAACAAAAATTGGAATAATCAAGATAGTTCAGATAGCGGGAACAATTGCCCGTCGTATTGTTCCATTTATTAAAAAAGAAAGCAATTTAAAAAAGGGGGAAAGGATTGGGATTATAAGATTTGGTTCAAGAGTAGATATTTATTTACCTAAAAAAAGTATAAAGAATATAATTGTAAAAAAAGGAGATTTTGTTAGAGCAGGGGAAAGTACAATTGCAGAAATCAATGATTAAACTTGTATCAATTGCAGATATTATTTCAATTACAAATGTTCTTTTTGGGTTTTTTGCTATTGTTTTTCTTATATCGGACATGGTTTCTAATGTGGACATCAAATTGAGACTATCTTTTTCATTTATACTTCTTGGGCTACTTGCAGACGGTTTAGATGGAATTGTTGCTAGAAGAACAAGAAATAGTGATATTGGAGAATATTTAGAGTCAATTGCAGATATGACCTCATTAATTATTGCTCCTTCAATTTTTATTTACTTTGTTTATAATGATTTTCTCTTAGAAAATATAAATAATCAAATTTTTCTAATGATTTCTCTTGGGTTATTTATCTCTCTTGGCGTAATAAGACTTGCATCCTTTCATAAAATGAAAAAAAAGGAATTTTTTCTTGGTCTTCCGGCTTCAGTAAGTACAACTATTTTACTTATTTTATCATATTTTGAGGTAAGTTTCATATTAATTTTTATATCAATCATAATTCTGTCGATATTAATGATTTCAAATATTTGTTTTCCAAAACCTGATTTAAAAATTAATTCTATTGCTGCAATTCTTATTATTTTAACAATAATTGTTGGAAAGCAATTATATGGTTTTGCCCCAATTCTCCTTATAATTGCAATAGTAACCTATTCAATATTTGGACCTATTTATAGAAAAATTTCAGCAAAAAAACTATAAAAACATTTCTAAATGGAAAGCGCATTACATATCGCTATATATGGACGATATACCAAAGATTGGTATCACGGGTATGCCTAACGTCGGTAAAACCGATACACTTTTAAAAATCATTAAATCCCTAGAGGAACATGGTTATACCGTTCAGGGGATGATAACTGAACCTATTGTTGAAAAGAAAAAACGTGTTGGTTTTTACGTAACAAATTGGCAAACTAAGGAAAGAGAGGTTTTTGCCCACATTGATTTTGAGATGAAAGAAAAAGTTGGTAAGTATGGAGTAGATATTAGTGCACTTGATAGAGTAGGTGTACCCGCAATTGAAAATGCAATCCTTGATGAAAAAGTAAACATAATTGTAATTGATGAAATCGGAAAAATGGAGATGATTTCTGAGAAGTTCTGCATGATGGTAATTGAGGCTCTTGACTCTGATAAACCTATAATGGTTACTCTACATAAAAAATCAAGAACTCCTCTTCTTCAAGATGTTCGACGACGTGATGATATTAGAATTTTAGAAGTTACACCTGTTAATCGTAATCTTCTTCCTTATAAAATCGAAAAGATAATGGAAGAAAAGTTGCCTCCCTTATTTTAAATATGAATAAAGCTCAGATTATTGATAAAATAAATGAAGGTAAAACAAATATTTTGGTTTATCAGGCTAATAAATCAAAAAAAGGACCAGGGGCAAAAGAGGGGCATCCTTTTTATAATCCATCAATGGAGCTTAATAGAGATCTATCCGTACTTGTATGTCAATGGTTTGTAAATAACAGTAAAAAGCATAATAATATTTTAGACGGGCTTGCAGCATCTGGAATTCGTGGTATTAGATTTGCAAATGAAGTTTCTGGAGAGTTTGATATAACTGTTAATGATTTTAATCCTGATGCTTATGACCTGATAAAAAAAAATATTCAATATTTAAAACTTAGAAATTTAAGAGCTTTAAATAAAAATCTTAACACCCTTCTTTCAGAAGAAAAATTTGATTACATTGACATTGATCCTTTTGGTTCACCTGTATATTTTATCGATTCAGCGATACGAAGTATTTGCAACTATGGGATAATTGCTGTTACCTCTACTGATACTGCTACTCTTTGTGGAACATATCCTATGGTTTGTTTTCGTAGATACGGTGCTATTCCATATCATTCAATTTCAATGAAAGAGATAGGTATTCGAATTCTTCTAGGTTTTATTTGTAGAGAGACTGCTAAATATGATAAAGGAATCAAGCCTATTGTAAGTTATTGTACAGATCATTATTTCAGAGCATATGTTCAAATAATAAACGGAACAGGTAGAGCAAATGATTCTATGAAGAATTATTCAATCATTAAATCAAATGATCTTTTCCCCCAAAAAAATGATAATTTTGATATTGGTCCCCTTTGGATAGGTAGAATCCATAATAAAAAAATAATTAAAGAATTGAGAACAATGCTATTTGAAAAAAAATTAAACACAAAAAATGAACTGTGGAAACTGTTGGATTTTCTTGAAGAGGAGGCAGAAGCTCCTAATTTCTTTTATGAAATAGACAAACTGGCATCAAAATTTAAAAAATCCCCTCCAAAAATGGATGTAATTTTTAAAAAATTAAAAGAAAAAGGTTATAATTCCTTTAGAACTCATTTTAGTTCTACAGGTTTTAAAACAAATGCACCAGTATCGGAAATAGAAAAAGTGTTTAAATAAAATCAATTATAAGGGAATTGATAGTATATGACCAAAAAACTAAGAGTTGGTGTTTTAGCTTCTGGAGGAGGGACAGATCTTCAAAGTATTATCGATGCATCTATAAAGGATATGATAAATGCAGAATTAATAGCTGTAATTAGTGATAACAAGGATGCATACGCACTTAAAAGAGCTGAGAAATCAAATATTAAAACGTATTTTATAGATCCAAAAGGAAAGGAAAAAGAGGACTTTGATAAGGAATTAAATAACATTCTTCGCAAAAACAATATTGAACTTGTAGTAGGAGCGGGTTATATGAGGATGTTAAGTCCTTGTTTTGTAAAAAGATGGTATGGAAGGCTAATCAATATTCATCCTGCTCTTCTTCCATCATTCAAGGGTACAAATGGACAGCTTGATGCTTTAGAATATGGTGTAAAAATATCTGGATGTACTACTCATTTTATGGATGAAAAGATGGACCATGGACCAATTATATTACAAGCAGCAGTAAATGTTATGCCTGGTGATGATAGAGAAAAACTTGCAAATCGCATTCTTGAGGTTGAACACCAGATTCTACCTAGAACAGTTGATCTGTTTGCCCAAGACCGGCTTAAGATTGAAAAAAGAAAGGTAAAAATTAAAAAAGGAGATAGTTGGAAGGATAAATACAAAGTTTTTCCTAATGTGCTTTATTCTGAGGGATATTAAAGGAATATGAATTATAAAGATTGTATTAATTGGTTAAATTCTTTTGAAAAATTTGGTATTAAACTTGGATTAGATAGAATTGAATATATTTGTAAAAAACTTGAAAATCCACAGAATAGCTACAAAATAATTCATGTTGGAGGAACTAATGGTAAAGGTTCTGTTTGTAGATTTTTAGAATCTATCCTGGTAAACAGCGGTTATAATGTTGGAACATATACATCTCCTCATTTGCAAAGATTCTCAGAGCGTTTTACTTTAAACAAAAAAGAAATATCTAAAAAAGAAATTCAAAAACTCATTGTTAAAATTAAACCTATAATTGAGAAAATGATAGATAAAAATAACACTCCTACCTATTTTGAAATTGTAACAGCTATGGCTTTTCAATATTTCAAAATTAAAAAGGTTGATTTTGCAATTATTGAAGTAGGCCTCGGTGGACGTTGCGATGCCACCAATATTTTAAGACCAATTGTTACTATTATTACAAATGTCTCCTATGATCATCAGAATATCCTTGGAGAAAAAATCAAAGATATTTCCTTTGAAAAAGCAGGTATTATAAAAGAAAATGTTCCAATTGTTACAGCTGCAACTGGAAAAGCACTAGGCGTTATAAAAAAAGTTGCTCAACAAAGAAATTCTAAAATAGAAATAATTGACAATGAATCTTTCAATTTAATTAGTAAAAATTTTGACTTATATGAATACATTATTTACGGGTCTTTAAAAGAATACCAAGTAAAAACATCGATTATTGGAAAACATCAAGGCGAAAATATTGCTATCGCAATTACAGCAATTGAAATTCTTCAAATGAATGGTATTTTCATAACTGATGAAAGTATAGTTGAAGCATTCTTAATTACAAAAAATCCTGGAAGAATGGAAACTATTGAAAAAAATCCAACAATACTCATCGATGGCGCTCATAATATTTCTGGAATGAAATATCTAAGGTCTACCATAAAAGAAGATTTTTCCTTTGAAAAACTAATACTTATTTTTGGAATTCTCTCAGATAAAAATATAAAAGAAATTTCAGATATTATAATTCCAATTTCTGACATAGTTATTGCAACCAAGTCACAAACTAGTAGGGCATTTAATCCTAAAAAATTGAAGGAAATGATAGGAAAAAAAGAAGTAATTGTAAAAGATAGAATAAATGAAGCATTAATTTATGCTAAAAAAATCGCTGGAAAAAATGACCTAATATGTGTAACTGGTTCTCTTTATACTGTTGGAGAGGCAAGAGATTATCTTTTAAAAAAAATCCTAAAATAAATATAATGGTTTTATAGTAGAATTTTGTATATGTTTAGAAATCTTAGTATAAAATCAATAATAATTATATTCATGAGCCTTTTATTATGTGTAGCCTTATTGCAGGTGTATTTGTTCTTAACCAATCGTTCAATGTTAGTTCATTTTTCACTTTCGTTTATTGCTCTTTTTATTGCATTACTTCTTTTTCATTCCGTAAATATAAAATTAAAAAGACGGAAAAAACGTTAAAATTATATATAAAAGAAAAAGAGAAGGGCTAAAAGATTAAGCCCCAAATATTATTTCTAGAATTTGGTATAGCGCTGGGAATTGTTCGAATAGATTCCAGATAACGCTGTGTGTTCTTGCCCTTGGTACTGAAACAGATGTATCTAATTTACAATAATCTGTTGCATCGTCTGCATTGTAAACTGTTATTTCACCGGTGTAATCACCTTTTTCTTCTGTTAGAACACAGGTTACGTCTATTATGTCACAGTCACCTTCGGCAACTCCAGTACCGCCTGCAGGTGAAAATGTCCATGTTCCCCATGCTGGGACTGCTGCTGTGTCTACATACCAGTTCAAATATGATCCAGCATCTCCACCGTTACAAACATATATTTGTGCAGTAACAGTTGCTCCAGGACTTGCTGTTCCGAAGTTCAAACCAACTGGGTCACAGTTTATATCTGGATATGCTGGTTCTCCCTCTGCTGTTAGTTGGAATGCTGCATCAGTATCTCCATCAGGAGTTGTGGAACCTTCTTGATAACAATATAGGTCACCATCTTCTGATCCTGACCATAATAGCCAGCATTGATTTGGACTTGATATACTTTGAATTGATACCCAACCATTTGGTATTAAATCACAGCATGGATCTAGCATTGTTTCCCAATAGAACATTTCAAATCCACTATAGAATTGTCCTGTTGCTATTGCTGTTGGTGATACTTGATATGTACAAACTGCATTTCCAAGAAGTGCGTCCCAGAAAATAATTTCAAAGACCATTCCTTCTGGATCACAGTTTGCCCAAGGATAAACTAGGCTAAGACCCCACCAGTGAATATCACAGATAGGTTCAGTTAATTCCCAGTACTCATCCCAGACACGATATCCTGCACCAGCATCACTGGTCATGAAAATCCATGATCCATCTGGTGGAATTGGTTGTTGATCAAAAATTATAGCACCAGCAGTGGCCGGAGTTTTTTCATTTTCTACTGAGATACTTGGACCTGTTGCCCTTAAGAATTCTGGATTCATCTTTTCTTTTACTGTTTCTGCCGTTACAGCTACTGTTGAGAATATGAGGGCTGCTGCAACTAGCAAAACGCCTGCGCCTTTTACAATATATTTCATATTTTTTTCCATATTGCTCCCCCTTCGTACTATAGTAATATATGTTCAAGGATATAAAGTTTTTTTAAAAATATAGGTATTTTAATTAAAATTACTTTAAAAATTAAAAAATATATGAAAATATCCAAAATTGTAAAAATAGTATAAATATTCTATAAACTAATGTTTGAAAAAAGAAGTGAAAAACAGTTAATCGTTATATATGTTTTAATTGCATTATTTGTATCATTTTTTATAACAATTTATAATCTTTCTCCCTTAAATCCTTGGTCAAATGAGCCATTATACATAATAGTTGCTGCAAATATTATTTTCTTTTGTATTTTCTACATCCTATATCTCCCCTTAAAGATAAAGAGAGGTCAAAAATAATATAGAATGATTTTATTACTTAACTTTCGTGGCAGATTATAATCTAAAGATAATAGATATTAAAACACTCAGAGATGCAAAGCAGGAGATAAGTAAAATCGGTAGCGATCCTGAAAGCATTGACATAATGGCTCCAAAAGCAATTCTAAAGGCAATCAAACTTGAAAATGTGGTTCTTCAAGACGCTATAATAATCAAACAAGATATGCTTTCTATAGGAGGAGAAGTTGCCGTTCCAAAAAATACTTTTCAATTACATAAAAAAACTGGCGATATTTTAATAATTGGGACATTAACACAACAAAAAGAGCTGGTTTTGAAGCTAAAAAGACATTACCCGAGGCTAAAAAAAATTGCAAATAAACTTGATTTATTATTAAGGGATGTAAAATAGTTATGACAAAGCATTTTTTAAAATTTGGAAAAAAAACATATATTATGGGAATTTTAAATGTAACTCCAGACTCATTTTCTGATGGAAATAGATTTTTTTCACTTGAAAATGCAGTTTCTCATGCAGTTAAAATGGAAAAAGATGGAGCAGATATAATAGACATTGGTGGAGAATCTACAAGACCAGGTGCTAAAGGTGTATCAAAAGCTGAAGAGATTAAAAGAATTATCCCGATTATTGAAGAGCTTGTTGATAAAATTTCCATTCCTATATCAATTGATACCTATAAATCAGAGGTAGCAATGAAAGCATTGGACCTTGGAGTTTCAATGGTAAATGACATAACTGCTTTGCAGGGAGATAAAAAATTGGTTAATATAATATCGAATTATGATGTTCCAATATGTTTAATGCATATGAAGGGAAATCCTCGTAATATGCAAAAAAATCCAACTTATGATGATGTAGTCAATGAAATTCGTGATTTTTTAATTGAACGTGCTGAATATGCAATGTTTCATGATATTAAGAAAGAAAACATAATACTTGATCCTGGACTTGGTTTTGGAAAAAGAACTGGTAGAGGTGTTGAGGACAATTGTGAAATTCTAAACAGATTAAAGGATTTAAAAAGCCTTGGTTTTCCAATTCTAGTTGGACCTTCTAGAAAAACCTTTATTGGAAATATCTGTGGAAAAAATCAACAATTGCCTGTTTCTAATCGTTTGGAAGGCAGTCTTGCTGCTGCTTGTGCAGCAGTTATGAATGGCGCTGATATTATAAGAGTTCATGACGTAAAAGAAACACGTAGATGTGTCGATTTAATCGAATGTATATCAAGGTAGATATTATGTCTGTAAAAGACATTAAAAAAATTGTAAAAAATGGTTATAAAAAGGTTGCCCAAAAAAAAGGTTGTAAATGCTGTGAAAAACAGAGTGATTTTGATATTGCCCGTTCTATTGGATATACAGATGAGGAATTATCTTTAGCATCTGAAGCTAACTTTGGTTTGGGATGTGGCAACCCTGTTGCATTATCTAATATTAAAAAAGGCGATACTGTTTTAGATTTAGGTTCAGGTGCAGGTTTTGATTCATTTATTGCAGCAAAAAAGGTAGGAAGTCCTGGTAAAATAATTGGTATCGATTTTACTGATGAGATGATTAAAAAATCAAGAGAACTTGCTAAAAATTATGGATTTAAAAATGTTGAATTTAAATTAGGAGATATTGAGAATTTACCTTTTGAAAATGAATCTTTTGATGTAATTATTAGTAATTGTGTAATTAACCTTGCACCTAATAAATTAAAAGTTTTTAAAGAAGCCTATCGAGTTTTGAAAAATTATGGGGCAATGTTTGTTTCAGATATTGTTTTATTAGAAGAATTATCTGAAGAACAAAGAAATAATGAGGAATTGATTACTGGATGCGTTGGTGGGGCCGTTCTTAAGGAAGATTATCTTAATATTGTTAAAAAATCAGGTTTTCATTATAAAATTTTAAATGAAGATAAGGATATCTCAAAAAATCAGTATCAAGGATTTAATCTTGAAAGTTTAAAAGTCAAATTATATAAATAGATTAGCCAAGGAATCATTTAATGTTTTTAGTAATCCTATTCTTCAAATTCTTTACTGTGTTTCATACCCCAAGGAGCCCATACACCAGTCAATAATCCTCCAACTACGAGTATTGATACCAAAAATACTGCAATATTTTGATAGACATCAAAATCTTCTGCTGGAAAAAAGAACCAATATATCAAGAATATTATCAATAAAAATGGAAGTATTATTGATACAACTATTCTACTTTTAAATCCTGAGGTTTTCATCATTTGTTTTCCTTCCTTAGGTATATGTTTAAGTCCCCATGCCGCCCATGATCCTCCTAGAACTATGAAAACAACAAGAATTGATATTATAATTATTGCAATGTTTCTATATACTGTATAGTCACCGGCAAAAAATGCAAGCCAAACTATTATAAAAATCAACCAGCCTATGCCCATTCCGATAGATAGTGATATTCTCCAGCCTGATGGTTTTGGAAAATCTTCATCATTCATGCAAATCTTTCCCCAATACCATAAAAAGATAACATTTCTTTATTTATAAAATCAATCCATGTAGAAAAAAACATTAAGCAAAACAGGATTCACCGATTGTGAAAATCATGGATGATCCAATATGTCCTCTTGATTACCGTTACGGTAGAAAAGAATTAACTGAAATATTTGGTGAGAAACGCCGACTTGAATATTTACTTGAGGTCGAAGCTGCTCTTGCGCGCGCTCATGCTACAGTTGGAAATATTCCAAAAAGTGCTGCTAATGAAATAACAAAGAAGGCATCAACGAAATTTGTTAAAGTTGATAGGGTAAAAAAAATTGAAATTGAAACTAAACACGATATTATGGCGGTTACTAGAGCGCTTGCTGAAGTATGTGACGGAGATGCGGGAAAGTACATTCATCTTGGTGCAACAAGTTATGATATTGTAGACTCTGCAAACGCTCTTCAAATTGCAGAATCAACAGAATACATAAGAAAAGATCTGAAAGATCTTCGTAATACGCTATTAAGCCTTGTTAAGAAACATAAAAAAACAGTAATGGTTGGTAGAACTCATGGTCAACATACTATTCCAATAACCTTTGGTCTTAAAATGGCAGGATATGCAATGGAAATAGAGCGGCATATGGAAAGACTTTTTGAATCAAAAAGCCGGCTTTTAATTGGTAAACTCTCTGGCGCTGTAGGAACTGGTGCAGCTCTTGGTAAAAATGCATTCAAGCTACAAGAGGAAATGCTAAAAGAGCTAAAACTTGGAATAGAAGATGTTTCAACTCAGATTGTTTGTCGTGATCGCTATAATGAGTTGTTAGGTGTTTTATGCAATATTTCAACAAGTGTTGAAAAATATGCAACAGAAATCAGAAATCTGCAAAGAGATGAAATAGGAGAAGTAGCGGAAGCATTTGAAGCAAAAAAACAAGTAGGTTCGTCGACAATGCCTCATAAGAAAAATCCAATAACCTGTGAACAAATCTGTGGGCTTGCAAGAATTGTACGAGGGTTTATTATTCCTACATATGAAAATTCTATACAGTGGCATGAACGTGATCTTTGTAATTCTTCTTCAGAGCGGTTTATTATTCCACATTCATTGATTTTAACTGACTGGATTTTATATCAAATGAACATTGTTTTTAAGAATCTAAAGATTTTTCCAGATAAAATGAAAAAAAATCTTGAGATTTCAAGAGGTCTACCAATGGCAGAATCTCTTATGACAACTTTAATCGGAAAAGGTTTAGGTCGTGGCGACGCACATGAGTTGATGAGAAAAATCTCATTAAAGGCTGCTGCCTATAATAGAACATTAAAGGAAGTTTTTATCGAGGAGAACAAAAATCTGAAACTTCTGACCGAAAGAGAAATTGAATTTTCACTTAATCCTGAGAACTATCTTGGGGCAACTGAAAAAATAATTGATAGGGTAATCAAAAAACTTGAGAGATAGATATTATGAATAAATTAGAAATGTTAACTGCAAACTCTGAAGAAATAGTAACTATCGAAGAATTAAATTCTGTTCTAAGTAAAGATAAACCAAAAGCCTATATCGGTTTTGAACCCTCTGGAACTGTTCATCTTGGATGGAAAATTTGTACAAACAAAATAAAGGACTTTTTAGAGTGTGGTTTTGATTTCACAATCCTTCTTGCTGATTGGCATGCCTATATTAATGATAAACTAGGTGGAGATATCGAGAAAATAAAGTTATGCGGCAAATATATGGAAGACTGCTTTGCTGCAATGGGAATTGATAAAGGAAGGGTAAAATTCGTCTATGCAAGTGATTATGTGGGCGACCCGCAATATTGGGAATTAGTTTTACGAGCTTCTAAGGCAACCTCTATTGCCCGTGTTAAAAGAGCAATGGATATTATGGGTAGAGATGAAAAAGAGGCTGAAAAAGATCTTTCAAAGCTTTTTTATCCTGCAATGCAGGTATCTGATATATTCTACCTTAATTTAGATGTTGCATATGGAGGAATGGATCAAAGACATGCTCATATGCTTGCCCGAGATGTTTCTAAAAAATTAGGTAGAAAGCCACCTGTTGCAATTCACACTCCTCTGTTGACTGGTTTACAGGCAGGAGGAAGAATGAATCCTGTGGAAGTAAAAATGAGTAAAAGTAAACCTGATTCAATGATATCAATCCATGACAGCCCAGAATCTGTAAAAAGAAAAATTAGTAAGGCATTTTGCCCTGAAAAGCAGGTTGAGAACAACCCAATCCTTGAAATATGTAAATTTGTGATTTTTCCAGACCTTAAAGATGAAACATTCTTAATTAATAGGCCTGAAAAGTTTGGTGGAAACCTTGAGTTTAAGGATTATTTCGAACTTGAAAAAGCATTTGAATCTGATCTTCATCCACTTGACCTAAAAATTGCAACAATAGAGTATATTAATAGAATTATTGAACCAATTCATGAATATTTTGAGAAGTATAGTGATAATTATAATAACATGAAAAAATTAGGAATATTATCTGATTGAATTGTATTTTAAAGATAGTATTTGTGATGATATTTTAATTGATACAAATAATACAATTATTTCTAAAAGGAGTATTAAAATATATAAAACGATTGGATAGGTAAATGTACTTTCAATAATGTTAACAACAACTGATACAACTCCAAGAAATACAAAAAGTATCATTGAAACGCTATAAAGAAGCATAATATCTGATTTTTTACCTACATATTTAACACCCAAAGGTAAGGATATAATTATTCCAGCAATATATGAAAAAATCAGGAAAAAAATAAGAAAAACAATTTTATCAAGTCCCGTAAAAATTGTTATGTATGAAATAAATGGGACAGCAGTCAAAAAGCACAGACTGAGTGATGATGCCTTCCCAAAAATAATATTTTCATTTCTAATGGGAATATGCCTCAGTATCCACATGGTTTTTTCTTCATTTAAAAATAGGTTTAATGCAGGAAATACACCAGTGTACATAACAACCACATAAATACCTAGAAACATAAACATCGATGGTAAAAAACCGCCTATCTGATTTCTAATTGTTTCAGGAATCAAAATTTCCTCACCATTTACAAACAAATAACCAGAAAATAATCCAGTTGAAATAGATGTAAAAATAAAACTAAAAAGTAATTTATCACGGTACAAAACTGTTGTTTCTCTATGGAAGAACGCCTTTATTGTGTTACGGATTTTAATATTTGATTTATCCTTTATCCTTTCTTTTCTTTTACTGAAAAGATGGGAATCCATACTATTTTTTATGCTCCAAGAAACATGAATTATAGCAAGTGGTAAAGTAAATATTACAAAAATCGGTTGTCTTGATTGAAAACAGAATCCAAGGAAAATAAGTACTGGAATAAGTCTATATCTTTTTGGTGAGAAAAAGAAAAGAGATAATGCACTTCCTAAACATACAGCTGATATCACACCCAAAGTAAAATAAGTATATTCAAAGGGATAGTAAATATTTATTTTAAAAACCAAAAGTGAAAGAAGAAATAACAAAGAAAATGAAAACCAAATGATAAGTTCAATTAGTAAAATTCCAATAAAAATCTCAGCAACTGTCTTTTTTTGATTAACTTGAGTGGAAAGGGGATATGATAATGCTGATGATTTTACAAAATTGTTATAGACATCTGCTGCCGACTTTAATAAAAATAGAAAAAAAACTGTGAAGAAAACGTCTTCAATAGTAATATCAAGATTTATACCTATTTTCACAAAGAAGAAGAATGCATATGCAAATACAAAAACTGAAAATAGAATTGTCCCTGTAAAGATTAAATAAAGAATTGGTGAATCCTTTATTTTACTAAAAAGACTTCTTGAGTTTTCAGTAAGAATAATCTTTGTTGTCTCAAACATTTGTTTCATCCTTTATATGAAAGTATGCATCTTCAATGCTACCATATTTAGAAGTAAGGTTTGATACACCGCTTGAATGAATAACTCTTCCTCTCATAATCACATAAACAATGTCAGCGATTTGTTCAACTAATTGTGAGGAGTGAGTGGCAATAATTGTGCTCCCTTTTTTATTCCTAATAAAATCTTGAATTGCTCTTGATGTTAAAGGATCAAGACCGTATACTGGTTCATCCAGAAGCAGATTTTTTGGATTGTGCATTATTGCCGACGTTACTGAAATTTTTTGTTTCATTCCCTTAGAATAGCTCCCAATTTCATAGTCAAGGAAATCATGTATTCCAATCATTTTTGTAATTTCATTAATTTTTTCTTCTGCATCATTTATTTTTCTAAGAGATGCAATATAGAAAAGAAATTCTCTACCAGTTAAACGCTCGTACATATAAGGCATCTCTGGTAGATAACCAATTTGTTCTCTTGCCTTTATTGAATCATTTATGATATTATAACCATCGACGGTTATTTCTCCACTGTCAAATGGTAATATTCCAGTGCAAAGTTTGAGTAATGTTGTTTTACCTGCGCCATTCTCCCCCATTATCGCAATTACCTGTGAATTATCAAACTTAAAATTCACATTTTTGAGTGCAATTATTTTCCCATATGTTTTTGTTACATTGTTTACTGATATCATTTCTAAACGGACATACGCTTTAAAATTAAAAAGTTTGTTTTTACTCATTTAATTGGATAAAATAATAAATGCTTGATTAAAATCCAATTAGCGGGTTTAGACCATTTATAACATTATAGATAAAAATATATGAAAATTTAAAAGATTTTGATAGTATTTATTAAAAAATAAAATTAATGTAACATTTAAATATCATTTATATGATTATAATTGCAGAGGGAGGTAGTTAAGTATGGCAGAAAAAAATATCCTATTTAATAAAACACTTATAATAGCAATACTTTTTTTGTTTGTCTTTATAAATATAAATTCATCAACTGGTGTTTTTGTTGAGAAAATAAATCATCCTTTATCTAAAGGTAATATATTATATGTTGGAGGTTCTGGAGAAGGTAATTATACAAAAATACAGGATGCAATTGACGATGCAGTAGATGGAGATACAATATTAGTTTATAGCAATACTTACAAAGAAAATATTTTGATAAACAAGCAACTTATTCTAAAAGGGATAGAACTTGAGGATATCCCAAAAATAGATGGTTGCAATACTGATGATGTCGTTACTATTACAGCAGATAATTGTATATTTGAAGGGTTTTGGGTAGTAAACTCTAGTGAGAAAAATTGGTCGTATTCTGGGATAAGAGTTGCATCTAATCTCAATATTATAAAAAATAATACAATCTCAGATAATGTAAATGGTATTTGGATGGAGGAATCAGATAACAATACGATTTATGGCAATAATTTCAGCTGGAATATTGTTGGGATTTCCCTAGCTAAATCTTGTAATAACAACATATCTAATAACAGATTTCTTAATAATACAGTTGGAATACATGCATTATATCTTTCAAAATACAATATTTTTTCAAATAATATTATCGATGGAAGTGGTTTTCAACTTACACAATCATCCAATAACAAGATAACAATGAACAGTATTACAAATTATTCTAATGTTGCTTTTAACATATCTGCTTTTGGTTTATCTTTATATTTATCAAATAACAATGAAATTATGTATAACAAAATTGAAAACTATGAATGGGTAGGAATCAGTTTAGAAACATCAAAAAATAATTTAATATTTAGAAATAATATTGAACATAATGGATTGTATGGAGTTTATTTATGTGGATTATCAAGGAAGAATGTAATTAAACAAAATAATATCATTGAAAATGGTTTTTGTGATGATTTTTTACCAACAATTATTCCTACCGAAAATGCATTCATTTTTAAAAGTTTCTTCAATAAGTGGGATGAAAACTACTGGGATGATTGGAGTTATAAGATACCAAGACCAATCAAAGGACGAACAGGGATAATTGGTTTTATACCTGTATTTAATTTCGACTGGCATCCTGTAAAAGAACCTTATAACTTTAATATGGCAGAATCTACTAGTATTGTTGTTAGAGAAGAAAATAGTAAAATAAAAATGACATTGGTGTGTGGTGGTCAAAATTATCCAAGTAGTGGCTATTCATTTGCAATTGATGTAACTGTCAGATTAAATGGAACAGTATTGGCTGAAAATAACCTTGAAGGTAATACTGGATGGGGAATAGGTGAAAGTTTGTATATTGGTGGCAAAACTCCCATTTTAGACGACAATGAATCAGCTATTGATTCACTTAATCCGGGAGAATATACTATAACAGTAACAATTATTGAAACAGTTATTTTTGATGATTCAATTACTATAACATAAATATAGGGGCCAAAAACTATTACTTAAAAGAGTATAGTAACTAAATAAAATAAAAAAAAGAAAAAATTTTGATTAATTTTATAGATTAAGGATTCTCTCAAGTATTTGAAAACGTTCTAAGATTTTATTTAGCATAAAGTTTATAGGTCTATGATTGCTAAATTTAACCGTTGGTTCTGCAGCTGCAGTTTGAACAACATAACCTGTATCTTTATCAAAAACAGATGCTATAACCAAAATATTATCCTTTGTTATATCCTCAAAACCCAGCATTCCTCCTCGCCAGGTTTTTGAAAATGTATAGGTTTCACCTTTAGGTCTAGCTGTATTTTTTACAACTGCTAAATTCTTATCAATTGGTATATCAAGAGCGGTATAATGATATGGATTACCACTATAATCATTCCACCTTGAATCCTTTTCAACTATATATGTTCTAATTTGACCGTTAAACTCTTCATTTTCATTATTTACTACTGTTATACCAATATCTAGCTTACCGCCACCAAGCCATACTACTTCTACATTCATGTCAAGATCTGCTACATCTCTTTCACCTGATTGAGCTATTGCATTTCTATAAGGAAGTTCACTACCCTGACTCCCCTTAATTCTAAGATATCCTGCATCAAAAAATACATCAGGAACTGCAACAACACCTAATTCGACTAGTCTTCCTCTGATATTAATATTTCCTTCGTCATAAACCAATGTAGTATATTCAAAATCAAGATCACCTGAATTATATATACTAAACAATTGACTCGATGCTGTTACACAGGGTGGACAAGTCGTTAATGTCCCATATTCAATAAAAACTGTATGTGTGAAATCCTGCATTGTTGAAATTGGGTTATCTGATTGTTTTTCTATTGATAAATCAAAAGCACTTGCAACTGGAATCACTAGCATTAATACAAACAAACCTATGATTAATATTTTCTTCAAATAATTCAACTCCCTTATATTACAATAATTACTTTCTTATATAAATAGTTTACAATTGTTAACTTTCTAATAATTAATGGGCAAATTGTTATTTTTCATTATAAAAATCAGTATATCATTTTAAAAAAAAAATTCAATAAAATAAAGTTTTTTTAATAAATTTTTTTTACGTTAGTAGAAAAAACGTTTGGTTTTTTCCAAACATTTTCTAACAGTTTATTAATATGAATTAATATCCAAAAGAGATGAGAAATAATGTTAGAAAATTTGTGATATTATTCTTAATAATTATCTTATTTTGTTCATCTATTTTTATAGTTTCCGCAAGAGATAATACACTATCAAAAGATGATTTTATAAATGACTCTTATATAGAAAAACAAAGAGAGAATGATGAAGGCGGTGAGGGCAAGAAATCATTCAGTGAAATGGAAAATGATTTCAAAGATACAGAGGAGAAAGGTAGGGCTTCTCTGGTTATCTTAGGAAATCAAGTAAAAAGAGATGGGAGTAATGGTTTTGAAATACACCCGGTATATATTATATTAACAATAGCCAGCCTAATCACTATTATTATGGTATGCATTATTAGAAAAAAGTAACATTACTCCCCTCCCCCTTTCTAAATTTTATTTATACAAATATTTTTTACCATTCTTTTTGAAAATACTTAAGGTCCATATCTTCCCAATCGTTGAAATCATTCACGCGTGAACCATCAGAATAATCAACTAAAATATATGTATATGCATATTTCATGCAACTTTTATAATTCAAATATTGCCAAATATTTGGATTATCAACTCCGGCATTTCTGAGATCAAAGGTATGTCCCATTTCATGCATGTAAACTCCAGCCCATCCAACTGCCCTTGCCTTTGGTGTATTAATTAATATCCTGTCTTTTATATTATTGCTACCGAGCACAAATGCACCGCGTCTAAAATTATATCCTGTGTGTCCTGGATCATAAACTATAACACTATATCTAAAAACGCTTCTTCGCCAATTAGATTCATCCTCGTGAAGGAAATATTCCCAGTAAACATCATCTAGATCATGACGGTTTAAATAATCATCAAATGGAATTATTTCTCCTCCACCACCCATTAATCCTTCATCTATATGAAATATCATATCAAATCTGTTAAAAGCAGTCTTAAGGAGTTCGACAGTTCCCTCAGGCAGGGTGTTAACCAATCCTTCTGGACTTTCTTCCATATAATCAAGCTCTATATAGATGTCTCCTCTAAATGGATCAGAATCCCAATTTGAAACATAATATTCTTCAAGATTGTCAACTCCATCATTATCAGGGTCTAAATAATAATGGTTATCTTTTTCAAAAGGATCATATTCCCATTTCCATTCCCATTCTATCGGAACATCATCATTATCTGCATCCTCACCTGTATTATCCAATTCTGGATCTGTTCCATAAACATTTACTTCTGTCCAATATGGAATACCATCTCCATCATAATCATTCTGATATATGTTAAACCAAAGTTCACAATCTCTTTGACGCCTGTATATACTTCCATCAGCACAACCATTTAATCTACCATAACCACTAGAATCTGCAATTTCATCTTCACCAGTCCAATGGCCGGTCTTAAGACTATATGTCAATTCAACATCCCTACCATTGGCACTAAGATCACAAAGTCTATTTC